>Ga0209271_10000378_pt1 | contig 15333 bp, 15 predicted proteins | sample tdAd002_FD_187123 | JGI IMG/M metagenome (GOLD analysis project Ga0209271, IMG submission 187123) | Marine sediment microbial communities from the Atlantic coast under amendment with organic carbon and nitrate - tdAd00.2 (SPAdes)... | ecosystem: Environmental > Aquatic > Marine > Coastal >... | reverse complement strand
TGTCATGGGCGTCACGTTGGGGACGATAGATGGAGACCCGGGGGTCGAGATTGAAAGACACATATTTGTTGGTTCAAAAGCGCCCTGGGATCATATTGGCGGCCCAGCACAGCAATTTGAAGAATGGGGACAATGACGCATAACAACAAGCGCATTAGGCTTAATCGTGAATCAACATATACTGATTGTTATTTCTATATTAATAATAGCGGGGAGTGTCGTGGCCGGAGAGCGTCCCTGGAAGACCGGTCGTTCATCCTCTCGCTTTGGTCGCCACAGCTGGCACAGATTCAAGCTGAGGGATAGAATGCACCAATGCCTTTTTCCTCACTGCAGTTACCTAACGCTTTCAGGCATTCAGGCCTGATAGCAGCGTGCATTGGTGCCTTCCTTTTTACTGCGCAGAGCACTGCGGCCGATTTAGTGACCGATGGCGTAATCGAATTTCAAACGACCGATTGCTGGGTTAAGCCGGATAGTAAAGCCAGGACTGATTGCGGCTGGCTCACGGTACCGGAGGATTGGGAGCATCCCAATGCGCAAAAGCTGAAGTTGCCTGTGGTGATCTATCGACCACTCAATCCTGATCCTTCACTGCACCCGGTTATCTATCTTTCAGGCGGGCCAGGTTATCCAGCCCTGGGTTACAAGGGCGAGGATATCCGTTATTGGCGTAGAGAAGTCGAAAATATTTTTCCCGGTCGTACGCTGATTCTCTTCGACCAGCGAGGTACCGGCCTGGGCTCACCGAAGCTTGAATGTCACGACGGTGACGGCCCCATGGTGTGGTATCCCGTTTCTAATAATCCGCAAGCTTTCGGTGATATACCCTCGCGTGTACACGCAGCTTACGCTGCTTGTGCAGCACGTCACCTTGCGGCGGGTCGTCAATTGAGTGCTTTCAATACAGTGCAAAGTGCTGCTGATGTGGACGCCCTGCGTCGCGTGCTTAAATTGAAAAGTGCGGTTCTTTTTGGTATCTCTTACGGTACGCGCCTCGCACTTACAGTGATGAAGCTTTACCCTAAAAACATACACGCCGCCATTTTGGATTCGGTCTGGCCTCCACAAGCTGCACATTCGGCACTCGATGGTAGAGCGTTTGGTGCGGTGCTCGATCGACTGTTCCAGGCATGTCATGGGGATGAAAGCTGCGCAGCAGCCTATCCTGATCTCCAGGACCAGCTTTTGCGCGTATTGGAGCAATTTGCGCAACAACCTGTCATTGTTGAAATCACCAATCGAAGGAGTAGCGGACCGTTATACGTCCGCGTCGATCACCGAATGTTTTTGCGGGTGATACGCGACAATATGTATCGAACTGTAAATATACAAGGGCTTCCTTTTCTCATCTCCGAGATAGCCCAGGGTGAATATGTGGATTTGAAATATCATCTTGAAAATATCGTTTTTAGCCGCTGGGGATTCCCCGAAGGCTATGACGTGGGTGCTAGTCTCGCGGTGACCTGCAATGACAGTGTTGATGAGGTTAATCGGCAGCCGAAAGCAAACGACGCGGAATCCTACCCTTATCTTAAAGATTATGCGGCGTCGAACCGTGAAATTTCGCCTTGCGTTATATGGCCGACAAAACCTGGCACGGGAAATCGTGACGTCGTAAGTAGTGAAATCCCTACTCTCCTTTTAGCTGGAGGTTTTGATGTCGCTACTACAGTAGAACAGGCCGAGATGGCGGCAGAGACGCTTAGCCAGTCGCATTTGTTTGTATTCCCAGCTAATGCGCATGTGCAGGTCCGTAATAAGTGCTCCTGGAAGGTTATCGATGAGTTTTTGTCCGATCCTGCGAGTCGCCCAAATCCTAGATGCCTGACCTCCCTGCTGCAACCGCCATTTATCACCTTAGGGGAAAATTGATCGGCTCTGAGTTGATAATGTAAAGACTAGAGTTACTACTGAGCGAATGGTTAAATGTTTCGAATGGGCACAAACCGGAAGAAATGGGTATTAATTTTCTGTGTCAACTTTCCCTAAACGCAGCACATTGTAGAAATCTCTCGCTGAATCAATCACCTGGCACTGCCATTTTATGGTTCAGATTTCTGCGGTCGCTGCCAATTTATGCTGCAGGCGGTTATACCAGCTGGCACATCGTAGGCTCCCTCAGGGTGAGTCGATCGTGAAACTGTCAATTTATGGGTCAACCTACACACGGCCTACGCCTCCTCGCTTACCAGCGCGTCACCAATTCTCAATACGGCTCCCAGCAACCCTTCCACCTGGGGACGATCGGTGCGTTCGCCAAGGAAACAGGGTCGCAACGCCAGCCGCCCGTTGATGCGAGTGGTGCTGGGCATAAATTCATTTTCACGCAAGAGTTGACGATGCACCCGCTGATTGAGCCGATCAAGATCGCTCACCTGCGTAGAGACATAGCGAAAGCAACAGATCGACAGGGTCGGTTCGAGTAACAGCTCGAGCTGTGGATGTTGCCGACAATGTTCGGCGAGTTCCCGGGCCATGTCATTGTGGCGCACGACCCTCTCACGCATTCCCGCAACCCCGATCTCCCGAAGCAACGCCCACATTGTTACGCCGCGGCAGGGTGCGCTCAGTTCAATGCCAAAATTGAAGTAGTGCACACCAAGATCGTCAAGCGAATGCTCGATTTTTGCCGTGCTCGAATCGATCGGTTCAATCGTACCTTCGAGATAATCCGCATGACCCTGGGTAAATGCCCGTTCCAGCAAACTGCGATCACCGACAAAGGTGGCAGAGATTCCGACCGAGGCACCGAGCCATTTATGTGGATCCACTATCACCGAGTCAGCCAGTTCCAGCCCCTGGTAAAGAGGGGCGACACGTTCGTCCAGAATTCCGGGCAAGCCGTAGGCACCGTCGACGTGGAACCAGATATCGCGTTGCCTGGCAATCTTGCCGATCGCTTCGATCGGATCGATGGCGCCGGTGTTGGTGGTACCTGTATTCGCCACGATCGCCATCGGCAATACATTCGCGCGCAAATCTGCTTCGATGGCGTCTTCTAGCGCATCGACTCGCATGCGCCCCTGATCGTCACAGGCCACCAGTTTTATAGCGCCACGCCCAATCCCAAGCACACCCCCGGAGCGTTGTATCGTATGATGGCACTCGCTACTCGCGTAAACGCTAACCGGCCTGTCGATACCATCCTGGGCCGGATCTCGACCCAGTTTTTCAAACGCGAACTGACGCGCGGCGCCCAGGGCGAGCAGGTTCGCCACCGATCCCCCACTGCTATAAATCCCCTTTTTATCACCCAGGCCGAACATTTCTACCAGCCAGTCGAGCGACAGCTCTTCGAGGAAGTTAAACGCGGTCGACATGTAGCGTTGTGGGGAGGCAACGCTGGCGGCAGTCGAGGCCAGCGTTGACACAGTGCTACCGCCGGTAGTGATGTACCCGGTACACCCCGGCCGGCTTAGTAGCGAACCATTGGGAATGACCTGTTCGAGCAATTCGCGTGTCACCTCGTCGATGCCGACGCCGTGCTGTGGTAACGGCTGATCAAGCGATGCTCTCCATGATTCAGCGTTAGCTTGCGCATCGGGATATTCAAACTTCAAAAATTGATCGAGCCCCGCACCAATTCTTGATAACAGGTCCTGCAGGTTGCCGACCTCTGCCCTGATTTGTGTCATATTAATTCCCGGTTACCGAGCTATCTTCATCTCGATACGAATTTTATCAGGACAGGATTATCGACTGTTAGCGGTGTGTGGCGCAAATCGAATGCGAAACTCGGCCCCGGGATCACAGTTGACGACATCGATCTCGGCATCCATCGCGCTCGCCAGTTGCTGTACCAGCGCCAGTCCGATACCGGTGCCGACGGTTTCCCGCGTTAGTTCGTTTTCGGATCGATAGAACAACTTGAAAATCTTTTTCATCTGATCCGGGTCGATGCCGGGGCCATAGTCGCGTACCGAGAACTGGATCTTGCCATCCTGCATCTGTTGGTAGCGAACCTCGATCTGACGCTGGTCGCCATTGGCGGAAAACTTGATCGCGTTATCGACCAGGTTGATGAAAATCTGCAGGAACCAGTCGATATCGATTTCGATTCGTACCACATCAACTTCTGCTTCACCGCTGATCACCAGCTCGAATCCGGAGGGCTCGAGTTGAGATTCCAGTCGCGGTTTGAGTTCAGCCATGGCGTCACCCACAGCCATGCTACCGAGGTTTCCGACCTGCTCATTGCGCGACATACGCGCCAGCTGCAGCACGTTGTTGATCAGGCGCGTGAGCCGCTCGGCCTCATGAAAAATAAAATCGTAATAGGTCTTACGCTTAGCCTCGTCGGCCCAGCCCTCGCGCAGCATTTCGCCATACATACGGATCGAGGTTAACGGGGTCTTGAGTTCATGGCTGACGGCAGAGACAAAATCCTGTTGCTGACGCGCCAGCGCCAGTTGCCGTTGGCCCAGCCGCAGCAACATCAGGCAACCACCGACCAGCACGATCGCCAGCACCAGCGCCGACCAGATGATAATCTGCCCGCCGGCGCCGACCGGCAAACGCGCCAGCGTGTAAATCAGCTCGACATCGCCAAATGGAGCAATCAGGCGGCTCTGGTAGAGTAACTCGTTACTCGGCTGCTCGGCGCTGGGTCGGTACAGGCGGCTGTAATCAGCGGCGTAGTTTTGCAGAATCGAACCCTGGTAGGCGACGATCAGCTTGCTCATCGACGACAGGCTCGATTCGCGAAACGCCGGTGCGATCAGACCCTCGATAAAGCCGGTCTGTTCAAACAGGATACCCTGCACGTAGCGCTCATCCCGATGCCAGACCCGCCGGAACAACACGAAATGCCCACTATCGAGCAATGCAAATTCCATCGGTTCGACTTCGCTTTCGAAAGTCTGGATGCGAATCGCTTGCTGATTTAATACTGCCTCGGATTCGCCCCCTTCATCAGCCTCGGCGAAACTCTTTTCGAGGCTCTGTACCTGTTGCGACAAGGTCTCCGGCAGGTTTACCTTCTCCTTACGCGATCGCTTGGCGGCGGTCTGTTTCTTTGCTTCCAGTCGTTGCGCTGCAGGTTCGGCGGCGGCCGCCACCTCGTAACTGTCTTCAAGCTTCAGATCCTTGACCTGATCGACAGGTGCACTGCTTTCCAGGGGCACATTCAGCTTACGCGTGGTCAACTCGTCGAACCCTGCCTGGCCCTGGCGATCACTATCATCAGAGGCAATACCCGGCAAGGCGTCCCCAAAAAATGTGGTGCTAGATGGGCTATCAGCGCGCGGCTGCGCCATTTCTTCTTCAGCCACGATTCCACCCAGCACCGCGGGCGTTCGCGCCAGGTCACTTTTTCCGACCAGGCGATTCTGATCGAGAATACCGCGAATCCGACCCGCCTGTTGCTCGCGTTGCTGCAGTTCGGATGACGAAATACCATAGTTCGCAGCGTTGGCCTCGGGCACGATCGGGGTGCGTAACTGACCCACCGCGTCTACCTGGAAATAACCGAGCAGACCAGATATCTCCGCTTGCAGCGGAAATTCGGAAAGCGGTGAGCGTTGCAGGAAAGCCGCCCCCTCGGTACCGGCAACATTGAGAAACTCGTAATCGCTGATGGGCCGATTTTCCTCGCGCTCGATCAAATCGCGAAAGCCACCGTCGATGCGCAAGGTCAACTCGCGCGCGAGTCGCTGGTGCTGGTAAAAAGCCTCCCATTTCAACTGTCCGTAGGCCTGGTAGACCAGGATCGAGGTCGGTAACGCCAGCGCCACGAAAAACAGCACCAGCAGCAGGGTAAGACGGCGTTGGGTCATTGCTCGGCAAGCATCAGGCGGTAGCCGGCACCGCGCACGGTGACGATAGCCTCGGGGTTGGCGGGATCGGTTTCAATTTTGCGGCGCAGCTTGGCAATGTGAATATCGACCGTGCGGGTCTCGATCTCCATGTGATTGGCATATCCCCAGACCCGTGCGAGTAATTCCTCGCGGGCCACCGGACGATCGGACTGCTGGCAAAGATACTGCAACAGGTCCATTTCGCGCCGGGTGAAAACGGTATCCCCGGCACACAGATTCGCGCTATCGATCGACAAACCATTCACCAGCCTGATTTCGCGCGGCGACTCTTCGCCGACCCCTGCTCGGCGCAATACTGCCTGCACCCGCAACACCAGTTGGGTGACCGAAAAGGGTTTGGCGACATAATCGTCGGCACCGAGTGTCAGCCCCTGCACGATATCTTCGTCACTCGATTTGGCGGTCAGCATGATTACCGGCTGCTGTCGATCCTGCTGGCGGATACGGTTACAAATCTCGAAACCGTCGATTCCCGGCAACATGACGTCGAGCAGAATCAGATCGAACTTTCCGCTCAGCGCCAGGCGCAGACCATCGTCACCATTTTCGGCGGTTTCCACGTCGTAACCATGGTAGACGAAGACATCCACCAGCCCACTGCGAATCGCTGCCTCGTCTTCAACCACCAGTATGCGCGGTTTTTGCGCCATCACTGTCAATCCTCGATAAATACCCGACAATCCTAGCATCGCAACCCGCTGGCAATGTAAATTTTTTGTAAACCCGTGCCACCAGGTTTTACTAAACCCTGCCTGTTATAGCTGCCGTTCCTGACCCAGAATTACTGCATCTTTCAGCAACACAGGAGCACACAACATGGCACTGGTAACCCGACTATCGCGACTGTTTCAGGCCGATTTCCACGCCGTCCTCGATCGTATCGAGGAACCCGACCTGCAACTCAGACAGGCCGTGCGCGAAATGCAATTCGCACTCGACCAGGATCAACAACGACTGCAACTGTTGCAGCACGAGACGACCCGGCTCGACAAGGCCGGTACTGTGGCCGAGGCCGACCTCAAGGGCTTCGATGAAGAACTGGATATCTGTCTCGCAGCGAAAAAAGACGACCTGGCGCGCGACCTGATTCGGCGCAAACTGGGTGTCGAAAAACAGATACAAACCTTGCAGCAACAGTTCGCCAGCATTGAAATACAGCGCGCGCAGCTGGCTAAACAAATCGACGAGCAAAATCAGCAGTTAACCAGCATGAAACAGAAACTGGAACTGCTGGTGAGCGACGAAGACCTTTTTGCCGGCGGTCTTTGCAGCCAGACCGATGCCATACGCAGCGAAGAGGTTGAAATCGCGCTGTTGCGTGAAAAAGAACGGAGGGCGAAAGCATGAAAACGCCCGGAATAATCGACGGCATCCTCGTCGCCATCGTCATCAGTCTTGGCGCAGGTGCAGCAAAGCTGCTGCTCGGTGGCTTTATCGCCTACAGCAGCCTGTTCAACCTGGTGCTATACGCAGCGACGCTGGTTTACCTGATCTACCTGCTAAAGCGCAGCCGCGCCCGTATTGGTCGCGTAGTCGTGATTGCCGGCTGGGGGCTGACCAGCCTCGCCTGCTGGTTTTTCGACATCCTGCTGTTTGAGCAGGTGTTGATTCAGGCCGGTTTCATCTGGCTGGTACGCTCGCTTTATTTCCATGGCTCGATGTTTAGCGCAGCGCTCGATTTCGGACTGGTATCGGTCGGGCTCGCCGCCAGCGCCTGGACCATGGTTAACACTGCGAGCCTGCCGGCTGCCCTGTGGAGCTTCTTCCTGGTCCAGGCCTTGTTCTGCTGGGTCCCGCAGCTCGCACGTCAGCAGTCCCGCGGCCTCCACAGCAGCCAGCGGGAGCAGTCATCCTTTCAATCCGCTCATCGCGTCGCCCTTGATGCGGTGCGCAAACTCACCCAACCCTGAACCTGGAGATAATCCAATGAAAAGCACAGCATTTAACAGCAAGATAATAGCCCTGGCACTACTGATCGCCACCGCGACCGGCGTCGCACTGTTTCCTACCCTGCAAAAGGCACAGGCGACCCAGGCCGCGCAGGTGGTGCCCGCACAAAGCCATCGAATCGAGGTGGTATTTGTCCTCGACACCACCAGCAGCATGAGTGGCCTGATCCAGGCGGCCAAGGAAAAGATCTGGTCGATGGCCACGACGATGGCCGGAGCGCAGGAAAATCCTGACATAAAAATGGGCCTGGTCGCGTTTCGTGATCGTGGCGATGCCTACATCACCCGTGTTTTCGACCTGTCAGAAGATCTCGATTCGATGTACGCGAACCTGATGGACTTCCGTGCCCAGGGCGGCGGCGATGGCCCCGAAAGCGTTAACCAGGCTCTCTATGATGCCATTCACAAGGTTTCGTGGAGCAATGACAGCAATGTTTACCGGGTAGTTTTCCTGGTCGGCGATGCACCGCCACATATGGACTACCATAACGACGTCAAGTACCCGGTAACGCTGGCTGCTGCTGCGAAGAAGGGTATTGTGGTTAACGCCATTCAGAGCGGACAGCACCAGTACACCCGCCCCGCCTGGCAGGAGATCGCGTCCCTCGGTCACGGGGAGTATTTCCAGGTCGAGGATTCGGGCAACGCAGTAGCGGTAGCGACCCCGTTCGATGAAAAGCTTTCCAGGCTGGCGGCCGAACTCGAGGACACCCGCCTCTATTTCGGTGACGCGGAAACCAAAGTCGCGCAAAAGGCTAAGCTCGATGCCAATGCCAGGTTGCGCAAGGAGCTGTCCGCAGAAGCACTCGCCCGCCGCGACACTTTCAACGCCACCGCCAGTGGCAAGGCGAACTTGCTCGGTGAAAGCGAGCTGGTGGATGCGATAACTTCGGGCCGCGTCGAACTCGACTCCATCGAGGAAGAGAATCTGCCGGCTAGCCTGCAGGCGATGGCGCCGACGGAACAAATGGAAGTGATCACCGAACAGGCGCAACGCCGCGACCAGTTGCAGCAGGAAATCAGGAAACTGTCAGCATCTCGCAGCAACTTCATCAAGGAAAAGGTTGCCGCCGAAGGTGGTGCCGATGATTCACTGGATGAAAAGATATACGGTGCGGTGAAAGAGCAGGCCGCTGCAGCAGGGTTAACCTACGAAAGCGATAGCGCGAGCTACTAGCAGATTTGGCGTCACCCCGTGAAACTTTAGGGATGGCGCCAAAAACCTGAGGGTATCCCCTACTCTCCTCAAGCTTTGACCCTTATCTCATAGTATTTAAGGGTCTTTTTTTACCATTTAATCGGCATGGGTACGGATCACCTGCTGAATTACCTCCTGGCAATCAAAGTCTGGTGGCTGTTACTGAACCGATATTCAGCGATTGAGGTTTGTAGTGTTTGTGCCTTCGATGCGGTCTGCTAAATGTCCAGCTTATGGACTTCCCATAGTCTAACCAGCGCCTCCCAGCTATATCAGTTGAAAAGCTCACAATTTCAAAAAGCCCGGTTTGCGCTGAAATTGATTATGCCTTTTAAACAAATATGAGCTACATTACGCGCGTCTTAAAAAACGTCTAGAACCAGGCATGGAAAACCCAAGTTTCTCGCAGCAGTGGAAGTTGGTATCCGCATTAGCAAATTACTGGATAATATTTATTCCACCTTTGCTCTTTTCGGGATTCATTATTTGGTTAATTCTGAATAATATCTACCCTTACGATAGAGAGGTAATTATCGTAAAAAATGCATTGGAAGAAATTGCATTGGACCTGACCTTAGCATTTTGTTTTTTGTGTCTCTTACGATTTTTGTACAGCAAGGAAAAGTTTTTCCTCTGGGCGTCTGGATTGATGATGATTATCGTTATTCGTGAAATACATCCACCTAACGGCAATATCGTTGCATATTTTGGTCTCCTTTGGTTCTTTTATTACGCGTATAAAAATCATCATTTATTTGCCGACTATTTGCACAGCAAATATCTTGTAACGCTTCTCGGCCTTGGATTTTTTAGCTACGTTTTAGCCGTAGCGACAGATGAACGTGTCTGGGTGTTCTGGATCCCAATCCCAGGAGAAGATATTTTTCATGTAAAACTGGAGGAAACATTAGAGGTACTAGGGCATATAGCTATCGGTTGTGCGCTGTTGTTTGCGACAAAGAAATCGCCAGAAAACAGTTAGCTAATCATTACCAAACAGGGGAATCGTTAGTGTCGCACGATTGGACATTGCCCACATGCACTGAGCGTCAATGATTAACTAATAACGTAAAAAGCCGGCAGTCGTCCTCCTGACAACTAATTGACCACAAGATTTTGGACCCGGTTTTTGGGGATTAAATATTCTGTCCCCGGAATTCTGCCAACCTCAACGTTTGACTTGCTTTAGATGCGGGCCTTTTTTGATACCAGCACGCAGCAGCAGGTAAAGTTCATGGACGAGGCGCTCGTTGGTCTGGATTTCGAGCCATTTTTCCTTCGGTACCCTGCGTTTTACCAGTTCACGCACCACCTTGAGCGTAAAAGAATCACTCTCCAGGTTAGGGTCGGGATGACCGGCGCTGATGTTCTGGATAGTACGGCTGAGAATAAAGGTGGTCGATTCATCGGCGTCCTGGTAGAGCCGGGTTCGAATACGGTTATCCGCGAGCAATTCCTCGGTGGCAAGGCGCTGTCTGCGCATCTGCAGGATCAGCACGATTAGCAGGCCGAGGATAAACAGTGAAAGCAGGGTAGCGACTAGATTCATGGTTTTTACTTGGTTATATGATGTCTGGAAATCTAGAGTTTAGCAGCTCAAAATTGAGGCGGTGGACAGAAGTAAAAAATGTCGCATTTTAGTTCGGCGATCCTATTACCAATGGAGAGTTAACAAGCCTGGCGAAGTGATTTATATTGATGTTTCGAACCACGACCACCCATTAGAGTCCATCGATCATGATGCAACCCGAAAAACTGGTAAAAATCCTCCTCTTTCTCGCAATTACAACAGTATCCGGCCCTGCTTTTGCGGCCGACAGCGCTACGCGAGGCAAAATTACCGGTGGCGTATTACACCCGCCGCCCGCCTGGTTCAAGGAGAGCTTTCTCGAGATTGCGGACGATGTCGACGACGCCAGCGAAGCCGGCAAGCATGTCCTGCTGTTTTTCGAACTGAACGGTTGTCCCTACTGTGATCGCATGCTCAGGGAATCTTTTGAAACCGAGCCCCTGAGCAGTTATATCCAGCAGCACTTTGACACCATCGCGGTTAATATACAGGGTGATCGCGAAATCGCTTTTAATCAGGAAATCTCGGTGACTGAAAAAGAACTGGGAGAGATTCTAAAGGTCACCTCTACGCCGGCGCTGCTGTTCTTGAATCAGGACAATAAAACCATCGTGCGCATCAACGGTTATCGCGCGACCGAGCGCTTCAGGCAGGTGCTTGAATTCGTTGCCACCAAATCCTACCAGACCACGAAACTTGCCGATTACCTGCAGGCCAAACTCGACAGGAATGTCTATCAATTGCGCGCAAATCCCCTGTTTAGCGAAATAACCGACCTGTCGAGCGTCGATGGCCCGTTAATGGTGATTTTCGAAGACGGTAGTTGCTATGATTGCGACGAGTTTCACGACGGAATTCTGGCGCATGAGCTGGTGCGCGAGGAAATTGCCCCGTTCACCATCGTTCGCCTCGATGCGGACTCGACCGCAGCCATTGTCGATGCCTTCGGTAACAACACCACCCCCGCTGAACTCGCACGAAAATATGAAATGATTTATCGACCCGGCGTGCTCGTGTTCGACGACGGCAATTTGATTCGTCGTCACGACAGCCTGACCTTCCCCCATCACTTCAAGGAAAGCCTGCGTTACGTTGCCGGTGGTTATTACAGGCAAACCGATTACCGCAGCTATTCGCTGCGGCGCACCGAGGAATTGCTCGCCGATGGTGTCGATATCGATCTCGCCCAGCCGCAGTAAAATCAAGAGGTCAGTGTCGATTGATTTACCGGGGTACTACTTCTTCTTATCAAGCATTGATGCCAGTTCCGCGAACGGATTATAAGTTGCTTCTGATTTTTGAGTGTCTGCCGCAAAATCAGCGTAACCTGAAGCAGTTTCGCGAGCATGCTCATTGTCATGACAATAAATGCACAGTAACTCCCAGTTGCTGCCATCGGCGGGGTTATTGTCATGGTTGTGATCGCGGTGATGAACTGTCAGTTCACGCAGGTTATCCTGGTTGAACTCGCGCGCACAGCGACCGCAAATCCAGGGATACATTTTAAGCGCCCTGCTGCGGTAACCCTGCTCCCGTTGTTGCCGCTCAGCATGAGCCTGCGCGACGACACGATCCAGTTTGTCTTTAGAACTTTCAGTTGACATTGTTGCTATCGATTGCCCAGATATTGACTACACTTGTTGAATGTCTCCAGCATACCCTTTCCCCGGCACAGTAATAAGGAGTTGCTTATACTCTTTTGAAGTTTGGCTGAATCGGGCGCAAAATGATGCTGTTATAGCAAATCGAGGAGCGCTCATGTCTGGCTCACAACCGTTTACCATCATATCAATCCTGTTGTTGGCATCCTTTGCGTCAACCTGCCTTGCCAGTGAAAAAGTAACCATCAGCACCGGTGAGGTAGTCATTCTCAGTGACGATGGAACCTGGAATTATGAAAATCGCCCGGTGCAAAGGAACAAGGTCATTAAAACAGATCGGAGTGGCTTTAAAGAAACCAATAACTGCGACTATTCTGATGGCAGGAATTTCAATGACTATAACCTGTGGATAGATCCGTCGAGAGGGAAACATGGATACCCTCGTGTGCGACCACCCAATCGTCCGGCTAATTGAGCTTGAATATTAGTTTTAAAAATAACCTTCCTCGATGATCTAAACTGCCAGCCGCAAACTAAGCGCTTTCATCCGACTGACTACCAAACTCCGCGGCTAGCGAGTCGACGACAGCCCTGATGATATCGAGAAACCGATCGATCCCCGTCTGATCGTTATTCCGACGACAGGCATTTAAACCGGAAAGCGCAATGTTGTAGGCCGCGTGGTAATTACCCTTGTCGACAAAATCCTGGACCTGTTTAGCTTGGGCCTCAATGTCCATTTTCAAACCTCACAGTTGGCCAATTCACTGATTCATACTATCTGCTAGAAGGTATCATCTAAATATACCTGGCGTGAAGCCCGATGACACTTTTATTAAAGGCGACATCTCTGCTGCCATGCGTCAGATCTAACATCCAGTCGCACAGGACTTTAGAATCGAAGGGACCAGTTTCAATGCAGCCCTCCTGGATTACAGCACGCTGCTATTAAAGCAGGGATTTCAGGGTTTTAATCAACTTGTCGATGTGTTCACGTTCATGGGCAGCGCTCAAAGTGACGCGCAGCCGCGCGCTACCGACCGGTACCGTCGGCGGGCGGATCGCGGTAACGTGAATGCCCTGTTCGAACAGCGCTTCGCTCAACTGCAGGGTGCGGCGATTGTCGCCGATCACGAGCGGCTGGATCGGGGTATGTGACGGCATCAATTCGACATCGAGGCACTCCGCCTGCGCCCTAAAAAAGGCGATCGACTGGTTCAGTTTATCGCGCCGCCAGGTTTCGTTTTCGATGAGGTCGATACTCTTCAGCGTTGCCGCCGCAAGCGCCGGCGGCGACGCAGTGGTATATATGTAAGGTCGCGCCTGCTGGATCAATGTTTCAATCAGCGCCTCGCTGCCGGCGACAAAGGCGCCCGCGGTACCTACCGCCTTGCCCAGCGTCGCCATCAGGATCGGCACCTGCTGCTGGTTCAGTTCCAGTTGTTCGAGTAATCCGGCGCCACGCGCACCGAGTACGCCAAAACCATGCGCGTCATCGACCATGGCCCAGGCGCCGTGCTCGGTGGCAATCCGGCTCAAAGTGTCAACATCGGCACAATCGCCATCCATGCTGAACACCGCGTCGGTCATCACCAGTCGACGATGATCTCTGCGACCAGTGCTTAGCAGTTCTTCGAGTTGCCGTAGATCATTGTGGCGATAGCGGACCAATTTGGCAGCGCTCAGCTTTGCGCTGTCGATTAGCGAGGCGTGGTTGAGCTTGTCCTGGTAAATCTGGTCGTTGCGTCCGAGCAGCGCCGATGCTATCGCAATATTGGCCATGTAGCCGGTGGAAAACAGCAGCGCCCGTTCGCGCCCGGTGAATTCGGCAAGCCGCAGTTCGCAGTCCTCGTGCAAACGACTGTGGCCATTTATCAGGTGCGCGGCACCGCTACCGACACCGTATTCGGCAACCGCATCGACAAAAGCCTGTCGAATCTCGGGATGACTGGCGAGACCGAGATAATCGTTGCTACAGAAAGATAAAACAGTTTTGCCGTCGATGTGGGTTTCGACACCCTGCGGGGAATCAATGATTCGGCGCTGACGATACAGTCCGTCGGCGCGACGTTGCGCCAGTTCAGCTTCGAGTTGTTTCATCGCCACGAGCGCGACGCCCTGCAATCAGGCGGCCGCGTGGTCGCCAGTCTCCTGCACCTGCTCACCGTTGGCCACAATACCGAGTTTTTCGAACAGCTCCATATCGGAATTTTCTTCCGGGTTCGGCGTGGTCAGCAAGGTATCCCCATAGAAAATCGAATTCGCGCCGGCGAGAAAACACAGCGCCTGCAATTCTTCGCTCATCGCGGTGCGACCCGCGGAAAGTCGTACCACCGACGCCGGCATCATGATGCGCGCCACCGCGATGCTGCGCACGAACTCGATCGGGTCGAGTTCCTCGGTGCCATAAAGCGGTGTGTTTTCGACCTGTACCAGCAGATTGATGGGCACGCTCTGCGGATGCTCGGGCAGGTTGGCCAGCTGTTGTAGTAACGCCGCCCGATCCTTTTCGGTCTCGCCCATGCCGATGATGCCGCCACAACAGACGTTGACATCTTCCGCGCGCAGGTTTTCCAGCGTATCGAGACGATCCTGGTAGCTGCGCGTGGTGATGATCTCCTCGTAATACTTGGGCGAGGTATCGAGGTTGTGGTTGTAATAGTCGAGCCCGGCGCTTTTCAGCTTGCGCGTCTGCTCACGGGTCAACATGCCCAGCGTGACGCAGGATTCGAGACCCAGATCCTTGACCATGCTGACCATCTCGATCACTTTATCGAGGTTCTTGTCGGTCGGATTACGCCAGGCGGCACCCATGCAGAAGCGGGTCGCACCGTTTTGCCTGGCATTCAGCGCGGCAGCACGCACTTCCTCGAGCGGCAGCAAACGCTCGCGCTCGAGCCCGGTATCGTACTTTGCGCTTTGCGGGCAGTAGGAACAGTCTTCGGGACAGGCACCGGTTTTAATGCTCAATAAAGTGCTGATCTGCACCGCGTTAGGGTCGAAATTCGCCCGATGCGTGGTTTGTGCCTGAAACAACAAGTCGTTGAAAGGCAGCTCGAAAAGCGTTTTAATCTGCTCTAGTGTCCAGTCGTGGCGTACGGGTTGCACAGCATCGGTCATCGGAAATACGGCCGTAGTAAAAGGAGAACGCCAAGTCTATTGCAAGACAGGGAATAGTCAATGTCAGTAAGCCCTC
>Ga0209271_10000377_pt1 | contig 15363 bp, 14 predicted proteins | sample tdAd002_FD_187123 | JGI IMG/M metagenome (GOLD analysis project Ga0209271, IMG submission 187123) | Marine sediment microbial communities from the Atlantic coast under amendment with organic carbon and nitrate - tdAd00.2 (SPAdes)... | ecosystem: Environmental > Aquatic > Marine > Coastal >... | reverse complement strand
GTTCGTCACGGGCAGTTTCTTTCCCGCCCTGTTTGAAGCGGCGGCTGAAAATCCACTCGCTGTCTTCGCTGCTGATTCCATCGGTGCAGCCATTGGCTCGATGGCCTCGTTCTTTATTCCTATCGTTTTCGGCTTCAACTGGTTTTTCGTGTTTGCAACCGTCATGTTCTGGGCAACGGCGTTCATCACCTTCCTGTTTTTTCGCAACCTGGACACTGTCCCTGCGCAAGCAGCTGTGGACTAGGATCATGGGTTCTATTGTCGCTTGTGCAGCAACGCAAGAAAAACAGAGGAAATTTATCCTACATGCGGTACAGCGAAGTTCGGCGGCCAGGTGGTAATGAAACATAACAACAGCACCCAGTTCGTCCCTACGGGGCTGGGACGCGCCGAACAGTGGCGAGCCCCTGGTACTGGACGTTACGAGGCGTGATGAAGCTGTTTCTCTACTCACTACTGATGGTTCTGCTGGCGCCTGTATTCCTGCTCGGGTATCCTTTCTACCAGTTCCCCCTCCTGCTCCAACGCGGGAAGGTCTCGGGGACTGCTTACGAGCCGTTCAACGGACGACTGCTATACCACTTGTGGGGCAGTCGTCCCGACGCAGCGGCGATGCAGCTCGCCAGGGGCCTGCCGGCTACCAACCGTGTGTTCTTGAACCTGTTAGTTCGTCCCATAATTTGGGCCTCTCGCATTACCGGCTATATCCCCGGTTTTCTTGAATATCCGCCCCCACGCCCGACGCCTATGAGCGCGATTATCGGCGCACGCTGCGAATTTCTGGACAAAGCGATGCTCGACCAGGTATCCGGAGGTGACCAAGTGGTTATCCTCGGAGCAGGCTGGGACACACGAGCCTACGGTTTGCTCAAGGGCAAGGATGTGACGATCTTCGAAGTCGATGCATCGCCCACGCAGCTGGTTAAGCTTTCTGCCATTGACAAGACCGGACTTGATGCGTCGCATGTGACCTTCGTGTCTTGCGACTTCAATCGGCAGAGCTGGCTCGATGCCCTGAATGAGAATGGTTTTGATCCAGACAAGCGTACCTTCATCCTGTGGGAGGGGGTCACGATGTATCTGGAGGAGCAAGCCATCCAGGGCACACTTCGGACCGTGTCTACTTTGCCGGCAGGCAGCAGCATCGCCTTCGACTTTTTTAGCCGCGAGTGGCTCGAGGACACCCTCACTGGAAAAATGGCCCGTTGGGGAGTTAAGGCGATTTACGGCGAACCTTTTCTTTTTGGGTTTCCGGTTACACCCAACTTTTCCGAACGGCTAGAAGCTTATCTTAATGAGTACAATCTCACTCTCGATAGTAACCGGCCTTTAGGTGATGAGAGTGGGTTACCCTACGGCGGTTTATTGCTGGCTGTGAAGCCGTGCAGCGACAGATCATGTTGAATCAGTTGCCTCGTAACAAGTGCATCCACGGCGACCTGTGTGTCCCGAAAACCCATAACACGATTTAATCGGAACCTTCATGGTACTTGTGCTCATGCTGCAAGCCTCTCGTAACGGGAGCCAAGGCTGCATGAATGGTTGCAGACGAAAACCGGAAATTTCGCGTCCACGTACAACCTGTCACGTCGACGCGTGTCATTGTCACTTTTCGGAGTGCATCTGGGACGTCTTCAGGAGGGTAAAGGAAGCAGCCGCAGCAGATAAAGCGTAATTTATTTGGAGGCGACGCCCGGAGTCGAACCGAGGTCGGCGGATTTGCAATCACCGTAAGATTTCTTATTTTTTAATCACTTACACTAACTTATTTTCGGAACTCGGCAGTTTAAGTCGTTGTTTCGTGGTTTTTGAAAGGCCGATTTTCGGAGTGATTTTAAAGGGGTAACCTGTGTCCTGGCCCACCGAATCTTTCGGTTCTTGGTTGCTGACTGCCAGTCAAACAAGCTGGCTCGCCTAAAGCGCCTACTCCTGGTGCGGCGGCGCCAGGCTTTCGGGCAACAGGCTTGCTTCTGCAGAAGGAGCTTTTTCATTCAGGTGACTCAGGATCTTCTCGATGACCACTGGATGTTCGCATCACGGGCTTTGGCTTTTGTTCCGACTCGGTCGCCGCTTGTACAGCAGTGCCAGCAAGATACCGGCCAGTACCGTTAACAGACTGGCGCAGGCGGCAACGGGTCGCGCCTGAAGCACGAATACCAGGATTACCACGTTCAGCAGGACGAATACCGCGGGGGTAAACGGGTAGCCCCAAACTCGATAGGGGCGGGGAAGATCCGGTGCGGTGTAACGCAGCACGAATACTCCGGCGACGGTCAGGAGAGCCATCAGATTGAGGGTGAACCCGGCGTATGACAGCACGCCCTCGAACGAATCGGTGAGGACGAAAACGATGGCAAGCAATTGCTGCAGCATGATAGCGCGCAGTGGCGCGCCTCCCCGTGTACGTTTGGCAAGCGGACGCAGCCGCGGCAAGTCCTCGCCTGCAACCTGAAGCACGCGCGGCCCCGCCATTACCATGGCGCTGATCGTCGAGACGAGCAGCACACAGATCATGGCACTGATCAGCAGACCACCGTCTCCCCCGAATATGTAGTTTGCTGAGAGTGCGCCGACCTCGATCTTACCGGTGAGCTGGGACAGGGGTATGGTGCGGAGAAAAACGAAGTTCAACAGCAGGTAGAGCACCGCCACCAGGAGGGTGCCGTGGAATAGTGCGGCGGGTAGCGTCCGCTGCGGGGCCCTCACCTCACCTGCCACATAGGTCGCGGCGTTCCAGCCGGAGTAGGCGTATGACACGTAAATCAGGGAAAACGCAAACGCCGGGCTGAAGACTTCCCGCCAGCCGGATAAGGAGGGCGCAACAGCAACGCTTTTCACCGGCTCAACGAGCAAACCTGCGATGCAGAAGAGCACGATCAGCGCCAGTTTCAAACCCGTTGTCACATTGTGAAACAGCTGACCGGTGCGCACACTGACTGCGTGGAAAGCCGTAATGGTCGCAATTGTCACGATAGCTATCCAGACCGGCGACAGGTCGGAGAAAGCCGTGGCATAACGCCCAAGCGCCATTGCAGCGAGTGCGCTGGGTGCCGCGAAGCCAATGCTTACAGAGATCCATCCTGCCGCGGTGCCCACTACGGGATGATAGATATGCGCAAGAAAATGGTATTCGCCGCCGGACCGTGGCATGGCAGCAGCGAGCTCGCCGTATGACAGGGCACCTGTCATCGCAATCAACCCACCGACACCCCATAAGCACAGGAGCGCAAAACCCGTTTGTATCTCTTGCGCCTGGAGCCCCAGAGTGGTGAAGACGCCGGTGCCAATCATGCTCGCGATGACAAGTGCCGCAGCGGTCGAGTAACCAATCGATTTTGGCGTTTTGGGATGGTCCATTTTCAAGCTGCTGGTAATTTTTCTAAACGCAGGAAGCGGGATAATTTAACCTGCATTGACAAATCTCAAGGTAATATCCGCCGGAAGGTGTAGTTTAATAAATAAGAGAATACTGATGAAACCGTTAAGTAGTGTAGCGTTAATGGTGGGAGGTGTATGATGAATATGTCGTTTCTACATGTAAATAAGAGAAAAATTTTAGCTTCCCTGATGGCGGGTATGTTTCTGTTGCCTGCGGGATCGGCCAACGCTTGGTGGGACGGTTATGGTCCCGATCTCGATCGCTCGTGCGATCCGCAACAGGCTTACATGATCGAGTATGGTTTTCTCGATTATTGGGGGCCAAGCATCGGCGATCTCCGGCGCCTGGATCGTGATCAATGGAAGGCTGTCTATTACGGTGATGTGCGTTACGACCCCGTTGTAAAAGCCTTGCGCAAGCGCTGTCCGCGCAGCTGGAGTTATGGGTGGGACGACCCATACGTCTGGTAAAGAACGCGGCCTGTCCGCGTGTGAATGCGTCATCGGATAACGTGGCATCACTCTTACCGAAGCCTCCTTGGAGGAGGCTTCGCGTTGCCACCTTTTACTGAACCCGCTTGATTTGCTCGCGTATTTCGCCGAGTGCCGCGATGGGGGAGTCAGCTCAGATTGCTAAACTGAAAATAGAACGACAAGGGGCACTGGGACCGCGCAGTATTAGACGGGTCGGGAGTTTCCTGAGAGTTTGTATCCGTCCGTCCTTGCGTGCCCGGCTCAAGGTTTGCTGACACCATGCCTTCAGGGCAGACAGGAAACGTAGTATGTCTAACTGCGCACGGTAAAGCGCTTGTCGAGGTTTTGCAGACTCTCCACGACCCCTGTGTACTCGAGTTCCGACATGGGCAGCATGGCGGCACCGAAGAAACCCTGGCGCGTAAAGCATACCCTGCAGTTTGATGTTCGCTTCTGTCATGGCTGGACAACAGCTTACACCGGAAGCACCAGTATGGGTAAAACGGGCTGCCGAAAAGCAGTCCCTGTTTGCCCTTGTTACACGTGCCTCCTGACGAGTAAGCCCTTAAGGCAGAAGGTACCCCCTCCCACAACCGGGCGTTTTCCTGACAAGCCTGATTGTCAAAGCGCGTCCGGCGTCACATCATAGCCCTCATGACAGACCGTACAGCGCAAAGCGGCTTTCCCGTGTTGGCCAATTCGGCCACAGAAATCATCGATACGGTCCTGTTACAGGATCGGCTTGTCCTGCTATACGGGCCGCCCGGCGCAGGCAAGTCGGTCCTGGCCGCCCGCTTGGGTCAGGCACTTGACGCAAGCGGGCGCGACTGCTGGTGTGTGAGCGCTGATCCGGGTTCGCCGGCTTTCGGTATGCCCGGTGCCGTGTCGCTCGGCAGGTGGACGGCTGACGGCTGGCGAGTGAGCGCGTTTGAAGGCCTGGCAACACTGGATGCGGGACGCTTCCGTCTGCCGCTGCTGGTGGCCGTGCAGCGCCTGTTGCAGACTCCGCTTGACGGTGTGGTGTTGATCGATGGTCCGGGGGTGGTGCGGGGTGTCGCCGGCAGGGAACTGCTGACGGGCCTGCTTGAAGCAACCGGCGTAGACACGGTGCTGGTAATGACAGGCGCGGATCGGGCGCCGGCGCTGGCGGCTGAACTGGCGGGTGCAGCGGCCGAGGTGTTTGCGGTGCCTGCGGTAGCAGCAGCCGCAAGACCGGGTAAACGTGTGCGCGCGCGCCAGCGAACCCGGCAGTGGGACGACTATCTGGGCGATGCCATTGAGCGAACCATCACGCTGTCAGCTGTCAATCTGGTCGGTGTACCGCCGCCGCTCGGCGTGCCAGATGCCTGGATCGGCCGGCAGGTCGTGTTACTGCACGACCACGCCACCCGGGCAATGGCCGAGGTGCAGGACATGAGCGCGGACCAGTTGACGCTGCGCCTGCCCGCGGCAGTGCGGGAATTCGACACGCTGTTGATCCGCGACGCGACGCGGACCGCGGACGGTGTAGTCGAGACCGCTCCCCCTTTTGCAGCGGAACGGATCGACTATCTCCCGCCCGGGGATCTCCTGGCACCGCTGGAGGAGTCGGGGGGCGCGCGCGTCACCGGTCGCGTGGGTGCGGTCGACGTGGCTCTGGTAAACGGCGTATTCGGCGATCCATTACTGCATCTGCGCCTGTGTCATCAGGGGCGCAGCCTGTTGTTCGACCTGGGGCAGGGTACACACCTGTCTGCACGCGTGGCGCACCAGGTGACAGACGTATTCGTCAGCCACGCCCATATGGATCACATCGGCGGATTCCTGTGGCTGCTGCGTTCCCGCATCGGCGAGTTCCCGGCTTGTCGCATGTATGGTCCACCGGGTCTGGCGCAACACATTGCGGGTTTTATCCAGGGCATCCTCTGGGATCGTGTGGGTGAGGGAGGGCCCTGTTTTGAAGTGGCGGAGTTGCACGCTGATCAGCTGCAGCGCTTCCGCACCCAGGCCGGGCGAGGGCGGTGCGAACAGCTCGACAGCATACAGATCGCCAATGGTGTGATTTGCGACGAAGCGGGCTTCAGGATCCGCGCCGTGACGCTTGACCATCATCAGGTGCCGGTGATCGCCTATGCGTTCGAGCCCGCTAAGCAGCTCAATATCCGCAAGAACCGTCTGCTGTCGCGCGGACTGGAACCAGGCCCCTGGCTGACCGAATTAAAACAGCAGTTGCTGGCGGACAATGCGAACGCCACGATTGAACTGCCCGACGGCACGCGGGAGACGGCCGCCGCGTTGGGCGCGGAGCTGGTGCTGGTCACTCCGGGCAAGAAACTGGCCTATGCCACCGACCTCGCTGATACGCCCGCTAACCGTGAGCGTCTGCTGGCACTGGTACAGCATGCGCATACTTTTTTCTGCGAGGCGCCGTTTCTGCAAGCCAATAGTGAGCAGGCCCGGCGTACAGGGCATCTGACCGCGCGTGCCTGTGGTGAGATCGCGGCAGCGGCCGGTGTCGCGCGCCTTGTACCCTTTCATTTCTCGCGCCGTTATACCAGAAGGCCGCAGGCGATCTATGCAGAGATCGAGTCGGTCTGCAGCACTCTGGTGGCGCCGAAGACGATGGCGGTGTTCGGTGATGCGCGCACCGAATCGGTTCTGGAGCTGGACTGAAGGTGCTCGGCTTGGCCCGTATAGTGCCAATAATAGAACGCGCACCTTCAAGCCGCTTCACGATAGTAGAATTCTAGCGCACCCACAAGGTGTCCTGGTCCACCGAATCTTTCGGTTCACCATCCGGACCATAACATCCTGAATAGATAGCCCTTATTGTATCCTTCAACGGAAACTCTCAAGAACTCGTTTCGGAGATCACGATGCTCACGAATCCGCAGCCACCGCAGATCCATCTTCCCAAGGGCTGGCAGGACTGCGTTCAGTCGGCGGTACTCCATTCCATCGCACTGGGGCCCCCTGTTTTTTACTTGTTAAATCTGTCGCTTGTCTTGCGCAGCGTTTTCTTATTTGAAACTGATATTTATTTTCTTATCTATCCGTTTGTTATGAGCCAATATGGCGTCCCCAGGGGGACGCCACCTTATCCCCCAGTTACGCACGACGTCTCACGTAACATATTAATAAAAAATTTCAACGAGATACGTTCACAGGTTATGTAACACCCGTTTAGCTCAACATTCCGTAATACTGACCGCGAGCCCCCCCAAGGATGTTTCCTTGAACTTTTCCGACATCTCCAGCCCGGTCTGCTTCATGGCGGCAATACAGCTGTCCAACGGCATGAAATGTTCACCGCTTCCCCGTATGCCCAGAGACGCCGCGGTATAGGCCTTGATTGCACCGAATCCATTGCGCTCGATACACGGCACCTGTACGAGTCCCTTGACCGGGTCACAGGTCAGTCCCAGATGGTGTTCAAGGGCAATTTCCGCTGCATTCTCGATTTGTTGCGGCGTACCGTTACGCACGGCACATAGACCGGCAGCAGCCATCGCAGCGGCCGAGCCGACCTCGCCCTGACAGCCGACCTCGGCACCGGAAATCGAGCTTCTGTGCTTGATGATGCCGCCGATCGCAGCGGCGGTAAGCAGAAACTCCCGGACTTGCTCCCGGGTCCCACCCTCATGGACAACAAGGTAGTACAGGACCGCCGGGATGACACCGGCGGCGCCGTTGGTCGGCGCAGTGACCACCCGGTGTCCGGCTGCGTTTTCTTCATTCACCGCCATGGCGTAGGCACATAACCAGTCGTTGAGGCTCGCCTGGTCGGGATTTGCCTGGAGTTGTTCATGCAGCCTCTTTGCCCGCCTGGCCAGGACAAGGCCACCGGGTAAAACACCCTCGGCTATCAATCCCGCTTCGATACAACGCTGCATGGCTTGCCAGATGCTGTCCAAGCCGTGATTCAAAGCATCATCGGACAGGTATTCGCGTTCGTTGATGCGCTTCATCGCCGCAATGGACAGTCCGGTATCAGTGGCCATTTGCAACATCGACCGGGCGGTATCGAATGGATGGGGGCAGGAAACGGCGGAATTCATTTTCAGTGGTGCAACCAACTGTTTGATTTCAGCAAGCGTGCTGATAAAACCGCCACCGATCGAGAAGTAGGTTTCTGTCAGCAGGACCTCACCCGATTCTCCGATCAATTCAAAGATCATCCCGTTCGGATGCTCGGGCAACGGTTCACCCTGGTCAAAGATAATGTGTTTGCTCGGTGAAAAACTGACTGTGTGGCTATCATCGATGGCGATGTGGTTCTCGTCCCAGATACGATCAACGACAGTATCGACGTCCTCATCAGCCACACCCTCGGGCGTGTAACCATGCAGGCCTAACGCTACAGCCCGGTCGGTGGCGTGACCTCTTCCCGTAAATGCCAAAGACCCCTTCAGAATGCAACGGATGTGTGTGTCCTGGGTATCTTCATGCGCTGCAAGGGATTCCCGAACCCGGTCGACAAAATCTCGGGCAGCAGCCATGGGGCCCATCGTATGCGAACTTGAAGGACCGATTCCGATCTTGAAGAGTTCCAGAACACTGATGAACATTGGTGATGTCTACCTGCTGCATTGTCACGAATCGAGTGGGTTTCTCTCAACAGTAAAACGAGAGAGACGTCACCTCTCGCAACCAGTATTCAGTTGTCATCCGCTTTATCATAAGGGAATCGTGTATGACCAAACCGAATCACCAAAATAGACAACGCAATCAGCAAGGTCGCCCCCGCAACTCCGAGCATTCTCCAGGTATCCAGGCTCTTCATATCCAGAATCATATAGCGAGCCAGTGCGACGATCGCGATATACAGCGGCATGCGAACCGGCAGCTTTCCGGAATCAAGATAGATCGCCACCATCGCAAGCACTTCGAGATAGATGAAGAGCAGCAACAGGTCGGCCAGGGTAACCGTCCTTGCTTGAATCATTGCTGCGACCTCTATCGCTACGGCGATGATGGTTGCAATTGCAATGATCAGCAGGCCCACATCCTGAACCCAGCCAAGTGTTTTGTGCCCAAAGGCGCTGATGTTCCTCATAGCTTGTTATTTCCCGTACCTTGCCATTAACAACCCACAGAATTCGTCCAATATACCATGCCTTCTTCTTTTAAAAACAAGAAGGTATAGAAACTGCCCCCCGCGGTCCAGGACGGCGGGTGAATTCGTGCGGGGCGGCCTTTCTCTCTTTGCCCGCTATTCACCGGCATACAAAATAATACTTGACAATATTAGTCAAGTTTATACCCTTGGCAATACTTGACTAATTTAGTCAAGCTTTAAGGTGTCAAATGAAGACCAGGCAAGCGTGGAATCACGGCTGGCTGAGCACAATACGGCGCACCAACCCAATTGAGCCCCGCCGGCGAGCACGCTCAGATGCATCAGGAACTTTGCCAATCGGAATCGTGGAGGTTTGACATGAAATTTTTACGCGGAAAGTCTGACACAATCAGCGAACCCGTTTTCGTGACGCTCAAATACCTGCTTTCAGTCTTGTCTATCGTGCTCACAACGGCGTTCGTGGTGGTACTTGAAACAAAGGTGTGACCGAACACGCCCGAAACCGCAAATCGTAACCTGCCCGTCGAGGGTCATTCGAGAGAACTGAACAACATCATCGCAAGGAGTTTCGCATGACAACGTCTGCTCCCGCCGCTTAAGCATCAGAACGCCTCGCAAACAAAACCATCACCGCGATATCGGCAACCGGCTGCTTTGAATCCACAGCTTATCGCGCTCTGACCATGTCATTCGATACATCGTATTTTTCGATGCATTAGATCATATATTTCGTATTTTATAATTCCTTGGATGCCACTAGCATGACCACATGTTCGAACCCGAACCCGGACTGTAACTGGAGCAAAACATGTCAACTCAAGTTTCGACCATCAGCCCTCAACAGTTGCACGAGGTAAAACGCCGCGGGCGATATGCCCCGGTTCTGGATGTGCGCAGCGTCGCTGAATACCGCGCGGGGCACATTCCGGGCGCGCAGCTGATACCGATCGAGTCGTTGTCAGATGCTTGGCATCGGCCTGATTATCGCCGGCACCACCCGCTGGTGTGGCATGGCCAGGCTGATCACTCGCATGCCGTGGAACCGCAATACCAACTGCACGCAAATCGCGAGTGCCTGAACCAATATTCCACAGCAAGGAGATGACATCATGATATTCCGTCAATTGTTCGATCACAATTCACATACCTACACCTATCTGCTCGCGAAACGCCGCGGCGGAGAAGCGCTGCTCATCGACCCGGTACTGGAGAACACCGCGCAGTACGTACGCCTGCTAGAAGAGCTGGACGTAAAACTGGTCATGGCGGTGGACACGCATATACACGCCGATCACGTCACCGCGCTGGGAGCGCTGCGTGATCGAACCGGTTGTGCCAGCGCCATGGGTGCGATGACCCGCGCCGAGTGCGTGTCGGTACATTTCCACGAAGGTGAAAAACTGTGTGTGGACAATCTTCATCTGGACATTCTTTACACCCCGGGCCACACCGATGACTCTTACAGCTTCCTATTGCCCGACCGGGTGTTCACCGGTGACACGCTGTTGATACGCGGGACGGGACGCACCGACTTTCAGAACGGCGATCCCGCCGCCCAGTATGACAGCCTGTTCGGCAAGCTGCTGACGCTGCCCGAGGACACACTGGTGTACCCGGCCCACGACTACAACGGCATGACCGTGAGCACCATCGGCGAGGAAAAGCGCCATAACCCGCGGCTGCAGGTCGCCGACAAGCAGGCCTACATCGAACTGATGAACGGGCTCGAACTCGATGACCCGAAACTGATGGACATCGCCGTGCCCGCCAATCGCGCTTGCGGCGCACGCTCTGCAGCCTGATACGACAACCCCGGATGCATTATGGCCCGGTACCTGACAGATAGGAGTGACATGAAATGATGACGATAGAAACAATATTGCTTGGCCTGGTTGGCGGACTTGTAGGTCTGAAAGTCGGACTGCTCGCCACGGCGGCCCTGCTGTTCCTATATGGATTAACGGAGCGCGCCCGGCAGAGAAAGGTTGTACGCGCGCCGGCGCCGGTCCGGCAGCCAAGACTGGACGTACACGCCTGAGTGCGGCCTTGCTGTGAACGCTACGAGTGGCATGACGGATAGCCGCGCAGCGGTGCAACCGAACGTGCTGGTGAGAACGGCAATACTGGCGTTGCTGTGGTGGGTCATCGCCCAGGGCCAGGCGAGCGCCTGGCTGATCGGGCTACCCGCCGTGGCGCTGGCTGCCATGGCGAGCGTTTACCTCGGTCGCGCCACATCGCCAGAAATTTCCCTGGCCGGTCTGTCGGGTTTCATGGTGCTGTTTCTACGCGAATCAGTACGCGGCGGGATAGACGTGGCGCGCCGCACACTGGCACCGCGGCTGCGTATCCGGCCGGGTTTCAAAACCTACCGTATGCAGCTGACAGATCCGTCGGCGCGGGTACTGCTGGTCAACTGCCTCAGCCTGTGCGTGGTGAATTCGCAGTTATCACCTAAAACCGCTAGCTTAGACTGACTTTCAAAAGCCAGATGTCAATTTAATTCTATACCGCATAAAACGGGGGAAACAGATTCTATTGGACAGATGATAGATTCAGCTGAGCTGTAAAACTTTGATAAATAGAACGTTTGGTACACGCTGGGTAACCGGCCAGCTGGTTTTTAAGCAGATGCTCCGGGGTAATTATTAACTCATTTTTTTTCAGGTAACATAGAAAAAAATCGTGATCATTCTCTACAATGGCAGCCCGCTAATCGGTTCTTCCAGATGCCCGGTTGATCAACGCGATAACACCGTCCATATCGTAACGCCTGAGAAGATTATCCAGTTCGTCTGCCAGGCACTGCGCACCGGGACCGAGCCCTTTCAGCTCGACTATCAAGGCCTCTATTTCCGTCAGGGCGTTGATCCTGGCAGCGGCAAGCAGGCGTTCACGCAAGTCGTCGGGGAGATCGATTTCACCAGGTTCATCGACACACGGCACGGCCCCTGCGATCATCTCGGCGGCAGGTTCGTGCTCGAACTCAACGTTCAGATGCCTGACCATGCAATCGCAAACCTTGTCAAACAGGAAGGGTTTGCCGATAAAGTCGTCAAACCCCGCATCCAGGTAAAAGGAACGCTGGCGCAACAGGCCGGATGCCGTGATCGCGACACAGACAACAGTCTCGGCTGGCCAGCGTTCACGCAGCAGCCGCACGGCGGCAAGCCCGTCCATCACGGGCATGCGCACATCCATGAAGACGATGTCAGGAATCTGTTCGGCAATACGCTGCAGCGCCTCGCCTCCGCTGTTCGCCATGGTCACCTCGACGCCGGCCCGCTCCAGAAGCCCGCTGAGTACTTCGCGATTGTCCTCGACATCATCGACGACGAGGGCGCGGACCCGGTGTGGCTCGGCCAGTCGGCACAGCCGGCCAGTCTGTCCATGCTTCGATATCAAGTCACCCTCGGCAGGTGGCAATTCCAGCTCAAAGCGAAAGCAGCTCCCCTCACCCAGGGTCGACTCCAGGCTCAATGAGCCACTCATGAGCTCGATATGGCGCCTGGTGATTGTAAGGCCCAGGCCAGTCCCGCCCTTGGCCTCGCCCTCTTCAGCCTGCTGGAAGGGTTCGAAAATACGTTGTTGCGCATCTTGGTTTATGCCTGGGCCGGTGTCCGATACGCTGAATGTGTAGCGCCGGCCACTCTGTTCTACCGTGAGCCCGACCTGACCCCGATCGGTGAATTTAACCGAATTGCCCAACAGGTTGATCAGTATCTGGCGCAGCTTGCGGTCATCGGCATGGACCGCACGCTCCCCGATCCGTACGTCCGCGTGCCAAAGCAGTCTCTTCTGCTCGCAACGTATCGCAAACATCTCGGAAATATCCTCTGTCAGGTCATCGAGATCGAAATCCCTTGTATCCAGTTCCATGGCGCCTGCCTCGATCTTGGACAGATCAAGAATGTCGTCGATGAGACTGATCAGGTGGTTGCCCGCCGAGTGGATTGCTCTCAGCGGGCGGCGGTAACTCTCTGGCAATTCCGGATCGTTCTCGATCAGCTGAGTGTAGCCCAGCACCGCGTTCATCGGGGTACGGATTTCATGGGACATATTTGCCAGAAACTGCGACTTTGCGTGGCTAGCGCTCTCGGCCTGCTCCTTCGCGATCCGCAACGACTGCTCCGCAGACTTGCGCGCGGTGATGTCGCGGATAATACCAACGAAGACCTGCTGCCCGCCCGGGCGTGCCTCACCAACGGACAGCTCCATCGGAAAGGTCGTGCCATCCTTGCGCCGGCCCTCCACCTCACGGCCAATGCCGATGATACGTTTGTTCCCGGTAGCGCGGTAACGATGCAGATACTCATCATGTTCCTCCCGGTATGGAGGCGGCATCAGCATCTTGACATTCTGGCCAATAACCTCGTCGGCCCGGTATCCGAACAACTGTTCGCAGGCCGGATTGTATTCCTGCACGGTGCCGTTGGCATCGATGATCATGACCCCATCTACTGCTGTGCCCACCAATACCCGCAGGCGCTGTTCACGATCTTCCAGCGAGCGTGTAGATGCCCGGTAACGCAATACCAGGTAGGCAGTAACCCATAACACGGCTGCCTCGAGACTGACATTGAGAAGCAAGGCCGTCGTATCGACGCGCTCGGTCGAGTAGAGGTAGCCCACCACGATGAGCAGTGTGCCCATCGCGGCCAGCACCACCGGCGCACGACGCCAGGGCAACCAGTAACTGACGGAGATGAGCACGACATAGGGTATGCCATGAATGACCCCCGCAGGCAGGTTGAGATCCAGAACGAGCATGATCAGCAACACTGCTCCGATCAGCAGCACTATGAGCGCCTCGTGCATCTTACCCATCCGTCACCTCTGAATTCGATCAGCAATCAATACGGAAACCGCTAGCGGTCCCCAGGGAGAATATCGCCACCATATTAAACTACCCACACTGCAGCGATACCGGATTTAATGTGAGAATAGCGGTGAATGACCGCATCAGCTTCTCTCGGTTACTTCAATTTGCTAAACTGGCCTTGCCACATCCCTGGCACCCGCCTGCTATGAGCAAGAGGACCAATGCCATGCCCGATGATGCCGGATCGACTCAGGCAAAACTCCTGATCGTCGATGACAAAGCCGCCAACCTCGACCTGCTGCGGGAAATGCTAACACCGCTTGGTCATCAGATCTTCTTCGCGACCAGCGGGGCAAAAGCCCTGGAGATCGCAACCTCCGCCCGGCCAGACCTGGTGCTGCTGGACGTGATGATGCCCGAGATGGATGGCTTCGAGACGTGCCGCCGGTTCAAACAGGACGAGGCACTGGCAGCGATCCCGATCATCTTCGTCACCGCCAGGACCGATGTCGAGGACCTGGCCCGGGGATTCGAGGTCGGTGCCGTTGACTACATCACCAAGCCTGTCAAACAGCCCGAGGTGCACGCCCGTGTCGCGACACACCTGCGCATCCAGGGGCTCATCGCACAGCAACGCGAGCACCTCGCTGCGCTGGAGCAGGCACGCGGTGAACTGGAGGCACTCAATGATACCAAGGACAAGTTTCTCTCGAATCTGGGCCGGGAAGTCAGCACATCCCTGGCGCAGATTGCAGACACCAGCGCTTCCATCAGGGAGACGGCGAAAACCCCGAACGCGCCAGGGAGCGACATCGACCAGCACCTGGCGGATGTAAATCGCTCAGCCCGGGAGGTGCTCCACCTGCTGGGGACAATACTCGAATGGCCGCGCCTCCAAACCGGTCAAAAGCTCGACCTGCTCTCGACCCAGATCAGTGATCGGGAACTGGGGAATCTGCTCTCCAGCCTGAATGACCTGCGTTTTCTCTCCCTGGCGGAAACCCGGGTCGGTGATGCAGGACTGGTCCATCTGCAATCTCTGACCAGCCTGCAGGAACTGCATCTCGACCACTCGGATATCACCGATGAGGGCCTGAAGCTTCTGACCACCCTGCCCAACCTGGAGATTCTCGATCTCAAGGGCACGCGTATCACCGACGCCGGACTAGTCCATATAGGCCGCCTGGCCCAACTCAAAGGACTCTACCTTACGCGTACCGGGATCACCGATGCCGGGCTGGAACACTTGCGCAGCCTGGGCAAACTCGAGACACTCATCCTCTGGGATACCCATGTAGGGGATGCCGGCCTGGAACACCTCAAATCATTAAGGCACCTCAAGGAGGTCATACTCTGGAATACCCGAGTGACCCAACAAGGTGCAGAGGCCTTGCAAGCTACCCTACCCGAATGTGACGTCAGTACGACCTTGTTCGAGTAACGCCAAACAGGATGATAGTCGGGGCTGAAAAACCGGTTTGCTCCGGTCCGGTCTTTTCTCGAACATGCGCATGAATACAAAGACAGGACAGCGACCGGAACCAGGAACCGCGATGAACATCCGCGCCCTGTGGGTGGCGAATTCGTAATTATTACTTGAAAACGATAACTTAGACAGTCTTGTTCCTGAACA
>Ga0209271_10000376_pt1 | contig 15373 bp, 19 predicted proteins | sample tdAd002_FD_187123 | JGI IMG/M metagenome (GOLD analysis project Ga0209271, IMG submission 187123) | Marine sediment microbial communities from the Atlantic coast under amendment with organic carbon and nitrate - tdAd00.2 (SPAdes)... | ecosystem: Environmental > Aquatic > Marine > Coastal >... | reverse complement strand
GCAAGATTGAAAAGCTGGAAGCGAAAATCGAAGCCCTGCATCTGAAAATCAGCGATGTCGATTATTACCAGCAGGATGCCGCGGTGATCAGCCGCGAACAACAGCAGCTGCAGGCGCTGGAGTCAGAGTTGCAGGATCTTTACCGGCGCTGGGAAGAACTCGAGAGCGAATAGATTCAGGACTGCGCAATGTCGAGCCAGCTGCCCGCGGTAATCAGTTGCAGTTGCTGCGGACTCATGCCGAACACGGATTCCGGAGTTCCGGCTGCGGCCCAGATTTTTACATGCCGCTGCAACGAATCATCGAGCAGGGTGCGCAGTGGCCTGGCATGTGCGACCGGTGGCACGCCGCCGATCGCAAATCCGGTTTGCTGCCTGACAAAATCCGCATCGGCCTTGCCCAGCTCGATTCCAGTCTCGAGTTTTACTTTTTGCAGATCGACGCGCCGATCCCCGGCACACATGACCAGTACCGCCTGTGCATCGGCCTTATCCCTGAAAATTAACGAGTTGGCAATCTGGCCGACCGCGCAATCGAGCGCGTCTGCGGCAAGTACCGCGGTGCGCACCGCTTCGGATAAAATTATTATTTCGAACTCGAGCCCAAAGCGCTCGAGACAGGTTTTAACTTTCAGATTGGCAGGTTTCATTGAAAACTAAACGCTACTTTCAAACGTTGTAATGCTATGATTGCGCCATTCTACAGGATCAAACAACCGAGTGAATAACGCAGAGGCTAGCCCAGACAAGTTAATCGTAATCCCCAGAAGTCAACATAACATCTCCAGAAAATCGATCTCCGATTCCGCGCTCAAGGTGTTGTATCGGCTATCCAAATCGGGCCATCGAGCCTGTCTGGTAGGCGGGGCTGTACGCGATTTGCTGCTTGAAATACATCCCAAGGATTTCGACGTTGCCACCGATGCCACGCCGGAAGAAGTGCGCGCCCTGTTTAAAAACAGCCGCATCATCGGCCGACGCTTTCGCCTGGTCCATATCCGTTTCGGGCGGGATATCATCGAAGTAGCCACTTTCCGCGGTCACCACGAAGATTCTGCTAAAACTGAACTCGATACCCACGGGCGCATTTTACGTGATAACACCTTTGGCGATATCGAGGAAGACGCGATTCGTCGTGATTTCAGCGTCAACGCGCTTTACTACGACATCCACGATTACTCCGTACTCGATTACGCCGGTGGCTTGCAGGATATCGAAGACAAATGCCTGCGCATGATCGGTGACGCGGCCACGCGCTACCAGGAAGATCCGGTGCGCATGCTGCGCGCAGTGCGTTTTGCCGCCAAACTCGATTTTGAAATCGAACCCGTTGCGGTTAGCGCGATTCATGATTACGGCCACCTGCTGGCGGCAATCCCCCCGGCGCGCATGTTCGATGAAATGATAAAACTGTTTCATTCGGGCAGCGCGGTGCGCGTGTTTGAACTGTTGCGGCAATTCAATTTATTGAAATACCTGGTGCCGGCGCTCGACGAGTGGTTGCAGGACGAGCCATCCGAAATGATGCTCGATTTTGTTGACCAGGCGCTGGTCAATACCGATTCCCGGGTTAACAGCGGCCAATCCCTGTCACCGGGATTTATCTTTGCGGCTTTACTCTGGCCGGTGGTGCAGCAACAGGCGAACCAGTTGCAATCGGATCGACGCAAAATGATCGGCGCACTGGCCCAGACAGGCGAAACCGTCATGAAGCGCCAGGTGCGGCATATTTCGATCCCGCGTCGTTTCAGCCAGATGGCGAGGGATATCTGGAGCGCACAACCACGCTTTCATCGCACCCAGGGTAAGCAACCGCTGCGCCTGTTGGCTTTCCCGGTGTTCCGTGCCGCCTACGATTTCATGTGCATCCAGGCCATGGTGGGTTTGTTTCCACATAATCTGAGTCACTGGTGGACCGATTTCCAGCTTAAAAATCAAGTCGAGCATAGCGCAGAGCGCAAGCCAGCGCAGCGCCCGCGGCGGCGGCCGAGACGCAATGCAAACTGAGGAAGTATTCATCGGCCTCGGCAGTAATATCGGTGATTCTACGACGATAATCGAACAGGCCCTGAGCGCACTGGATAACGTCACCCAATGCAGTCTGCGTGGACGTTCTTCGTTATATCGCAGCGCGGCGCTGGGCGATATCCCCCAGAATGACTACATCAACGCGGTCGCCCGGATTGATACTGATCTTGAGCCAATGGCACTACTGCTCGAACTGCAGGCAATCGAACAGGCCTATTATCGTCAGCGCGACCAGGCGCTACGCTGGACGCCACGTACCCTCGACCTCGATATCATTCTATTTGGTAATCGTAATATCGCAGATAGTCACCTGACCGTCCCGCATCCGGAGTTAGCCGGGCGGCGCTTCGTGCTCGAACCCATGTTCGAGATTGACGGCGATCGATTCATCCCCGGGCATGGCAGTTTAAGTTATCTGATCGACCACGCGCCCGCAATTGCAATGCAAAAACTGGCATAGCCGGATGATTGAGCATTTTCGTTACATCGTTATCGAGGGCCCGATCGGGGTCGGCAAGACCAGCCTGGCCAACAAGCTGGCCACCGAAACTGAAAGTGAGTTACTGCTGGAAAAGCCCGACGAAAATCCTTTCCTGGCAAGCTTTTATCACAACCCGAAGCAATACGCATTATCGGCGCAGCTACACTTTCTGTTACAACGCGCGCAACAGGTGCAGGACTTTCGCCAGGCCGATATGTTTCACGGCTCCTATATCGCCGATTTCATGGTCGACAAGGATCGCCTGTTTGCCCAGATGACGCTGGATAAAGACGAGCTCGCGCTATATGAACAGATCTATACCCACCTGACCCTGGACGCGCCACGACCCGACCTGGTGATCTACCTGCAGGCACCGCTGGAAACCCTGCGCCAGCGCATCACGCAGCGGGGTATCGGTTATGAACAGCAAATCCGTGACGATTACTTGCTGCGCCTGTCGGAATCCTATACGCGTTTTTTCTACGACTACGACGACAGTGCGCTACTCACCGTCAACACCCAGTCGGTCGATCTGATTAATAATGCCGACGATTACCAGGCGATTCTTGAAAAAATTAGTGACATCCATTCTGGACGCCATTATTTCAATCAGTCATCATTCGCCCTCTGACGAGGGCCTGGCATGTATATTCCCAAACCGCTAGACGACAGGATCACAATTCCGCATCTGAAAAAGATGAAGCAGGACGGTGAAAAATTCGCCTGCCTGACCGCCTATGACTACAGCTTTGCCAACCTGGTCGAGGACTGCGGTGTCGAAGTGGTGCTGGTGGGGGATTCGCTCGGCATGGTCATCCAGGGGCATGAAACCACGATTCCGGTGACCCTGGACGACATCTGTTACCACGGCAAGGCGGTCGCGGCCGGCCTGCACAACGCGATGTTGATGCTGGATATGCCCTTCGGTTCGCTCAATTCGCCGCAACAGGCGATCGACAATGCGAGCATTTTGCTGAAACGGACCCAGGCACAGGTGGTCAAGCTCGAAGGCGGGAAAACCCAGCTGAAAACCGTCGAAACCCTGTCCGAATTCGGCATCGCCAGCTGCTCGCATCTAGGCCTGCAGCCGCAGATGGTACACAAGATGGGCGGTTACCGGGTGCAGGGCAAGGCCAAAAGCGCAGCCGAGGAAATGCTTGCCACCGCACAGGAACTCGAGGCCGCCGGCACCGACCTGCTGCTGCTCGAGTGCGTACCGGCAACGCTTGCCGCCGAAATTTCCGCGGCACTGGAAATTCCGGTGATCGGTATCGGTGCAGGCGCCGATGTCGATGGGCAGATCCTCGTACTGCAGGATGTACTTAATGTGACTCCGGGCAAGAAACCGAAGTTTTCGAAAAACTTCATGCAGGGCCAGTCAAGCATCCAGGCCGCCATCAGCCGTTACGTCAACGAAGTCAAGCGCGGCAAGTTTCCCGATAAAACCCATATTTTTTCCTGAGATTCAGCACATGGACCAGGCCACCAGCGTTATCGAACTGCGGCAATACGTGCAGCACTGGAAGGACCACGACCAGTCGATCGCGTTTATCCCGACCATGGGTAATCTACACGCCGGCCACATGTCGCTGATCGAAAAGGGTCAGTCGCTGAGCGACCGGACCATCTGCAGCATTTTCGTCAACCCGATGCAGTTCGGGCCGAACGAGGACTGGGACCATTATCCGCGCAGCCTGGAACGCGATATCGAACAGCTCGAGGCGATCGGTTGCGACCTCGTTTACCTGCCGGCAGCGTCCGAACTCTATCCCGAAGGCCTCGATAAAATAAGCCATGTAGAGGTCACCGACCTGAGCGAGCACTACGAGGGAGCACATCGACCCGGGCACTTTACCGGGGTCGCGACCGTGGTGTTGAAGCTGTTCAATATCGTCAATCCTGACGTCTCGGTGTTCGGCAAGAAAGATTTCCAGCAATACCGAGTGATCAGCAAGATGGTCGAGGATTTCAACCTCGACGTGCAAATCATCGGCCAGGAAACCACGCGCGAGGCATCGGGGCTGGCGACCAGTTCGCGTAACCAGTACCTCGATCAGGCGCAGAAGGAACAAGCCGCGTTGATTTACCAGCTGTTGCAACAGACCGCGCAACAGATCGAGCAGGGCGAACGCGATTTCGAAACGCTGCAGGCGGGCGCGATTACAAGCCTCGACGAGGCCGGTTTCAAAACTAACTATTTCTGTATCTGTAACGCCGAAAGTTTGCTGCCAGCGACCCCAGAAGACCGCGACCTGGTCATCCTGGTGACCGCGGCCATGGGTCCGACCCGCCTGCTCGACAATATCGAAATCTCACTCTGGTAAGCGTTTCAGTTCCCGGCGTATAAAGCCTGCATCGCGGCGATGCGCTGTTTAACCCGTTCGCGCAACTCGGCTGGTTCGAGTACTTCGACCTCGGCGCCGTGTTTCAGAATATCCATCACCAGCTCGGTATCCTGGCTGTAAGGCACGCGTAAAATATAATATCCCTCGGCGTCGTAATCACTGCCCTGCTCCTGGTGCCAGGTTTCGCGCGACACCCAGCGCGCCAGCTGCGGGCTGAAGCGCAGCACCGCCTGGCGGGTTGCGGCGCCGGAAAAAATACCGTAGCCGCTCTCGAGTTCACGGTTCAACTCGGTCTCTTCGACCTCGATCGCGGGCTCGTTAGTAATTTGCAGCGCCTGTATCGCGTCGATCGAAAAACTGCGCAAGCCGCTTCGCAGGTGGCACCAGGCGTCTAGATACCAGTTGTCGCGGTAATAGATCAACCGCTGCGGCGACACGCGCCGCTCGCTGCTGCTGTCGCTGGGCCTGCTGTAGTAGGTCATGTCGACGCATTTGCGCGACAGCAGCGCCTGGCAAAGACCCTGGAAATTCTCACTGCGGTAAGCCTTCGCCGCGAGCGGGACGATACGAATGCGGCGTGAAATCTCGTCGACGCTGTGATCGCCGTCGTCGAGCAGCATGCGGATGCGTGAGCGCAACGGTTCGATATGGCTCGACAACACGCCGGGCTGCAGGTTTTCGAGTAATGCGTCCATGCTCAGCAAGGCCTGGATTTCACTGGTGTTGAACCACAGGCCGGGGAGCTGAAACTGTTTCCCACCCTCAGCCTGGTCATAGCAGTAGCCGCGCCGCTCGTGATCCCAGACGATTGGCGCCGCGAGTCGATCACGCAGGTACTCGAGATCACGTTTAAACGTCGCCGGAGAAATTTCGAGCGCTTCGAGAAACTGCGCGCGGGTCACCACGCGCCGATTGCACAGCATCTGGTCGATCAGGTGGAAACGTTCGGTACGGTCCATAGAATATCTCGTTGATAAAGCTAGCTCACAAAATGAGCTACTACGGCGCAGATATTAACACGACTCGAGTCAATCGTGCTCTGTCCCCTATTTATTGACCAATAAGCCCTGCATCATTGCAAACAGGCGTTAATTCTTCCTATACTCGTTAACCGTGCACGATCGACGCGAGATTGTCGTTGAAGTCGAAACCGGAACACTCGCGCCTGCGTAAAGATGTTGTGGAGACAGTTTACCTACTCTATAGCCGGCGAAAAACTGACGCACTAAACGCCAGGCGGTGAACCGTCAACTGGCAAATAAGTGTACTTTCCCCGGAATACCCGCGGCTGCGCAGCGCGCGGGGTCGAGTTAAAGTGGTTTGGCGGGACCGAACCGCAGGGTTTTAACAGCCACTACGACAGCTGGCGTTATCTCGGGGAAACCCGGGCGCTGCTGCAAACGCTCGCTACTCTGGAGACGACTTTCGATCTGCGCATTCCGCTGACCTTCTCGATTGAAGACATGGAATTGATCGGCAATATTATCGACGGAGAAGTTCGTAAGCTGCTTTGTTGAACATCGAATCTTCGAGGAGTACGTAAATGGAGCAACATGAAACCACCAGCTTCCTAATCTGGGAAAAGGAGCCATTGATGCGATTGCTGGCTGCGAAATTCACCCCGGTCAGCCTCGGGATCTGCTTTATTACTTGCATCTCGCTGCCCATGTGCATCCTGGCCGCGCTATACCAGCCCACATTTTTTATCAACGTAAGCTGGTCGATTACGGTTGTTTTCCTGATGCCGTTCCTGGTCGGTCTGGGTTACAAGTACTACATGGAAATCCCGAAACTGTTCGATCATCTTTTCGATAATGCGTTCGAAGACACCCCCGATGAAAAGAGAGCAGATTTTTACCGCTGGCTGGACACGCGTTTCAATCACTATGCATGGACGCTCCTCACTTTACTTGTACCCTTTTCACTTACGCTGATTTTCTTTTACCAGAAACAATCCGCATGTACCCATGGCTGGATGATTGGCGGCGAATGGCTCAACTTCGGTTCTCGGGGATCTGATAATTGTGGATTCACCGGTTTCGGCCTGATAGCGGCCCTTGTACAGCTCGTGATGAGCTACTGGTGTGCCAATCTCGCATTGCGCGCAATCATCTGTTACTGGGGCTTGTACGAACTATTCGAAAACCGGAAAAAATGGAATTTCCGAGTAAAAATCAATCCGCTGCATCCCGACCGTTGCTGCGGTCTCGGACGCATCGGTGACGTCGCGATGCTGTTCAACGTCATCATATTTATAATCGGCATCTACGTCTCGCTGACGGTGATCGACAAAATCCTGCTGCAACATGCCGCGCCTTTTGCCGACATCACCGTTCCGGTTTACCTGGGTGGCTATTTATTAATCGCTCCCTTGCTGTTCTTTCTTCCCCTCGGCTCGGCGCGGTTAACGATGAAACAGGCCAAGATCGATTTCCTGCGCCCGATAAGCGATAAATGCGAACAATTGGCCACCACCAGCGGAACTGATTCAGCCGTCGAAACTTCGCCAGCAGTAAGCGCTTACTTCGAGCTGGACAAGCTCAGGATCCAGTTAGCAAAAGAGATCCCGGTGTGGCCCTTCGATTTCAAATCATTTATGCAATTCGCCGGCGCGATCGTAGTTCCGGTATCACCAGTCCTGGGAACCCTGCTAATCGAGTTAGGGCGCTATCTTTAGCTATCCTGATTCCGTTGCAACCTGAACAGCGTGTATTGGCGCCGAAGAACGACCCGCATGAAAACAGCTCTGCTACAACTATTGTTGCAGCTGCTGCATCTCGGGCGAAATTTCTCCGCCGCTTTTTTGCATCTGCTACATCGATTCGAATATCCCGCGGAGTTCGGAATTTTCGAGTAGTTTCTTCGAGGCATAGACCGTGCCACAGCAGAAATAATATGCGCCTGGATAGCACTATCGGGAAATCACGACGATAAATCTTCTAACCGTTGCCCCCAATGGTTGCTTATCACCTGGTCGATCAGGTGAGAGTGTATGTTGTGGCCCATTGGATACCTCATTTTATTATGGCTCACCTTGTGAGCCACTGGATCCCGGATAATAGCGAGATCAAATTCCAGGAGAAAAACATGTCCTTACTGAATCGATTGCTTTTCCGGTTATCCGCCTACTGCCGTTGCCGCGTGATCAACGGACCCGATCAACAGCCTTATCTCGAGCGTTACCATTTACTGCGCCTGCCGTTCGGTTACCGGGTTTACCTTCATCGCTTCGTCGCCAGCGACCCTGGGCGGGGCCTGCACAATCACCCCTGGAAACATGCATTCTCGCTCCTGCTATGCGGTAGCTACGAAGAAACCCGCATGCTCGATGCATCGGCGGGCAATGCGCTGCATAGCCGCTGGTTGCGACCAGGACGCATAAATTTCATTTCCGGGGAAGTGTTTCACCGTGTCAACCTTCCCGCCAACAGGGAATGCTGGAGCCTGTTCATACATGCGCCCAAAGCCAGCAACTGGGGTTTTATCCAGCAGCAGAAATACATCGACCACAACCAGATCGTTAACCAGGAAAGTAATCCATTGTGGTGGCGACAGGCCAGGCGCCCGGTCCGGGCGCCTGAAATGCGACAGCCCTTTATGGTGTAGATATCAGTATTCTCCAGCAGCCTGCTGCTTGACCCCCTTTATCCGGATGAAAACCGCGTAGACGGGCCAGACCTTGTCTCATGCCATAAAACCAAAGTATCGATATCCCTGCAATACTCTGGACTTACAGGTAACTGCCTTTTAACCTGCAGCTACTGAATGACTGGAGACGGGCCCTGGGCAATCTCGCCATCAATACTATCCTGCCGCTTTTTGCCATCATGGTTTCAGGATACCTCACCGCGCGTTTCAAGCTGCTCCCCGCGGCGGCGAGCGAGGTTCTAAGCCGCTTCGTATTCGTCATCGCCCTGCCGGCGTTGATCTTTGTGTCGTTATCCAGCATCACGATCGCCGAATTCTTCAACTGGCGTTATATCGCTGTGTTGGGCGGCGGTATGCTGGCGATGTTTTGTATCGGCATGACCGTGGCCCGTTACGTATTTCCGGGCAGTCTGACCGCTATCAGTTTGCACGGCCTGACCGCGATGTACTCCAGTACCGGCTATATCGGGTTACCACTGGTGCTAACGGTGTTTGGCGATTCCGCCAGGGTGCCCGGTATTATCGGTGCCATCATTACCGGTCTCGTATTCTCGCCACTGGCGATCGTGCTGGCCGAAATTGACCGGAATCGAGGCGGTCGCTTCCGCATCTGGCCACCGCTATTTACAGCATTTACGCGACCGCCCATCATTGCGGTAGTAGCTGGACTCTCGGTTTCCGCCACTGGCATCGTCCTCCCCTTGCCAGTCACGACGTTCTTTGAACTACTGGGCGGCGCCTTTGTTCCCTGCGCCCTTTTTGCCGCCGGGCTATTTATCGCGGGTTGCTCGGTGCACGGCGCTACCGCCGAGATCAACTGGCTGGTATTCGCCAAACTGATTTTGCATCCGCTGATTACCTGGTGGCTGGCCTACCGGGTATTCGAGCTCGAAGGGATCTTGCCCGCCGTTGCCGTGGTCCAGGCCGCGCTGCCGAGTGGGGTTCCGGTATTCGTGCTAGCACAGCAATACCAGACCTTCGTTACCCGCAGTAGCGCAGCGATCGTTGTGTCGACAGCCATTTCAGTGGTAACGGTATCGGCGTGGTTCGTATTTCTGAATCGCTAACTTACTCACCAGCCAAAGGGATTTGAGGATAGATAACCGAATGCTCGAGTCCGGGGTGTCGAGCGCCGTAACGTGCGGGAACATCCTGGGTCCAGTCGCTCGGAATAATCGTCGGCAATATCAACAGTACGATTAACACCAGTCTTTTTATCCAGATGCTATTGCCGTTTACTATCCTGACGATAGCCCGCTCGGCTGAATCCGCTGAATCCCCTGCCCTGCGATAAATCCACACCAGCATACCAACCCCAATCTCACCAAATATGGGGTCGATATCATGTACAAAAGGACCAAACATTTCATTAATCCTCCTCTTCTTCTCTGACAATCTAAACCTTTATGCGCAGGTTTTATTGATTTGCGTCGGGTTTTGAGCATGAGATAATAATCCCCAAGTTTCCAACCTGTGAAAATCATGACTGAAAATCCGGTTTGGCGCTGGATCGACGATACCTTTCTCGATCTTGGTCGGCAGTTCCGCTGGTCCTACCTGCCGCCGTTAATGGTATACCTTGCCGCCGGGGTCTCTGGCCTGACTTCGATCGTCGGTACATTTTTTATTAAGGAATACCTCGACCTGTCGGCGGCGTTTCTCGCCAGCCTCGCGTTCTGGGCGGGCATTCCATGGACGCTGAAGATGCCGATCGGCCACCTGGTCGATCTGATCTGGCGGCGCAAGGCGTTGCTGGTTTACATCGGGGCAAGCCTGATAGCGCTCAGCATCCTGATTATGTACGGCATTATCGCGCACACCGCGGCAATGGCCGAGATCATGAAAGTCGAAGCCTGGTTCGTCATCGCCACCATACTCGCGCCGACCGGCTACGTGGTGCAGGATGTGGTCGCCGACGCGATGACGGTGGAAGCGGTGCCGACCATTGACGAAGATGGCAACCCCTACCCGGATAGCGAAATCAAGCTAATGCACACGACGATGCAGACTCTGGGTCGGGTTGCAATCATCGGCGGGTTGGTTGCGGTCGCCGCGCTGAATATCACCATGTTCAGCGGGGTCGAGGACATGTCGGAAGAGATGAAGGTGGCGATTTACGCCGACATCTACCTGCTGGCGCTGATCATTCCCCTGATTTCGATCGCCGGCGTCATTCTCGGCGGCATTTTATTACGGCGTCGCGCCCGGGAGCTGGAGGAACAGGGACATGACCACTCCAGCATCGATCAACTGCTGTTTGCACCGGGAGGAGAGACCAGCCCGAACTGGTGGATTCTCGGCGGCAGCCTGGTGTTTGCAGTATTCACGCTGAGCATGGGTATCAGCCAGGTGCCATTCGCGCAGGAAATTATTTTCCTCGGATCGATGGGCATCATTTTGTTCCTGATGTACCGGCTGTTGCTCGAACTCGAGCCCGCGGCACGCAAGATGCTGGTCGGCACCGCGGTTATCATCTTCGTGTTTCGCGCGGTTCCGCTACCCGGGCCCGGTGCCGGCTGGTTCGAAATTGACGTACTCGGATTCGACCAGCGGTTTCTGTCGGTATTGTCGCTGATTGCGTCCTTCCTCACCCTGGCCGGCATGGTGGTATTGCGTCCGATGATGGCAAGGCATTCCATCGCCTTAGTGGTCGCAGCGTTGACCATCGCCGCGGGTATTCTGTCGCTACCCAACATCGGACTTTATTACGGGCTTCACGAATGGACCGCGGCGAACACCGGAGGCGTCGTCGACGCGCGCTTTATCGCGGTGATCGACACCGCGATCGAATCACCACTCGGCCAGATCGCAATGATACCGATGCTGGCCTGGATCGCGAAGAATGCACCCCCGCATCTGAAAGCCACCTTTTTTGCGGTAATGGCATCCTTCACCAACCTGGCGCTATCGGCCGCAAGCCTCGGCACCAGGTATTTGAACGAGATTTATCTGGTCACCCGCGAAGTCCGGGACCGGGTTACCGACGTAATCAGCACCGCGGCAGACTACAGCGAGCTGGGTTGGTTATTGATCATCGTCGCGTTGATTGGTTTAATCACACCGTTGTTAACCATCCTGATCATCCAGCGCTCGCCATTGCGCACCCACCAATAGGCTAAAGGTTAAGTTCATGAAAAAAATCATATCCGGTTTGATCATATCGTTGGCAGCTGGTCCCGCGCTCGCCCACCATCCACTCGCCGGGATGCCGATGGAAACCTTCACCCACGGATTATTATCCGGCGTTGGGCATCCGTTACTGGGTTTCGATCATTTATTCTTTGTCGCACTGGCGGGTATTGCCGCGGTATTTACCGGGCGCAAGTTGCTTGCGCCGCTGGCCTATATCGCCGCGATGGCTGGCGGTTGCCTGGTCACCGCGGTGTGGACTTCGGTGCCAGCCAGCGAATTGATGATCGCTATCTCGCTACTGGTGCTCGGTAGCATGCTGCTTAGCGGTCGGCAGTTCGATTTAAATACCGTCCTGCTTACCTTTGCCGGTTTCGGAATATTTCATGGGGCAGCACTTGGCGAATCACTCGCAAGCCAGGAGACCGGATTCGGCGCCCAGGTTCTCATCGGTTACCTGTTGGGACTGGGCATTATTCAGTATGCAATCGCACTTGCCGCAGGCTGGGTGTGCGCAAACTTGTGGAAGGTCTCCCGGGAGAATGCGATCCAACCTCGTCTGGCGGGCGCCATGGTCGCAGGCGCCGGGCTCTACCTCACACTGGAACATCTCGAAGGCTCCTTGCTGCGGGTGATAAGCAGTTAGATTACGCGTCGGTTTTCAGTTTAACGGGCTGACCGTGCGGGGTCGACAGGTAGGCCGCTTCCCAGTCCTTGCGCTTACCAGCCATCGCCTGCTGATCGATTGCACTGTGCCTGGCAACCAGCCCTTCAAGCGCGCTTAACACGCAGCGGTAATAAGTTTCCTGGTCATCGCTGACGCCATTGGCTTCAGCCTGCCGCAATGCCTCGCCAAGTGCGTCGGACCAGGCGCCAGCACTGAACAATCCGTTTTGCACCAGCGTATCGGCGATCGCCAGGGCCTCGGCCTGCCATGCTTCGGAAAATGCCGGCTCACCGTCTACACTGGCGAGCGGCTTCAATGATTTCAAGTCTTGCTCATCCATAGTCAGGCCGGGGCAAGATAACTTTCCCAGAGATCGAGATACACCTTGTCACGACTGTTCTCGACCTCTGGCCATAATTCGGCGGCTGCGAAGCAGACGTTATAGCAATGCTGATGAATCTCCTTACCCTTGGCAGATAGATCAGGGAACACATGTGCACCATTCCAGGCATTTACGGTTCCACGACGCCCCCTTGCATACTGCGGTAGCCGGGTATGACCATTGTTGCCAAGACTGGAAGTAATCACCTGCGCATCGACAGAAAATGCGGGCGGAGCATCTATCTCGGCATCGAAACGGACAGCGTGATCGTGATCTTCCTGCAGTACCTGCTGTAGCGTCATCGCAGTCACAGGGTTACCAAAATTAGTATCATCAGCCAGTGATTTACCAGCGTCAATTTCGTCCAGCGTGATCCAGCCGGCCTCGATATAAGTTGCAAAATCGGTTTGCGCCCAGGAATCAAAATAAGGTCGACCGAGATAATCTTCGGGCATGATCAGTTCACGGCAATGACGCCACCAGTCGATGGTGATACCCGGGGTGCGGGCGCATTGCGCAATTCCCCATTCGCGACCTTCCCAGTCGTGGTGAAAGGGACCTTCATCGTCGTCCACCTCGACCGGACCGTAACCCTGCTTACCACCAAGATCGTGAATTCCATCCATCAGTCTGTACCCTTTGAATCTGCACCCAATTCGCGATCGGTACCGATCATCGAGTTACGCGACACCAGTTCGGCCAGTTGATCCTCGTTCATGCCTTCACTACCCGCGGGACGTTGCGGCAATACCAGGTAACGCAGTTCTGCCGTGCTATCCCAGACTCGCACCTCGACATCATCGTCGATGGCGACCCCGAATTCGGCCAGCACCCCTCTCGGCTCACGCACTGCACGTGAGCGATAAGCCGCTGCCTTGTACCAGGCAGGGGCGATGCCCAGAATGGAAAACGGATAACAGGAGCACAGGGTGCACACGACCAGGTTGTGCACCTGGTCGGTATTTTCTACGACCTTCAGATGCGCAGTGGCCTTGCCGAGAAAACCCAGTTCGTCGATCGCCGCCGGGGCATCCTGTAGCAAACGCTTTTTGTAATCTGCATCGCACCAGGCTTTTGCCACTACCCTGGCACCGCGTTTGGGTCCTATCTCCTCGGTATAAGCCTCGATCCAGGCGTCAATGGTTTGCGGATTTACCAGTCCCTTGTCCACCAGCAATGTCTCCAGCGCCTTGACGCGCAGCGCCGACTCGGACGGCAGGTGGCTGTGCAGATGTTGGTGAATTTCGGCTACTTTTTCAGCGTCGAATTCCGGCATGGGTGTGCGCCTCGAAAAACAAGGGTTCCAGTTTACTCAAACTTGTCCCGAATATCAGCAAATGAACCTGGAGCCCATGGAATCCGCACTCAGGCTTCGTCTTTGCACCGTTTAACAATTACACTGCGCCGATGTTAAACCCAATCAGGCAACCCACCCTGTTTGATGTCGGCAGGCTATTCTTTGTCGGCGCAATCTGGGGTGGCGCGTTCATTTTCATAGCGGTCGCTTTAACCGATTTCGGGCCGATAAGCATCGCCACATGGCGGGTTTCGCTGGGTGCGCTGGTGCTACTGATGATCGCATTGATGATTGGGCAGAAGTTTCCGCGCGATTTTCGTAACTGGCGCAATATATTTGTCGTCGGCTGCCTCAACAGTGCGGTTCCATTCTTTTTGATCAGCTGGGGGCAGCAATTCATCAGCAGCGCCGAATCCGCATTGCTGATGGCCATGGGTACTTTTTTCGGGCTGGTGGTTTCGCACTTCAGCAGCCATGACGAACGGATCAATGTATCAAGGGCCCTGGGCGTTAGCATCGGCTTCATCGGAGTACTGGTGCTGGTAATGTGGGATATGCTCGAGTCGGGACCGGGAAATCTGAGTGGCCAGCTTGCCGTCATGACGGCAGGCTGCAGTTACGCAACCTCATCGATCGTTTCACGACGCCTGACGCATCTGCCGATGATATCGACCTCGGCTGCCACCATGTTGAGCGCCAGTCTTTACATGGTGCCGCTTGCGTTTCTGCTTGAAGATCCGTTACCGGCAACCATCAGCGGTTCGTCACTGTTCGCCATTATCTACCTCGGTGTAATCGCCACCGCCCTCGCGATGACAATGCGTTTTTTCATCATCCGCGCCAATGGCGCAGTATTCATGTCGATGGTGGGCTACCTGGTGCCGCTGTCCGGTGTGCTCTGGAGCGGGCTGTATTTCGCCGATACGATCAACCTGCAAACGCTGCTGTCGCTCGGCTTGATACTGCTCGGTATCGCAATTACGCGTAAGGGGAGTTAATTTTCCAGTCGCACCGGCTGCCCCTGGTCAATGCCGCGATTGAGGTCCAGGTTGTCAAAGAGCAAGGCGGCTGAATCCTCGTCGGGAATCCCATCAAAGAACTCTAAGGTGCCGATCCGCGTCTCCACTTCATCGGGAGACAGGATCGACTCGGGGATCTTGTTGTTGTAGCCGGGCGTTGGCTCCTGAGCGGTAACTGTTGTTGCGAATAGTGCATATATCGCAAATGAGCAAGCTACAAGGGTTTTATTCTTCGTACTCGTTACCATTCCTGCTTTAGACTTTGTTAATGCTAAATTCTAGGGAGCCTCTGATTAATTCTGAGTCATTCAGCTGCGCAGGGAAAATGCCGGAGCGCCGGACCGTCCAAATCAAGGCGCCAATCGTAGGTAATAGCAA
>Ga0209271_10000375_pt1 | contig 15375 bp, 8 predicted proteins | sample tdAd002_FD_187123 | JGI IMG/M metagenome (GOLD analysis project Ga0209271, IMG submission 187123) | Marine sediment microbial communities from the Atlantic coast under amendment with organic carbon and nitrate - tdAd00.2 (SPAdes)... | ecosystem: Environmental > Aquatic > Marine > Coastal >... | reverse complement strand
CTGGAAAAAACGATGCACTACGTCAAGTCCATTACCAGCAAACCGGTTGTAACCGTGGGGCGTTTTACGTCTCCGGACACTATGGTCTCCCAGATACGCCGGGGCATCACGGATTTTATTGGCGCAGCCCGTCCGTCCATTGCTGACCCGTTCTTGCCGCGCAAGATCGACGAAGGCCGTGCGGACGACATTCGAGAGTGTATCGGCTGCAATATCTGCTACTCCGGCGATAGCCTGGGTGTACCGATTCGTTGTACGCAGAACCCGACCATGGGTGAGGAATGGCGCCGGGGGTGGCATCCGGAACGTATCCAGCCCAAGAGCAGCGACGCCACGGTCCTGGTCGTCGGGGCAGGCCCGGCAGGTCTTGAGGCAACAAGAGCGCTCGGTCAGCGCGGTTACAACGTCATGCTGGCCGAGGCCTCGACAGAGCTCGGGGGGCGTGTCGCCCAGGAAAGCCGATTGCCAGGTCTTTCTGAATGGGGGCGCGTCGTTGACTATCGGGCGCAACAGATTCAGACCATGCCAAATGTCGATGTTTTTCTGGATAATCATTTGAATGCAGAAGATGCGTTGAGCATCGCTGCGCAACACATTGTCGTCGCAACCGGATCCAAGTGGCGTGCCGATGGCTTTGGCCGTTACCACAGTAGGCCGTGTCTGGACCTGGGATCCACTGAACAGGTCTTCACACCCAACGATATTTTTGAGGGCCGTATGCCGAAGGGCAAGGCATTGCTGTTTGACGATGATCACTACTACATGGGTAGCGTCCTGGCCGAGGCACTGGTGGCACAAGGCGTTGAAGTGTGTTTCGTCACGCCGGAAAACCTGGTATCTGCATGGGGCGTGATGACCGATGAGCAATACCAGACCCAACAACATCTTATTGAGCTGGGGGTAGAGATAATCACCGCTCATGGCCTGGACGAATTCGACGGTTCCAACGCCCGTTTGAGCTGCGTCTATAGCGAACAAACCCGTGTGGTTACGGCAGATGCCATAGTATTGGTCACCACGCGAATCCCCGTCGATGGTCTCTATAAGGAGATTGCCGGGAAGCTGGAATCAGAACCGCCTGGGTCTGCCCCGACACTGCACAAAATAGGCGATTGCGACGCACCCGCCATTATCGCCGCGGCGATCTACGCAGGCCATCGTTACGCCCGGGAATTGGGAATCGATACGGAGCGAAGTGAGTTTGTCCGCCATGACAAGCTGTTTGATCCAGACTGAAATCGAGCTTCCAGTCATTCAGGGACTACATCACGACCATAAAGATTTATAATATTAACCGAGACAAATTTAGATAACGTTCTATTAGGGGACGACAATGTCAGAACAAGCGAAGTTAAGAGATTCTGCCGACGGTGCACAGCTCACATCAGTGCCGGAGCAACCCAAGATATTAAAATACTGCGTGAATGGTGAGTGGCTCACATCCAAAACCGAAACATATATGGACTGCTACAACCCGTCCACGGGTGAGGTGATTGCTCAGGCCCCACAATGCACAGCGGAAGAAGTGGAATCAGCAGTCGCGGCGGCCAAGGCCGCTTATCCGGGATGGTCCAATACCTCTGTGGTCAAACGTGTTCAGGTGTTGTACAAACTTAAGACACTACTTGAAGAACACCTGGATGAATTGACTGAGCTTCTGGCCAGGGAAATGGGAAAGGCCTGGGAAGAAGCCAAGGGAGACGTCTTAAAAGTCATTGAAGTCGTCGAATTTGCCTGCGGTATGCCGCATCTCATGAAAGGCGAATCCCTGATGGATTGCAGCACTGATTATGATACGACTATGTATCATCATCCGGTTGGTGTGTTTGCTGGCATCGCCCCCTGGAATTTTCCCGCAATGATCCCGCAGGGCTGGATGGCTCCGATTTGTATCGCCGCAGGAAATTGTTTTGTATTGAAAGCCGCCAGTTTTGTTCCTCAATCATCGATGCGAATCACGGAACTGTGGTATGAGGCGGGGCTCCCCAAGGGTGTTCTGAACATGGTAACCACGAGCCGGAATGAAGCGGAAATTCTACTCGAGCACCCTGATATCGTTGGTGTTTCCTTCGTTGGCTCAACCAAAGTTGGCCATCATATTTACTCGACAGCCGCCGCCAACGGCAAACGGGTTCAAGCTCTGACCGAAGCCAAGAACCACGCCCTCGTATTAGAAGACTGTGTGCTGGAAAGGACGGCCAGAGGAATTGTCAACGCCTTCTGTGGTTGTGCTGGCCAACGCTGCATGGCGCTTCCGGTTATTTGTGTTGAAGACAGTATTGCCGACAGCCTGGTTGATTACCTGGTGAAATTCTCCTCCGAACTAAAATTGGGTCCGGCCTATGAAAAAGACACTGGCCTTGGACCGCTGGTGAACGAGGGACATATGAACTATGTCAGCGACTGGATTCAAACGGGCGTTGACGAAGGGGCCAAACTCGTTCTTGACGGTCGCAACCCTGAGGTGCCGGGATATGAAAGCGGGTTTTATGTCGGACCGACCATTTTTGATCACGTGACTGAAGAAATGGCCGTCGGGCGGGACGAAATCTTCGGGCCTGTCATCTGTGTCAAACGCATCCAGAACTTCGAACAAGGTCTGGAAATCATGAACAGCAGTGAGTTTGCCAATGGCTCAGCGATTTATACTCAAAGCGGCCATTACGCCCGCGAATTTTCCAAACGCACTCATGCTGGCATGGTGGGTGTGAACGTTGGTATTCCGGTACCGCTGGGAATCTTTGGTTTCACCGGACAGAAAAAATCGTTCTTTGGTGACTTACATACGATGGGAAAAGACGGTGTACGGTTTTTCACCGAACTAAAGTGTGTCACCAGTACCTGGTTTACCGAAGACATGGCCTCGGACAAGGTGAATACCTGGGACGGAACCATCGAAATCGATTCAGACGACTGAGATCTTGATACCTGGCGTAACCAGCCCAGGCTAGGTCTTCATTCGACTGGATGAAGGGTCATAGAAGCCCTTCAACGAGGCCTGCGCACTGAAGCGCTCTTTGGCAACCTCGATCTCAAAGGTTGCTTCGTTTATGCGGTCCGCGGTCAACTCGGGTACAGCGACAAAACCCATCCCGATTGCCGCCCCCACACTATGGCCGTACATGCCAGAGCTCAGGTAGCCCACAATATTCCCGTCCATGACAATCGTTTCATTGTGGTAGAGCAGGGGTTCCGGGTCATCCAGTTTGAATTGCACTAGCCGACGGTCGGGCAGGCCCGCAGCTTTTTGCTGCAGAAACGCATCACGTCCGATAAAGTCGCTGGCATCGGGCTTGGCCGCAAAACCGAGTCCCGCCTGGATCAGGTTGTCCTGGGCACCAATATCGTGGCCCCAGTGACGGAACCCTTTTTCCAGGCGCAGGCTGTTAACCGCGTGCAGGCCAACGTTCCGGATATCAAACTCCGCACCGGCCTGTTGCAGTTCAGCGAAGACCTTGGGCGTCTCGACAGCAGGCACAAAAATTTCCCAGCCCAGTTCGCCCACATAGGAAAGACGCTGTAACCACACTTCTACACCAGCGATCCTGGCGTATCGCCCACGACCGTAAGCAAAGCCCTCGGCACTGACATCGGTATCGGCCACCTTTTCCAGCACGGCTCGTGCATTGGGGCCCTGCAATGCCAGACAGGCGAAGTCGGCACTGATATCACGCAGCTGCACATCCCCTCGCAGAAGTTTTTTCAGATGCCAGCTGTCCTTATTGAAAGAAGCGATCCCCGAGATAACCATGAAGCGATCCGGGGCAGTCCTGGAAACAGTCAGATCAGCCTCGATGCCACCGCGCTCATTCAGCCACTGGGAATAGACGAGGGCGCCAGGCTCTGCCGAAACATCCCCGGCACAGATCCACTGTAGTGCCTTCTCGGCATCCGGCCCGGACACCTCGAACTTGGCAAACGAGGAAATATCGTAGATGCCCACGCTCTCGCGCATCGACCTGTGTTCTGCGGCGTAAAACTCAAACCAGTTCTGGCGTTTATAGCTGTAGATGTACTCGGCTTTGGCGTCGCCCTGTGCAAACCAGTTGGGGCGCTCGTAACCGGCCACCTCACCGAAACAGGCTCCCTGCGTCTCGAGCACCTGGTGCAGTGGCGATTGAATACGGTTGCGGGCAGTCTTGTACTGGTAGAAGGGCCAATGCATCGCGTAAGTGTGGCCCAGAGCCTCAGGAATTCGTGCCTCGATATGGGCTTGCTCGCGCTGCACCGGATGATGGCGACGCACATCACATTCCCAGATATCGCCCGATGGGTGGCCGTCGATGACCCAGTCCGCCATCACTTTTCCGGCACCGCCTCCGGTGCCAATACCTTTGGAATTAAGGCCGCAGGCGACAAAAAAGTTATCCACCTCGGGCGTCGGTCCCAGCAGATGCAGATTGTCGGGAGTGAAGCTCTCAGGGCCGTTAAAGAAGGTACGTATACCGGTTTGCTCAAGAACGGGCTGGGTCCCAACTGCCCGCATCAGGTACTCCTCGACATCGTCGATGCCGCAGGGGAATTCGTCGAAACTGAAATCTTCGGGGATGCGATCCATGGGGCAACCGCGGGCATTGTGCTCGAACCAGCCCACGATCATCTTACCGGTCTCTTCCTTGAAGTAGACGCCCTTGTCGAAATCTCGAAGCACTGGGCGCTGATCCAGACCGTCTATGTCATCGGTAACCACGTAGAAGTGTTCACAGGCATAGAGTGGCAGATCGACGCCAATTTTTGCGGCGATATCCCGTGACCAGAGCCCGCCGGCCAACACGACCTTATCGGCCGCTATCGAGCCCTGCTCGGTCTTTACTCCCACCACTCGACCGTCCTCGACCAGAATATCTTCCACCTTGACATCCTGAAGCACCTGGGCTCCGTGCATGCGAGCCCCCTTGGCCATGGCCATCGTGGTATCGACGGGGTTCGTCTGACCATCTTTCTCGATGTGGAGGGCACCCAAAACGCCATCGGGATCAACCTCCGGGTAAAGCTCGACCAAGCGTTGGTTGTCGATCATCTCGGACTCAACTCCAAAAACACTGGCCATAGAGGAGGTCCGAAGCAACTCTTCCAGCCGCTCGGGCGTTCGGGCCAAAGAGAGACTACCAATGCGTCGGTAACCCGTTGCCTGTCCGGTCTCCTCTTCCAGGGCCGCGTAGAGTTCATGGCTATACTTGGCCAGACTGGTCAAATAGGGGGTGGGCCAGAGCATGCTGACAAGACCGGGCGCATGCCAGGTGCTGCCGCAGGTAAGCTGTTTACGCTCCAGCAACACCACATCGCTCATGCCGCGTTTTGCCAGATGATAGGCGATGGAACAGCCGATGATGCCGCCGCCAATAACGACGACCTGCGCGCTGGATGGGAACTCTCTCTTGCTTGCCATACCGTCCTTTCCTTTGACTATCGCTGCCGCAATTCAACAACCATTATCACAATTGACATCTGCTTACTATCCGGTCATTTCCACTACTATTAGGCTCCAAATTAGACGCTCTGACGTCAGCGCCTATGGGGAACGACTCACACGTCCCCAAATGCGGGTCGAATGTAACTCCTGTAGTGCAGAAGCTGATTCGGCAGGATGTGTTGCTCATCGAGTACTTTCGACATGCTGTTGTGCAGGGACATTTCAGACGACATGACACCATGATTTGCGTCATTTACTTACTTACGCGCCAACGTTCGAGCATGTCAGAATAGCGAACCTTGCCGCGTCCAGGCGGCAAAAAGAACAACAAGGGAGCCATCATGAAGCGGTATGCGTTCTTTGCCCTATTCTTTCTTGCAATTTCCTCCTTCGTTTTCGCTCAGGATAAGGAAAACGGCGAGCCCGAAATCCAAAAACATCCCTTCAAGGGACTCGAGTTACGCGGCATCGGGCCCGCGATTACCTCGGGTCGCATCTCGGACTTTGCGTTCCATCCCGAGCACAAACAGAAGTACTTTGCGGCCACCGCCTCCGGCAACCTCTGGAAGACCGACAACAACGGCATCACCTGGACACCGGTTTTCGATAACGAGGCCTCGTATGCGATCGGCGTCGTCACGCTGGACCCGAACGATCCGCTCGTCGTCTGGGTGGGCACGGGCGAGAACAATGCACAGCGCAGCGTCGCCTTCGGTGATGGTGTCTACAAGTCGGTTGATGACGGTCAGTCCTGGACCAACATGGGTCTCAAGGACTCGGGCCATATCAGCCAGATCTGGGTAGACCCGATCGACTCGGACACCGTGCTGGTGGCGGCACAGGGCCCGCTATGGAGCTCCGGCGGGGACCGCGGCCTCTACAAGACCACGGATGGCGGCCAGACCTGGCAGCCAATCCTGACCGTCGACGAAAACACGGGCATCAACGAGTTCGTTGTCGACCCGCGTGACAGCAACAACATCGTGGCGTCGAGCTATCAGCGCCGCCGGCATGTCTGGGTACTGATCAATGGCGGCCCGGGCAGCGCGATTCACAAGACCACCGACGGTGGCCAGACCTGGTCCAAGGTCGCAACCGGCCTGCCCTCTGAAGACAATATGGGACGCATTGGCCTCGCGGCGGCACCATCCGATCCGGACATGATCTACGCGATCATCGAAGCAAGCGAAAAGGAACAAGGCATCTACCGCTCGACTGACTTCGGCGACACCTGGACGAAGCGTTCCGAGCATATGACGTCCAGCCCGCAGTACTACAACGAGCTGGTTGTGGACCCGCAGGACCCCGAACGCTTGTACTCGGTGGACACGTTCACGCATATGTCGGAGGACGGTGGCGAGAGCTGGACGCAGCTCGGATTTGAATGGCGGCACGTGGATGACCATGCGCTGTGGATCGACCCGGATTTTACGGCGCATCTGATCATTGGCGGTGACGGCGGCATCTATGAAACCTTTGACCGCGGCGACACCTGGCGGCACGTCCGCAACCTGTCGATCGCGCAGTTTTACCGAATCCAGCCCGATGACGACGAGCCGTTCTACAACGTCTGCGGCGGCACGCAGGACAACAACTCACTATGCGCGCCATCGCGCACAACAGTCGTCCACGGCATCACCAACTCGGACTGGACGATGGTCCTGAGTGGCGACGGTTACAAGCCGCAAATCGATCCGCAGGACCCGAACATCATCTATACGCAATACCAGTATGGTGGCCTGGCACGCTATGACCGCCGCACCCAGGAGCGCGTATTCATCGCGCCACAACCAGGGAGTGGTGAGAAACAGTACAAATGGAACTGGAGCACCCCGCTTCTGATCAGCCCGCACGACAACGAGCGTATCTTTTACGCCGCTGAGCGACTGTTCCAGTCGGACGACCGAGGCAACTCGTGGCGGGCAATCAGCCCTGACCTGACGCGACAGCTCGACCGCAACACGCTCGAGGTGATGGGCCGTATCTGGAGTGTCGATACGATAGCGAAGAACAACTCGACCTCGATGTACGGTGCCGCGATCGGATTGTCAGAGAGCCCGCTCGTTGAAGGGCTGATCTATGTCGGTACGGACGACGGTGTGATCAACATCACCGAAGACGGTGGTGCGAGCTGGCGCAAGACCGACGAATTTTCCGGCGTACCGGACATGTCGCTTATCGAGGACGTCGTGGCTTCAGTGCACGATCCCGATGTCGCCTACGCCGTCATCGATAATCACAAACGTGGCGACCATGCGCCTTATGTGCTCAAAACCGAGGACCGTGGCCGCCGGTGGTCTCTGATCTCCAGCAATCTGCCGGTGCGCGGCTCAGCACACACAATCGCGGAAGACCATGTCGATCCGAACCTGTTGTTTGTCGGTACCGAGTTTGGCCTGTTCTTCAGCCAGAACAATGGCGACGAGTGGCTTCAGCTCAAGGGCAATTTCCCGACGATCGCAGTGCGTGACCTGGAGATACAGCGTCGCGAGACCGACCTTGTCGTCGGCACATTCGGTCGCGGCATCTACATTCTCGACGACTATTCACCGTTGCGTAGAAGTGTTGATGACCTTTCCGGAAATGCTGCCCATCTCTTCGCCGTGAAAGACCCCTGGCTCTATGTCGAGGGCGATCTCTGGGATGGTCGCGAGAAAGGCTCTATGGGCGCCGAGTTCTTCACTGCGCCCAACCCGACGTACGGCGCCGTATTCACGTATTACCTCGACGCCGAACTGCTGACACAGCAGAAAGCTCGCCGCAAAACCGAGATCGAAGCCGAGAAGGAAGGCGATAACACGCCCTACCCGAGCTGGGATACGCTGCGCGCCGAGGATCGTGAGGAAGGACCGTCGCTCTTGCTCATCGTCAATGATACAAACGGAAATACCATTCGCCAGATCGAAGGCGATACCAAAGAAGGACTGCATCGCACAGCGTGGGACTTGCGTCTGCCACCGACCGACCCCGTAGCGCTGGAGGTACCTGAGAGTCGGCCGTACTGGGAATCGGCGCCGCGCGGTCCACTCGCGGTGCCCGGCGACTATACGGTGACGCTGGCCAAACGCGAAGATGGCAAGCTCATCGAGCTGGCCGGACCAGAATCGTTTACCGTCAAGTCGCTGCCACAGAGCCCCGAGACTAGTAACGATCCGGCCGCCGTACAGGCGTTCCAGCGCAGTGCAGGCGAACTCTATCGAGCCGTTCAGGGTGCCATCGCACATCTCGCGGAACTCGACGATCGCGTTACGCACCTGACGGCCGCCATCCGTGAAACGCCGCGCGCCACCGAAGCCGATGAGCAATCGCTCCGCACACTCGTGGCGAGGCTTGCGGACATCGGCGTTGCATTGAACGGTGATGAAACCGTCTCTTCGCGCAACGAACCGGTCGCATGGCCCGTGTCGCGACGGGCCGGAGTTGTCTACCAGTGGTTGCTCGACACGCGCTCGTCTGTACCGGCGATGTATGAAGAGTCTTATGACGTCGCCGCAAGTGAATTCGCCGCGGTTCTCGCGGATTTGCAGGCGGTCGGTCGTGACCTTGATGCATTCGAGTCCCGGCTGGAGTCGCTCGGCGCACCCTGGACACCGGGGCGCATGCCCGACTTCAACGAGGAGTAGCGCGGCACAGGAGAAGGACAAAGCATGCCGACCAACGTCACACCCGACTACAAAAAGGCCGAGGAGGCTTACCGCAAGGCGCGCGAGCCCAGGGATCGTCTGGATTGTCTGCGCGAGATGTTCCGGACGATTCCCAAACACAAGGGCACAGAGCACCTGCAAGCCGATATCAAGACCCGCATCAAGCAGTTAACCGAGGAGCTCGCGGGCCCCAAGAAAGGCGGTCGCCGCAGTGGCCCGTCGCATGTCGTGCGTCCCGAAGGTGCTGCACAGCTTTGCCTCATCGGACCGCCCAATGCCGGTAAATCCAGCCTGCACGCCCGGCTAACCGGGTCGCACAGCGATATCGGACCCTACCCGTACACCACACATCTACCGGTTCCGGGCATGCTTCCTTACGAGGACATTCACATTCAGCTGGTGGATCTGCCACCAGTATCGGGTGACTTCATGGAACCGTGGCTGATCAATGCGCTGCAGCCCGCCGACGGCGTGTTGCTCGTTGTGGACATCAGCGACCCTGATTGCAGTGAGCAGATTCCCACGATCCTTGAACGGCTGGCGGAAAAGAAAGTGTTTCTCACGCCGGCGTGGCCGGGCCTGGCACCAGCGGAGCCCGTGGAACCGGATAAGACAGGAGATCCGTTTCGTCTCGAATTGCCCACCGTGCTGATCGCCAACAAGAGTGACCTCGACCCCGATCCCGAGGAGGTCGAAATCCTCGAAGAGTTGCTCGGTTTGCGTTTTCCCACACTGACAATGTCGGCGCAAACCGGCGACGGACTGGATGAGCTGGGGCCTTTTCTTTTTCGCGCGCTGGAGATCGTCCGTGTCTACACCAAGACACCTGGCAAACAGGCAGACACCGACAAACCCTTCACGGTGCGTCGCGGCGGCACGGTACTCGATGTCGCCGGCCTCGTGCACAAAGACATCGCCGAGGGCTTGAAATTTGCCCGCATGTGGGGTGCCGAGGTATTCGACGGTCAGCAGGTCGGCCCGGACCATCTAGTCTCTGATGGCGATCTTATCGAGCTGCATTTGTAGAAACGCGGGCGTTGCTGGAGACCAGCATCGCACCCTGGTTGAACTCGAACACGTGAGTTTTCAGTTGCGTGGCCGGGCTACCTGCAACGACTTGAGAAATTCGATGATTCGATCCTGATCGAAGTCGTCCAGAGTTTCGAAGGCGATCCGGGCTGCGGCGGCTTCGCCGTCGTGCGCGAGCGTCGCATCTCTCAGAGTCGTGAACTTGCCGTGATGAAAATACGGCCTCTCGTTGGCAGCACCCCAGAGTTTCTTGGTCAGAAACTGACGATTACCGCCCAGGAATTCGGGCGATCCGGCCGGATGATTGATATTGATCGCCTCGGCATTCGGGTCGCCTGGCCCACTCGTAATGTCGTGCAATTTCAGATCCGTGAACGCGCGCACCCACATCACGCCGTGATACGGCTTCGGCCGTGCGCCGGGCAGGGCCGAGTGGGAAAGGTCGACTTCCAGGCTGGTAGCCTCCCCTGACTGCAGATTGCCCGGCGGGTTGTAGGGATTCGGTTCGGTGAAGATCCAACCATTGTCGACCAGCGGCAACTCGGGAATATGGCAGCCGGCGCAACCGATATCGTTGAAGAGCGCCTCGCCGCGCTGGACGGCCCGTCGCACCCGCGGATCTTGCGGCAAGATCTGTTTCGGCACGGGCAGCGTCGCCTGGTACAACGATGCGGCAGTGATGTCCGCAATCGTCAGCTCGTTGACAACGCCATCGCCATCGGCATCGATACCGTCGCCGAAGCGCTCGGCGGACTGCATGCCGTGATGGTGATTGAACGCATTGTTCGTGAACTCGCGAATCGAAACCACGCTGCCGGACTGGTGAAATGGACGGATAACAAGGCTCGGTGGCTCGTTCGGACCGGCAGACACCAGACTCTGCGGCGGCAAGCCCTCTACCTGCGATGCATCCCAGCTGCCATCATTCGCGCGGCGCAATTCCCCGAATACGACACCTTTGCTCATCAACGACTCGGCACTGCCGGGCGACAGGTTGTCCCGTATCGCCTGCAGATCGGCCGTCATCTGCCTCGCGAGCATCTCGATAAAGCCGGAACCGAACATGCCGACCGTTGCGCGGTAATTGCCGATGTCTGCAAGTGTGCTGAATGCACCGTCCTCGCGCACGACGCCACTCTTGACGACACCGTCACCGTGATCGAATGTTGCGAAGTCGAAGCGCTGCCCCGCCACGAAAACGCCGGTGACAAAGTCGCCGCCACCGCCCGGAATTCCGAAGGGAGCATTGTGACAACCGGCGCAACCGTTGGAGTCCATGGCGGATACGCGATTGAAATTGCGTGGGAACACCAGTGGGTTACCGCCGTCGGCCAGGGTCGCGCCAGTGCCGCTGGTCATTGGTCGCCCGCCGCCTTCGGCCGGCGTCCACTGCGCTTCGAACGCCAGCTGGCCACGATGCAACAATTCCGCCAAGTGGAGCGAATATTCCTCGCCGTCCTCGATACGCTCGTAGCTCGAGCGCTCGACACCGATCGAGTCCGAACGCGCCGGCAAACTAACAGCAGCACACAAGACGAGCACAAGTACTGCCCAGGCAGGCTTGGCGGCCATCAGACTCATCTCCGTGGCGGGAAGGTCACCCGGGCCACCGTGCCGGCGGCGGCCCGGGTGCCGTCTCGACGCTATAGCGCGCTGGGCGGACAGGTGTCGTCCGGGCAGGGGAGGAACACTGCTACGGTGTCGTTGGTGGCCGGTCCACCGCCTGGAAAATTCGTGGTTGTGAGATCGTCAAGCCACGACATGCCAAGAGGGATCGACGGATGTTTGTCGATAACCAGGTGAATTTCGGCGCCATACCCATTGCCCTCATGCAGGCCGGCCGGATCTCCGACCAGGAGGAACAAGCCGTTCGGCAACGCGTGGGCTGGCACGGAGAAATCGAAATTCACGACACCGCCGCCAGCCGGCTTACCGTTCTTTTTCAAACCCCCATCCGCCGCTGAAATCGCGGCGGTACCATTGAATACCGAGCCTCCGACCTCGGCAGTGCCCAGGTCGCTACCATCGCAGCCACCGTCGCATTCCTCCGGGTTGTTGAAAACGACCACCCAGAGTGTGTACGGATCACCAGCGGTCGACACATTGCTCATGATCCGCCCGCTGATGCCATCCTCGGTCCGAACCAGCGTCGCAGCACCCTGGTACCCCTTACCGGCACCACTGACGTCAATGACGTTGCTGGTTTGGTAGCGGCCATGGTCGGCATAGGCGGTCGCCGCTAACAATATGGCCCCAAGAATCGTAATTAGAGTGGATTTGAATATTTTCATAGCTGCTTCCCTTTAGTTGTTTTGTCGTCTCGGAATCACCCAATGCCGGCTCTGAGCCAGCCAGCGCCTGACCACGCTAAAGCCGACGCGCATCGGATGTAACGAACAAACCATGAAAAAACTGCTATACCTTTATGAACGATCTCAAATTTACGTAAATAGATAGGAGGGGTTATGTCACCTCGCGAGAACGCCCATCGCATCTACCGATTTGGTGGGTTCTCACTGGACCTGGACCGTGAGGCGCTGTTTCGCGGTGACGACGAAATTCATCTGCGGCCTAAATCACTGAGCGTGCTCAGGATTCTGCTCGAAAACCAGCGTCGACTGGTGACCAAAGCGAAGCTGCACGATGCCGCGTGGAAGAAATCGGTGGTAACCGATGACTCGCTGGCGCACTGCATCGCGGACATTCGCCAGGCCCTGGGGGAGAGCGGGTTCGACATGATTCAGACTGTGCCGCGGCGCGGCTACATATTCGACCACGTCGTCAGCCACGAAATCTCGGGTCCGCCACAGACTGTTCAACAACGTCGTCGCCCGACGTATCGCCTGGGATCAATTGTCGTGTTGCTAGCAACCGCAGTCCTTTGGGTCGGGGCTGGACGCGGTGGCGGCGAAGACGTTGACGCAATTGTGGACGATGACACGAAAAATGCAGCCACGATGCTCGAGGTCGATTCATCGCAGACGAATATCCACGCCTACAACGAATATCGGAAAGGCCGCTTTTTCTTCAGCCGGCGTGCCGCCGGCGACACTGACCGGGCCGAGGCAAGTTTCAAGGCAGCGCTCAAGATTGATCCGTCACTCGGCGCAGCCTGGATCGGATTGTCCGGCGTCTACAGCGTCAAGGTCGCCATGGGAGACCTGAGCCTTGAAGAGGCCATACCGCTGCTAGGCGATGCTACGCGCCACGCCATAACAATGGCTCCCGATAGCGCCGAGGCGCACGTCAGAAGAGCCTGTTACTTTAATTGGCTCGGAGAGCCGTTGGCTGCCCAGCGGCATACAGAAATTGCCATGGCCCTTGAACCTAACAATGTATTGGTCCTCGGGATGCGAGCCGGCGAACTCGCAGATCAAAGGCGTCTCGACGATGCCATTGAATTGGTGCTGCGGGCGATCGAGGGTGACCCGACATCAGCCTTGCTGCATCACAATCTTGTCTGGTACCTGCTCGCTGCCGGCCGCACCGCAGAGGCCGCCGCCCAGGCCGAGAATTACCAGGCGCTCAACCCCCTGGGGGTCGGAGACGACGGACGTGATCTGTTTGTTGACGTATTGATTTTGCAAGGCAACTACGAGCAAGCCTTCACGCTGGTGCAAAACATGGCAATCGGGGCGAAAAGGAACCGCAACCTTGCGATGATCTACCAGGCGCTCGGGCAAGATGCACGTGCCGATGCGGAATTGACACGCCTGCTGGCCTACGAGGGTGAGGAAGCCAAAATATACGTTGCTGAGGTGTTCGCAAATCGTGGTGACATCGACGAATCTATTTCCTGGTTGTCTCGTACCTGGGCTTTTCGAGAGAGCGACACACCCACAGGACTGCAGCGATCCTGGGACACTAATTGGTTGCTTTCTCCATACCTGATGCAACTACGAGACGATAAGCGCTGGCAAGTTCTGTATGCGCAAGTTCTCGAATCACGCAATCAACCAACGTTCTTGGCCAAAGCGACCGTTTCCGCGGCTGGCGAAAGCGACTAGTGGGACTGCCGGAAATTTAAAAAAGATGTCAAAAGGCGTCAGGACGACAGGTTTCTAGAAAATTGTGTCAGGTTTATTTTTTGATTAAATAAACCTGACACCTTATATAATCGCGTCGATGTTACGTAAGACTTTTCTACCTGCGATTTTCGTACTGCTTGCCTATGGGTTCGCAGTAAGCGCCGATTTCAAGACCATCACTGCGGGTATCGCCATTTTCCTTTTCGGGATGCTCGCTCTCGAAGAAGGCTTCAAAGCTTTTACGGCAGGCGGGCTTGAGAAGATTCTCAGGGCATCCACCAACAAGCTGTGGAAAAGCATGACGTTTGGGATAGTGACAACCTCAGTCATGCAGTCAAGCTCGCTGGTTTCCGTCGTTACGATTTCGTTCCTCAGCGCGGGCTTGCTGGACCTGATGTCCGGCGTTGGCATCATTTTCGGTGCCAACCTGGGTACGACAACAGGAGCCTGGCTGGTTGCCGGCTTTGGCCTGAAAGTGAACCTGGCTGCCTACGCCATGCCCATGCTGGTGTTCGGCATCATCCTGGTATTCCAGCCGACAAAAAACCTCAAGGGCACTGGCTACGTGCTGGCCGGACTGTGCCCGCCCGTCATCGGGCTCCCGATGCTTGCCCTCTACCGCAGCGCAGCACACACCCTTGCGGTCTTTGCGGATCTTCTCGATTACGCCATTGGTAATGTTTTCACTCATGTGTTAACTCCTAACAGGTTATGGTTTCCATCTGTAACCAGTCAATGCCAACATCGACATCAGCTGAGATGGGTGCGTTAAAGTCCACACCGAACGTGTTCTTAAGAACATCAATCGGTTCGTTACAGAAGTACTTCTTAAGCTCACTGCCCAGTACCTTCATGTCCACCCACTGTGGCACGTCCAGGATTACCGAGTCATGAACCGTATTGACCAGCAGTACACGGTTGTGTGCAGCCGCTGGCTTGTGCGTGTGGTTGAACTGGTAGATTACCTTGCGTAATCCGGCTAGAATGATCTTGATGATGTCAGCAGAGAAGCCCTGTATAGGATAGTTCTTGATGCACGTCGGCTTGTACGTGGCGTGACCGTTGAAGCTATCTTGAAAGAACCTGTACTGCACGTTGATTGGACTGGTAAGGATACCACATGTCCGGCCATCCCGTATCCGGGTGGTCTTGTTGACCTCCTCGATCCACTGCTCCTGTGTCTTGGGCACCTCCGGGTAGTTGCTGTCCTCTGCCTCCATGAACTTCCTTACTTCCGCCTTGGTCAGGCCAGTGGTCTGGC
>Ga0209271_10000374_pt1 | contig 15385 bp, 15 predicted proteins | sample tdAd002_FD_187123 | JGI IMG/M metagenome (GOLD analysis project Ga0209271, IMG submission 187123) | Marine sediment microbial communities from the Atlantic coast under amendment with organic carbon and nitrate - tdAd00.2 (SPAdes)... | ecosystem: Environmental > Aquatic > Marine > Coastal >... | reverse complement strand
TCGAGCTGCTACCTGACCACGGTACCCGATGATCTCGATGGTATTTTCAGTGCGATCAAGGATGATGCGATGCTATCGAAGTTTGCCGGTGGGCTCGGCAATGACTGGACCCGGGTGCGTGGCATGGGTTCGCATATCAAGGGGACCAATGGTAAATCGCAAGGGGTAGTACCTTTCTTAAAAGTAGCCAACGACACCGCGGTGGCGGTTAACCAGGGCGGTAAACGCAAGGGTGCGATGTGCGCCTACCTCGAAACCTGGCATCTGGACATCGAGGACTTCCTCGATCTGCGCAAAAACACCGGCGAAGAAAGGCGCCGCACCCATGACATGAATACGGCTAACTGGATTCCAGACTTATTCATGAAGCGGGTTGCCGAGGAAGGTCAGTGGACGCTGTTTTCTCCTTGTGAGGCACCCGAGCTGCATGACCTCTATGGCATCGAATTTGAAACCGCTTACGTGGCCTATGAAGAAAAAGCCGATCGCGGTGAAATCAAATCTTTCCGCCGTATCAAGGCGATCGACCTGTGGCGCAAGATGCTCGGCATGCTATTTGAAACCGGCCATCCGTGGATGACCTTCAAGGATCCCTGCAATATCCGTTCACCGCAACAACATATCGGCGTCGTGCACTCATCGAACCTGTGTACCGAGATTACCCTGAACACATCCGATACCGAGATCGCGGTCTGTAACCTGGGCTCGGTCAACCTGCCTCAGCATGTCGACGAAAATGGCCTGAACCTGGAAAAACTTGAGCGCACCATCAATACCGCGATGCGCATGCTTGATAATGTGATTGATTACAATTACTACAGCGTACCGCAGGCACGCACCTCCAACCTGCGCCATCGCCCGGTTGGACTCGGCATCATGGGATTCCAGGATGCGTTGTACAAACAGCATATTCCCTATGCCTCGGAAAACGCGATCGAGTTTGCCGATGAGTCGATGGAAGCAGTCAGTTACTATGCGATACAGGCATCGACCCACCTTGCCGAGGAACGCGGCACCTATTCCAGTTACCAGGGATCACTATGGAGCCAGGGTATCCTGCCGATCGATTCGGTGGCAAAACTGCGTGAAACTCGCGGTGACTACCTGCAACAGGACGATAGCTCACGCATGAACTGGGACAGTTTACGTGAGCGCGTGATGAACATCGGTATGCGTAATTCGAACACCATGGCGATTGCACCCACCGCCACCATTTCGAACATCTGTGGCGTCAGCCAGTCGATCGAACCGATTTACCAGAATCTGTTTGTCAAATCGAACCTGTCCGGAGAATTCACCGTAGTCAACCCTTACCTGGTCGACGATTTAAAACGGCATGGCCTGTGGGACGATGTCATGGTCAACGATCTGAAGTACTACGACGGCAGCGTACAAAGCATCGATCGGGTGCCGGAAGAATTAAAGGCTATCTATTCGACCGCGTTCGAAGTCGATTCACGCTGGTTGGTCGAAGCGGGATCACGCCGCCAAAAATGGATCGACCAGGGTCAGTCGCTTAATCTCTACATGGCTGAACCCTCCGGTAAGAAACTGGATAATCTGTACAAACTAGCCTGGGTACGGGGTTTGAAGACAACCTATTACCTGCGTTCGCTGGGAGCGACCGCGGTTGAGAAGTCCACAACCCAGACAACTGAACCGGCAATCGAAGCAGAGCCAAAAGTCTGTTCGATCCTCGATCCGGATTGCGAAGCATGTCAATAACTAGCACTGGAATAATAAGCAGGAGAATTAAATGTTGAACTGGGACGAACCATTAACCCCACAAGTATCGCGACCGCCGGAACCGACCATGGATGCGCCTGTGCGCAAGACGGAGCCCGCGGTAATTCCGCTCGTGCGCGAGGATAAAAGTGCTGACCAGGTAACCCGGCCTGCGCCAACTCCAGAAACGGCCAAACCGATCAACCCTGAAGACAAACGTGTCGTAAACGGCCATGCCGATATAAATCAGCTGGCACCGTTCAAGTATCCCTGGGCCTGGGATTATTTCCTTAATGCCAACAAGAATCACTGGACTCCGCTCGATATCAACATGACCCAGGATGTGCATGATTACCAGCACAAGCTCACCCTGGAAGAACGCCATGTGTATGAAAACGTGCTGTCTTACCTGACCACTTCAGATATTCTCGCGATGCGTAATATCGGGCTCGCCGTGATGGAGAAAATGTCGGCACCCGAGTTGCAGATTTACCAGGCTCGCCAGGTCTATGAGGAAGCAATGCATACCTGGACTTACCAGCATTGCATCGAAACCATCGGTCTCGACCAGGGTGAAATTTATAACCGTTATCGCGTGGTTCCGGAAATACACCACAAGATTCAAATGTGCAACCAGCGGCTCGGCTCGGTACTGCGTCCCGACATCGACCTGACTGATCGCGATGAGCTGGAAAACTTCCTACTCGCCTATACCTTCTTTGCCGGCGTATTCGAAGGCACCTGGTTTTACAATGGATTCAGCCCGATCTTCGCGTTGCAACGGCGCGGACTGATGAAGGGTACCTCCGAGCAATTGCAATACATCATGCGTGACGAAGTCCTGCATGCCTCGTTCGGTATTCGGGTCTGCAAGCAGATCGTGCTGGAAGAGAATATCAAGCTCGATCCAAAAGTGATCCAGAACATGTGGGAAGAAGCCGAAGCCGCCGAAATGCAGTACGCGAAATTCCTGTTACCGGATCCGATCCTCGGCTATAGCGCTGAAGACCATATCGCGCAATTTCGCTTCATCGCCAACCGCCGGGCTAACAAGCTCGACCATGCGATTCCCTTCCCGGGTGCAGTAAACGCACTACCGTGGCTGGACGAGCAGGCTAACCTGAAAAAGGAGAAAAACTTTTTTGAGACCCGCGTGACCGAGTATCAAACCGGTGGCGCCTTAAACTGGGACTAGCTTTAGACCGAATCAGAGTTACACGCGCTCTTCGGTTGTAACCTTGGGCCAGATAACGGGATACCCCATATTCCGTTATCTGGCTTCCTTTTTTCTGGCCACGGAAAATTCTGCCTTAGATTTGACTGAATACCGTCGCTGGAGCGGGAGCGGCAGGCCAACGCGGCCGCCGAGCTTGCTTCAGATGCTGTTGCGTGATTTCACTTCCTTCATGAAGCGGTCCCGAATGACGACAGGATCGGTATCAATCACCGACACCTTTATATTTCCCGATTCACATTTGCAGACAATAATTGTCATCTGCCCCGAATCAAGCGCCGCCTTAACGGTTTCTGCCGCCGCCTGCGCCTCGCATTCGACAACATTATCGCAGCCGCAGGCACGGGCCACCGCAGCCAGGGAAGTCTTCTTGCCCGCGTAGGTAGGCTGGTCTCCGGTGGAGCCATAGCTGCCGTTGTCGATAATCAACAGCACAAAATTATCCGCTACATTATTGGCAATGGTCGGCAAGGTGCCGAAATTGGTTAACACCGAACCGTCACCATCGATCGCGACCACTTTCTGTTTTTGCGCCAACGCGAGCCCGAGTCCAATCGATGACGCCAGCCCCATGGTGCCCAGCATGTAAAAATTGCTGGGTTGATCATCGAGCAAATGGAGTTCCTGGCTTGGCAGGCCAATATTGCAGACCACCAGCTGATCGGAGATTACTGGAACAAGTGCTTTTAAAACTTCGCTGCGAATCATATCAGGCTCCCTTCCAGAAACTGGCATCGGTTAATATGGCGACCGGTTTCTTGCACATGAAACAATACTCAAGAATGGCATCAAGTTCATGCACGTCATCGGCTTGATGAAAGTGATAAGTCGGTATATTCAATTGCGCCAATAGCGCCTTGGTATGCACCGCCATCTCGACCTGGCAGGCAACCGGTTCACCGAGTTCGCCCCGATAGCTGATCAGCATCGGCAGCGGGATATGGTAGTACTGAATCAAGGTAACCAGGGTATTGATGGTCACTCCGATCGCGGTATTCTGCATGATTATGGCAGATCGTTTGCCGCCCATGTAAGCGCCCGCACAGAGCCCCATGCCCTCGTCTTCCTTGTTGGACGGTATATGGAAAATCTCATCGCAGTTTTCTATCTGCTCAATTACCCCCGCTAACTGCTTGCAGGGCACAGTCGTTACGAATTCGACCCTGTTTTTTATCAAATCCGTAACGATTTTTTCATTTACTGACACCTGCCGTACTCCTGCCCTTGCTTGCTAATTATCGAGCAGGGGATGATGCCACAAATAACCTCGCCGGGTTCGAATTGTTACGCTCAAGAGACCCTGACCATGGACTTGGTTACCTGGCAGGCATAGCCGGCGGGTCAGTCACCATGGATTATGCCCCCGGGGCCAGTTATTCGATGCGACACTGGTAGCGGTAGGTATCAGCGCGATCCCGCAAAATCAAAATTTTACCGCCTCTTCGAAGCATTAGATAACAAAACAGCTTTAGTAGCGGAACTGGCCTTCCCAGTTGCCTCGCCGATAATCGATCTCGACAATTCTGGGGATCATACGTGCCGCCATTCCCTGTGACAGGTTTTTCCCGGCGGGAAAACTGGCGGCGAATTCACGCGGATCACAAGCTGCCGACGCGACAGGTTGAAACGCGATTTGAAGCCTGTCACTAACAACCGTGGTGTTGAATTCGACCCGTTGATGAAACACCACCCGCTTCTTTACCACACAGGAAAAATAAAGTTGTAGTTCGACAATCAGCGGCTGCCGGCTGAGTTGCAGGTTCTGCTCGGCGCGGTCGGTCCACCTGACCTCGACGTTGCGCTGGTTAATGGCTACGGTCTGTTGATACCGAAACTGGTTGAACCAGCGATCCAGCAAACGCAACGGATTATCGATCGCAAAAAAACTGGCCTCTAAATTCAGCATTGACATGGCGTTAGCCTACCACCATGCGCCGGCGTTGAGCTGAATATCTTCCATGGTGATGCCTAACGCCTCATCCCGGCACAAGAATGCTGCCAACGCGCCCAGTTCCTGCGGTTGCACCAGGCGCTGCTGGGGTTGCTGCGCAACAATTTTTGCGATCTCTTCTTCGGCACTATGTCCGGCCTTGCGCGCCTGAATTTCCATACTACTGTCGAACATTTCGGTTTGTACCCAGGTCGGACTGATGACAATCGAACTGATGCCATGTGGCGCAGCTTCAAGTGCCACCGCACGATTCAGCCCCAGCAAGCCTGACTTGGAAGCACAGTAAGCAGCGTGATCAGCGGTTGCAGTAGTCGCAGCGGTGGAGCCAATGTTAATGATACGACCCCAGTTGCGAGCCTTCATCGTCGGCAGGCAGGCGCGAATCATACGAAACGGGCCGGAAAGATTAATATCGATTACATCGAGCCAGGATTGCTCGTCGTGGCCGCAGACAAACTCATGCGCAGTCACCCCGGCAGAATTAACCAGGATATCGGCATGCCCATACTCACTTGCCAACGTATCGACGAATTCGCCAATACTAGCGACGCTGGCGACGTCGAGTTTATGGAAGAAGCATTGATCGCTTACCGACCTGAGTTCATCGATTACCGCTGCCGGCTGTCGACGCGCACCAATCGCAATGATTGCACCGCGCTCGGCCAGTGCGATCGCTATCGCTTTTCCAATGCCGCTGAAACCTCCGGTGATTATTGCAATCCGACCCTCGAGGTAACGCTCGGCCACTACCATTCACCGATGGTTGGCATCGACGTCCATGGTTCTGCGGGCGGCAAGGGCTGACCCTTTTGCAGCAGTTCGATCGAAATATTGTCGGGAGACCGGAAAAATGCCATGTGGCCATCGCGGGGCGGTACATTTATCGTAATGCCGGCATCGAGCATTTTCTGACAAAGCGCATAAATGTCATCGACCTCGTAGGCCAGATGTCCGAAATTACGCCCGCCCTGATAATTTTCGCCGTCCCAGTTGTAGGTTAGTTCGACCAGCGGTGCACGTTCCGCCTCCACCTGCTCGAGATCCTCAACCGCCGCCAGGTAAACCAGCGTAAATTCACCTTCTTCGCTTTCATAACGATCGGACTCCACCAGACCGAGCAAATCTCGATAAAATTCTAATGACGCTTCCAGGTCGTGCACGCGTACCATCGTATGTAGATATTTCATTATTAAATCCAGTGTTAATTAAGGCCGGCATTATCGCATAGCTTTTTGACACTGGTAAGCGACAGCGGAATTCACTAACATCGGTACAAAATATCAGACAAGCGCCATGAAATTTAATCCAAATGTTCTCGATTGCGCCGCGGCGCCGATTGCCGAAGCCTGGTCCTGGGTCAAGAATCCAGATTCGGAAAACCTGATCGACATGTGTCAGGCAGTGCCCGCGCATCTACCTCCCCAGTCTCTGAGGGACTATCTTGGCGATGCAATCAAGGCCGGTGAAGGCGCCACTTACACCGATATCCGCGGCATCCCGGCCTTGCGCGAAGCGTTGGCGGGAAATATCAGCGAACGTTACCAGGGCGCGGTAAGCGAAGATGACATCTTGATTACGGCAGGCTGCAACCAGGCATTTTGCTCGGTGATCGATACCCTGTGCGGGGCGGGTGACGAGGTGATTGTGCCGTTGCCCTGTTATTTCAATCACCAGATGTGGCTTACGGCACGAGGCGTAGTACCCCGCTACCTGTCGTTCAATGCGGAAACCGCGATGCCGGATGCAGAGGAAGCCAGGTCACTGATTGGCAAAAATACCCGGGCGATTCTGCTGGTCACACCGAATAATCCCAGCGGTGCGATCTACAGCCCCGAGTGCATCGAGCAATTTTTCGTACTCGCTCGCGAGCATGGAATAGCGCTCATCATCGATGAAACCTATCGCGATTTCATCGATATCAAACAATTACCGCATCATCTTTTTGCCGACCCCGCCTGGCGTAACACCCTGGTCCATTTGTATAGCTTCTCCAAGGTATTCAGCCTGACCGGTTTTCGCACCGGCGCGGTTGCCGCTGGCCAGGCACTGCTCGAACAATTAAAAAAGATCCAGGATTGCACCGCTATTTGTGCGCCGCATGCCGGCCAGCTCGCCGCGGTTTACGGCTTGCAGAATCTGCAGGCCTGGAAACTGGAAAAGTCCGATGAACTGGCACGGCGCGCGATTGCAATCAGACAGGCATTCGAACACCCGGATTTACGCTATCGGCTGATCAGTGCCGGCGCCTATTTCGCCTATATCGAGCACCCTTTCGACGCCTCGGCACGTGATGTGGTCAAGCGCCTGATTGAAGAGCATGAAATTATCAGTCTGCCGGGTAGTTATTTTGGCCGTGATCAGGAGCGCTTTATTCGCTTTGCCTACGCCAATGTACACGAACGACATTTCGACGATATGATCGCCAGATTGATCGCCAGCCAATCATCGTGAGGTAATTGCTATGAATGAACCGATAAAGGGCGCCTGCCTGTGCGGACGGGTGCAATACCAGGTCAGCGGACCATTTGACGCATTCCATCTCTGCCATTGCAGCCAGTGCCGTCGCTCCACCGGGAGTGCGCACGCGGCGAATATCTTCACTAGCGAAGATCGCCTCGAGTGGCTCGCAGGTGAAGAGTTTATTAAACGCTACACCCCTGCCGAAGCCGATGTTATTTCAAAGTGCTTTTGCACGCATTGTGGTTCACTGGTGCCCTATACCAGCCTGAAAAGCGGCAAACTGATAATCCCGGCAGGTTCTTTGAGCGCAGCCCCGGGCATCGATCCCGATGATAATATCTACTGGCGCGACCGCGCCGACTGGTACGACGTCGGCCTGAATGCCGCGCACGTCGAACAGGCTCCTGGCGACTGAACCCTGGGTGTCGCAATTGGTCTCAAACTGAATAGCCATAATAAGGGGGCGTGCATGATACGCATGGTAATCCTGCTGCTGGCATTTTCCGGCAGCCTCTATGCCGCCGAAGCGGAAATCGAAACCATCAGCGAAACGGAATTTGCTTTCGACATTGCCGGCAGTCGTATCAGCGTCGAAATCCGCGATCACGTGTTACGCGGTAAAAAGGACATGCTGCTCGACTGGGTGCTCTACTCGAGCAATACCGTGCATCAATACTACGGCCGCTTCCCGGTGAGAAGCGTCGCTATCGAGCTACAGGTTACCGATGGGAAAGCCGTTCGCTTCGGCCAGGCCTTTGGCGGCAATTCGCCATCCCTGCGCATCGTCGTCGGCGAGAACGTTACCCCTGAGATGCTGCGCAAGGACTGGATTCTGGTGCATGAAATGGTGCATCTAGCAATGGCCGATGTACCCCAGTCTCAGCGCTGGTTACTCGAAGGTCTCGCCACCTATGTCGAATCGATAGCGCGCGCGCAGCGCGGTCATCTGAGCGAAGAATTCGTCTGGAACGGTTTTATCAATCGCATGCCGCAGGGATTGCCGAAAAACGGCGATCGCGGGCTGGATCAAACCCCGACCTGGGGACGCACCTACTGGGGCGGTGCCATTTTCTGCATGCTCGCAGACATCGAAATTCGCAAGCTCAGCGACAACCGTAAAAGCCTGCGCGATGCGTTGCGCGGGGCTCTCGACGCGGGTCTGTCGATGCACTCCAGTGCCACCGCGATACAGGTGTTCGAAGCCGGCGACGAGGCTATTGGCATGGCGGTACTGGTACCCTTGTACCAGAAAATGAAAGCCGATCCTTACCCGATCGATCTCGATGCATTGTGGGAATCACTCGGGGTGGCACTGCAGGACGAGCAGGTTATCTACGACGACGATGCACCGATGGCGCATGTTCGCAAAAGCCTGCTGAAAACCTAGCGAGCCTCTAATCAGCCACTAAATTTCTGTCATTGCCAGCGCAGCGAGGGATTTTTTTAATCCATAATCGACAGGTTGGAGATTACCGCGTCACTGCCGCCCCTCCCGATGAACTTGAATCAGGCCCTGGCCAGAATCTTCAGTGAGTCGTTTTATAGTGGCCAGTTTATTATGCTCTCGCCAAGACGCCAGGAACGCAAAGAAAATCGGGAAGGGTCTATCTGTCGGTATAACCTGTAATATCCTTTGCGTTCCTGGCGCCTTTGCGAGAGTTACATTCACCTCATGCACCCACGCAATTTTCTCACGCAAGGACTAATTAATCAGGGGCTCCCTAGTCAATAAAATCCAGTATGCGGCGCCAGGCCGCCAGCTTCTGTGCAAAGCTCATGCCGGCATTGGCCGGACTGGTCGACGGCATGCGCAGTAAATCGATATCTGTTATCCCGGGCAGAATTGGAACCACCAGTTTCCTGAAATATTTTTCCGAGGTCGCGCCGTTAAACACGATAGCGTTGATTTCGGGAAATTGCCGCAGCAAGGCCGGAAAATCATTGGCCTGCGCGCTACTGATATCGATATTCGAATCCAGGCTGCCGGGCCGACGACAGACCTGCAGAGTATCCCAGAGAATCAACGGCAGCTTTTCGAGTCCACATATTCGGGATTCATAGCTCGCTTTGTGATTTACAGCAAACAATTCACCCATGATCGGCCAAAAAGCATTGCGGGGATGAGCATAGTATTGCACGGCCTCAAGCGAGGCCACACCTGGCATACTGCCTAAAATCAAGATACGGGGTCTGCGACCAACAATTGGTTCAAATGATTGAACCTGGTCCACAGCTTATCTATTTTTTCATCTGATCGAAGAATTCGATGTTTGTTTTACTGCTCTGCATGCGCCCGAGCACAAATTCCATGGCTTCAATTTCATCCATCGAATGCAGAAACTTGCGCAGTATCCAGACTTTTTGCAATTCTTCCTGATCCATTAACAGTTCCTCACGACGCGTACCGGAACGATTGATATTGATTGCCGGGAACACGCGTTTCTCGGCGATACGCCTGTCCAGATGGATTTCCATGTTACCGGTACCCTTGAACTCCTCGTAGATGACTTCATCCATTTTGGAACCGGTTTCGATCAGCGCGGTGGCAAGAATCGTCAGGCTGCCACCTTCCTCGATATTACGTGCCGCGCCAAAGAAACGTTTCGGACGATGCAGCGCGTGTGCATCGACACCACCGGTCAATACCTTGCCCGAGGAAGGAATCGTGGTGTTGTAGGCACGCGCCAGACGCGTAATCGAATCCAGCAGGATAATCACGTCACGCTTGTGCTCCACCAGGCGTTTGGCTTTTTCGATGACCATTTCCGCGACCTGCACGTGGCGACTGGCAGGTTCGTCAAAGGTCGACGCAACCACTTCACCCTTAACCATACGCGCCATCTCGGTCACCTCTTCAGGGCGCTCGTCGATGAGCAATACGATCAGGTAACATTCGGGATGGTTGCTGGCGATGCTTTGCGCGATATTCTGCAGCATCAACGTCTTACCCGCTTTCGGTGGCGAGACCACCAGTCCTCGCTGACCCTTGCCGATCGGCGATACCATGTCGATGATACGCGCGGTGATGTCCTCGGTACTGCCATTGCCGCGTTCGAGCGGCATGCGACTATTAGGATGTAACGGTGTCAGGTTTTCAAACAATACCTTGTGTTTGACGTTTTCGGGCAGGTCAAAATTGATTTCATCCACCTTGAGTAACGCGAAATAACGCTCGTTATCCTTGGGCGGGCGAATTTTGCCACTAACGGTATCGCCGGTGCGCAGGTTAAAACGCCTGATCTGACTCGGTGACACATATATATCATCTGGCCCGGCAAGATAGGAACTATCCGCGGAGCGTAAGAAGCCGAACCCATCCTGCAGAATTTCCAGCACCCCTTCGCTGAAGATATCCTCGCCCTTCTTGGCCTGGGATTTGAGAATGCTAAAGATGATGTCCTGACGACGCATCCGCGCCGAGTGGTCACCACCCATGGATTTTAAAGTTTCAATCAGATCGGGGACGGAATGTTGCTTCAGTTCATTTAGATTCATATTAGGGAGGCACTAGATGCAGGGTTGGGGGATCAAGACGTAAGAACGGCCTATGGGTAGTGACGGGATAAAATTATTTGGTTTTTTGTTCAGGAGTGCCGCGGAGATACGGCAACGATTAGTAAAGAGGTTAGCACAGTAATTCTGGGTCGTCTACCTCAATCAACGACCCTTTTTCAATCAATTTCCGGCTATTGCCCGGTTCAGATATTGCTATCGAGAAATGCAGTTAGCTGAGACTTGGACAGCGCACCGACCTTGGTAGCCTCCACTGCACCGCCCTTGAACAGCATCAGGGTCGGGATGCCACGAATACCATACTTGGGGGGAGTGTTGGCATTATCATCTATGTTCAACTTCGCCACCGTCAGCCGACCATCATACTCATCGGCGATTTCTTCGAGGATCGGTGCAATCATTTTGCAGGGGCCGCACCATTCTGCCCAATAGTCAACCAGCACCGGGTGATCCGCCTGTAATACGTCGGATTCGAAACTTTCGTCAGAAAGGTAAACTATTTTTTCACTCACGCTTATCTCCAGCCCCATGGCCTATTGATGTAGAGCGACAATTTAGTCGCATCAGAATTAACTGTCAATTATACATTCAGGGTGGCAAAACCCTACAGGCTTTTCCACCACAGGTTTGTAATATGGGGCCAGAAATCTTATTTTTCAAATCGCAGCGCAGGTTTTTATGCAATTTGATACCATAGACCGCTTAAACTTCGATCATACGAGAATTAACGATAACATGGGGCAACAACATTTAACCGAGCAGCAGTTCAGCTCACTGGAGCTGGATCAGCGTTTACTGGACGCACTGGACAGGCTTGGCTTCCACTACTGCACACCAATTCAGGACCAGTCGCTGCCTTTGCTACTGTCAGGTAAGGATGTTTCCGGCCAGGCGCAAACAGGTACCGGAAAAACGCTGGCCTTCCTGCTCGCCTGCGCGCAGAGGATTCTGCACTCGGAGCAACCCGCTACGGCCGCGGGCAAACCGCGCACGCTGATACTGGCTCCGACTCGCGAACTGGCGATACAAATCCATAAAGACGCCGAAGCACTGTTGGTCGACTTACCGCTTAAGCTGGCAATCTGTTATGGCGGCAAAGCCTACGAGCAGCAGAAAAGGCAATTTGATCAGCCAGTTGATATCCTTATCGGCACACCAGGGCGCCTGATCGATTTCTTAAAGCAAAAACTCTACGATTTCAAGTCGATAGAGGCGATGGTGCTGGATGAAGCCGATCGCATGTTTGACATGGGATTTATTCAGGACGTGCGCTTCATGTTGCGTCGGCTGCCCGCCCCCGAAAAACGGCTCAACATGCTGTTTTCGGCAACCATGGCGCAAAAAGTCATGGAACTCGCTTACGAACACATGAATAAGGCGCAGTTGATCAAAATCGACTCCGACTCTCCCGCGGTGGACCGTATCGAACAAAGCGTTTACCACCCTGCCAACCATGAAAAAATCCCGTTGTTACTGGGCCTGATGAAGAAATTGCAACCACAGCGCAGCATCATCTTCGCCAACACCAAGCACGCCACGATTCGCATCTGGGAGTACCTGCAGGGCAACGGTCTGTCGGCAGCTATCATTTCCGGCGATATCCACCAGAATAAGCGCGAACAGCTACTGAAAAAATTCCATGATAATGAATACTCGATCCTGGTCGCCACCGACGTTGCCTCGCGCGGCTTGCATATTCCAGATGTAACCCACATTTTCAATTATGATCTGCCCGAACTGGGCGAGGATTACGTACACCGCATCGGTCGTACCGCGCGGGCCGGTAAATCGGGCGCTGCAGTCAGTTTTGCCTGCGAAGATTACGCCATGAATCTAATCGATATCGAGTCCTATACCCGACGGACGATACCAACCATGTCGATCAGCAACGACTTGCTGATCGCCCCCAAACCGCCGGTTAAAATGAAAGGCGGTCGGATAAAACCCGCCGGTGGCAGAAAACCCCAGAAGCCGGGGCACAGGAAGGGACCTCCACGGCATCATCATCAACGCAGTAAAAAAGCAGTATGAACGAACATCGAAAAGCTCTACTCCTTGGCGGCAGCGGATTTATCGGCAAGCAACTTGCGTTTGCACTCGCTAACCAGGGCTGGAAGGTCACCGTTCCGAGCCGGCGCCCACACCGTAATCGATCCTTACTGGTGCACCCGAATATCAGCCTGTTACAGGCCGATATTATCGACCCGGGAGGTTTGAAAGAACTCTGCGACGGCCACCAGGCCGTCATCAACCTGGTCGGGATACTACACGAAAGGCGCAAGGGGGATTTTCGCCGTTTCCACGTCGAATTCATCAAGTCCGTGGTCGAAGCCTGCAGCCAGAGCGGGATCAAACGCCTGTTACATGTCAGCGCGCTCGGCGCCGACCAGGCGACCGGCAGCAGCCTTTATCTTCGCTCCAAGGGTGAAGCCGAGAACCTGCTGCATACTTTTGGCCAACGTGGCCTGCAGGTCACCAGCTTCCAACCCTCGGTGGTGTTTGGCAAGGAAGACGAATTCATTAACCGCTTTGCCGGTATTCTGAGGTGGTATGCCGGTTATTTTCCGCTCGCCTGTGCCGATAGCAAGCTGGCACCGGTTTATGTCGGTGACCTGGTCGAAAGAATTGTTTCGGCGATTGACAATAAAGACAGTTTTTCCAGGCGTTATCAGGTGTGTGGGCCCGAGGTGTTTACCCTGCGCCAGATTCTCGAATTGATCATCGAAACCCTGCAGCTGCCTGTACGTGTGATGCCGCTGGGTAAGCGCCTGTCACAATTGCAGGCGCTAGTACTGCAAAATCTTCCGGGCAAGTTGTTTACCATGGACAATTATCGCTCACTGCAAACCGACAACATATGCACTGATGGTGATCTTTGCACAACCAGCCTGCGCCAGTATGTTCACGGATTGTCGGCAATGTTTGGCAACAAGCGTGATTACGACCGCTTCCGCAAAGACTATACGCAGGCCGAACATCCAGAGGACCATACGTGAAGCTATACCGCGTCGGTGGTTGTGTACGCGACCGCCTCCTCGGAATACCTGTTAACGATATCGACTGGGTGGTAACAGGCGCCACGACAGCACAGATGCTGGCCGCCGGCTACAAGTCAATAGGCAAGGATTTCCCGGTATTCCTGCACCCCGAAAGCAAACAGGAATATGCCCTTGCCCGTAGCGAGCGTAAAACCGGTCCCGGGTACCGGGGTTTCGAAATCAGCGCCGATCCTGCAACCACCATAGAACAGGATTTAATGCGTCGTGACCTGACCATCAACGCTATTGCCGAAGATGACCAGGGAAATATTGTTGATCCATATGATGGGCGAGGTGACATTGAGGCGCGCAAACTGCGACATGTCTCTGCCGCATTTGTCGAAGACCCGGTCCGCGTACTGCGCGTCGCCCGCTTCTCCGCACGATTTCACAAGCTGGGATTCACGCTGGCGCCGGAAACGCGCGAACTGATCCGCCAGATGGGTCAGTCGGGTGAACTGGCTACACTGGTCGCGGAACGGGTCTGGTCTGAATTATCGCGTGCCCTCGATGAAGACGATCCTGCCATCTTCTTTGCTACCCTGCGAGAATGCGAAGTGCTGGCATCATTGTTTCCTGAAATCGATGCTCTTTACGGGGTACCGCAAACTGCCAAATACCATCCCGAGATCGATACCGGCATCCATGTCATGATGGCGCTGCAGAAAAGTGCCGCGCTGGGGCATGACAACGAAACCAGGTTTGCGGTGCTAATGCACGATCTCGGCAAGGCGACGACACCCGTCGCGATATTGCCGTCCCACCATGGTCACGAGGCGCGGGGCAAGAAACTGGTGAAGGCTTTCTGCAAGCGTTGGCGAGTGCCCAGGACGCATACCGAACTGGCGCTGATCACGACTGAATTTCATACCCTGGTGCATCGCGCGCTGGAACTCAAACCCTCGACCCTGCTGAAGCTCTTCATCAGCGCCGATAGTATGCGCAAGCCTGAGCGATTTCAGAAAATGCTCGATGCCTGCCTGGCCGATCTCCGCGGACGCAAGGATTTCGAGGACGAAGCCTACCCCCAGGCTGATTTCCTGGCACAGCTCGCAGTTAAGCTACGCCAGCTCGATATAACCGAAATCCAGCAACGGGGATTGTCCGGCAAGTCCATGGGGCAGGCGATTCGGGCAGCGCGACTGGGATTAATCAAGCAGGAGAAAGCGCTAACGCAACCACAGCAGGGCTAGTTTACTATCGATATATCCCAGTAAGCGCGGCAGGGGTGAAAAATTCAGCAGGATCCCGGCCATTGTCCCGCTCGCATTAGCCAGCACGTCACCCCACTCGGCGTAACGATAAGCCGTCATGCCCTGCAACAACTCGATTAAGATTCCATAAGCAATCAGGCCGATGATAGTCCAGCCCAGGCTAACCCGGTTAGTGGCTAGCAGCCTGAACCAGCCGCCCAGGAAAAAATAGGTGACCAGGTGTGAAAGCTTATCGTTGACACCGACATCG
>Ga0209271_10000373_pt1 | contig 15404 bp, 12 predicted proteins | sample tdAd002_FD_187123 | JGI IMG/M metagenome (GOLD analysis project Ga0209271, IMG submission 187123) | Marine sediment microbial communities from the Atlantic coast under amendment with organic carbon and nitrate - tdAd00.2 (SPAdes)... | ecosystem: Environmental > Aquatic > Marine > Coastal >... | reverse complement strand
GCAATTTCTTTATGGGCAAACAGCAAGCGCAATGGCCAGGGATGCGCTCCTGGAAAATTTTGCCATCGAGATTCCGGGGGGCGAACATGTCGTTATTAACGTCAGTACGGCTCCGATTATCTACAGCAAGGGCGGTAGTATCTTGAGGCAAATCGAAGGATATATCGGCGCAGACAACTTTCAAAAAGGGCTGCAGCATTACCTGAAAACCTACGCGTACGACAATGCCGCCAGTCAGCATCTTTGGGATTCCTTTGAGAAAGCATCTGAACAGCCGATCGGCAAAATGATGAAAAGCTGGATCGAGCAAGCGGGATTTCCAATGATTTCAGTTAAAAAGAAGGAAAACAAACTGGAATTGACCCAGAAACGGTTCACGTTTCTAACAAATGATTCCGATCAAACCTGGTTGGTGCCCGTCACCATTTGCTTTTTCTCAGACACCGCAGCGATTGAGCACATGACCGTTCTGGTGAACGGCTCCAAACACGAAATTGAAATTCCGGAACATACGAATGCCTATAAGGTCAATGATAAACAGACCGGTTTCTATATCGTTAACTACCAGGACGCAGAGAACCTGGATGCACTCGGCCGACGGGTCCGCGATCAATCGCTGCCGCCCGAAGATCGCTGGGGGCTGCAAAGCGATATGTATTCATTGTGCAAAAATGGAACAACCTCGATTAGCGATTATTTGAAATTTCTTTCCTGCTATGAAAATGAGGATGCGTTTCTGCCGTTAATCAGTATCTCAAATAACCTGCAGCATGCCTCTCTGTTGATGGGCGACAGCACTAAAGAAAAAATATCATCTCTGGTTCGGCCCTGGTTTGAAAAGATACTTAACCATATCGGCTACGAACCGGTACCCGCTGAAAAACATACCACATCCATACTGCGGGAACAGTTAATGTGGCATGCGGTACTCAGTGGCTCCGAAAAGGCAGCCGGCTTTGCCCGCGAACAATTTTCAGGTTTGATGCAGGGTAAAGCGGTGCACCCGGACATCATGAAAAGTGTGATGCAGGTCGGCGCATTTAGCGGCAATGCAGAGACCTTCGAGTGGCTCAACCTGCGGTTTCGGTCATCCAAGGTCGAACATGAACGCATGAATATCCTGATTGCGCTGGGCTGTTTTAAAGAAAGGGCCCACCTGCAAAAATCCCAGCAGTATATTTTGAATGAAGTGCCGGCCCGCAATAAATTCATACCGGTTGTTGCCATGGCCGCCAATCCATATGCGATCCCGCTGTTGTGGGACTGGTATGTGTCCAACCTGGATCAAATCGAGCAATTTCACCCCATGCTGTATGAACGGGTTATTGCGGCGATTGTGCCGGTGGCCGGAATGGATAACCCCCAAGAAGTGCAGGAATTTTTTGAAGATTACATGCAAAAGACCGACACGGCCAAAGATGTGATCAAGCTGTCCCTGGAAAGATTAGAGATAAACCTCAGAATGCGAAACTCGGGGTGAGATCGGTACAATAACCCCTTAATGAGTCAAAGGCGGGGAAAACCGGTTTATCTGCTAATCGAGCGCTTCGCTTTAAGAGCGTTTCACTTGATGAGCGCTTCGCGTGTAGAACACATTAATTTCTAAAATCAAGATGTGAAATCCCACATTGTGCAGGGGATGTATAAATAATCGACATCCAACCTATAGTTCCAAAGGAACACTCCTCAAGGCTCAAAGAGCCGCTCCTAAAGGCCTGAAAGGCCGCTCCTTAACTCAGGCCGAAGCCCATTCGGCCATACTCCCTGAGGCTGGTTTTGGCCTCTTCCAAAGTTTGGCCCAGCTTCCAGGGCTCCATAAAGCCCTCCAGCATCATTTTCCAGCCTTCATCATCCATAAAAATCGTGGCTTCTTCACAGGATACCCCGCAGCCTTCCTCACCGAGGACATCCATCAAAGCTGCTAATATTTTTTCTCGGTCGCCCATTTTCAACTCCTGTTATAGTGCGTCGCTGTCAGGTTAAAAGGGTTACTAGTGTTGTGTCCCATAAAAATGTTACAAAAGTCGTAATGTCTATGGTTTCAGGTGTCAGTGTTCAGGTGTCAGGAAAATAGCTCATAGGCTTGAAGCTGGGATGCCAGGATGCTGGAAGACTTGGAGGCTTAAAAGTAGAGCAGCCCTCTGCGGCTGCCAGAAGCCAGTTTAGCCAAGCGGCAGTTATCTGACACCTGACACCTGACACCCGAAACCTGAAACCTGAAACCTAAAATAGGACCGTGTTTTGTAAATTACTTACGGGACGCAACACTAGACGCCATCTCAAAAATGCATTTTACACCCGATGGTAAAGCTTTAAACCTATAAGAAGTGCTTCATCAAATGAGCTAAAATGCCTAAAATTATGGTTTCGCTCGCGCAGCGCAGGCGCTCCCGCAGCGCACGCGCTTGCGCGGCGTGTGCGCCGCGTGACGCTCTATCTTTTATTAGAAATATGACAGAATTCCTCAACTTTAGGCATTTTAGATCATTTTAGTCATTTTAGGCACTTCCAACTTTAGAGCACCTTTGGAACTTTTTTCTCCGTCTTCCAAGATGAGCCGCTAATTTTAAGATAGCTTATAAAATAGCAATAAGCACTGGGGGGCGCCTGTCAACTGGACAGCAAAAAATAGACTATAATATCAGATAGTTAATAAAGTGTTTACCCCATTAACAAGAGGGTTCTTTTATATTAAGGAATTTATAAGCGATCTGAATTTGCGGAGAACATAAAAAGGCTCAGATCTTACAGCGGGTATATTTCATACAAACTTGACAAGCAGAGTCCATTTTTCCTATAAAAGCTATCTTAAGAACTGTTTCGAATTAGGACTGCATCCCCATGAATGATTAATGCTTTTGGGATTCTCAAAGTAAGCGCAATTTCTTCACCAACCGATCCTTCTTTTTCTGCTCCAGGAGACGCTTTTTGATATGAATAGGCGAACCTTCCTCAAAATTGCGGGTATGGGCAGCATTTCCCTGGCAGCCGGTTGCAGTCCTCCGGAAAAAAATCTGTTTTCCCTCGTTCACGCACCCGACGACATGGTACCCGGCAAAGCGACCTGGTACGCATCGACCTGCCGCGAATGCCCGGCCGGATGCGGCATTCTCGCCAAAAACCGCGAAGGACGTGTCATAAAGGTTGAAGGCAACCCCCTGCATCCCATCAACAGAGGCAAAATCTGCATGCGGGGCCAGGCTGCCCCTCAGGCCATTTACAATCCAGACAGGATTAAAACACCGTTACTGAGGGAAAAAGACAGGTGGAAACCCATCTCATTTTCAAAAGCTCAGGCCCTGTTAAAGTATAAAACGCATGATGCCTCCCAAAAAGGACCTGATCGCATTCGCATGCTGACAGAGGTCATCGGAGAAAGCCTGCTGGCACTTTTTGCGGATGCTTTAACCAGCTGGAACGCTCAGGGTCCTGTGGTATTTGAACCCTTTGCCTATGAATCCTTAAAATCGGCTAATGAAAAAGTTTTCGGCCGTAAGGAGCTGGCTGGCTATCGTATGGAAGAAGCCGATGTGCTGGTCTCTTTTGGGGCCGATTTTCTGGAAACCTGGTTATCTCCTGTTGAATATGCCGCAAAATTCAAGACCATACATGCCCTCAAGGAGGGTCAAAAAGTTCCGTTTTACCATATAAGCCCTGCTCAATCCCTGACCGGTGCCAATGCCGACTACTGGATGGCATGCAACCCCGGCAGCGAATCCATCGTCGCTCTTGGACTGGTTCGTCAGGCGCTCGATATTCGTAAAGGCAAAAAACTGCCGTGGTCCTTCCGCAAACCAATTTTGAAAGCCACGGCACCTTACACCCAGGATCGGGTGCTGGAATCATCCGGCCTTTCTTTAGCGCTTTACGAAAAACTCATTATCGAGCTGATGAGTGCTCGCAAGCCTCTGGTGCTGGGCACCGGCAGCGGTGCGGGCGATTTAAACGGTCTGCAGACCAACATTGCGGTAAATTTATTAAACCTGCTGCTCGATCCGGATTTAAAGTTGCTGGATTTCAGCAATCGACACCGTGTGGAAATTGCCGCTAAACGGTCTGAAGTGCTGCAGTTCTTTAATCGCCTGAAAACGGATGCGGTTGACGTCTTGATGCTAAACAATGTCAATCCGGCTTTTAATTTGCCGCCCAAAAGCGGCGTGAAAGAGGCTTTAGAACAGGACAACCTGTATGTCGTCAGCTTCAGCAATTTTATGGATGAAACTTCAGCGCTGGCTGATCTGATTTTTCCGGTCGCCATGCCCCTGGAAACCTGGGATGAATACGGCGGCTGGCAATCGGTCAACTCCACCTTGCAACCGGCCATGGGTCGATTAACGCGCGCACCCCATATCGGCGACGTAATTCAAAATACGGTCTTCGAAAAAGAAAAACCGGCTGAAAATTATAAGACCTATCTGGTTGCCAGAATGGTCGCACAGCGTAAAATTGAAGATGAAAAAGGCTGGGTGCAAATGCTCCAGGTGGGCGGCGCAATTGATTCCACTGTAAAAACCGGTTCACCGGAACGAATACTGGCACCGCAAAAGATAACGGATTTATTGTCGCAATCTGCAGAAACTTCCGTGTCCGGCCTGACATTCAGTGCCATACCTTCTATCCGATTCTTTGACGGCAGAGGCGCCAACAAATCCTGGCTGTGTGAAATTCCGGATCCCCTGTCCCGGGTAGCCTGGCAAAGTCCTGTCAGCATGCATCCGGATACGGCCAAAAGTCACAACATCACCCAGGAAGACATCATCCAGATTGAATCGCAATGGGGCAGTTTGGAGGCACCGGTTTATGTGAACGAATTTGTAGGGCCAGGACTGTTGGCCATGAACATCGGTCAGGGACATCAAGCTTATGGGCGCTATGCGGAAAACAAGGGTGTCAATCCGATTGCCATCTTACCGCCGGACGCGAACACGGATTCAGGGGGCCCTCTTTTTTCGACAGATCAAATAAAGATTCGTCAAACCGGCCGGACGATGAAACTGGCCGATATGTATGGCAGCCGAACCCAGCACGAACGAACATTTGCACTGACCGTCGGCCTAACGGAACTAAACCAGGGGAAAAAGCCCAAAAGAGCCGGCCTGACCATGGAAGATTTCCCCCTGACGCTGCCGTTACCCGAAGGATATGACCCCAAACGCGATTTTTATCCTCCCCATGATCACGAGAAATACCGCTGGGCAATGGTGGTCGATCTTGATCGCTGTATCGGATGCGGCGCCTGCTCGGCCGCATGTTACGCCGAAAATAATATCGGCATTGTGGGTGAAGATCGGATAATCGAAGGACGCGAGATGACCTGGCTGAGCATCGAGCGGTATCAGGATCCGGATCAAAAGCAAGAAGTAACTTTTTTGCCCATGTTGTGTCAGCATTGTGACAATGCCCCCTGCGAATCGGTCTGCCCGGTATATGCGCCGCATCATTCTAAAGAAGGCATCAACAACCAGATTTACAACCGCTGCATCGGAACGCGGTTTTGTGTCCAGAATTGCCCTTACAAAGTGCGGCGATTCAACTGGTTCGACTGGCCGTGGCCGGAGCCCATGAATATGCAGCTCAACCCCGATGTCACCGTCCGCAGCAAGGGTGTCATGGAAAAATGCTCCTTCTGTATTCAGCGCATCAAGGTCGCACACAGCAACGCCAAGAACGAAAAACGCATGATCCGCGATGGTGAGGTCATCCCGGCCTGCGTGCAAACCTGCCCGACCGATGCCCTGGTCTTTGGCAGTTTGATGGACAAACAAAGTCGCGTCAGAAAGCTGGTGGATGATCCCCGCGCATACCAGGCCATGGGCTACTTGAATACCAAGCCGGCGGTCATCTACCTTAAAAAAGTTTTACAGGAAATGTAATTTCCAGGTTGTGCCGGTGGGCCGGTTTAGCCAGTTGAGCCGGTTGAATCGGATTAGCTGCTTTATTGAAAAAAACAATAAAAGCCGCGATCAATGATAAATTGCTTCGCATCCATAATAAGCATATGGTCAACCATCTGACCCAACCGGCTAACGGGTCAACGGGAAAACGGGAAAACCTTTAAAAATATGCCGCAACTCACTTACGCGAGTATTGATCAAACGGTACTGAACACCCTGGGTCCGCCTAAGAGATCCTACTGGGCGATCGTGGTTGTTTTGTTTTTGGGAGTACTCATCGGCGCCGCTTGCTGGACCTATCAGATTTTTGTCGGCATTGGGGCCGGCGGGCAAAACAATCCGGTGGGCTGGGGCACCTATTTGATCAACTTTGTCTTTTGGGTGGGAATTGCCCATTCGGGGACGCTGATTTCGGCCATCTTACACCTGTTTCGGGCCGGATGGCGCAATCCCATTGCCCGGGCGGCTGAAACCATGACCGTTTTTGCGGTTTGCATCGCCGGACTCTTTCCGTTTATCCATCTGGGACGCGTCTGGCAGGTCTATTATATGCTGCCCATTCCCAGTCAGCGACTCCTGTGGCCCAATTTTCTATCACCGCTGATGTTTGATGTGATTGCCATCAGTACCTATCTGGCCGTCAGCAGCCTTTTCTGGTACACCGGACTGCTGCCGGATCTGGCTGCCGTCAGAGATCGATCCCGGGGCACCCGTAAAAAAATCTTTAACATCCTGGCGCTGGGGTGGACAGGCGCTCATGAGCAGTGGCGTCATTATACCCGCGGCTATCTGTTTTTTGCCGCCCTGGCGACACCGCTGGTGATCTCGGTGCACAGTGTCGTGTCCTGGGATTTTGCGCTGGGAATTGCACCCGGCTGGCATACCACCATATTTGCGCCTTACTTTGTGGCCGGTGCCATTCATTCCGGTTTGGCCATGGTGCTGACGCTGATGATTCCGTTGCGTAAAATTTTTAATTACCAAAGAATCATTACCACGGAAGTCCTGGAAAATGTGGCCAAGACCATCGTTTTCACCGGCTTGATTGTCGGCTTTGCCTACGCCACCGAATTTTTTATGGCCTGGTACAGCCAGAATTCGGTTGAAATCGAGCAATTTCGCTGGCGGGCATTTGGTGATTACCGCTGGGGCTTTTACTTCATGGTATTGTGCAATACTTTGATGCCACTGCTGTTCCTGTTTAAAAAAATACGGACGACCATCGCAACCCTTTTTATCATTTCGCTGATCGTCAATTTCGGCATGTGGTGGGAACGATTTGTCATCATCGTTGGTGGCGTGGCGCGCGGCTTTTCACCCCATGCATGGGGGTTATACGCGCCCACCTTGATCGAGTATGGCATTATGCTGGGCAGTTTTTGCCTGTTTTTCTTCTTTTTTCTGTTGTTTGCCAAGCATTTGCCATCGGTCTCGATGACAGAGATGAAAGAAACCCTTGATCATGGAGGCAGCCATGCAGGGTAAAAAATACATTATGGGGCTTTTTAAAAATGAAGACCAGGTGGTTTCAACGCTGGCGGCGCTTAAAGAAACCGCCTACAAATTTCAGCGGGTTCACAGCCCGATTCCGAGTCATAAGATTATGGCCGCGCTTGACTTGAAAAAGAGCAAAGTAGGCTATTTTACGTTGGTCGGCGGTATTCTCGGATTCATCAGCGGATTCGCCCTGGCCATATTTTGTTCAATTCAGTGGAATTTGATTGTCAGCGGAAAACCGATCATATCGCTGATTCCGTTTTTCATTGTTGGATTTGAATTTACCATCCTCTTTGCGGTTTTCGGCAATATCATCGGCCTGCTGACTCAGACGCGTTTGCCCAACTATAAGGGCATGCAATATTATGACCCGCGGTGCTCGGGTGAACACTTTGGTGTGCTGGCAGCGTGTGAATCCTTGCAGCAGGACGGTTTGAAAGAATTTTTTCAGCAAAACGGAGGGGAAGTAAAGGTATTTGATTAAACGTTTTATTGGTTTAATTCGTTTTATTGGTTCGATTGGTTTGCGATATTTTCTGCATCTCAACCAATTAAACGAATTTAACTAATTCAACCAATTCAACAATTGTGATGGGTTAACATGACATCCGACGAAACCAACACCGCAAAATCAGAGAAGTCACCGATCGGCTGGATATTCGTTGTCCTGATCATTATCGGACTGGCAGCCTTTATCTACGGCATTATGAGCCCCCATCCGGAAAAAGCCTGGCAGGCCTATTTAATTAACTTTCTGCTGTGGTCTGCAATCGCCCAGGGAGCGGTTCTCTTTTCAGCGGTGATGCATATGACCAAGGCCCGCTGGAGTGGCCCGCTATCCGCATTATCGGAATCCTTTGCGGCCTTTTTCCCGCTCTCATTCGTGCTGTTTCTGCTGCTATTTTTGGGACGCGCCCATATCTTTCCGTGGCTGCATGCGGATCTGCACGGCAAAGAGGTCTGGCTCAATATCCCGTTTCTTTTCACACGGGATTGCATCGGCTTGCTGGTACTTTATGCCATTGGATTTGCCTATCTCTACAATGCGCTGCAGCTTCGATCCGGCGCGAATCAAGCCCAGGGCGCATTTCGGAAAATGATTTACAAGGGCTGGATCCGCAATAACCGCAGCCCCGGGCAGGTAAAGAAAAAAATGACCATCTGGGCCGGTCTGTATATTCTGGCATTTGCGCTGGTGCTGAGCCTGATCGGCTATGATCTGGTGATGAGCATGGACCCCCACTGGGTATCGACCCTGTTCGGGGGTTACACCTTTGTAAAAGCGTTTTATGTCGGATTGGGTGCCTTAATCATCCTGGCGGCCGTCACCCGGATCAAAAAAGGTAAGGCCTCCGGTTTGGAGCCATCCCATTTCCATGATATCGGCAAACTGTTTTTTGCATTTTGCCTGCTGTGGGCCGACTTCTTCTATGTACAGCTGACGGTCATCTGGTACGGCAATATACCCGAAGAAACCCATTATGTTATTGAGCGCACCTTAATGGTCCCCTGGAACACATTGGCCTGGGCCATTTTTGTGATCTGTTTCATTATTCCGTTTGTGATTCTTTTAAATAAAAAGGTGAAATCGAAACCGATATTTATGGTGATTCTATGCAGCGTCATTATCATCGGATTCTGGTTGGAGCACCTGCTGCTACTGGCCCCTGCGCTGAGCCATGGGGTTCATTCGTTGCCGTTGAGTGTTTCCGACGGATTGATCACTGTCGGTTTTTTCGGATTGATGGTCATCGCTGTGAGCTTCTTTTTAAAGCGTTTTCCGGAATTTTCAAGGACTGCAGAGGCGGATCCGTCTGGTTAAAGGCAACGATTATTTAACGAGGTATTTAACCCGTGCGTAAAAATGCAATCGCCATTTTAACAACACTGGGCACCGGTCTGTTTATTGCGGCATTTATTTTATTTTTCTATACTCCGCCGCAAGCCCGTATCGGGCCGGAACAGCCCATCCCGTTCAGCCATAATGTTCACAGCGGCATCAAACAAATCCAGTGCCAGTACTGTCATCCCCATGTGGCCTATTCCAATCATCCCGGAATCCCGGCGGTGGAAAAATGTCTGCACTGCCATAAATATATTATTGCCAACCATCCCTGGATAAAAAAGGAACACGAATACTTTAATACCAATACGCCAACGCCCTGGGTAAAGGTCAATTATGTGGCCGAACACGTGCTGTTTAATCACCAGCGTCATATCAACAGCAAAATTGCCTGTCAGGAATGTCACGGTCAGGTACAGGAAATTCAGCGGCTGCCGCAAAAAATTTGGCGCATGGGCGAGTGCGTCGAGTGTCACCAGAAGAAAAATGCCAACATCGACTGCTGGCTGGCATGCCATAGTTAGATCGTTGCGAGTTGCGTGATACGCGTTGCGAGCGATGAAGACTCGGATAGAAATTAGACTCGCAACCCGTAACCCGAAACACGCAACACGTTATAAGGAGAACCCAATTTGTCGACTGAAATCACCGAAAACGTGCCATCGAACAACCCGACAGCCAAGGCATTCACGCTGACATCCGCATTTTGGTTTGCCGCGGCAACCAGTATGGGAATGATCGGCGCGGGTTACCTGATTGCACCGGACTTTTTGGCCAATGTCGAGTATATCCACTTCGGCCGGATAAGGCCGATGCACATCAATGCCGTGCTGTTCGGTTTTGTGACGCCCGGCCTGTTAGCGGTGGCGTTTTATTACTTCCCCAGATTGTTGCGCACAGAGCTCTTCAGCCACAAACTGGGTGTGTTCAGTGCCATATTCTGGAATGTTATGGTGGCCGCCGGCATGATTGGAATCGCTACCGGACATACTCAGGGCCGCGAATATGCTGAATTGCCATGGTCCGTGGACATCATGGTGGTGATCAGTTTTGCGCTGGTGGTGATCAACATCCTGATGACCGTCTTCCGGCGTAAAGAGCAGATTTTATACGTTTCCATCTGGTACACAGCCGCAGCGGTGGTGCTGACATCGATTACCTATTGCCTGGGCAACGTCATCTGGAAACCCGACACCGGTGCCCTGGTGGGTATCCCGGATGCGATCCTTTTATGGTTTTATGGCCACAATATTTTCGGGCTTCTATTGTCGCCCATGGGTCTGGCGGTGGCCTATTATGTGCTGCCGATTGCCACGCGCAGCCCCTTGTACAGCCACACGCTGTCGCTGCTGGGATTCTGGTCGCTGATCATCGTTTACACCCACATCGGTACCCATCACCTGCTGCAGGTGCCGGTGCCCACCTGGCTGAAAACCATATCAATTGTCGACAGTGTGGCCATGGTGATTCCGGTCATGATCGTACTGATCAATATATGGTACACGATCAAGGGCAAGCTGGGGGAGATTCATGCCGATATCGGTGCCAAATTCGTGCTGACCGGCACCATTTACTATTTCTTCGTCAATATCCAGGGCTCGATGATGGCCCTGCCGCATGTGCAGCGCATCACCCACTTCAACAACTGGGTGGTGGGCCATGCCCATATCGGTGTGCTCGGGTTTGCCGGGGTAACGGCTCTGGGGGGGTTGTATTTTATTCTGCCCAAAATTACGGGCAAGCCCCTTTACAGCAGATTCCTGGCCGACGTCCAATACTGGCTGGTGCTGATCGGCGTCACCGGCTTTGCGGTCGTTTTGACCATTGCCGGTTTAATTCAGGGCAATGCCTGGTACAATGGTGAAACCCTTTATCGGACCTTACCCATGATTCAACCCTATTACATTTTAAGGGCGTCGCTGGGATTGTTTATTATGTTTGGCGCATACATCGGATTATACAACATCATTCGATCGTTATATTTTAATCGTGGAGCTGCAACATGAGAATGACCCCAACCGTCATTTTCACGGGCATCCTGGCGCTGCTGGCGGCCATCACCCTGATTGTCGTCTATTGGCCGTATGCCACCCAAGATATGACACCTTCTGATATTTTTCGCTCGCGCACGGCGATTGAAAATGAGGGTCGCAAGATTTACCTGGAAAACGGGTGCGTCTACTGCCACAGTCAGTCCATTCGGTCGATCGATTGGGGCCACGGGGCACAGCGCATTGCCCAATCCGGCGACTATATTGCCGATGAACCCGTGGCGCTGGGATCCCAGCGCACCGGTGTGGATCTGTCGCAGGAAGGCGGCGAGCATCCGGACGACTGGCACATTGCCCATTTTGTCAACCCCCGCTACACGCGGCCCAGTTCGATCATGCCGCCTTTCGAGTGGCTGGGCACGCAGCGCATCGATACGCTGACCCAGTATATTCAAAGTCTGGGGTTCAAGAATGCCGACCGGCGCATGCAGCGCCAGCGTCACTGGAAAAAAGAGGCCATAAAAGCCTATGAGGCCGGACCGGTGGAAAATGTCCGCTGGCTGGCGGAAATCGTTCCGGAGGGATGGCGCAACATACCGAATCCCTATCCGACCAGCGCGGCCGGCCTTCAACGCGGCCAAAAAATTTATCAGAATTTTTGTATCGGCTGCCATGGCCCGATCGGTGACGGCATGGGGCCGGCCCAGCCCTGGATATACCCGCCGCCGTTGAATTTCACCATTTTAAAGGGCAGAGAAATATCCGGCGGGATCCTTTACTATCAGATCATGAACGGCATCACCGGAACCGCCATGCCGTATTTCAAACGCGAGCTGGAATCACAGAAGATCTGGGAAGTCGGTGATTACGTCGCCGTTTACTTTATCAATGAAAGTGATGCCAATTCCGAACCGCGCGGGATAGACTCCGCCTGGGAACCTTAATTTAGTTGAATAGTTAAATGGTTGATTGGTTGAATCGTTAAAAAGGATACATCCTGATTAAAATAGATAAAATCATCACAAACCAATCAACAAATTAACCAATTAACGAGTTACCAAAAGATGTACTACCCTTATTTCATCGCATACATGGCGGCCGGTTTTATTATCAGCCTGGTGGTATTTTTCTGGGCGCTGAACAGCGGTCAGTTCAAAGACCAGCAGCGAGCGCGATTCTTGCCGCTGCAAAATGATCTGCAAACCAAACCGGCAAAAGTACCGCGATTTGCGCGCATTCAAACCGTTGCGCTATTGACGCTGGTCTGTTTATGCCTGGCAAGCGCGGTGGCGGTCGTAGCTTTTTCCCTGTTAAAGGGCCTGAAGTAATACCGCCACAGGGAAAGGACGCGCTTTAGGACCCTAAAAAGGAAACCGGTTATGAGATATTTTCAGTTACTGGGCATTCAACATTTCGTCATGTATCTGTTTCCGGCCCTGGCATCGATTGTGCTTTTTATAATCGGTCTGGGATTCTACTGTTTTCGTCGCAAGGACTCGGAAGCGCGTAAAACCCGTATCATCGAGGAATTTCCCGGTGGTATTCAAGGCCGCAACGCCCCGTTTCCCTTGATTGTGTATCTGACCATTGCCGGAACCATTATCTGGGCCCTGGCCTATATTATCTTAATTGGCGTTTTGGGAGTAAAAATCTGATGGAACATCCGGCACACCCGACATCCGCTTTCAAAACCTGGCTGATCGTTCTTTTTTGTGTCGCCATCGTGGTATTCCAGGGCTGGCTGGCATTTACGGTTATTGGTGATCTCGGCCAGCCCGATTGGGACTATCGGCCGATCGCAGACGTCCCCGGGGAATCTGCCTATGCGGTCTATGATCCCTATTATGCGCTGCCCTATGCGCAGCATGTTCTCAAAGAGCAGGGCCGGGAAGAAAACCCGAAGCATTTGTACGTGCTGCCTTTTGAAGGTATTGAATAAATGAAAAAATTAATCGGAATTCTATTCGTCGTTCTGGTTTTAATTCTGGGTGCCTACCACCTGTTGATGTTTTATGACAATAACTTCCGTTACGGCCGCATGCGCGAAACTCCGGCCGTACGGCCGTATGAAACGCCGCTTTTGATCAAAGAAGCCGGTCTGGTTCCGGCCAACGGCGGTGAAGCCGTCTACCGGGTATCGGCGGGGATCGACATAAAGTCCCCCATCAATATGGCGCAGCCGGCTGTCATCGCCAGAGGAAAAGGCGTATACCTGACCTATTGCGCCCAGTGCCATGGCCACAGGCACGATGGCAACGGCACTGTCGGTCAGAGCTTTGCCCCGCTGCCGGCCGATTTGCGCAGCGCCAAGGTCCAGGACAGCCCCGCCGGTGTACTTTTCAAAAACATCAGCTACGGCGTTCCCGAAGGACGCCAACCGCCCCTGCATGCGACCATCACCATTGAAGATCGCTGGCGGGTCGTTTCCTATGTCAAATCCCTTGGCACCCGTGAATAAATCTCCGCAAACTCAAATTCCATTGTTTTTTATACTTTATTCATATTAATTTCTGGTTTCGGGTGTCGGGTGTCAGTGTTCAGCATTCGTATATCAGAGTTGTCAGCTCTTCGGATTCTGACACCTGACACCTGAACACTGAAACCTTAATTTGTGACACCTGAAACCTATGTTAACGACACTCCATGAATAAAAGCTCCAGTCACCAGCCTGTGAACCCACGGACATGCGACCTGTGTGGTCTGCCTTTACGTTATGGAACCGTTAATGCAGTGTTTTCAGGAGACACATATGCTTTTTGCTGCAACGGCTGCCGACAGGTGTTTACGATTTTAATGGAGTCCACGGATTCGCCGAATCCTGAAACTTTTCGTGAAACCGACCTGTTCAGGCAATGCCGGGCCAGGGGCATCATTCCCGGCTCCGAAAAAGAACTGACCGGATCGGACAGCACCCGTGCGGAGGCCACACCGATGCCTTCAGCGGATGCACGGGACAACGTTCTGACGCTCAAGCTGAGGGTCGGCAACATGTGGTGTTCGGCCTGCGCCTGGATCATCGATGAATCCTTGAAAAAAAACCCGGGCGTTGTCGATTCGACCTGTAATTTCTCCACGGACCGGCTCCAGGTGATCTACGATCCCGTCAAAATCACCTCCCATCAGATCATCGCAACGATCGGCAAACTCGGTTACCGGGCGTCAGAGCCCGGTGAATCTGAAAAAACAACCGAACGCCGTAGAGAATTTGTTCGATTTGCCGTTTCTGCTTTTTTGACCATGAACGTCATGATGTTATCTTTTGCCCTGTATACGGGGTTTTTTACGGATCTTTCTCCTGAAAATGCGGCTAAAATTTCCTGGCCTATGTTCGTCATGGCCACCGCCGTTTTGATCTATGGCGGATATGATTTTTATAAAAAAGCCTGGGCCGGATTACGTAACGCCGCTTTCAGCATGGAAACCTTGATCATCATCGGTGCTTTGAGTGCTTATTTTTTCAGCACCTATAATCTTTTTGCGAAAAGTATTCATCTATACTACGACACCGCTTCTATGCTGATCACACTGGTGCTCTTAGGTAAAACCCTGGAGCGCCGCGCCAAAGGAAAAGTTTTAGAAGATTTGGAAAATTTCTTTGCGCTGATGCCCACCAAGGTCAAAATCTGCAGTGGCGATTTCCCCGGGGGCCGCTATGTGGCCATCGAACAGCTGGCACCCGGCGACATCTTTCGGGTAAGCGAAACGGATATTATACCGGCTGACGGCCAGATCCTATCCGGCAACGGCACCTTAGAAGAATCTTCACTGACCGGCGAGCCCTTACCCATCACCAAAAAGCCGGGGGATTTTATCAGAAGCGGTGCCCGGGTTCAGCAGGGCAGTTTTAAAGTCAAGGCCGCAAAGGTCGGAAACGATTCCACGCTGGGGCAGATGATGCAGATCATCGAAAAAACGCTGCTGACCAAAATGCCCATCGAGGGCAAAACCGACGTAATTTTGCAATGGTTCGTTCCGGTCATTCTGGTGCTGGCAGCAGTCACCGGCATGGCGTGCCGGTTCATGGGATTATCACTGGAAACATCGATCCTGCGAGCTGTAACCGTCATGGTCATCTCCTGCCCCTGCGCTCTGGGAATTGCCATCCCCCTGGCCCGGGTGGCCGGCATATCCATTGCCGGTAAAAAGGGCATCCTGGTGCGGAATTTTTCGGCATTCGAA
>Ga0209271_10000372_pt1 | contig 15409 bp, 21 predicted proteins | sample tdAd002_FD_187123 | JGI IMG/M metagenome (GOLD analysis project Ga0209271, IMG submission 187123) | Marine sediment microbial communities from the Atlantic coast under amendment with organic carbon and nitrate - tdAd00.2 (SPAdes)... | ecosystem: Environmental > Aquatic > Marine > Coastal >... | reverse complement strand
AAATTGATTATGTTGGATTTGTAGATCCGTACGCTGTTGAAGGTATGGTCGTTTTAAAATCTGATGATGGAAAAGAATTCCACATGAGGGCGTTTTCTGGAGAGGTTGCAAAACATATCTCAAGTTTCGGTGAAACTCAAGGTGAGGCACCTCCATCAATTTACAAAATGATTGAGGAGATTTGTGAGCAAAACGAGTTGGTTCTAGTCAAAGTCAAAATCTATGAAAGCGGTGAGGTATTACGTGCAAATCTATACTTTACAGGAAAGAAAGATTTGGTATTAAGGAATTATCGTGCATCAGACGCCATGGCACTGGGTGCATTTTACAATATTCCAATTCTTGTTCGGAAAACACTTCTAAAAGAAAGCGTAGAGGCAGAATAGCATAACAAATGAATATTTTTAGAATAGTTTTTTTCCTAGTGTGTTGATGAGATATCATGAATGAGCAAGAACAACTTATGGATAATCTGCTAAATGTGGACCTTGAAATTATTGATGTTGTCCGAGAATTACATCAAAGTAATTGGGATTCCGAATCCTTAAAACAACAAGTTGGAGATTTGTTAAAAATCCGTGATGAAATGGTACAAAAATTAATGTCTCAAAAAGGCGATGAGCACTCTTGTGATTGCGGTCATGATCATGAATAACTAGTTTAATTCTTCAAAAAAATTATCTGGAAACTTTTTCTTAATTTTGATGATTTCTAATTGATACTTTTCAATCTTTGATCGAATTTCTTCTCTTTCATTCTCTGTTGAATTTTCTTTGGATTTTTCTAATTTTTTAATCTGATTTGATAATGTTTTATACATTATAGAATATTCTGGAAAGTTTTCAGGCAGTTCTACCATTAAATAGATTAAATACACATCCCACTAATACTGGTTATGAAATTTCTAATACTGTCATTACTTGTTTTAGCCTCTGGATTGGGATTTGCTTTTGCTGATCCTGTGACGACTCAGTCTTCCTCTGAAAATAAAATGCATTTTGTTGATGAACAAATTATGATTATGGCTGATGTTTCTAACAATCAAGACACACAACAAAATTTTGCATATATCACACAAGTGAAAAATGATGAAGATGTTGTAATTTCTCTATCTTGGTTGACTGGTTCTTTGTCTCCTAGACAGTCTTTTTCTCCTGCACAATCTTGGATACCTACTGAACCTGGAACGTACCATATTCAGGTGTATGTTTGGGAAAGTATTGACCATCCTTCGGCGTTATCTCCTCCACTATCTATGATAGTAAATGTCAGTGAACGTCAAATCTAATTAAATAAAAAACGCTTCATAATTCGGCAATTCTCATCATCTATCAGTTATAGCTTAGAGGTTGATTAATCATCAGCATTTTTCCTCGTATTGTCTAGGATATATTATCACTCTATCCAAAAATCAGAAGCTTTTTCAAATGATGGAATTCCATTACAGTGATGGCCAATTTTGAAAAACTCTACCAAAGTGTAGCTGAACAGGTTGTTCAAAGATGTCACGGGGCAATCAAAATTACTAAACATGGAAAAATAATTGAAGTTTATGACACTAAACGACATATTTGGAGTGACGGATTAGCAGGTCTCATAATTAAAGAAGAATCCAAAAATGCAAATTTGCGTGAATGGGAAGTTGCAAGGTGTATTCGACCACGTATAATTTCTATGCTTCTTGAAGATAAGAAAGGGTTACTATCAACACGGTTGGCCCCTGATAGTGCAGAAAATCAAACTAGAAAGCGATTATCAAACAAAAAATTCACTGTTAAAAAACCCATGACAAAAAAATCTACAACAAAAAAACCGATTAGAAGAAAATTTAATCAATAACCTACCTTTCTGATCAAGTACGGTTCTTTTAGCATGATTGTATCATCTTTAGTAGATGACAAATCAACTTGTTTGAGATTGTGGTTTGTAATTACAATTAATGCCTCGCATCTTGAACATAGGATTGTTTTTCCATTTGATCTTTCTTCTCTGATCAAATCTCTTTCCAATCTATCTTCTTTTTGACATGTGGGGCAAAGTCTCGGTTCTTTCAGTATGGTTATGATCTCTTTAATGAAAATGGTCTTGCCCATAATCTGCTATTTTGAGAGGCCACTAATGAGTTGTATTGTTAATTGGTATCAGCATTCCATTTTGAATGTCAAACCGCTTTAATCATTCAAAATTAGAACGAATGGTATTCAGCATATTCCCAATCTAACCAATTAACATTATTTTCCAGTTTTTCTTGAAAATATATTTTTGGACTAGTCAGAGTGCTTTTCTTAGCAAGTCATTTACTGCTTTTGAATAACTGAATGACAAATTTGTTTTTTTCATAATCTTTGCCTGATACTCTCTGATTTTTTTATCTAAATCATCGTCAATCAAAATTGTTGTTCTTTTTGGCATGTGACAAATGTCTAAATTTTGTATTAAAACACCTGTGTGTTTTTCTTTTTTTGACATTATCTTGTATCTTTATTAGAGTAATCGTGTATACTGATGTACAATTTTTAATATTTTTGAATATTTATTGAAATAATTCACACTAAATGTTAAATAGTTATTTGTCTTATAGAAAATGATGTCGTTAGTTACAAAATCTGGCGATTAGACTGCGCTGCCCCGCAGAACGAAAAAGGCAATCAGACGTTTAGACGTTTGACCACGAGAGGAAATCTCTCAGAGTTCTGCAGTTAGGGGTTTGCGCCTTTTTACTTTCTTTAGAAAAAAATGTTATAATTTTTCGTATGAATATTATCAATTTTGAGTATGTTACTCAAGTAACGATTTCATCTAAACGGTCTTCTTCTTGCGCCCGTTTAATTTCCATGGCAATTCTTCTACCTACTCCAAATGTTTGTCCATATTGATATTTTGTATATGGACTAGTTGTTGCAACAATTGGATTTCCTGGAACTCTTAATGATACATCATATACGATTAATTCTAAATCTTTTGTAATTACACTTTGTAATGAAAATGGACCAATAATTCCTGGAGCATATTCTTTCTTTACTGCTGCTACAAATTTGTCTCCCATTTTGAGTACTTTTTCAAGTAATGATTCTCTAATACTTGCAGGAGTATGCCCTACTTCGATATTTTGTAAATCTATATCCATCTCTAATTGCTCTTTTGCTGGAAGTGCATTGTAATCATGAATGTTTGTTTGCAATCTTCTTTCAATTCCGATAAAATCAACTTGATTTGAGATTGGTGTGTGGAAGAAATTAAAATTCATGTAAGTTCCTATTGCCAATTCCTCTATACTTGCTTTTTCAAGATCTTTTCTAGCAATTACTCCTTGCTTAATTTTTTCTTCAGATTTTGTTACATAATCTTTGTATGATGAAACTGTAAAGAATGCTCTTTCTAGCGGTCTCTTTTTTTCTTGAACTTTGACAATACATGGCTTGTTAATTCGTTTAGGATCTTTGAATAATTTAGGGTATTTTATTCTGGCTTTTTCTAAAAGATAGTATTGTCCTTTTTTGGCCGTTCTTTCTTCTGCTTGGAATAATTTCCTATTTCCAAATATTGGAACTTTGAATGTATTCTCAATTGTTTTGTATCCCAAGTACACTGTAAGTGATCTGTGTGGAACAATAATTGTACTAGAGTCACGTAATTCTTTTTGATATTTGGCTGATGCCATATCTTTGAATTTATCTAATACGGTAATCTCGTCTGCAATACGTCCAAATCTTTGATATGGCCCTTCCCTGCCTTTTTGGCAGAAAACTCTGGTTTGAAAATCTTCATCTTTTGCACCATCCATTATTTCCAGTGCTGAGTGGCTTCCAAGAACGCCAATTTTTACATCTGTATAATCATTAACAATTTTCTTAATCTCAGAGCTTTTAATCACATTGTGCCTGCATATTGGTATCTAATATAGCTAATTTTTGATTATTCAGATCGGTTGATCAATAGACTTTTTTCAATTAGTAATTGATACGAACCATGCTGTATAATTTTGAACTTCAATTACTTGGGGTTCTTCTTCTTCCCACAATGCTTGCTGCAGGTATCATTCTATGGTATAAACGAAGAAAAGCAAATCAAGAACTGCCTGATACTGAAAATACTGATTCTGCAAATATCTAGTGTTAATTTCCCTCTTTCTATCTAATACATAAAATACTATGACTTTGAGTGATTAATTATTGAAACTTGTAATTGGAATTACTGGCAGTACTGGTGCAATCTATGGTATTAGAATGCTTGAAACACTCAAAAAATTAAACATTGAAACTCACTTGGTAATTTCTGAATGGGGTGAAAAATGTATTTCAATGGAAACTGATTTCACTCCTGATTATGTAAAGTCCCTTGCTACAAATATCTCTGATGAAAAAAATATGGCATCAAGTGTTTCCAGTGGTACTCATAGAATTGATGGAATGATTGTTGCCCCCTGTAGTATGAAAACATTAGCTGCAATTGCAAATGGTTATGATGATACTTTGGTGGCAAGAGCAGCTGGAGTTACAATTAAAGAATCTAGAAAATTAATTTTAATGGTTAGGGAAACTCCTCTTTCTGCAATTCATTTAGAAAATATGCTAAAGCTTGCTAGATTAGGTATTGTTATTTTACCTCCTGTAACTGAATTTTATACAAAACCCAAATCTATTGATGATATTGTAAACCATGGTGTTGGTAAATGTTTAGACCAGTTTGACATAGAGCACAATTTATACCCAAGATGGGGCACTCTCTAAACTATCATTGCCAAAATTCTCTTTAGAAAAAATAGTTAACAGCACTCGGGACAATGTTTTTGAGATATTCTCAAATTTTCAAAATTACCAAAGAATAATTCCACAACATTATCCGTCGATTCGTGTTCGCTCTATGCGGGGAGATGTATCTGTAGTTGAAGAACATCTGATTTTAGGTGATATGGAATTACTAATTATGGCAAAACATGTTTCTCAAAAACCTCTCTTACATGAAATGATAGTAATTGGTGGTGATGCAAAAGGGAGTAAAATTAAACAAGAATTCATTGAACTTGAAAATAGAACCAAAGTCTTAGTGGATGTTGATTTAAAATTTAAAGGAAAAATGAGAATTTCAGTCATGTTTGGAAAAAATAATTTTAAACAAAATTATGATGTTGTATTGGATGATTTTGTAAAACTTGCTGAAAACTAGTCTGATTTCACTTCTTTATCTTTAGATGTACCTTCTATCTCTTCTTTGAATTCTTTTAGATCTTTATCTGCTTCAATTTTTCCTTTCTCAAATTCTCCTTTTGCCTTACCGAATGTTTTTGCTAATTCTGGAATTTTTTTTGCACCGAAAATCAATACGCCAATCACTACTACTAATACGATAATCTCAGTGGTTCCTAACATTTACAAAATATTTCCTTATTTCAGATTTAAGTGTTAGACTTCTTTCGGGCTCTACGCTCAATTATGATCATGCCTGCTGCATACAATCCAATCATTGGACCTGCGACAAACATCATCGTTACTCCTGTTCCATCTGGTGTAATTACTGCCCCAAAGATCACTATGATTACTATTGCATATCTGATATTTTTTCTCCAAAAATCTGCATCAACCATTCCTGATGCAGATATTGCATACATCACAAGAGGAAGTTGAAATGAAAAACCAAATGCTAACAAAAATTGTAATACAAATGTTACAAACTCCATCACGTTAAGAAAAGTAATTAGTCCTGCTCCTTCACCATACCTGTACAAAAAATCTAACATGTATGGAATAACAAAATTATATGAAAACACACAACCTGCAACAAATAATCCTAATGCCGGTAATGAAATACTTCTACTCACATGTATTTCATTTTCTTTTAATGCTGGCTTGATGAATCCTACTAATTCTTTTATTATTACTGGCATTCCTACAACAACTCCGACAAGTGCTGCAACATACATTTGAGCAAAGAATGCTTGTCCTGGTGCAGTTTGAATTAAATCTACATTTTCTGGAACTAGATTAATTCTCATGTGATTTGTAATTTGTGCTGCAATATTGTGAGTTGGCTCAATTGTAGGATAATACAAAGTAATTTGATTAATTTGAAATGGCTCTGCATGAAACATTAGTAAAAATGCACTAATTCCACCAATAACAATTACAATTCTAACTAGGCGTTTTCTTAGTTCTTCAAGATGTTGATTAATGCCATCTAATTCAGACATTTGTTTTCTTTAATTCCAAACTATAATAATTATGTCGGGATTGGTAGTAATTTTGATTCTGGTAGTCCTGCTTCTTTGAGTGCTTCAGCAGTAATATCTCCAAATTCTAATGATATGACTGCCTTTACATTGAATTTTGCTTCCATCTCTTTTGCCAATTTTGAAATGTCTGTTGCAGAATAGATTTCATCAGAACCTTTTAGGATGATTCTATCTCCTTTTTCCATCTCTTTACCATTGTATTTTCCTTGAAGGAATTTGGTAATTTCTGGAAGTTCTTTTCTGTCTATATTGTTGTAAAAATAACAGATTCCTTTTACTGATTCATAATCATATGCTGTTCCCTTTCTATACATGAAAACACCGATAAAATGAGCCTCGTCTTCTGGCTCTCTAATACATTTGATTTCCCAGTTTAGCAAATTCTTTTCATCATATGCATAACCTGCTAATTCCTCAGATGTAATTTTCCAGTATCTCATTCTACCTTTTGCCATTATGAAATATTGATAATTATTCTGATATAAATTCCATCTCTATGTGACTGAACAAAGTGGTCTTCTTTTATAGTAAATTGAGGTATTTGATGCGTGGGAGATAGAATAACTATCGTATTGGATCCAATGAATACAGAAAAACTACGAAACATTCAAGCAAAAATGATTAGATCATCTTCAAAATCTGTTAGTTTTTCACATGTCTTGAATTTAGTTGTAAACGAAGGGCTAAAGAAATTCAAAGTCTAGTCTAAAAACAAAAATTATTCAAGGATTGTATTATTTCTAATTAGATGCATTCTTCAAAAAATCCCCTATACCCAATAGATATTGATGATTATCCAAAACTCTTTGATTATGTATTGACTGCCGACGGTCTGATTTATTTTCAAACTTTGAAAAGAAATTACATTCTTGGCAAAGAGATGACTCTGGATGAATACAATAAACTTCGATTATTGTATGTGTATTATGCTACTGCTAACAGGAATTCCAAAGAAGTATTTGTATGGCAAGATATCTGCATAACTCTTGATGAGAGGGGAATTTTTGAGAAAGAGATGTATCAATCAAAAGAAGATTTGAAAAACAAATCACTGATAATTAAAAATCCTCGTTATCAATCTGGTCTTTACCGAAAATATACAGAATTTGTAAAAGAAAATATGAATTCAAAGTAACCAAAACTGGGCCGGGATATATCTAAACAACACAAGTCCTCAGTTCTGGAAACCTAGTCTATATCTCAAAATAACTATAAAAATACAAGATTATTCGGAAGATAGATTAACCTCGATTCTATTTTTTAACTTGTTAATGGCAACTTTTAGTGTTCATGTGACAATTGAAAACAAGCCTGGCATCAGTGATCCTGAAGGGGAAACTATTCTAAATGATTTAGTTCTCAAGGGAACACATGAAACAGTTTCAAAAATCAAAACTGCAAAAATGCTAAAATTCACAATTCAAGAAAAAGATAAAGAATCTGCACAATCTAAAGTTAAAGAAATTTGTGATGATTTGAGAATATACAATCCAATGGTAAGCAAAGTTACTCTTGATGTATTTGAAAATTAGTTTATTCTGATTCTGTATTTTCCAGTGTGATGTTAATCTCTATTTTACTAAGGCCTTTTGCCAAATTTGTCTAAATCATAACTCTTGACAAATTTTCATTTTTCAGTATGGTAGACGTCAAATAGCGCCGATCAACAATTTCTTCTCATAAGAGTTTATTCTGACTAGATTCAAATTAAATATCTCCAAATGTTAAAACAATTGTGAAAGTTGGAGTAGTAGTTTTTCCTGGCAGTAATTGTGATCGGGATATGTATCATGTACTAACTGATGTTTTTCATCTTGATGCTGAGTATTATTGGCATGAAAAAGAATTACCCTCAAATATTGACGCTGTAATTCTTCCTGGTGGATTCTCCTATGGTGATAGATTAAGAGCTGGCGTAATTGCAGCACACAGTCCAATTATCAAAGACGTTAAAAAAATGGCTGAAAAAGGAATTCCTATTTTGGGTGTATGTAATGGATTTCAAATTCTTGTAGAATCTGGATTACTTCCAGGAGTATTGCTCAAAAATGAGTCTCTGAATTTTATGTGCGAATGGACTAATCTGATTGTTGAAAATAACGAAACTCCGTTTACAAATCAATTCAAACTAAATGAAAAAATTCCTATTCCTATAGCTAATGGAGAGGGTCGATATTATGTTGATGACGATACAATGAAAGAATTGAAAAAGAAAAATCAAATTGTTTTCAGATATTCTGAGGTTGTAAATGGCTCTGCAAATCGAATTGCAGGGGTATGTAATGAGGCTGGAAATGTTGTTGGTATGATGCCTCATCCTGAAAGAGCCGTAGAATCTGATATCAACCCTATTGATAACAAACCTTCTTCTCTTATCTTTGAATCACTGTTGACAAAAATGGGTGTTAGTAAATGAGTTTAGAAGAAAGAGAACTTGCTGAGATAAAATCAAAAATTGGCAGGGATCCTACTTCTACTGAACTTCAAATTATAGCCGCTGAATGGTCTGAGCATTGTTCTTACAAATCTTCAAAAAGACATTTGAAAATGTTGCCAATGGATGGACCACTTGTAATTAACGAGAAAGGATACGATTCTGGAGTTTTAGATGTTGGTGATGGATATGTGGTAACTGCACACATTGAAAGTCATAATCATCCATCTGCTGTAGAGCCCTATGGAGGTGCTGCAACTGGTGTTGGAGGAGTTATTCGTGATATTTTATCTGCTGGTACTAGACCTATTGCAATTTTTGATGGATTACGATTTGGAAACATTGAAAATGATTTGCAAGCAAGATGGCTTTTCAAAAATGCTGTCACTGGAATTGCTGATTATGGAAATTGTTTAGGTATTCCAACCATTGGTGGTGAAGTAGAGTTTGATGAATGCTATGAAAACTATGCATTGGTAGATGTTGCTGCATTAGGTTTTGGTAAAAAAGAAAATTTGATCAAAAATCATGTTGAGAAAAATGACATTGTTGTGTTAATGGGAGGTTCTACTGGCAGAGATGGAATTGGTGGATCTCAGTTTGCATCGGATTCATTAGAATCTGAAGACCGTTCTGCTGTTCAAATTCCTGACCCCTTTATTGAAAAATTAATCATAGAGGCAGTTTTGCAGGCACGCAGTGATGGATTAATTCACGCAATGAAGGATCTTGGCGGTGGTGGTTTATCATGTGCAATTTCAGAAACTGCTGATGCCATGGAAATAGGAATTGAGATGGATGTTGACAAGGTACACACTCGTGAATCTGACATGCATCCCGATGAAATTATGGTTTCTGAATCTCAAGAAAGAATGCTAATTGTTACAAGTAAAACAAAACTCAAAAAACTCGAAGAAATTTGTAATAAATTCCGTATTGGTTGTTCTGTGATTGGTGATGTGAATTTTGATAATCATGTACATATTAAAAAAGGCAACAATACAGTTGCCAATTTACCTGCTGATTTTGTAGCTAATGCTACCCTACTTGATTTACCTTCAAAGGAACCATCTTATTTGAAAACCATTGAAACTGAAAAGAAATTCGAACCTATTTCTGATTATTCTAAACTGATGATGAAGTTACTTGCATCACCAAACATTGCAAGTAAGATTTGGGTTTATGGGCAATATGATCATGAAGTTGGGATTAGAACTGTCGTAAAGCCTGGAGCGGATGCCTCTGTATTGCGATTAGACAATGGAAAATATCTTTCTGCAAAAATTGATGGTAATCCAAAACAATGCTACATTAATCCACGTGAAGGTGCAATTGGCTGCTTTGAGGAAGCATGCCGAAATGTTGTATGTACTGGGGCAAAACCAATTGGAATGCTTGACCATCTTCAATTTGGTAATCCAAGTGATCCTGAAATTTTCTGGACCTTTTTAGAATCATTAAAGGGATTAACTGATTTTGCTAAATCTTTTGAAATTCCATGTGTTGGTGGAAAAGTTAGCCTCTACAATGAGACTCCTAAGGGTTCGATAAAACCCACTCCTGTTATTGGCGTTATTGGACTAATTGACAAGAAACCATCTGTCCCTCAAAAAATCTCCAAAGATGATTGTTTACTGATTATCGGTGATACTAAAGATGAGCTTGGCGGTTCTGAATATTTTGAATATGTTCACAAATTTGTAGGTGGAAAATGTCCTTCAGTCAACTTTGAGGATTCAAAGAAAAATATGACATCTGTTCTTGATATCATTGATAAAAATCTCATCAAATTAGCACATGATTGCTCAAAAGGAGGATTGGCAATTGCAGTATCTGAAATTTGCATGACTAATCAAATCGGTTGTAATATATCATTGGATAAAGTTCCTGGTGAAAAACTAGATGTTGACAGAATATTATTTTCTGAAAGTCATTCTAGATATTTGATATCTTTTGATAAGAAAAACCTCTCAAACATTGAAGATATTCTTAACAAGAACCATGTTTCATTTGCCCAAATCGGTGAGTTTGACGGTATGAAAATTCAATTCAACCATGATTCAAAATCTGTAATTGATCTTGATGTTGAGAAATCTCATGAAACTTGGCTACATGCACTTCCAAATCTAGTTTTACACGGTAAAAAAACTGATTAATAATTTTAAAGACTCATGAGAAAAAAATCAAAGAAAAACTAACAGACTTTTGATCGCTTAAAGTGATCAGCGTTTTTATTGCTCAAAGTTAGTAATGCATCAGGGGATGGAGTCATTATCTGATTTTTCAGCCGAGTTTTACACTTTTTCTAACCTTTTCTTATCTTTTGTAGTCCGGGAGACTCTTTAGAGTTGCCTAAAGTTAAGGAAAATTGTGGAGTCGTTGGAATTTACAGTTTAACTGGACAGAATGTTGTTCCAATGGTTTTTGATGCTTTACGAGCTTTACAACATAGGGGACAAGAAGCTTGGGGATTTGCAGTTCCAAACAAACCTCCGTTTAAAAAAGTAGGATTAGTTTCGCATTCTTCATCTGAATTTAAAAAAATTGCCAAAGAATATGCCTCTCCATGTGTCATTGGACATGTTAGATATTCCACAATGGGTACCAGTACTCTGGACAATGCACAGCCACTGAAAGTAAAGGATCTCTGCATTGCACATAATGGGACAATTGCTAATGCACAAGAACTATCTAATTTGGTTGGTGGATGTTCATTTACTCCACAAAATGCAAGTGATACTTTGGTTGCAGCCCAAAGACTTGTTTCACTAATTTCTGAAAATGGTGAAATGGGAAAAGCACTATCTATTCTCAAAAATGAAATGGTAGGTTCCTATTGTTTTACTTTTATCTCTGATGACAATTCCGTTTATGCCGCTAGAGATCCAAAGGGATTTCGTCCTATGGTTTTGGGACACAAGGAATCTGATGATACATACATTGTAACTTCTGAATCAGCTGCAGTTACTGCAGTTGGCGCAACTTTACAAAGAGATGTAGTTCCTGGTGAATTAATCAAATTAAGTAAAACTGGTTTGGAAACTGAACTGTTTTCAACTGATAAATCTCGTGCACATTGTTCTTTTGAATTTACTTACTTTGCACATCCATCAAGTAACATGGAAGGACACAACATTTACGTTTCAAGGAAAAAAATTGGGCAATTCATGGCAAAGAAATTTCCTATCAAAGATGCAGATTTAGTCATACCTGTACCTGATTCTGCTAGACCTGCAGCATTGGGATATGCTCAAGAACTTGGTGTGTCTTTTGATGAAGGTCTTCTAAAAGACAGATACAGCAAGAAAGGCCCATTGAGAAGTTTCATTGAACCTCATCAAAGTGATAGAGTTGAAATCAATCGTTGGATTATTCCAATTAGCGAAATAATCAAAGATAAACACGTAGTAGTAATTGATGATAGTTTAGTTAGGGGTACTAGTTCTAAGGCTATTATCAAAGCACTTCGTCGTGCAGGTGCTAAAAAAATTAGCATGTTGATCACATATCCTCAAATCAACTATCCATGTTATGCTGGAATTGATTTCCCCTCTCAAGAAGAACTTGCCACATTTACTGATGGAAAAACTATGACTAGTGATGAAATTACTGAGATGGTGAGACAAAGTATTGGTGTTGACTTTTTGGGATATAATGATGCTGAAAATCTAGCAAACGCAGTTGGAATACCAAAAGATTCAATGTGTTTTACATGCTCTTCAGGAAATTATGATTCATTGGGAATAAAGCCTGATTTTACCAAACGTGAACAAGTTAAAGCAAAAATCTAAAATCTCTACTTGGAGATTTAATTAAATATGGTTTCACATATTCCAAATTATGCAAGCAATTTGGAATGATGTAGTAATTGCAGAAAGCAATGAAACAGTTGTGGTGGATGGAAATCATTATTTCCCATTTGACTCTATCAAAGAAGAATATTTCAAAAAGACTGAATTAACTACTGTTTGTGGCTGGAAAGGAATGGCTAATTACTATTCTGTAGATGTTAATGGAAAAACAAACAAGGACTGTGCATGGTATTATGCTGAACCAAACGATGCTGCCTCTAAAATTAAAGGAATGGTGGCTTTTTGGAACGGCGTCAAAGTCCAATAGATCCACAATTTCTTTCTAAAATGTTTTGAATAAAATTTGATTATGATAATACTTAATTATTATAATTACTTCATACTTTGTTAATGATAAAATGCAAAAACTGTGGGGAGGATTGTATTTTCAAAGGTTCTACTTTTTGCTCTGTGAGATGTTTTGATGCTCATACCAACAAGTATTTTCCAAGTAAAATTTGAGTTAAATTCAAATCACATTTTTCACTGTTCTTTATCGACTTTATTGTTATACTCGTCTACTTTGCGATTATACTCGTCAATCCCTTTATTTTCTTCATCTAGACTATCATCGAAAAGTTCGGGATTTTCCTCTTGAGCTTTCTTCATGAGTTTTTTGAATGTGTCAGGATCATCCTTTTGAAGTTCCAAAAGTATTTTCCCTATTGATTCATCAAGGTTACTCATATGCTAATTTGTCTCTAAACTGGTATATTTCTTCTTGATAATGCCACTAGCAGTTAAATTCTATCAAAATTAGCCATAATTGTTTGAAATTTCTTACCAGTGGTAAAGTAAAGGATCTTTACGATGTGGATGAATCAAGTATTTTATTCAAATTCTCTGATAGGGTATCTGCATATGATGTAAAATTCAAACAAGATATCCCTCAAAAGGGGGAGGTTTTGTGCAAATTTGCAGAGTTTTGGTTTAACGAATTATCTGTCCCAAATCATTTCATTAGGAGAGAGTCTGATACTGAGATTGTTGTAAAAAAGATGAAAATGCTGCCAATAGAATGTGTAGTTCGAGGCTATTTCTATGGAAGTTTAGTTAGCAGATGGAAAAAGGGTGAGGTGACAATACCTAAAGGAACTGATACTACGTTGGCAGCGAAACTTCCAGAGCCAATATTTGATCCTACTACGAAATCTGAACATGACATTCCAATAAACAAAACAAAAGCATTGGAGATGAATTTAGTTTCTGAAGAACAATACAATTGGTTGGAGAAAACTTCTATTGACATTTACAAAAAGATGGCTACCATTGCAGATGATGCAGGATTTATCCTGGCTGATTTAAAATTAGAATTTGGATTGTTAGATGGTCAAATTACATTGGGCGATTCAATTGGCCCTGACGAATATAGATTGTGGCCTAAAGATTCCTTTGAGGTTGGAAAAATACAAGAGGCATATGACAAACAACTGTTACGTGATTGGTTGACTGCCAATGGATACCAAAAACAATTTGATGATCAACGTGATGCCGGAGAAGAACCTGTTGCTCCTGAAATCCCGCAAGAAATTATTTCAAAGATGACACAACGTTATGTCACAGCATATGAGAAACTAACTGGACATTCCCTGTAACTCCATTTGTCAATTCATTGTTGACTAGAAGCTAGTGTACAACTCGAATTTTATTTTTGACCCTTTACAAAATATCGTCCTGGTAGGTGATTTTGGGACATTGTTTTCAGGATTTGCCTTTTTTGATATTTTTTGAAATTTTTAAAACCGTTACAATAATTATACTACCCATACTATATCCATTGTAGTGCTTTCAATAATATTAGATGCATTACAATATACTTTGTACTGGTTAGCATCATTATGATACCGGTACAACAGTTCTTAAAGTAAACAAAAATTGATGCGATTAGACAAAAAAATATGATACGATGATCTTTTAGATCGGTTTGAAAGGTAATTCTATATGTCTACATTACTAGAAAAGCAAATCAAAGTTAATCGTACCGTTACAACAAGTACTGGACACGCACGTGCAATAGAAGACCCTGCACGGGCAAAAATTGTTGAAATTCTATACCATCAAGCATTATCAGCTGATCAGATTTCCACTGCTCTAAAAAAGACAGGATACAAAAAAGCACTAACCACTGTCCGTCATCATTTAGAAATTCTAAAAACATCTGGATTAATTGAAATTGCCAGAATTGAGGAATCTCGTGGAGCCATCACAAAATTCTACAGTACATCTACAAAATTGTTGGATTTTCAGACTCCTGAAGATTTTGATTCTACATATTCCAAAGTAATCACCAACACCTCTGATAAAATTGAGAACATTCTCAAAGGATTGACCCCAAAAACTACAAAATCAAAGGGCAAGAAATCTAAAGAATATTCACAATACTTGGTAATGGAGATAATGAACAGAGCAATGACTAATGTTCTTGAAAAATCAGGCAAAAAATAATCCTGGGATTTAATTTCCCTCATTATTGTTTGAAATCGATCAAACATTGATTTGGAATTTCTTCTGCAATGTGCAAAAAAGAGACAAAAAAATCCATTTTTGAATGAAAAATTCCAAAACCATTATCAACTGTATCAAATAGTAAAAATTGATGGATGACAAGGTTGTAAAATTATTTTCTGAAAAAAACTTGGTCTTTATTGCAACTGTCATGAAAGATGGCGCTCCACAAGTTTCCCCTGTTTGGGCAAATTATGATGATGGATATGTAATGGTCAATACTGCTGAAGGAAGAATTAAACACAAAAATGTTTTACGTGATTCTCGTGTTGCAGTTTCAGTTGTATCTAAAGATAATCCTCTTGACATGACAACAATTCGTGGAACTGTGGAAGAATTAATTCCCGATTACGATTATAAACATGCAGACAAATTAACACAGCAATACAT
>Ga0209271_10000370_pt1 | contig 15434 bp, 16 predicted proteins | sample tdAd002_FD_187123 | JGI IMG/M metagenome (GOLD analysis project Ga0209271, IMG submission 187123) | Marine sediment microbial communities from the Atlantic coast under amendment with organic carbon and nitrate - tdAd00.2 (SPAdes)... | ecosystem: Environmental > Aquatic > Marine > Coastal >... | reverse complement strand
AAGGCCCAGGGAAAGATAAATGCGCGATTGTTGTGCATGGGCCAGCAGATTCGGCGTCTTTAAGGCTTCCTCCAGATGGTGGTTGGCGCGATCTTCGGCTTCAAATGACGGGATACCCAAATCAAAGATCCAATCCCTTTCAATGGCATCCCAATACACCGTGGCAAGCATTGCGTGCGCATCCGCGTAGTCCGGATCGAGACGAACGGCTTCCTCAAAGTAGGGTATGCTGCGTGCGAGATCGACCTTCGACCCGAGCTTGTAGTTTGCCCAACCCTGCAAAAAAGCATCATGGGCCTCGGCATTGCCGGTCGAGTGCTGTGCCTGATGCGTCTCTTCTTCTGCAGTCAAACTGATTTTAAGGGCGCTTACAATTTTGCGGGTAACCTGGTCCTGTAATGCAAAGATGTCCTGCATCGAACCATCGTAGCGTTCCGCCCAGAGGTGCCCTCCAGTGGTCGCATCGATCAACTGTGCATTGATACGAACCTGATTACCAACACGACGCACACTACCTTCCATCACGTAACGCACACCGAGTTCTTCAGCTACTTGCTGAACTTTCACAGCTTTGCCCTTATAAGTAAAAACAGAGTTGCGTGCGATCACGAACAAACCAGACACCTTGGATATATCCGTGATCAGATCCTCGGTCATCCCATCGACGAAATACTCTTGCTCTACATCGCCGCTCATGTTGGTGAATGGCAATACTGCAATGGATGGTTTGTCTGGTAGTGCGAAAGCCATACGATCTATTGATGCAGCTTCAACCTTTGGTTCTTGTGTCTTAAACCAGTAAGCTGCACCTCCTGCTAAGACCAACGCCAATACGATAGTCGGTACAATCAATTTTGACTTGTTTGGGGTTGTTTCGTTTTTCCTGTCCTGTTGCGGAGGTGGAATCGATTGATCCGCAATCAGCTCGACTCGATATACTCGAACGGGAATATCAAACCCCTTCAACACCTGATCACCGAGGTCTTTCAAATTGAGCGGCATACGCTTTGAAAGGGATTCATGAATCGCTGCGGTAATGCACACGTCGCCTGAATCTGCTATTTGCTCAACTCGTTGGGCTTGCACCACACCAGCACCGGTCACGGTACTGTCAGCAATAATAACCTCGCCCATGGCGATGCCCACCCGCACAGTGGGCCGTAGATCGTCTTTTAATCTGGAATTGTGATAGGCGTTATCACTCTGGAATGAAAGTGCAGCCGATACTGCGTCTGAGGCTCGCTCGAACTCGGCCAATAGCGCATCACCACGAAGTTCTACAACATGCCCCTGGTATTTTTCGATAGTTGTGCTGAAGCGCTGAAAGGTATCCTTGATGCGTTCGTGTGCCAGGCGCTTGTCTTGCTGAACCAGCGCGGTTGAGCCTGCAACATCGGCGTGCAGGATAACAGCGAGTTTGCCTGATAGACGATCCTTTTCCATTGATAACCTAAACGGAATCAAAGTCAGCAGATATTATCACATGCCAAACTCTATTTTATTGGCTGCTAGATTTTACCCGATAACAAGTACTGAATCAGAGATTCCATTTGCGCTACGGTGATGCCTTCGCGCTCGGTGAGCGAGCTACTCAAATTGACCCCGGCCAGGGCGGCCGGGGATTTATCATGCAACAGATCAAGCGCTTTACCTCCACCGGCCAGTAGATCTCGAATCACTGCAGGGCTCAGCATACCCGCTGATTCCATCACCGGACAGATTGCGATGTTATGCAGCGCGGTGAGTAACTTGGGGCCAATAAACTGCGGCGGCATGCTGCCCTGATTCAGACGTAACAATCGTTGCGCGGTATCGGTGTAAAAATCGAGAAAATGATTACCCTGGCGAAACATCATGAAAGCGTTATGAACCTTGATGTAGGCGCGTAGCTTTCCCTGCTCGCCAGGTTGAACCCAGACCTCCCGTCCCAGCGCAAAGTCCGCTTCAGGCAGAATAAAGTCGTCAGCCTTGAATATCAGGAAATCGGCATCGCACCAGATCACACAGGCGTAACCCTCGAGCAAACCCTGTTGCAGGCTTTTGAGCCGCGCCAGGTCACTGGTAATTACAGGTTGCGCGCGGGTCTTCTCCACTAACTCCGGCTCAAGCAGATCGAAAATCTGATCATCGAGAAATCGATAATCGTATCCCTTTACCTGCGCCCAGCTTGCGACCGAGTCCAGACAGAGTTTCAACCACGCGCAAGGCAGCGGTTGACGATGGGACTGAATCACCAGGGTGGCTGACATTTTTATCCCACATGAATGGTCGAGCGCGCGAGCTTATCATGTTATCTTTGCCGCGTTTTTCACCGGCCAAACAGGACAATTAATGAACACTCCAGCTATCGCCGACAACAAGCCAATCAAACTAGCCCTGGAAAAAGACAAAAAGTACTTTTTTTGTATGTGTGGCCTTAGCGCCAGGCAACCTTTTTGCGACGGCTCCCACCAGGGCGGTGATTTCACCCCGATGGCCTTCCAGTGTGATGAAAGCAAAGATTATTACCTGTGCCAGTGCAAGCACAGCGACAACAAACCTTACTGTGATGGCAGTCATAAGCGGTTCGGGGATGACCAGGTTAGCCAAGATTCCAGTTAACCGGCTAGATTATCTGCAAAGTCGCGGGCGGCCCCCATCTCGCGCATTTTCACCGTAAACCAGACGACCGATATCGGCCCAGTAGGCAGCAGCCTCGCACATCGGACAGGCTGGCGAAGAAGAATAGAGGGTACAGTTACTCAAATCCCGGCTGCCAAGTCTGCGGGCGGCATCGCGAATCGCTTCCATTTCAGCATGTGCGGTAGGGTCCCGGTGTACCACCACGTGACTGGGAGATTGTCCGATGATAATTCCGTCGCGCACCACCACCGCACCATAGGCCTGATCACCAATTTCCTGGGCCTGTCGGCGCATTTCAAAAGCGCGCCCGACAAATGCCTGATCTCCGGGATTGTCTGGTTGTACAACATCCACGGATTCCGCTACTGCGGCCTGGGCCTTACGACTCGACAAGACGGGCAGCATAACCATCACTGTCGCCAGTAGTTGCCTTCTGTTTACAACTAATTTTTGCAGCATGAATCAGCCCCGTAAAACCCGCTTGTATTACAACTCAGTTAACGCCTAAAATGGCGCCATTGCAAACCAGAATAGCGAGGAGATACCATGGGCGAATGTCCTGTCTGTAAAGCTCAAGTCGAAATTGCTGCAAATGTTTTTGCAGGTGAACTGGTGATCTGCGGGAATTGTGGAAGCGAACTCGAACTCCTTGAAAAAGATCCGGTCAAACTGGCCGCAGATCCTTCCGCCGTGGAAGATTGGGCCGATTCGTAAGCAGGAAACGCCGCCTGTCCAGGCCTTTCGTAAAACGGGTGCCGAGCCGATCATAGCTTTCGACACCTCTTCCGAAGTCAATATTCTGGTCGATTTGTTCGCCACGATCCCTAACGATAAAACCTGCTTGTATTACGCCTGATCAAACGCATAAAATGGCGCCCTTTCAAACCAGAATAGTTGGGGAATATCATGGGTGAATGTCCTGTTTGTGGCGCTGAAATCGAAATTGCAGATAATGTTATTTCAGGTGAACTGGTGGTCTGCGGTGATTGTGGTGTAGAACTCGAAGTGCTTGAAACCGATCCGGTCAAACTGGCCGAAGCGCCTTCCGCCGAGGAGGATTGGGGCCAGTGAAAATTGGTCTGCTGCATTCGCTGATTCGCAAAGAAGAAAAGCTGCTAATCGAGGCTTTTCGAATTGCGGGTGTGGAACCGATCATGATCGATGATCGCAAACTGATCATGGATTTCCACACCGCCCCCGAAATCGACATTCTTGTTGAGCGTTCGATCAACCATTCGCGGGCATTACATGCACTGCGACTGTTCGAAAGTGCCGGAGTATGTTGCGTCAATTCGCACAAGGTCGCACAAATTTGCGGCGACAAGCTGCTCACCACCGCGGCGCTCAAGGACCACGGTGTGGCGCAGCCACAGAGCCGGGTCGCATTTACCGAGGAATCGGCACTCGAAGCTATCGAGGAGTTAGGCTACCCGGTGGTGCTGAAACCGGCGGTCGGATCCTGGGGCAGATTGCTATCCAAAATCAATGATCGTGATGCCGCAGAAACCGTGCTCGAACACAAGACCGTGCTCGGCAGTTACCACCATTCAATTTTCTACATTCAGCAATATATCGAAAAGCAGGGTCGCGACATTCGCAGCTTTGTTGTCGGCGACGATTGCATCGCGGCGATCTATCGTAGTTCGGATCACTGGATTACCAACACCGCCCGCGGTGCCGTGGCCAGCAAATGCGAAATCACAGCTGAAATTGCGGAGATATCCCTGGCAGCGGCCAAAGCGGTTGGTGGCGGCATCGTCGCGGTCGACCTGTTTGAAAGTGACGCAGGCCTGCTGGTCAACGAAGTCAACTACACGATGGAATTTCGTAATAGCATCGATACTACCGGTGTCGATATCCCCCAGGTTGTCGCTAACTACGTCATTGACCTGGTAAAACAATGATCAAGATTTCCATCGTCGGCGCCTCGGGTTACACCGGCGGCGATCTACTGCGCATCCTGCTGTTTCACCCGCAGGTTGAAATCCACCAGGTCACTTCGGAGCGACACGCGGGAAAAATGGTTTCCAGCGTTCATCCCAACCTGCGTAAAATCTGTAAGCTGAAATTTGTTTCGGTGACCGAACTCGAACCCTGCGACGTGCTGTTCCTCGGTTTGCCGCATGGACAAATGATGAACCGCCTGCCCGAGTTTGAAAGCCTTGCAGATACACTGATCGATTTGTCCGCCGATTTCCGCCTGAATGACAACAACGCCTATGAATCCTGGTATGGAAAATCGCACATTTGCCCGCAGAGACTAGACGATTTTGTTTACGGTATTCCAGAACTTCATCGCGACGCGATGCGGGGAGCGAAGCGCATCTCCGGCGCCGGCTGTAACGCCACCGCGACGATTCTCGCCTTGCACCCGCTTTACCAGGCGGGTGTGGTCGACTCTGCAGTGGTCGAGGTAAAAGCCGGTTCCAGCCAGGGCGGCAATGCGGTCAGTGAAGGCAGCCATCATCCCGAACGCAGCGGGGCGGTACGCTCTTACAAACCAACCGCACATCGCCACCTCGGTGAAATCCAGCAAGAGCTGGGGGCCGACAACATTCACTTTTCGGCCACTTCGATCGAGATGGTGCGTGGAATTCTGGCGACTTGCCATGTATTCCTGAACCAGGACCTCGAAGAAAAAGACGTCTGGAAACTTTATCGAGGCGCTTACGGTGATGAACCCTTTATTCGCATCGTCAAGGAACGCAGCGGCATCCATCGTTACCCGGAACCGAAAATCCTCGCCGGCAGTAATTACTGTGATATCGGTTTTGAACGCGACCCGCTCAGTAATCGGCTGGTCGTTATCAGCGCGCTCGACAACCTGATGAAAGGCGCCGCCGGTCAGGCAGTGCAGGCCTTCAACATCGCGCAGGGATTCGACGAAACCACGGGGCTCGAATTCCCGGGACTACACCCCTGATTTAACGCCGTCATGTGTCGCATTCTCTACGCGCGCTGCGCAACCCGATTCCCAATTGCGGAAATGCTCGCCCCATTCGCCGAGCTGTCGCGCAATAGCCGGGAGTTTCAGGGTCACGGCTGGGGTTGTGCGTGGCGCGAAGAAGATGGCTGGCATCAGTACCACGATATTCGCCCGATCTGGGAGGATGATTTGAACCAGTTCGGCAACACCCGTTTGTTACTGGTCCATGCGCGTAGCGCGTTTCGTGACGAGGGCATCGTGGTAGAGAATAATATGCCCTTTTCCGATGGTGAATCGATGTTCATCTTCAACGGCGAATTACGCGGGGTGCGGATCAAGGCGGAAGGTCGTATCGGCGCCGAAAAAATTTACAACTATATTCGGCGCTTCGACAAGGGGGATAAATGCGCTGCCGCTGACAAGGCCGTTGATATCATCAAAAAACGCAGTTCCTATGTACGTGCGATGAATTTCTTCCTCTCCGACGGAGAGCAATCCTGCCTGTCGACCAGCTACAACGAAGACCCGGATTATTTCCAAATGCATGAAAAGCATGACCAGGGTCTGCACCTGGTATGCTCTCAACCTTTCGCTGGAGACCAGGACTGGTCTCGCATCGATAACAATACGACGACTGAATTATGATGCTGATAAAAATAGGCGGTGGTGAACATATTAATCTCGCGGCTGCAATCTCGGACCTGGCAACCCTGGCAGAGCCGTTTCTGATTGTGCACGGCGCCAATGTCCTGCGTGACCAACTGGCACAGCGGTTAGGCATGGAGAAAACTATTCTGACTTCGGTTTCAGGCTATACCAGCGTGTTCTCCGACCAGGATGCGCTCGATGTGATCATGATGAGTTACTCGGGCTTGCGTAACAAGCAGATCGTCGAACTATGCCAACGTAATGGAATCAACGCGGTGGGTTTGAGCGGGCTCGACGGTCGCCTGGTACAGGGTGAACGCAACAAGGGTATTCGCGTACGTGAAAACGGTAAAACCCTGATCAAGCGCGACCTGTCCGGCAAGCCTCGCTCGATTAACACCCAACTGCTAACCCTGTTGCTGACAAACGACTACTGCCCGGTGCTGACGATACCCATCGTCGACGAAAACGGATTTGCGATCAATTCAGAGAATGACGATATCGTCGCCCGGATTGCCACTGAACTGGAGATCGACACTGTAATTCAGTTGATCGAGGCGCCTGGTTTTCTCGATGATCCTGACGATGAGTCATCATTGGTCAGCAGCATGAGTGTCAGCGAGCTGCACCGTCGCGAAGCCAGCGTCGAGGGTCGGATCAAGCGCAAATTACTGGCGTTGACACGACTTTGCCAGGGCGGCAAGACGCGCGTCATCATAGCCGATGGCCGTGGCGAACAACCCATTATCAACGCGCTCGATGGAGCGGGGACCCATATTCATGACTGATTACAAGGCTCTGGAAAACGAGTACGGCGTACCCTTGCAGGCCAAACGAGACTTAGTTGCGGTACGCGGCAGTGGGGCCAGTCTCTACGATGAAGCGGGACAGGAATATATCGATTGTGCCGGCGGCATAGGGGTCGCTTCGCTGGGGCACTCACATCCAAAGCTTGTTGCGGCGATCAGGCAACAGGCCGAAACCCTGATCACCTGTCCGAATATCATGTATAACGATGTACGCTCAAACCTGCTCAAAAAGCTGGTCGAGGTAACACCAGGGAGCCTGACCCGGGCTTACCTTTGCAACTCCGGCGCTGAAGCAATCGAAGCAGCGCTCAAGTTTGCCCGCCTGCACACCGGACGCACCAACTTTGTCACCGCGATGCGTGGCTTCCATGGCCGCACCATGGGAGCGGTCAGCGCCACTTACACGCCTAAGTACCGGGAAGCTTTCCAACCATTGATTCCAGGTTTCGACTATGTTCCCTTCAACAAGATCGAAAAACTCGATGCCACGGTCACCGATAACACGGCCGCGGTAATGCTCGAACTGGTACAGGGCGAAGGCGGGGTCAATCCCATCCAGGCCGAGTACCTGGCAGCAGTACGCAAGCTCTGCACCGAGCGTGGCGTATTATTGATTGTCGATGAAATACAAACTGGTTTTTGTCGCACCGGCAAATTCTTTGCCAGCGATCATTTTGACCTGCAACCGGACATGATGTGCGTGGCCAAAGCGATGGGCGGAGGTGTACCGATCGGAGCGACCCTGCTCAACGCCGATATTCACATCGAACCCGGTTTGCATGGCACGACTTTTGGCGGTAACCCGCTGGCCTGCGCCGCGGCCCTGGCGGCGATCGAGGTCTACCAGTCCGATAACCTGGCAAAACGCGCTGCCGAGCTTGGCGATTATTTTGAAACCCGGCTGAACGCAGCCGATCTCTCGCAGGTACGGGCCGTACGCCGACTGGGGTTGATGATCGGCATCGAGCTTAAACAACGAGTACAGGACAAACTGGCGCAGTTACTCGAGTACCGTATCATTGCGTTGCCGGCGGGCCCGAATGTAATCCGCATGCTACCGCCGCTGGTAATCGAAAAACAACAAATCGACCAGGTCGTTGCCGTATTGCGCGAAATATTAAAATAAAAATGGTGGCGTTTTTTAATAAAATCCAAGTCATGCCCGCCAAAGCGGGTATCTTGTAATGCCGGGTACTAGAAGTCATCCCCGCGCAAGCGGGGAGATCTCATAACCATTGCAAGATCCCCGCTTGCGCGGGGATGACGTTATAGGGGGAGCGGGGATGACTCTATTACTTGCCTGCGCGGGGATGACCAGCTTAAGTAAATAGCACCGGAATAGTACATTTAATTTATATGTTTATCGTTAACTGTTGTTTTTTGTGAATTGGGTATTCTTATATACTCGCGAAATTGCTTATCATCGAGTATTCGAACCATGCCCAGTCCCTCTAATTTAGTTGAAAGTATCATGACCAATCACCCAGACCTATCGCCCTATGGCATCCGCGACACCGCCGAAATTCTTTATAACCCCGATTATGAAACTTTGTTTGCCGAAGAAACAGCGGCCGACCTGCATGGTTTCGAAGTTGGCTATCTGACCGAGTCAGGCGCTATTTCGGTCGATACCGGTGACTTTACCGGTCGCTCACCCAAGGACAAGTACCTGGTTCGTGACGATACTACCCGCGATACTATCTGGTGGTCCGACCAGGGTGAAAACGACAACAAGCCGATCGACGGCAACACCTGGAATTCGTTACGTCAACTGGTTACCGAACAACTCTCAGGCAAGAAACTATTCGTGGTTGATACCTTTTGCGGTGCCAACCCGGAAAGCCGCCTCAAGGTTCGGTTCGTCACCGAGGTCGCCTGGCAGGCTCACTTTGTGACCAACATGTTTATCCGCCCCGATGCCGAAGAACTGGCCGACTATGTTCCGGATTTCGTAGTTCTCAACGGCTCCAAGACCTCAAACCCGGATTATACCGCCATGGGTTTGAACTCGGAGAATTTCGTCGCCTTTAACATGACCGAAGGCTTGCAGATCATTGGCGGCACCTGGTATGGCGGGGAAATGAAAAAAGGCATGTTCTCGATGATGAACTACCTGCTGCCGCTGAAAGGCATGCCGTCGATGCATTGTTCTGCAAACGTCGGTGAAGACGGCGACGTGGCAATCTTCTTCGGTCTTTCGGGTACTGGCAAAACCACTCTCTCTACCGATCCCAAGCGCCGTTTGATTGGTGATGACGAGCATGGCTGGGACGACGACGGGATTTTCAACTTCGAAGGTGGTTGTTATGCCAAGGTCATCAACCTGAACGCCGAAGACGAGCCCGATATTTATCGCGCGATACGTCGTGACGCGTTGCTTGAGAACGTAGTCGTCAAAGAAGGTGGAGAAATCGATTATACCGATGGTTGCAAAACCGAGAACACCCGGGTGTCGTACCCGATTTATCATATCGACAATGTCGTCAAGCCAGTCTCCAGGGCCGGTCACGCCAGTCGGGTCATTTTTCTCACCGCCGATGCCTTTGGCGTACTTCCTCCGGTCTCAAAGTTAACTCCGCAACAGGCGGAGTATTACTTCCTGTCCGGCTTCACCGCGAAGCTCGCCGGCACCGAACGCGGCATCACTGAACCCACGCCGACTTTTTCCGCCTGCTTCGGCAAGGCGTTTCTGTCGCTGCACCCGACCAAATACGCCGAAGTGCTGTACAACAAGATGAATCAGTGCGGCAGCCAGGCTTACCTGGTCAATACCGGTTGGGACGGCAGTGGAAAACGTATTTCGATCAAGGCAACACGCGCGATAATCGATGCAATTCTCGATGGCTCGATCGATTCAGCAGACAACGCGACGATTCCGGTCTTCAATCTGAGTGTCCCCACAGATTTACCCGGGGTAGACGCAGGCATACTCGATCCACGCAATAGCTATGCCGATGGCTCCGAGTGGGACACGAAAGCTGACAAACTGGCCTCGCTGTTTATCGATAATTTCGAGCAATACACCGATACCGACGGCGGTAAGAGGCTGGTAACAGCAGGCCCGATACTCGAATAACCCGGTGGCAAACTATGTCACAGGGTTAATATCCCCTGCTACAATCACTGCTAATACTTGCCTGGGCCCGCCACGGGCAGGCAAAATGTCGTTCCCGCATGCGGTGAGATAAAAATGAAAAAAGCTGGTTTCAAAGTACTGGAAAACGAATGGATCCCGTTGTCCGACGGGCGCAAATTGTCAGCGCGTATATGGATGCCCAACCGCGCAAGCAAAACACCGCTACCCGCTATTCTCGAGTATTTACCCTACCGTAAACGTGACGGTACCGCGCAACGTGACGAAAGCACCTACCCGACGTTCGCCGAGGCAGGCTATGTCGGTGTGCGTGTCGATATCTCCGGCACCGGCGAATCCGACGGCGACTGGGACGACGAGTATTCTCCACGCGAACTGGCTGACGGCTGCGAGGTAATCGAATGGATCGCAAACCAGCCATGGTGCGATGGCAAACTCGGCATGATGGGTATCTCATGGGGTGGTTTCAACGGCCTGCAAATCGCGGCGTTAAAGCCGAAGGCGCTAAAGGCCGTGATCTCGATAGGCACCACGGTCGATCGTTACAACGATGACATACACTACAAAAATGGTTGCCTGCTTTATTCCAATTTCTACTGGTCGAGCACTATGCTTTGTTACGCATCGCGACCGCCAGATCCAGAGCTGGTCGGAGAAAGCTGGCGCGATACCTGGATACAAAGACTCAAGTCTCAACCCTTTCCACTGGCAACCTGGCTTGCGCACCAACGTAAAGACGACTACTGGAAGCATGGATCGATTAACGAAAACTATCAGGATATCGAGATACCAGCGCTGGTTATTTCCGGTTGGGCGGATGGTTACATCAATGCGCCACCCGCGGCAGCAATCAATCTTAAAAACGCCAAAGCGATTAATGGCCCCTGGATTCACAAGTACCCTCATTTCGCGCTGCCGAAACCACGCCTGGATTTCCTCAGTGAAGCGATCAACTGGTGGGATAAATGGCTCAAGGGTGTCGATAACGGAGTCGAAAGTTTACCCGACTATCGCGCCTATATTCTCGAAGCAACCCGACCGCAATTGCATCACCAAAGCGCACCCGGGAGATGGGTAGCGGAGGCGGAATTACCGGCCCGCGACACCAAAAAACGCAACTATTACCTGGCGCCGAATCGACAGTTGCTCGACATCCCAGGTCGAACCAAGGCAAAAACGATGATGTCGCCGCAGAACTGTGGAACCAGTTGCGGAGAATTTTTTACGGTAAATCCGAACGGAGAAATGCCGTCGGATCAGCGCCATGACGATTCCGGCTCGCTTGTATTTGATAGCGGCAAGCTGCACCAACCGATCGAAATCCTGGGTCGGCCTGTTCTTCGGTTGAAAGTTTCTATCGATAAACCACTCGGAAACATCGCAGTGCGCCTGAATGACATCCACCCCAATGGTGAAGTTTCGAGGGTAAGTTGGGGAGTGCTGAATCTGGCACATAGACACGGCAACGAAACGCCTGAATCGATGATACCGGGTCACGCCGAATCGGTTGAAATTGAATTAGATGAGTGCGGCTACCGATTCATGCGCGGGCACAAGATGCGCGTCGCAATTTCGACCAGCTACTGGCCGATGATAATGCCACCGCCCGAAGTCGTTACCGCAACCATTAAACTAGGGCCGGATGCGGTGATCACACTGCCAGTCCGGGCGGGCGTCGATGTCTACGAGCAAGCCGAACCAGAAGAGCAAAACCCACTACCCGAATACAAATTGAATGAGCCCGAACTCAGTCGTCGCTGGGTCGAACACAACTTTCAAACCGGGGAATCACATTATCGGGTCATCGACGATACCGGCGAAGTCGAAAACCCGGGTAACGGTATGTGCACCCGGCACCGGCACGATGAGCGCTGGACTATCGGGGCTGAAGATCCGCTCAGCTGTCGTTCCCTGAGCCGCTATATCTGCTGGATGCATCGTGGCGACTGGTCTATTCGAACCGAGGCCGAAAGTGAGTTTCGATGCGATGTAGAAAACTATTATATAAAGGCAACGGTGCGTGCCTATGAAGGTGAAGAGCTGATAAATCAACGGGATTGGGATGAAATCACCATCCCACGGGATCACAATTAATCAAAACGTCAAAATTTTGTCATTTATTTTAACAATTGGGGGACAATGACATATTATTGCTAAAATAATCATCTTTGGCAGTTAACGAGCATTTACATGGCCAGATTACCTCGCTACGCAATAGCAAATCAGCTTCAACATATCATTCAGCAGGGACGCGACGGGCAACAAATCTTCTTCGAAGATCAGGATTACCAGTATTTCCACGACTGTCTCGACGCAGCAGCATATAACTATCAGCTTGAGGTACATGCCTACGTGCTGATGCCGGAGCATGTACATATTCTGGCAACCCCGGGAAACACGGATAGCATTTCCAGAGCGACACAGTCGATAGGAAGGAATTATGTACAGTATTTCAACGAGTGTTACAGCGGCAGCGGCACCCTTTGGGAGGGACGTTATCGGTCAACCGTGGTCGAGAGCAAGCAGTACCTGCTCGACTGCAGTCGCTATATCGAGCTGAATCCGGTGCGCAACGGGCTGGTCGGCAAGCCCATGGATTATCGCTGGAGCAGCTATGCGCATAACGCACTTGGCAAGGTCGATGAAATGATCACTGCGCACAAGCAATATCAGCAACTGGGCGAGGACGACAAATCGCGCGCCAAAGCCTACAAGGCGATGTTCAAGCAAAAACTGAACGATGAAATGGTTCAGCAGATCACCGACGCTACCCTCAAAGGCTGGGTTTTGGGCGACAGCAAGTTTGCCCGAAAGATCGAAAAACTCAGCGGCCGGCGCGCCACTCAGTTACCCAAGGGCCGCCCCAGGGGCAGCTAACCTGATGCCGGATACATTGCCCGAAAGCGAAGACAGACGCGGACCCGGATTGAAGTTCCCACCGCCACTGCTGGTGGGCTTGACAATTGGCTGCGGCTACCTGATCGACTGGATCATGCCGTTACCGGTGTTACACGCGGACCTTGTCTGGCTGAGCGGTGCAGTTTTACTCGTGATGGCCCTGCTGATTGCCCTGGCTGGCCTGTTTCATTTCCTCGAGGCGAAAACTCACATCGAGCCCTGGCAACCCACGACAACGATTATCAAGCAGGGGATTTTTGGTTACAGTCGAAACCCAATCTACCTGTCATTCTGCATCGCCACTGCAGGTAGCGGGTTGGTACTGAATAGCTGGTGGATACTGATGGGCGTCTTGCCGCTGATTTGCCTGTTGCAGCAACTGGTCATCAAACGCGAAGAGATTTACCTCGAACGTAAGTTCGGCGAGGTTTACCTCGACTACAAACGTCAGGTCAGGCGCTGGTTGTAGACGGCAGCCAATTACCCCTTTACTGCGATATAGGTAGCCTGCAATACCGCCTGTCGATCGCCGCCTACCTCGACATCGAGCACCAGTTTACCCTTGCCAACCGTGGCAACACCCTGCCGGAACGATTCACGCTGTGCCGCCGAACAGGCACAACTACAGTCGAGTTCGCCGTTAACAGGCGCGCGGTAACGAATTTCCGCCCTGGCCACAACCAGCTCGGCCTCAATTCCGAGTTCGTCCATGATATGTGTGCACAGGGCCCAACCGGTGAGCACGCCAAGCGAGTAGATACTGCCGGCAAAGCCGGTACCATGGATATTGATATTGGGTTCGAGTGGTGCGGTAACCTCAATTGCATCCAGGCTCAAGTTTTTGATCGAGAACTGCATCGCATCGCTCAACGGAATCGCCCGCCGAATTTTTTGCTGCAAGGCTGTGACTGCATTCATATCAGTACCCCCGTTCGAGATCAACCAGGTTTAACAGCGGCTCACCGTTTTGTAAACGCCGGTAATTTTCAGCGATATCGATAATTGCATCGCCTAAATGGTAACCCGAAATATGCGGAGTGAGCTGGATCCTCGGGTGCAGCCACATCGGGTTATCGTCAGAAAGGGGTTCGCTCGACATCACATCCAGAATAGCGCCGGCGAGCAAATCATTATCCAGCGCCTGCATCAAATCATCTTCTTTAACCTGGTCACCGCGACCGACATTGATAAAAAATGCGTGCGGGTTGAAGCATTTGAACAGGCTGTGGTTAAACATGCCACGAGTCTGCGGTGTTGACGGAAGTACCGAAACGACGTAGTCGGCAGATTCCAGCACAGTGGGCAAACCCTCTGCACCGGCGTAGCAGTCGACTCCGGGTATATCCCTGGGACTACGACTCCAGCCGACCACTTCGAAACCGTTAGCAACAAAGCGCTGTGCCACCAGCAAGCCGATACGACCCAGACCAAGCACAGCTACCGTTGTCTCCGCTGCCTTGCGTGGCGGGTAGGATATCCACTCCGAACGCGTTTGCTGATCATGGTACTGACGCAAATGGCGCTGCTCCTGCAACACCAGGGCCAACGCATATTCCGCCATTTCGTTACCCGAAGTACTGGTTTGCAGGCGCGCTACCTGAACTGCTTTCGGCAATTTCTGATCGGCCAGAATATTGTTTACCCCGGCGCCGGTTTTTTGAATAACTTTCAAATTCGGGTACTGCAAGGCCTCGCCTGGAAAATAGCTGCTGACAGTCAACATCTCTATTTCATCCAGGTTCCCCGGACTTTCACCGATGCGGATATCTGCCTCCGGATAGAAATGCAATAGTTCCGTGCGCAACTCGTCGTCTTCCATCCATTGTGGATGCTTGATATCAATTAACAGTGCCATGAGTTTCTCGATCCTGATGGTAACCTGCTCGAAGTCTCGAACTACCTCTAAACCCGGCCGCAAGACTGATACCGAAAACCAGGTGGAAAAATAGGATTACAAGGCTAGTGTAGTAAATAACTAATTCCGGACAGTAAGTTAAGAAACCTTTCCTTGATCCCTGGAATGTAGTCGCTTGCTGACGAGAGAATCCAGGCAACCTTCCATAAATTCTCTCAGGCAATCAATTTTAACCGCTGCTGACGGTAGCTACTGGGTGGCACTCCGTGCCAGCGTTTAAAGGCGCGGGTAAAGTTAGCCTGATTGGCAAAACCCAGCAAGTAAGTAATTTCATTGAGCGACAGCTGGCTGTTGGCCAGGTATTGCTCGGCCAACTGCTTTCGAATCTCGTCGAGTAGTTGCTTAAAGCTCTGCTGCTGTTTAGCCAACTGGCGCTGCATGGTTCGTAAACTCACTCCTAGCGATGCAGCGATGTCTTTTTCGTACACCTCACCGGTGGGCAATTCCTTGTTGATGGCCTGGGTGACGCGGGTAACCATGCAAGCCCGATCCAGTTGATGCATTTTTTCCAACAGCAGGTCT
>Ga0209271_10000369_pt1 | contig 15447 bp, 16 predicted proteins | sample tdAd002_FD_187123 | JGI IMG/M metagenome (GOLD analysis project Ga0209271, IMG submission 187123) | Marine sediment microbial communities from the Atlantic coast under amendment with organic carbon and nitrate - tdAd00.2 (SPAdes)... | ecosystem: Environmental > Aquatic > Marine > Coastal >... | reverse complement strand
AGATGCAGCTCCAAACTCTACACTGCAACAAGCTGTTTCAATGTGTACGGGCCACAGGGACCAAATTCTTCCCCAATTGATTGCATAACCTAATGGTTTATCAATTGCTTTTTCTAAAATATCCCCTAATTTTCCAACAAACACATTAGCATTTTGTGGAGTTATCAGATCTTTTAGCAATTTAATCCCTCACAATTGTAAATATCATTTGTATAAAAAACTACCAAATGTCTCTCCTCCCTGATTGATATAACGCAAAAGCCATGGCAGCAAAAATTATTGCCAAAAATCCAATTATTGGAAGTGTTGCCTCTTTTGGTAAATACAAAATAGTACTTCCCCAAGCATAAAGGAAAATTGCAACCACATCAAAAATGACAAACATCAAAATGTAAGCATAATACTGCATCATGAAATGAGTTCGTCCTTCACCAGTTGGAACTTGACCACATTCCATCGGTAAGAATTTTACTGGATTACTTCTTTTTCGAGGAGAAAGCATTCTAGAAATGACCAATGCTGGAGCCATTGCCGCTACGGCAAATCCAAACATTAACACAACGGTACTATAATTGCCCGCTAATTCCCCGACCAATTTAGCTTTGAGCTCAACTTTTTGTATAAAAAGGTATGCACATTTTTTTATTTAATTTAGAAAAAATTGATTTTTGAAAACTACTTAATAGGATAATAACTAAAAGCGATCATGTCCTCAAATATAGGAGATATAGCTCCAAGCTTTGAACTTCCTGATACAGAATTGAAGATGCGGACTTTGGATGAATTTAAGGGAAAGAAGATTGTACTGTCATTCATAGTTGCTGCAAGTTCTCCAGTTTGTGAGGCTGAGCTGTGCACTTTTAGAGACTCTTGGCAAGAAATTTCAGATCTTGGTGCACAAGTAATAGCCATTAGTAATGACGGGCCATTTGCAAACAAAGCATTTGCAGAAAAACACAATTTTAATTTTCCATTATTGGGAGATTATAACAGTAAAACAATTCGCGATTACGACATTTTGATGCAAGATTTGCTCCACATCAAAGATTACAATGCCGCAAAACGTTCTGTTTTTGTAATAATGGAGGATGGGAAGATTGGTTACAAATGGGTTTCAGAAGATCCGTTAAAAGAACCAAATTATGAAGAAATTAAAAACTTTTTAAAATAAAAAAATTTTTTTATTCTATATCTGCGATAGGATCGCCTTTTGCAACTGTTCCACCTTCTTTTATTTTGAGGGATTTAACAGTGCCATCTTTGTGAGCTTTGATAGCTACTTGCATTTTCATAGACTCTAAAGTACAAACAACATCTCCTTTCTTAACAGAATCTCCATCAGCAACTGCAATTGATACAACTTTTCCTGGAATTTGGCTTTTCAAAGATAGTTGTGCGTTACCTGAACCACCTCCGCCAGTGTTTTTGTAAACAATTTCATCAAAGTGAGCATTTGTGTTTAGAGTGATTGGGACATTATCTATTACAAGATTCATTTCATTTGTGGATTGATCAAGATATTTTGCTCTGTGATAATTTTGATCTAAAATAAATTCAATTCCTTTTGAATTCATATTTATAATTTTTAATTTATGTTCGTCATCATTGATTTTAATTACGTATTCATTATTACCAAGATTTTCTGTAATATTTCCTTCAAATGATTTTTCAATATCCGGTATTTTATAATCCATAAATCATCAACCTAATTTATTTTTCCAGTTAGAATTGTTACCAGCACGAGTTTGTATACGGCTTTTAAAGTATTCAGAATAAATAATTGCAGCAGCTAAGGCTGCATCACTTTTTTCTTCTTTTTCTTTCTTAAGATCTTTTGTCAATCTTTCAATTATGTCATGACGTTTAAGAAAATCAGTTGATAGTTCTCCATTTTTGTATTCTTCTGAATTTAGAATTGTTTTGTAGAGAGGAATTGAAGTTTCAACTCCTTGAATGTAAAAATCATTTAATGCCGAAAGCATTCGAGTTCTAGATTCTTCAAATGTTTGACCCCATGTACAGAGTTTTGCCATAAGTGAGTCATAAAATGGAGAAACTGCGCATCCTGGATATAGATAAGTGTCACAGCGAACACTTGGACCTGCGGGAATTGTTACATCTGGAATAGGTCCAGTAGAAGGAGCAAAGTCTAAGAATGTATCTTCGGCATTAATTCTACATTCTATTGCATATCCATTCATTTTGAGGTCACTTTGTTTGAATGGTAATGGTTCACCATTTGCAATATCTATCTGAAGTTTTACAAAGTCTAATCCAGAAACCAATTCAGAAATTGGATGTTCGACTTGTAATCTAGCATTAATTTCAATGAAATAGAATTCACCATTATCAGCCCTTAGAAATTCTGCAGTTCCTAGGTTAGTATAATCAACTGCTTCTGCTGCATTAACAACTATTTCACCAATTTCTTCTCTTTTTTCTTCATCTACTACAGGAGATGGTGTTTGCTCAATTAATTTTTGATTACGTCTTTGAATTGAGCATTCTCTCTCAAAGATGTGAACTGCATTACCATGTTTATCTCTACACATTTGATATTCAATGTGTCGAGTTTTTTCAAGAAATTTTTCTACAAGAATTGCGGATTTCCCTACTGATGCCATTGATTCGCCTGTAACAGATTCATAGCCATCACGTAATTCTTTATCATTATTTACTATTCTAATTCCACGACCACCACCACCATAAACTGATTTTAACATTACAGGATAACCAATTTCATTAGCGATTTTTTCTGCATCATCTGCGTCTTTCACTAGACCAGGACTTCCAGGAACAGTTGGAACTTTAGCTTTTAACATTGCAGCTTTACATTTCATTTTGTCACCACAAAGATCCATTGAATCTGCAGATGGACCAATGAAATTGATTTTATTTTTTTCACACAGTCTTGCAAAGTCATCATTTTCAGAAAGAAAACCATAACCTGGATGAACAGCATCTGTACCAGATGATAGCATCACTTCCATAATTTTTTCTTGGTTAAGATATGATTTTGCAGGAGCTGCCTCTCCAATGTGATATGCCTCAGTAGCTTGTTTTACATGCAAAGAATTACGATCTTCATCAGAATAAACTGCAACTGTTTTGATTCCCAGTGCTTTACATGTTCTAATTACACGTAAGGCAATTTCTCCTCTGTTTGCGATAAGTACTTTTTCAATCATTTTAAATCACAAGTTGATGTTTCCGTGTTTTCTTGGAAGTTGTTTTTCTCTTTTGTTTTCAAGCATCTCAAGTGCTTTAATTAACATGGGTCTTGTTTCAGCCGGATCAATTACATTATCAACAGTTCCATGAGATGCTGCAACATATGGATTTTCAAATTTTTCTGCAAATTCGTCAATTAATTGTTTTTTAAGAGATTCTGGGTCTTCAGCTTTTTGAAGTTCTTTTCTATACATGATTTTTACGGCTGCTTCTCCACCTAAAACTGCACATCTAGCAGTAGGCCAGGCATAATTAATATCAGTTCTAAGATTTTTACTTCCCATTGCAATGTATGCACCACCATATGCTTTACCAATAACTAGAGTGATTCTTGGAACAGTAGCTTCGCAAAATGCATAGAGAAGTTTACTTCCATGTCTAATGATTCCATTGTGTTCTTGATTAGAACCAGGCATGTAACCAGGTGTGTCTACCAGAGTGATAAGGGGTATGTTAAAGGAATCACAGAATCGGATAAAACGTGCAGCTTTATTTGATGAATCAATATCAAGTGCACCTGCCAGATGCATTGGATTATTTGCAATGAATCCTACAACTCTACCATTCATTCTTCCATAACCAACTACAATGTTTGGTGCAAATAATTCATGAACTTCAAAAAATTCATTATTGTCAACAATTGAATTTATGATGTCTTTCATTTCATAGGGTTGAACTGGATTTTCTGGAATAATGTTAATCAAATTATGATCTAATCTGTTTGGATCATCATCAGTTGTAGTTTTAGGTGGTTCTTCGGTATTATTTGCGGGTAGGTAAGAGAGTAATTTTTTGAGGTAATCCATACATTCGTATTCATTATTTGCAACAAAATGTGCAACTCCACTTTTTGATCCGTGTGTCATAGCTCCACCAAGATCTTCAAATGAAATTTCTTCACCTAATACAGTCTTGACTACATCAGGTCCTGTAACAAACATAGTTCCTACTTTTTCAACCATAATTACAAAATCAGTCATTGCAGGAGAATATACTGCACCACCAGCAGATGGACCAAGGCTTGCAGTAATTTGTGGAATTACTCCAGAAGCTAATTGATTATAATAAAATATATCTGCAAATCCATCAAGACTCATTATTCCTTCTTGAATTCTAGCACCACCAGAATCCATTATTCCAACGATTGGACATCCAGTTTTTAATGCATGCTCATATAATTTAGTAATTTTTTTAGCTCCCATCTTACTTAGTGTGCCACCAAGAACAGTGAAGTCATATGCAAAAACAAAGGTTTGTCTGCCATTTACTGTTCCATAACCACTAACAACACCGTCGGTGAAAAATTTCTTTTTCTGCATATCATATTCGTGATAATGATGAGTGGTTAACGGATCAATCTCAGTAAAAGTTCCCTCATCTAAAAGAAGGTCAATTCGCTCTCTAGCAGTTAGCTTTCCTTTATCATGTTGGGCTTTAATGCGATCTTGTCCACCTCCTTGTAATGATGTTTTTTCTCTCTTCGAAAATCCCTCAATTTTTTCAGAGTGCATCTTGCTATTTAGAACTACCATGTACTTATTAATTTAGTTGAAAATTGACAAAAAAGAATAAGATTAAAAAATTAAAATAGTTTTAAAGATTTTAATCAATTTTAAAAATTTTGGAATCAGAGTTACAGAAATACATTTAACTAAAGTAAAGAGAATTACCCCATATGGTTTCTGAGATGAAAGCCAAGGTAATTTACACTCAGTTACTAAAAGAGGATTTAGTAGTAATTAGAATACTTCCTGATGAGGGGATGCCAGATTACACAACTGGTCAATTTCTTACAATAGGAGTCACAGTTCCCACGGAAAATTATAAACTAGTTAGAAGAGCATATTCAATTGCATCACACCCTGAAAACCAAGATTACTTTGAATTTGTAATTAGATGGGTAAGAAATCCATTACCAGGTCGTGTAACAACTATGTTATTCCATGCAAGTGTTGGTGATGAAGTAAAATTAGGACATCCCACTGGGACTGCTTTATTGATTAATGAAAAACTTCCAAATGGAGAAAAGGATATGAGGAGAATTGTTTGTGTTGGTGGAGGAACAGGTCTTGCACCATTCGTTGCTTATGCAAACCATTTACATGATGTAGGAGATAAACGTGAAGTAGTTGTTTTTCATGGGGCAAGTTATGTTGATGAGTTAAGCTATAGAAGATTACTGACAGACTTGGAAGATGAAAGTAAAAAAAGAGGAAAAGATGAATGGAATTTCAAATATAGAGCAGCAATTAGCAGACCAAAAGAATTCTTTAATCGTTCGTGGAGTGGACATGTGGGTAGAGTTGAATCCTTTTTCAAACAAGGAAAAACGGGTTTATCTCCACTTGATGAATTAGTTGGAGAAAAATGCACTCCTGAGAATACATATATCTACATTTGTGGATATCAAGGAACAATTGATGGTGTGATTGACAATACCAAAGCACGTGGATTTGTAACAAAAGACGATAAACGTGATGACGGAAGTTATGAAATCAGATACGAATCATATGGATAAATTCAGACTCTAAAAATAACATCAATTATAATTAAATTTTATAGCCAAACTAAGTTTTTTGACGAAGGATGAATTGCATTAAAGCTTCTTTGGAATAATCAATACCGTGTTCTTCATCAGTATGCTTTCCAAATTCCTCAATCACATCTTCCATTTCGCCTTCACTTACAAAACCACACTCAAAACCATAGTCAGAGCATCTTAATTTTGCCATATTTTGGGAATTATTGGTGTACAATAAAAACTAAGACATTTTTTAGCATAAAAAATACAAAATCAGCTATTTTCAACAATAATAGATCAAAAAAAGAGACTTTAGAAATTAGATCTTAATCTGATGCCTCTACTGCTTTCTTTGTGGGTGAAGAGACAATACTTTCTGCAACAGTCTTAGTCAATTCTTCAATAATCTTTATTTTGTTTTCATCTGTTTCACCTAACATTTCTAATGCTTTTTCTAATTCTTTCTTCCTAATTGCATCAATGTTTTCTAGTACATCACTGACTATTGGTTCGGCATCAATTCTTTTCATTGTAGCTTCAATTACTGGAACTTCTTTTGCAATCAATTTTTCAATTTCAGGAACTTTATCCATCCTAATTCGCTCGTTTTCTTCTACCAGTTCAATAATTTGATCTTTAAACATTAATTTCACTCCAGGGATAGTTGAGACTTTTTCTCCTACTGCTCTTGGATCAGAAATATCCAAAATTAAAACTCCTGTTTTCTTATTTTCAATTACTCTCTTTATTTTTTCGTAAGTGATCAGGAAATAATCTGCAGTAGTTGCAACAAATACTATATCAAATTTATCAAATCCAGGAAAAACATCTTTAAAATCAATAGGGGTTCCTCCCAATGTTTTTGAAAATCCAGTTGAACGATCTAAAGTCATACTGGTAACATCAAAAGAGTATCCCTTTCTGTTTAGAGCTTTTGCGACTCTTGCTGCTGCTTCACCTGTTCCAACTAACAAAATGTGTTTCTTTTTGTCAATACCTACATTTTCTTCGGCAATTTTCACGGAAATATCACCTAGTGATGTTACATTTTCCCCAATTCCAGTTGCATCTCTAATTTGAGTTGCAACACGAATGCAAGTATCAAATAGTTTATTCAAAACTTTTCCTGATGTTTTGAATTCTTTTGCTTGTGAAATTGATTCTTTTAATTCATTTAGAATTTCATTTTTACCAACAACTACAGATTCTAGACCACATGCAAGCTTCAGCAGATTTAGGTAAACATTTGTGCCTGTATGAATTTCAAGAGTTTGATCAAAGTGGTCAATATCCCATTGTTCTAATTCATTTAAGGATATCCAAGTATCTTGAATTTGATTTAATACAAGACCCTTTGCTTCTGCTCTTCTTGCATCAGGAGATTCTCCTGTTTCAAGATTAATTATTAGAAAAATTTCAACTCTACTTGATGTTTGAACAATTACACATTCTGAAACATCAGATATTTTTTTGAATTCAGCAGCAGCAGCTGGAATGTCCTTGAAGGAGAATTTTTCTAATTTATGAATTGGAATATTTTTGTGAGTAAATCGAGCGTTGATTATTTTAAAATTACCTTCCGTCATTTCAAATCACCTTTATTTGTCAAATTTGTTCCTTCCACCTTTTGCTGTACGGAAAACATTCATTCCTAGATTGAAATTTTCAAAAAGATAATCCATTGTTTTTAGATCCTCTTCTGCTTGATGAATCTCTTGTTCACTTGCATTTGGATCCTTTTGTAACTTTGCTAATTTTTCTTCTATTTCATCTCTAAATGATGCAACCCCACCTTCATAGTTTGATGTTCCATGAAATTCTGGACTTAGCATTAGTTCTGGGACATATTTTGGAGTTTGATCTGTTGGAATTTCCACTCGTCTTGAAATCTCTGCTTCTTCTTCTGCTGTTGGAATAGGTCTTGGTGGTGCTAATTCGTGTTTACGAAGGAAAAATTCTGGCTCACCCATTTCCCGTCTGAATATTTGCTCTGAGAGTCGTTTATTGGTAAATGAATCACTAATTTTGGCTACTACTGCTTCTTTTGCTGCTTCTTTGTATTCTTCTTCTAATGCTTTTTCTGCAGCATCTTTTGCAGCTTTAGACCTTGCCATTGCAGCATTAGATTCTGTTTCTGCTATTGCTGCTAATTCTGATGCAGTCATGCCTGATTTTGAAGATTTTTTCTTAGTTTTAGATGTCTTTTTTTCTTTTTTAATTTCAGAGGACTCTACTGGTACCTCAGTTTCGGAAGTTTCAGTATTTTCTACCTTGGTTTCAGGAGCGCTGCTATCTTCTTTTTTCTCCTCAGACATCAAAAAATAGAATAACTGAGTAGGATTTTAAGCTTTTAGAATTTTTTTCGATCTGACAAAGGTAATTACAAGAATTCTCTATGTTTTGGGATTAAGATTCAACAAAGGGAGTTTTTTCATTATGGATTTTTGATAGGAATTATATGGATTTTTTTCTTCGCTGCATTTTTTACAAATGCATAAGGGAGAAACATTTTCAATGTCACAATTATCTTGAAATTCGCAACTTTGGCAACCCGCAGGTCCATTACAAATTGCACAATGGAGTTCTTTAACTTGAGAGCATTTTTCATGTTTAACTCCAAGTCCCTTTGCCCATAAACCTATTTCATTTATTTCAATTTTTTCATTACAAACAATACATGTTCCAGGAAATTTCATAGGGATTTTTCTCCAGCTCATTTGATTAACTCCATTTCCTTTTCAATAATATCTCCAAAAGTTTCTTCCAAATCCAAATCTAATTTTTTATTTTTTATGCAAAATAAAACATAAGGCAGTCCTATCGTAGTAAAAGAACTGCTAGAAAGATGTAATTTTTTTGCTAGTAATGAGGATAAGGATTTAATTTTTCTTCCATCCCAACGTATACGATTCAAAAGTGGCCAAGATAAATTGTATTGTGCATATCTAATACGATCATCTTTTTGATATAGTTCAATTAATGTCTCATTTAGATAACGTAATAGCCTCCAATTTTGAGTTTTCATAATTTTTCCAAACAAAACATCAGCTCTTGAAATTATTTCCAAATATTTTGCAAGAGTGTCTTTATCTAAATTGCTAGTGATAATACTAGAGTAAAAAGCATCAATTTTTTTTCTTGGATCAATTTGCATTGCATACAAAACCCCTCGTGCTTCATCAATTGAGTTTGCCTTAAAGAATGCGTTAATCCCATCCTCGACATTAATGCTTTCAAATGATTTTTCAGTTTGAGGATTAAATCCAGTTACAAGAGATTGAGTCAAATTAATCATTGAACGAATATCACCTCTGGATTTGTCAATAACTTTGATCAATGCCCCAGGGCTGAGCTGGGAATTTTCTTTTTCTAATATTTTTTCAAGATAAACACGCAAAAGACGTGGAGGGATTGGTTTGAAAGAAATTGTTTTTACAACTTTTTTGATACTCTTCATTTTATCAGATGCATCGCTGTTAGCTGCCAAAACAATTGGGATAGTAGGTTCTTTTAAAATTTGAATTAGTGCTTCTGCTCCTCCATAGTCTCCTCTACCATGAATTCCATCAACTTCATCTACAAAAATCATGGGGGATCCAAGAATCGTGATATTCCCTAAAACAGGAGAAAGAATTTCCTTAATTCTAGATTTACTTCTAACGTCGCTGGCATTAAGACCAATCAAATCATATCCAAATTGTTTTGCAGTAAGATAGGCAATTGTAGTTTTTCCAATACCTGGAGGACCTATAAGGAGCAAAGGCTTTGTGCCTTTTTTCCATTTTGCAAACCACTCTATTATGGCTGATCTTGATTCTTCATTTCCAACCATATCAGAGATATTTTGAGGTCTGTGTTTCTCAGACCACATCAATTTTATCACTTGGGAAGTTTTGATTCAAATTCTGACCATTTGTTTGCTTTTTGTAACTTGTTATACCAAAATTGGTTATAGTGCTCTACAGTCAAGAATAAAAATTCTAAAAATTCTTTATGAGAAAATCCGTCTGGCAGTAATTCTATGGCAAGACGAGCATCACGTAAATACAAATTACTTTTTTCTAGTGTTACTTCAAATCCTTTCTTGACATCATTTGATAAAAGAGAATAATATAATGGCCAGGATGGAATTTTTACAAATCCATTTTTTATAGAATCTTCAATTTCGTTTCCACATCCAACACCTTCAGCAGCTCTTGCCATCCCCAAATAGAAAATTTCTCCCAGAGGTCGTTCTGCAAGGGCCATGTTTCTTCCAGCTGTTCCCATTACAGATCTATATTTTTTGTAAGAGAGAGTCATCTCTTCTTCGGTAATCCTGGTTGGTTTTGATTTTAATTCTTCATCAAGGTATTGTCCAATTCTTGCTTCCTTGAAGCCTTCCTCAAATTCGTTTAGAACTGTTTCACCACCTCTAGAAATTTTATCTCTTGCTAATTTCAAAATATATGGATTCATCAATTTGTAATCATCCAGATACTCCAAATCCTCATCTTTGTCCACAATTCTATCCATTGGTTCACTGAGGTCAATTGCTAAAATGTGGCCTTCCACAATATCTTGTTTTAGTTGAGCATTTTTGTTTCCTAAATATTCTGAAGCCCCATCAAATAGAGCATTAAAAACAGGAAATGTCATTTTTACAAAATTTGAATTTAGTATTCGAGCAACCCTGTCTCGGATTACTTCAATATCGTCTAGCTTTGACCTAATAGGATCAATTTCAGATGATTGAAGAATAATTTCAGTAGAACCTACCTCATCCCCAAAAGCCTGTTGTGTAGAATTTGGGGAGGAATCAGATTTAATTTCCCTGTAAAGGTCTTGAGCAAATCGCTCTGCAAAATTTGGAAATTCTTTTTCTGTTTCTTCCTTGTAGCGGTTGAATAATTTGTAACCTTTTGATTTCGTTAATGCCTGTTTTATAATTTGTTTTCCAGGTTTTGTGGTCATCAAAGCTCCCTTACTAATTACAGATTGATCTTTTCCACTCACACCGGACAACGCCTACATTGTTATTTATGCTTTCAAATCAAAAAAATTTCCTTCACTTAAATTACGAATGAAGAAATCAAGATCAATGGAAGTAATAGATATTCTTCGTGAGGTTTCAAAAAAAATTTATGAAAATGTAAAAGATTTGGCAGGGACAGAAGATGCCGCAGGTGATTTTGGAAGAGGTGCAGGTGGAGATATTTCTCGCAATATCGATATTGTTGCTGAAAAAACTGTACTTGATTATCTAAAAGAAATTAATTTTGAATGTGTTGTTTTAGGTGAAGAATGTGGAAGAGTAGAATTATCTAAAAATCCAAAGGGATTTGTCATAATGGATGCCATAGATGGTTCTGCCAACTCTGTAAGAGGGGTTCCATTTTTTTGCAGTTCTCTTGCGTTTGCCACTGAAAATAGACTAAGCTCTATTACAGATGGAGTGATAACAAACCTCTCAAACGGAGAGATGTACTGGGCATCCAAAGAGAAAGGAGCGTTTTTGAATCAATCAAAGATTCGAGTTCATGATAAAGATCCCATCTACAAGATTGTGGGAATTAATACTTCAGGTGCTACCCCAGAATTGATGAAAAAACTACATCCCATATTTGAGCAACATAACCATACTAGACATTTTGGTGCCAATGCACTTGAAATGGCAATGTTTGCAAGAGGGTTGATGGATATTTTTATTGATTTAAGAAAAAAAATTCGTATTCAAGATATTGCTGCAGGATATTTGATAGTAAAAGAAGCTGGAGGATTACTTTTAGATGAAAATTTTGATTCTCTTGATGCTGATCTTAGTTATGATACTCGAGTTTCCTTTATTGCTGCTGCAAATCAAACAATTCTAGACGACGTATTTTCAGAAATAAGAAAGTAATGGCGCCCTCGGCGGGATTTGAACACGCGTCTCAGCCGTGACAGGGCCGAATTCTAGACCGGGCTATACTACAAGGGCACGATTTCTTTTCAACAAAATCCTAGATTAAAAGTTTCTGTCACGACAAAAATTTTGTAAAAGACTAAATTATACACTCTAAGCAAATTTCTTTGTGGGTCTATGGCGCAGCCAGGTAGCGCACCGGACTTTTAATCCGGTTGTCGAGGGTCCGAATCCCTCTAGACCCGCTACTTTTTCGTAATTATTGAGATTAATTTTTCAAGGTAATTAATCCAAAAATATTGAAAATTATCAATCCATAATTAAATTCGATTTTACAAAACTATCTAGTGGAATTTCTGGGCATGAAACTCTCTTTTTAGTCAATTAATGAATAAAAAATTGGTAGGTCTATTTTATAAAAATAGAAATTTTTTCATCCAAGCTTTTTAATGCATTTGATAATTCATTTTCTCGTTTTGTTATGTTTGTTCTATAATCATTAATTTTTTTAATACGATCTTTTATCATTCGTTTTTGTTCCGTATAACCAGATGAGCCAAAAGAAACTCTATCTCTCAAAGATGAAACAATTGTAGTAGACTTTATTATTTCTGAAACAATTTTAGGATCAATTTTTGTTCCCGCCACTGATTTTTTAATTTCGTTAGTGGTTAATTTGTTCAAAGGTTTTTTGGATTGGTGTGCTTGCTGAACCAAAGATCCTGCAATTTTATGCGTGGTTCTAAACGGAATTTCTTTTAAAACCAATTTTTCTGCAATGTCAAGTGCAATCAAGTAACTCGAATCAGTCGCTTTTTTCATTTGTTTTTCATTAACATGTAAAGTCAAAAGCATTGATTTTAAAATCAATAATGCACCAATAGAAGTTTTTGATGTAGACCAAATAGAAGATTTGATTTGCTGTAAATCCCTACCATAACCTGTTGATAATCCTTTGATAGTAGAGAGAATAGCAGTAAGGTTTCCAATTATTTCTGCAGTTTTTCCTCTTGTTAATTCTAAAATATCAGGATTCTTTTTTTGAGGCATTACACTTGAGGGCGAGGTAAATTCATCAGATAATTCAATGAAGGAAAATTCAGAAGTTGACCAAAGTACAAAGTCTTCAGAAATTTTACTTAGATTAGTCATTAAAATTGCAACCATTGCAACATATTCTGCTACAAAATCACGAGTACTTGTTGCATCAATAGAGTTTTCAACAATTCCATTAAATCCCAACATCTTTGCAGTACTATGTCTATCAATTGGAATACTCGTTCCACCCACAGGTCCTGCACCCAAAGGGCTTTCATTTACACGAACATAGGCATCAAATAGACGCTCAAAGTCTCGAAATAGAGCATCTGCATGGGCTAAAAGATAATGAGAAAATAATCCTGCTTGAGCTTGTTGTAAGTGAGTGTATAACGGCATGATTGTTTTTTGATGATTTTGTGCCAAGGATACTAGAGATTCAATCGTATCAAGTAAACAAGTACAAAGAATGTTTATGTCATTTCTTATTTTCATTCGAATATCTAATGTAACTTGATCATTTCGAGATCTTGCAGTGTGCATTTTTCCTCCACTTGCCATTCCAGCTTTTTTGATAACAAGTGATTCAATTAATTCATGAATGTCTTCGGCATTTGAAGATAAATCAAATTTTTCGTTTTTTAGAGATTCTAGAGAAATTAGAATTTTTTTTGCGTCGTTTTTGGTTATTATTTTATTTTCTTGTAACATCAAAACGTGAGCCTGACTCCCAAGAATATCAAACAGAATAATTGCCGTGTCATCATCTATTGAGGATACATAATCTAAGGTAATATTGCTCAAATCGTTACCAAGACGTGAACGATACATCACCTAAGGTTCTAGAATGGTTATATATAGCATCGACGCTTTTGCCCACATGAGTCAAGATATCAAACAACTTCGAGTAAAAATCTTCGATGAACTATCAAAGATTGTAGATCCTGAAATAAACACTACAATAACAGAATTAGAATTAATTGACGAAGTAGACATCAATGCAAGTAATGTAAAAGTAGATTTGCATTTAACTAGTCCATTTTGTCCTGCAGTATTTGGATTTAAAATCTGTCAAGATATTCACGATAATCTTTTGACAGTAGATGGTATTGATGATGTTAAAGTAAACGTCTCAAATCACTTTATGGCAGAACAGATTAACAATCAAGTAAATAATAGTCCTAATCCAAAAAAATTAGGTTAACTTCTAAATCCTAAAAGATATCCACGAAGGAATTGAATTCCCATTGCTGGGTCTACTCCTTTTGGACATACCTGACTACAAGAACCTGCAAAATGACATCTCCATATACCATGAGAATCATCAATAATTTTTAATCGTGTATCCTTTCCCTTATCTCGGCTGTCAGCAACGTATCTGTATGCTTGTGCCAGTGCCTGTGGACCAACAAAAGAAGAATCTGTGGCCATAGTTGGACACGCCGAGTTACATAAGCCGCATTTAATACAATTTGAAAATTGAATATATTGCTCCACTTCTTCAGGGGTTTGCAAAAATTCTTTTTCATTTGAAGTAATTTCAGAATCATCACGAATCAAATATGGTTTTATCTTGTGATGTGTATCAAAGAGTCGTTCAAATTTTACTGCTAGGTCACGAATGATTGGAAAATTATTCATTGGTTCAACTGTTACTACATCAGAATCTAATTCGCTAATTTTTGTAAAACAAGCAAGTCTTGGTTTACCGTTAATCATCATCCCACATGAACCACATGTTGCTTGTCTACATGAATAACGTACAGCTACTGAATGATCAAAATGTTTCTTTACTTCAAGAATTGCCTCTAAAACAGTAGTCCATTTTTCATAGGGTACAGTAAACTCCATGAATTTTCTTTCATCATCATGTTCTGGATTAAATCTTGCAATACGAAGTGTAGTTGACTTTGCTGAGGAAAGAGGTGTTGATGCTTGTTCTTCTGCAATACTAGGCACTTGTGTCATCTATATCATCCCCATGTTAACCATTATTATTGTTCGCGAACCATAGGCAATTAATCCTATCATAGCTGCTACACAACCGTATGATACTGCTTTTTCGTATGTTTTTCCTTGTTTTAATTCTAGCAAAATAACTCGAAGTCCATTGAATCCATGTATTGATAATAGGATCAAAATTATCTCCAACATTCCAGCATATGGTAAGAATTGATAATTTGCAATCACATTTGCATATTCTAAGGATTCAGCAAAGTTCTGTGTTAGACGCATTAGAATGTGGACTGCAACAAGTGCCACAGCACCTAGAGCAGTTCCATAATGAATTTTCATAATTAGACTTTCTCTCATTTTATTCACCATACATTACCGCTAGACCATACATCATTGCAATGGCAGCCAGGACGATTGCTGAGTAGATTCCTATCTTGTGCTTGATATTCTGAGATGCCGGATCGTAAGGATAATCAGGACGTGCTGGTTTTCCAACTCCAACTCCTCCGTGTCCAAGCATTACTCGAATTCCGTTTACAGTATGAAACACACACATTGCAATTACAATAGCTAAAATTGCATGACCCTCATTTGTTTGGGTCATTGCTAAAAATTCATTCCACCCAACTTGTCCTTTTAAGATTGAGCTTGTCTCATAAATGTGGCCAATAAAATATGCAAGTAAACCAAGTCCACTTAATCTCATTAACAAATATGCAACTCTTTCGATCCCATATCTTCGAGGATTTATCATTCCTCCAATGCCTTCTTTGTTTTCGTCCTGCGGTTCCATTTAGTATTTCCTCTCCACAGGCTG
>Ga0209271_10000368_pt1 | contig 15482 bp, 13 predicted proteins | sample tdAd002_FD_187123 | JGI IMG/M metagenome (GOLD analysis project Ga0209271, IMG submission 187123) | Marine sediment microbial communities from the Atlantic coast under amendment with organic carbon and nitrate - tdAd00.2 (SPAdes)... | ecosystem: Environmental > Aquatic > Marine > Coastal >... | reverse complement strand
GCCAACGCAAGCACCCACACAAACTATCTGATCCAAATTGTAAAAGAACAACGACCCGTAAATAGTGCGGGCCGCAGAAGCGGAATTATAACAGCAATAAAATTTGCTGTGCAAGTCTTTTGCGTAAATTATTTGCTACTGCAAACATGCATAAGACTGCCCTTTCGCGGAGCGCGATACTACAGCAATTTTTATGAAAGCGCTCGTTTTATTTCAAACTTTATTGAATTATTTTTCAGGCCGTTCAATCGCCCGCTGAATTACTGCAAATAATCGTGGAATTTACCCGGAGTATGTTTGCTACGCTATTAGCAAACACAATCATGTACAGCCAACAATGAACCAGCTTTCAAATCAAACCAGCCCGTATTTACTCCAGCATGCGGACAACCCGGTAGAATGGATGCCCTGGGGTAAAGCAGCGCTGCAAGCGGCCCGGGAACAGGACAAACCTATTTTATTATCCATCGGTTATTCGGCATGCCACTGGTGCCATGTTATGGCGCATGAGTCTTTCGAAGATCAGGCTACAGCCGATGTGATGAATCGCCTGTTCATCAACATCAAGGTGGACCGTGAAGAACGCCCCGATCTGGATAAAATCTACCAGGGTGCACACTCAATGCTGACCAATCGCCCAGGCGGCTGGCCGTTAACCGTGTTTCTCACACCGCAGGACCATATGCCAATATTTGCCGGCACCTATTTTCCAAACACAGCAAGACATGGCCTGCCCGCCTTTACCCAGTTACTGGAAAATATTGCACATGCCTATGCAACCCGAAAACAGGATATAGACAAACAGAGCGACTCATTGAGAGATGCTTTCCAGCGGATCGCCTCACAGGACAGCACGACTTCAGCACATATCGGATCTATGCCGCTCGATGTAGCGCGCAACCAGATCGAGCAGCAATTTGACAGCCGTTACGGCGGCTATAGCGGCGCACCTAAATTTCCACACCCGGCAATTATTCAACGCGCACTGAAACACTGGGCGCGAACCAACGAAACGGGAAATCCTGACTCACGGATCTTGCACACCGCACTGTTCTCGTTAGAACGCATGTCTTCTGGCGGCCTGTTCGACCACCTCGGTGGTGGATTTTGCCGTTATTCCACCGACGAACAATGGATGATCCCGCATTTCGAAAAAATGCTCTATGACAACGGGCCCTTGTTATGGCTCAACACGCAGGCCTGGTGCATTAGCGGCGATGTTAACTATAAAGATGCCGCCACTGAGACAGCTGACTGGGTCATTCGAGAAATGCAATCGGACGCGGGCGGCTATTATTCAGCACTGGACGCTGATTCTGAAGGCGAGGAAGGCAAATTCTATGTCTGGAACCCCGAAACCGTGGCCTCCCTTGTTGATGACAGCGAATATGATCTACTAGCCCATCGGTTCGGACTGGATGGGCCCGCCAACTTTGAAGGTTCCTGGCACCTTCACGCCTACCACTTGTATAAAGATCTCGCCGAGAAGTCCGGCCGCAGCGAGAGCGATGTACGCGAAATTCTGCAATCCGCGCGAAAAAAACTCTACCAGGCACGTGAACAGCGCATTCATCCCGGTCTCGATGACAAAATCCTGACCTCATGGAACGGGCTAATGATCCGCGGCATGGCATATGCCGGCCGGCAGCTCGATAAGCCCGTATACACAGAATCCGCCGCCAGGGCCGCTGACTATATCTACAACAATCTCTGGCAGAACAACCGCTTGCTGGCAACAGCAAAAGACAGCCATGCCCACCTTAACGCCTACCTTGACGACTATGCATTTATTATCAGCGGCCTGCTCGAACTGCTGCAGTCGCAATGGAACAGCAAATGGCTGCTGTGGGCCCAGCAACTGGCTGACGTTCTAATCGAGCAATTCGAAGATAAAAACAGCGGCGGTTTCTTTTTCACCAGCCATGACCACGAACAACTGATTCAGCGCAGCAAGAGCTACAGCGATGATGCAACACCCTCAGGCAATGGCATTGCTGGCGAGAGCCTGCTGCTACTTGGCTACTTACTAGCCGAACCGAGATACATCGATGCCGCCGAGCGCTGCCTGAAAGCCGCGTGGAGCAGCATTACCCAGGCAGCCATTTCACATTGCAGCTTACTCGAAGCACTCGATTTTCATCTCGCGCCACCACAGGTCCTGATTGTGCGCGGACCCGCTGAACAACTGCCCGGCTGGCTGCAATCCACCATTGGCAGGTTCATGCCTCATAGCTACATTTTTGCGATACCGGCAGACAGTGAGTTGCCACTGTCACTCGCAGAAAAATCAGCCTCTGACGCAACACGGGCCTACGTTTGCGAGGGCATGCAATGCTCACCACCAATCAGCTCGTTGCACGAATGGAACGCGCTGATTGACGATAGCAAGGCCACCCTGGAGCCCTGTCCATAGGTGCTTGTAGCGAACATTCTGGATTACTTTACACTTTTTTATGTGACTGGTCAGATAACCGGCAATTGAAAAAAATCGGCCGTTAATATGACGAAACGACTTGCATAAATAGCATATTTGGGAGTATGGTAGTAGCTCTGAAATGTAAATAGTCAGAAGACTGCCTTATTTTTAAACCGAGGAAAATATTATGTCAGATACACGTAAACTGACCATTATTGCTACCAAGGGAACTCTAGACTGGGCATATCCTCCGTTCATCCTCGGCAGTACAGCTGCTGCCCTTGGTATGGAAGTATCTATCTTCTTTACCTTTTATGGTTTGAACTTATTGCTCAAGGACACCAGTGTCCTGAAGGTAACACCGATGGCCAACCCGGCGATGCCGATGAAAATGCCTTTTGGTCCAAAAGGACTGCAAAGCATCGACTGGGGTCCAAAAATTCCTAATGTATTGTGGAATATTCCCTTCATGGACAGCATTGCTACAACCCTGATGAAAAAAACCATCAGCAACTGTGGCGTAGCTTCAATTGCTGAACTGCGTGAGCTGTGCCAGGAAGCCGAGGTCAAGTTCCTAGCCTGCCAGATGACCGTCGAGTTGTTCGGCCATGATCCTAAAGGATTCATCGAAGGTTGCGACTTTGTAGGTGCTGCCACCTACTTTGAAGAATCATCAGATGCTGATCAGTCTCTGTTTATCTAAGCAGAGATCCATGTGATCATTAAAAAGCCGCTCATCGAGCGGCTTTTTTTATGCCTTTGTTTTTAATCTATTAAGTCCGCAAATGAACGCTAATAAACGCTAATTTTTTACCGCAGAGACGCAGAGGGCGCAGAGAAATTCTTTTATGTATGTTTGTTGGCTGATTTAGCTAAGCGCAATCCGACATCATCTTGAATTTGCATAGTCAGTTATGTAGGCCTGCATAAGCGAAGCGTTGCAGGCATGCAACAACAAATAAAATTCGCTTTTATTTGCGTTTATTTGCGTTTATTTGCGGACAACTTGGTTTTCGCCTTTTGCCAGTAATCCTCGAGCTCTTCGACACTGCAATCATCCATCAGCCTGCCATCCGCCTGCAATAACTGCTCGACCATGGTAAAACGCGAGATAAATTTCAAATTTGAATCACGCAGTGCCTGCTCCGGATTCACGCCCAGGTGACGCGACAGATTCACACAGGCAAACAGGATATCTCCCAGTTCATCTGCGATTCTTTCCTGATTATTCTGTTGACCAATTTCAGCCTTCAGTTCTCCGATCTCTTCCTGCAGCTTGTCGAACACCGGCGTAACATCATCCCAGTCGAAACCATGATGCGCCGCTCGCTTCTGCAGCTTTGATGACCAGCGCAAGGCAGGCATGGTTGACGCAATACCATCAAGCACACTTTTTTGCTCGTGTTGCTTTGCCTGACGCTCGTCCTTCTTGTGCTTCTCCCACGCCTGATTAAGCGCCTGCTTGTCCCTGGTTTTATCTTCACCAAAAACATGCGGGTGCCTGCGTATCAACTTGTCACTGATTGCAGTAACAACATCCTCGAAACTGAACTCACCCTGCTCCCTGGCCATCTGCGCATGAAATACAACCTGGAACAGCAAGTCTCCCAGCTCATCCCTGAGATCATGAAGGTCCATACGCTCAATCGCATCGGCAACTTCATAGGCTTCTTCAATTGTATAGGCCGATATGGTTTTGAATGTCTGCTCGATATCCCACGGACATCCGTTATCGGGATCACGCAATGCCGCCATGATATCGAGCAGTTTATCGATTTGACTAGATTCGCCCACCATGTCTAATCCCCATTAAAAAAGGCGAGTCACCCCGCCTTTTGATCATTAATGAACTTGAACATCAGAATGCAAACCGCACCCCGATGTGTGCATTATCATCCACATCATATTTGAGTCCCGTATCCAGTTTCACTTCCAGCTTCCTGTAACCTACATAGGCACGTGCACTTGGCGTCACTTCGAGCTCAAGTGCTGCACGATATTCCACAAGCCCATCGAAGTCAGCGAAGCTGGTTACACTCGGTGCCCAGAAGCCTTCAACCAGGATCGCAATAGGCGTACTCGACGGAAATACATATCGCAAGTTACCACCGACCGCAATGGCGCCACCACTTGGATTTTCCTGAGATGAAGCACCCGGAACGTTTGACGAAAAATCAAGCCTGCCCGCATATGCCTTGCCGCCTACACCAAAATGCAGGGCACGCACATCGCCCGTGCCGCTGCCGGAAACCACAATGGCTCCATTGACCAGGAAATCATCATTTTCATTAATAAGCAGGCCGATGCCAATATCGGCGCCACCATAGCCAAATGTGGCATTTTGTGTCAGGAAAGTAACTTCTGCTGTTTCACTGCTGAGTTTAAGGTCAAGCCCGGCTGATAGAACGTTTGATGCCGGTAGTAAGGCTGCGATTGTTATCAATGCTTTTCTAAGCATATTTTATTATTACCTCTTTTATTGCATGGTGGAACCTGAAATCAACGGGTCCCTGTCGTGGACGAATAATAGCAGCTCGAACACAAATGTGCTTCATCCCTGAAACATCCACTCTGTTCTCGCGTGTGATAAAGTAGACTCCATTTCATAGTTTCAGTTCATACATCCTTGACATGAAGCACAATTCCATTTGCATACTTGGCGGTACCGGTTTTGTCGGCAAATATATCGCCAGCCAGCTGGTATCCAGAGGCAAACATGTACGAATTCTCACCAGAAACCGGAACAATCACCGTGACCTGCTGGTATTACCCAACCTCGAGCTGGTTGAAGCGGACGTGTTTGATAGTTCTCAGCTGGAAGCACAACTCGAAGGCATGGATGCCGTTATCAATCTCATCGGTATACTCAACGAAAGACAGCACAATGGTGACGGCTTTCGCAAGGTGCATGTTGATCTGCCAAAAAGCATCCTCGGAGCATGCCTTAAATTACATATTCCTCGAATAATACATATGAGTGCGCTGAACGCGGATGCCAACCTGGGGCCAAGCTTTTATCTTCGAACCAAAGGTGAAGGCGAGAATGCGCTGCACACCTTTTCGAGCGAGCGCCTGGCAGTAACCAGCTTCAGACCATCCGTTATATTCGGCCCGGGTGACAGTTTCCTCAACCGCTTCGCGATGTTGCTGAAAGTGACACCCTTCGCTTTTCCGCTGGCCTGTGCGAATGCGCGCTTTGCACCGGTTTATGTTGGCGATGTTGCCGACCGTTTTGTGCAAGCGCTAGATGACAAGTCCACCTTTGGCAAACATTTTGATTTATGCGGACCTGAACAATACACACTGAAACAACTGGTTGACTACACAGCCAGCACCCTTGGCCTGAAAAAACGTGTCATTGCACTACCAGACTTCATCAGCAAAATGCAGGCATACACACTGGAATGGTTTCCAGGAAAACCATTCTCGATTGATAACTATAAATCGCTGAAAACCGACAGTGTCTGTCAACAGGGTGCACATGAACCCACATCGATGGATATGGTTGTTCCATCTTACCTTGGAAATGACAACAGGCAGACTGAGTATGATGCCCTGCGTAAGATTGCGCGCCGACTTTGAACACCTCGCCTGATAAAAAACTGGTCATCCGCTGTTTGCACAAGATCTTGCCGGTAGAGTCCGTTTTACATCAGGCGGAAGATCTCAGGCCCTATGAATGCGATGGTCTTTCCGCATACCAGCAAGTACCGATGGTCGTGGTTTTACCTGAAACCATAAAGCAGATCGAAGACATCCTGTCGTTTTGTACCCATCAAAAAATACCCGTAGTGGCGCGCGGTGCTGGTACAGGATTGTCAGGCGGTGCATTGCCACTCGAAAACGGCATCCTGATGAGCCTTGCCAAATTCAACCGCATACAGAACATCGATATTGATAACCGTACTGCGCGCGTCCAGCCGGGTGTTCGCAACCTGGCCATTTCCGAGGCAGCCAGCGGCCATGGGCTGTACTACGCGCCTGACCCTTCATCACAAATCGCCTGCTCCATAGGCGGCAATGTGGCTGAAAATGCCGGCGGCGTACACTGCCTCAAATACGGCCTCACGGTACATAATATTTTCAAGCTTGAAGTCATCACCATGCAGGGTGATCACCTGACCATTGGCAGCGATGCCTTCGACAGCCCCGGCTATGACCTGCTCGCACTGATGACTGGCTCCGAGGGCCTGCTCGGTGTAATCACGGAGATTACCGTGAAACTCCTGCCCAAACCTGAAGCCGCCAACGTAATCCTTGCAGCCTTCGACGATGTCGCTACTGCCGGTCAGGCGGTAAGCAATATTATTGCTGATGGCATCCTGCCCGCAGGACTCGAGCTGATGGACAATGCAGCCCTTCGCGCGGCAGATGATTTTGTAAAAGCCGGTTACCCGCGCGATGCAGCCGCGATATTACTGTGTGAAATCGACGGCACCAGCGCCGAGGTCGCGGACCAGCTGGAACAGGCGCAACAGGTGCTGAGAAATTCAGCTGCAACAGAAATTCGGGTTGCCGAGGACGAACAGCAACGGGCGAAATTCTGGGCTGGCCGCAAGGCCGCTTTCCCCGCAGTGGGCCGGCTGTCACCCGACTACTACTGCATGGATGGCACGATTCCACGCTACCAGATCGCCAATGTGTTAACACGCATCAGCGAACTGTCGAATGAATACGGGCTGCCGATCGTAAACGTGTTCCATGCTGGCGATGGCAATCTGCACCCGCTGATTCTTTACGATGCCAATATCGATGGTGAACTCGAAAGAACCGAAGAGCTGGGCGGCAAGATACTGGAAATATGCGTTGCAGCCGGCGGCACCATTACGGGTGAGCACGGTGTTGGCATGGAAAAAATCAACCAGATGTGTGTTCAGTTCAATGACAGGGAACTGCTGCAGTTCCATGCGATCAAGCATGCGTTTGACCCTGACCAACTGCTCAATCCCGGCAAGGCAATCCCGACATTGCACCGCTGTGCAGAGTTTGGCGCCATGCACGTTCATCATGGCCAGTTACCACACCCCGAGCTGGAGCGTTTTTAGCGCTGACGCGCAGTGAACAGTGAATAACGAATAATGAATAATGAACAGTGATCTGAGCAACGAGCTACAGGAGAAGGTTTCCTGCGCAAACAGTAATAAAACACCTTTGAATATTACTGCAGGTTGTTCGAAAACATTTTTTGGTCACGAGGTTGACGGCGAAAAACTAGATGTCAGCAGTCATGCCGGCATCATTGGTTATCGCGCCAGTGAACTGGTCATCACTGCAAGAAGCGGAACAAAACTGACCGACATTGAGACTGCGCTCGCCGAACAGAATCAGCAGTTGGCATTCGAACCACCCAGGCATACCGCCGATTCAACCATAGGCGGCGTGATCGCCTGCGGCCTGTCGGGGCCTGGAAGACCATTCCAGGGCGCCGCCAGGGATTTTGTGCTGGGTGCAAAAATCATCAATGGCAAGGGGGAACTGATGCAGTTCGGTGGCCAGGTGATGAAAAATGTCGCCGGTTATGATGTTTCCAGGTTGATGGTCGGCGCACAGGGCACCCTGGGTGTACTGCTCGAACTCTCTCTCAAGGTTTTACCTAAAGCAGAGACTGAAACCACGCTGGCATTCGAGATCAACGCAACAGAGGGGCACAAAAGGTTGCGTGAATGGCTAAGCGATGGCCACCCGGTAACAGCCAGCTGCCATTACCAGGGCGTGTTTTCGATCCGCCTGGGCAGCACTGAAAACAGTATCAGGGATGCACAAAAAAAAATGGGCGGCGAAGTCATTTCCAGTGATTTATGGCAGCAGCTTCGCCATCAGTCACACCCCTGGTTTCAACAAAAAAATTTATGGAGAATGTCGCTGCCACCGGCGGCGGCGATACACGATGAAGATAAGCAGTTAATCGAATGGGGCGGCGCACTGCGCTGGAAAGTTTCAAATAACGATTTATTTGAACAGGCGAAGCGCCTTGGCGGCCATGCAACGCGTTACACTTTGAACACAAACTCAACCAAAGCCACAACATCGGATGAAATATTCCAACCACTGCAGGGCGGGATGCTGGCCATACACAAGCGCATCAAGTATGCGCTTGATCCCAATAACATTCTGAATCCAGCCAGGCTGTATAAAGAGCTGTGAAGACCTCGATCACTCTCAGCAATCTCGAAACGCATCATGGCAAGCAAGCGGATCGTATCCTGCGTAACTGTGTACACTGCGGCTTCTGCAATGCGACCTGCCCGACCTATCAACTCACCGGTGATGAACTCGATGGGCCGCGTGGCCGTATCTACCTGATCAAGCAGGTGCTCGAAGGCAATCGCCCGGGCAGGCATACACAAACACATCTCGACCGATGCCTGACCTGCAGAAACTGTGAATCAACCTGCCCTTCAGGTGTCGATTATGGCCAACTGGTCGATATCGGACGCAAGCTGGTCTCGGAACAGTCCCGGCGCACACTGAGTGACCGCTTCAAGCGCTTTGCTGTGCGCAAGCTGTTTCTGACAAAACCGTTATTTAACACCGCTATAGCAAGCGCACAGTTTTTCAGAAGCGTACTTCCCTCAGCGATCAAACAAAAGCTACCCGCAAAACCGGAAACGCTGCTGCCATGGCCCGGGAATGAACACAAACGAAAAATACTCCTGCTGCAAGGCTGTGTTCAGCCGGCCTTGCAGCCCAATATTGATCGTGCTGCCGCCATCTTACTTGACCGCCTCGGCATTCAAACACTGCGCATTCCGCGAACAGGATGCTGTGGAGGGCTAAGCCATCACCTGGATGCATTTGATGAAGCACGCGTTTATATAAAACACAATATTGATGCCTGGTGGCCCTACATCGAGAACAACCAGGTCGAAGCCATCATCTCCACCGCCAGCGGCTGCGGCGTGACGATCAGGGAATATGGACAAATGCTGGCAGACGATGACGACTACAGTCTCAAGGCAGCAAGGGTGAGTAAATTAAGCAGGGACCTGAGTGAAATCGTCGCCGAAGAATCTTTGCCAGCAGCTAGCATAGATGACCCAATGCGCACAGTTGCTTTTCACCCGCCCTGCACCTTACAGCATGGCCAGCAGCTACGAGGAAAAGTGGAATCCATACTCGAAGCCTCGGGCAGACAGCTGGTCGCTTTCCAGGAGTCACATCTTTGCTGCGGTTCTGCAGGCACTTATTCCATCCTGCAAAAATCCATGGCCGAGCAGTTACGCGACAGAAAACTGCAAAATATTCAAGCCGAACAGCCCGATGTGATCGCGACCGCAAATATTGGCTGCCTGTTGCATTTGCAAAGCGGAACCGATATTCCTGTCAGGCACTGGATCGAGTTGCTGGTCTGATCCTTTAAAAAGGTGTCTTCACCTTACTTAGTGGGCTGATACGATAAAAACTTTGCCACAGAGGTCACAGAGGCTAATACTTGTTTTATTGTTTTGATCTGGATTACAGTGAACGTAGGAGCGGCTTTAGCCGCGAACAGCCATAATCGCGGCTAAAGTCGCTCCTACAAGCTAATAACCTCTGTGTTCTCCGTGCCTCTGTGGCAAGCATTTATTTACCCACTCGATCAGGGGTGGCGCTAAAAAATGAAACCACACATTCAATACGTAGTCGGAACCGAATATTCGTGGCAGAATAGCCGGCTCTTTTTTCAACCAGAACAGAATATCGACCATGAGCATTACCTCTTTTAATCCGCCTGTACGCACACTCATGGGCCCCGGCCCTTCCGATGTCCACCCGCGTGTCACCGGTGCGATGGCGCGCCCTACCATCGGTCACCTCGATCCGGCATTTGTCGGCATGATGGATGAAGTCAAACAGATGCTGCAGTATGCGTTCCAGACCAACAACCAGCTGACCATTCCCGTGTCCGCGCCCGGCTCCGCCGGCATGGAGACCACGTTTATGAACTTACTGGAACACGGTGACAAGGCCATCGTCTGTCAGAACGGTGTTTTCGGCGGTCGTATGAAAGAGAACGTGGAACGCTGCGGTGCCACACCCATCATGGTTGAAGACGATTGGGGCAAGCCGGTCGACCCGCAGAAAGCAGAGGACGCGCTGAAAGCAAACCCTGATGCAAAATTACTCGCATTTGTACATGCAGAAACATCGACCGGTGCACGTTCCGATGCCGACGTGCTGTGCAAGCTTGCACACGACCACGACACGCTGGCACTGGTTGATGCCGTGACATCACTCGGCGGATCTGAGCTCAAGGTCGATGAATGGGGCATCGATGCGATCTACTCCGGTACGCAGAAGTGTCTATCCTGCACACCGGGCATTTCACCGGTCAGCTTCAGCAACCGCGCTGTCGAAGTCATCACCAGCCGCAACACCAAGGTACAGAGCTGGTTCCTCGATACCAACCTGGTGATGGGTTACTGGGGTCCGAACGCAAAGCGCGCTTATCACCACACTGCCCCGGTCAACGCATTATACGCATTGCACGAATCACTGGTGATGCTGCAGGATGAAGGGCTCGAGAACTCATGGGCACGCCACTACAACAATCACCTGGTGCTGCGTGCCGGTATCGAAGCCATGGGGCTATCCTTCATTGTCGATGAGGGCCACCGCCTGCCTCAGCTTAACTCGGTTACCATACCTGACGGTGTTGATGAAGCCGCAGTGCGTTCAAGGCTGCTGAACGAATTTAACCTGGAAATCGGTGCCGGCCTCGGTGCTCTCGCCGGCAAGGTCTGGCGTATTGGCCTGATGGGACACAGCTCGCGTGCTGAAAATATATTCCTCTGTCTCAGCGCACTTGAAGCTGTACTCAACGAGATGGGTGCCGATATCAATACCGGTGTTGCGCTGGAAGCTGCACAGGCTGCGATGAAATAATCAACATCTCCAACAAATGCACACATCGCGTTATTTGCGGATAAGCCAATCTTTATAAAAAAAAGATTTTGCCGCAAATAACGCGATAAGTTCGATGCTTACAATCTCTTTGTAATGATTCTTTTTTCACTATTCACTATTCACTATTTGATAAGTGCCACGACATCGTTTACATGTTTTTGTGCCAGGACATCGTTTACATTGCTCTTTAACAATTTGGTAGCCACCTAAACCGTTACCATGAACACATCCTAACTTATTGGAGGTGTTCATGAAAAAAAACGCTTGAACAGGAACGGCAATGGGCTGTTCAACGGTATCGTGAGGGTCAAAGTCCTGAAAGCATTTGCATCTCTCTTGGTCGAACTAGACCCTGGTTGTACAAGTGGCTGGATCGTTATGACCCATCCAACACCGACTGGTACCGTGATAAGTCAAGATGTCCCCTTACGAGTCCACAGCGAACGGCCAGGGAGATTGAGGAAATCGTTAAATTGACTCGACTCAGTCTCTACAACCAGGACCTGTTCTGTGGCGCCCAAGCTATCCTTTGGGAGCTTGAAGAACAGGGCATACAACCGTTGCCATCGCTTCGCACCATCAACCGTATTCTGAGTCGTAATGATCTGACTCGCCGGCGTACGGGTCGCTATGAACCGAAGGGTGCGCGGTACCCGAATCTACCAGCGAAGGTTCCTAACTTTCGGCACCAGGCTGATTTCGTGGGCCCTCGCCATCTCAGGGGTAAGGCAGACCCTCTACGGTTCTACAGCATGAATGTTGTGGATCTGAATACAGGCCGGTGCGGGACTCAGCCGTTGTTCAGTCGGAGCGGAAACGCCGTATATGAGGCATTTTGGGCTATCTGGAACCGACTTGGAGTACCTCGCCATCTCCAGGTCGACAATGAGATGGTCTTCTACGGCAGTCCCACCTATCCACGCGGTATGGGGCCACTTATTCGTCTGTGTCTCCACTATGGAATAGAACTCTGGTTCATCCCACAATCAGAGCCATGGCGCAATGGTGTGATCGAACAGTTCAATAACCACTACCAACAGAAGTTTCTTGACCGCGTTCCTATGCAAACAGCAAATGAGTTGAGCGCAGGCGCTTTGGCCTTTGAGCAAAAACACAACAGCCGCTATCGTTACAGCAAACTGAACGGTAAAACGCCACTGGAAGTTCTGAGTCGGTCAGGGAAGAAACCACTTCGCTTTCCGCCAAGCCAGGCAGCACCTGAGACGCCGTTAAAGAAACCAGAGTCAGGGTATTATCACCTGATCCGATTTATTCGCAGTGAGTGCAAACTCGATATATTTGGTGAGCGTTTCCGTGTTTCACCAGATCTTCAGTACGAGTATGTGGTGGCTACCATCGATGTTAAAGAGCAAAAAATCAAACTCATCCATGATCAACTTCAAGTGGATGAATTTGATTACAAATTACGTTAAAGCAACATCTGGGATCAGGTATAACATCCTGATTCCAGTTAAACTGTAAACGATGTAGTGGCACGTTTTTGTGTCTACGATGTCGTGGCACTTATCAACTATTCACTATTCACTATTCACTATTAATTAATAACTACTGGTTGTTATAGATAATGAGTCCAGCTCCAGCAATCACCATCAGTCCGCCAACAATCACACTGGCATTTACATGCACATGCCTGAACATCAAGTACGAGAAGAATGCAACAAACACCGGGTAGGTGATTTCAATCAAGCTCGCCAGCGTCGCGTTTTTGCTACTAATTGCCAGAAACACGAACGCTGCACCGACAAGACTGGTAAATCCTATTACCGAAACCATCCATTGCTCTGAGGCAGGCAAACTACGAAAATTCTGAATATCCGTACTGAGCTGAGCCGCAAAAAACGGCGCCAGTAACAATACCGGTATCACGCTTATCAACAGCACACCGAATAGCGATATCCGCTGTAACGCGAAACCAACCAGCGGATAATGCACGCCCCATGCCAGTGCGGCACCTAAAGCAGCAACATACCAGGGTATTTGCATAACAGGCACTCCAGACTTGATTTATGATAGATGCATATTAATGAATTTAACTCGACTTAAAAACTTTCAGGTGATTCCTGGTCAACTATCAATCCATCTGTGGCAGTATTACTGCCATGAAAACATATCTGGTCGGCGGTGCCGTACGTGATGAATTGCTGGACTACCCACACAAAGAAAAAGACTGGGTGGTTGTTGGTGCAACAGCTGAAGAAATGCTCGCTGCCGGTTATCAACAGGTCGGCAAGGACTTCCCTGTATTCCTCCATCCCGAAACAAAAGAAGAATATGCACTGGCCCGTACCGAGCGTAAAACCTCACCCGGCTATAAAGGCTTTGACGTGCACGCAAGTCCCGATGTTACGCTGGAACAGGACCTGTTACGCCGCGACCTGACAATCAATGCGCTGGCAAAAGACGAGTCAGGCGAGATCATCGACCCGTTCAATGGCCTGCAGGACATACACGACAAGATCCTGCGCCATGTTTCCCCCGCATTCACCGAAGACCCGGTGCGCATACTTCGGGTCGCCAGGTTCGCAGCACGTTACCTGCATCTTGGCTTCATCGTTGCTGATGAAACCATGCAGCTGATGAGACAAATGGTTGAAGATGGTGAAGTCGATGCCCTGGTGTCTGAACGCGTGTGGCAGGAAATGGAAAAAGCCCTGGGTGAACGCTCGCCATCCCGCTTTATAGAAGTGTTGCGCGATTGTGGCGCACTGAAGCGCATACTGCCGGAACTGGACAGGCTGTTTGGCGTACCACAACCGGAACAGCATCATCCCGAGATCGACACCGGTATTCATACGTTGATGGTGCTGCAACAGGCCTGCAGGCTGAGCAACGATACCGAAGTTCGTTTTGCTGCATTGATGCACGATTTAGGTAAAGGCGTTACGCCAGAATCAGAATGGCCACAACATATCAAGCACGAAGCACGCGGTGCGAAAATCGTGCTTGATGTCTGCAAACGCCTGCGCGTTCCAAATGAATATCGTGATCTGGCAGAACGTACCGCACGCTTTCACCTGCATTATCATCGCGCACTGGAATTAAAACCAACGACCGTCGTCAAGACACTGGAACAACTCGACGCTTTCAGAAAACCACAGCGTTTTGAAAAGTTCCTGCTCGCAAGTGAAGCCGATGCGCGTGGTCGGCCGGGTCATGAGAATAAATCTTTCCCACAAGGTGACTATTTCAGGAAAGCCCTGAAAGCAGCCCAGCAAGTTGATGTCAAAGACTTAGTGCAACAGGGCTATAGCAATAAAGCGCTTGCCGAGAAAATCAGAGAAGAGCGCATAATGCTGGTTGCTGCAATCGAAAAATAAAATCAGCAATACTATTTCATCTTCATATCGTAGGAGCGGCTTTAGCCGCGATCTGGTGCATTCGCGGCTAAAGCCGCTCCTACGATATGCAAACCGGACATAGTGCAAAATATACTTACCTATGCAATATATCGCTCCAACCTGGTGAGCATAAACCGCAACTGCGTCCTTGACAGGACCAGGGCAACTGCGACACCCAATGCATTCGCTAACATATCACCGACTTCACTGTAACGTCTTGAGTCAAAACCCTGCAAGTACTCCAGCAACAGGCCAAGACACAGGAAAAATATCACCCAGCGAAACACATGATGCCTGATATGGTATATCTGCATAAACCAGAACGTTAATAGAAAATAGGCCAGTGCATGAAGCAACTTGTCCTGGTATGGCAGATCCGTATCAATTTCAACCGGGCTGCTGGTCAATGACAGAAATATCACCAGCGCTATTAACAGGTAACCGACTAGCAGCCAGAGCTTTCGATAGCGCAGATCAGGATTAATTGCCTGCATCAGATAAACAGCACCACCAGCACAGCCCCCAGAACAAGCCGATAAGCAACAAACGGCATCATGCCAATGCGATCGAGCAGCTTGAGAAAATAATGTATGCATGCGTATGCGCTGATTGCAGATATTAGTGCGCCAAGCAGTAAAGGCTGTGCGTCCTGAATACTGGCATCACTCAGGTAGTCAATCGTTTCAAGCGAGCCTGCCAGAAAGATAACAGGTATAGACAGCAGGAAAGAAAACCTGGCGGCGGCTTCAGGCTTCATGCCCAGCATCAAGGCAGCGGTAATAGTGATGCCGGAGCGTGATGTACCGGGGATCAAGGCCAGC
>Ga0209271_10000366_pt1 | contig 15524 bp, 9 predicted proteins | sample tdAd002_FD_187123 | JGI IMG/M metagenome (GOLD analysis project Ga0209271, IMG submission 187123) | Marine sediment microbial communities from the Atlantic coast under amendment with organic carbon and nitrate - tdAd00.2 (SPAdes)... | ecosystem: Environmental > Aquatic > Marine > Coastal >... | reverse complement strand
AAACTAACGCCGCTACGGTGCAAAAAGACATTCCCGAGAGTGCGTTTAAGCGGCATTGCTTTGCAGGGTTTCCAGCAAGGAATCGAACTCGGCTGCCTTGGGCTTGACCATCCAGATCTTGCGCTGGAAGTGGTTGAAGTTTTCGAGGATATACTGCCCCCATTCGCTTTGGGTTTCCTGCACGTATTCGCCGATGGCGGATTGCAGGTAAACGCGATGGCTTTCCATCGATTCATCTGCGATTCGATGAATGTCGATGAGTTCCTTGTTAACCCGGTCAAAGAAATTGCGGTCGAGATCAAGCACATAAGCTATGCCGCCGGTCATGCCGGCTCCGAAATTGTATCCGGTGTTTCCGAGAATTGTAACAATGCCGCCCGTCATGTATTCACAGCCGTGATCGCCGATTCCCTCGACCACGGCATGGGCACCCGAATTGCGCACCGCGAAACGTTCACCCGCCAGCCCCGCGGCGAGCAGCTTGCCACCGGTTGCACCGTAGAGGCAGGTGTTGCCGATAATAGTCGTATCCTGCGATTTGAAGTGGCTATTGCCAGGTGGCGAAATGACAACCTTGCCACCGGCCATACCCTTGCATACGTAATCGTTGGCATCGCCTTCGAGGTACATGTTGAGACCACCGGCATTCCAGACACCAAAGCTTTGCCCTGCGGTTCCCTTGAGGTGCAGCGTAATCGGTGTTTCAGACATGTCGTGGTTGCCGTGGAGGCGCGCAATTTCACCGGAAAGCCTAGCGCCGATTGAACGATGGGTATTGTTGATCCTGTACTCGAATTCTCCACCGCTCGAGTTTTTAATCGCGTCGGCGCAATCGGTTACCATTTGCTCGGCAAGTTCGCCCTTATCCCAGGGTGGATTGCGTTCCTCGGTACAGTAACGCGGTAGTTCGGAGTCGACACCGGCGTCCGACAGAATCGGACCGAGGTTCAGATTTTGCTGGCTTGAGGTATTGCCCGCTACGACTTCAAGTAATTCGGTGTGACCGATCAAGTCCTCAAGTTTGGATACCCCGAGCGTCGCCAGAATTTCGCGCACCTCTTCGGCAACAAAGCGAAAATAGTTTTTGACCTTTTCGGTGGTGCCGACGTAATGCAGTTCACGTAGCAGGTCGTTTTGCGTTGCGACCCCGGTGGCGCAGTTGTTCAAGTGACAAATGCGCAGATACTTGCAACCCATCGCAACCATTGGCCCGGTGCCGAAACCAAAGCTTTCGGCGCCGAGGATGGCTGCCTTGATAACATCGAGCCCGGTTTTGAGCCCACCATCGGTTTGAATGCGAACCTTGCTGCGCAACTTGTTGGCACGCAATACCTGGTGAGTCTCCGAGAGGCCCAGTTCCCACGGAGAACCGGCATATTTAACCGAAGTCAGCGGGCTCGCACCGGTGCCACCGTCGTGGCCGGCGATCGTGATCAGGTCGGCATAAGCCTTGGCGACACCTGCAGCAATCGTGCCCACGCCCGCCTCGGCCACGAGCTTGACCGAAACCAGCGCCTGCGGATTGACCTGCTTGAGGTCGAAAATCAGTTGCGCCAGGTCTTCTATCGAGTAGATGTCGTGGTGTGGTGGGGGTGAAATCAGGGTAATACCCGGATCGGAGTTGCGCAGGCGAGCTATCAGTTCGTTGACCTTGTTACCCGGTAATTGTCCGCCTTCTCCCGGCTTGGCGCCCTGCGCAATCTTGATTTGCAACACTTCGGCATTGACCAGGTAATGCGGGGTAACGCCGAAACGGCCTGACGCGACCTGCTTGATCTTGGATACCTTGTCGGTACCGAAGCGAGCCGGGTCTTCGCCACCTTCACCGGAGTTGGAGCGCCCACCGAGCTGATTCATTGCCTGTGCGAGGGTTTCATGGGCTTCGGGCGAGAGTGCGCCGAGCGACATGCCGGCCGAGTCAAAACGGGCGAGGATGTTGGCGCTGGGCTCGACCTCGTCGATATCGATCGACTGTTGTGGTTTAAGCTGCATCAGGTCGCGCAACGCGGTTGGCGGGCGGTTATTCACGATGTCGGTGTATTTTTTCCAGTCGACGTAATTACCGCTATTAACCGCTGCCTGCAGGCTATGCACGACATCCGGGTTATAGGCGTGGTATTCGCCGCCGTGAATATATTTTAACAAGCCACCCTGTTCGATGGTCTTGCGCGGGTTCCAGGCAAACTTGTTGAGTGCCTTCTGTTCGGCCTCGAGTTCATCAAAGCCGATACCGTCGATGCGGCAAGTGGTGCCGGGGAAGCACAGGTCGACCACGTCATGGTGCAGTCCGACTATTTCAAAAAGTTGAGCGCCGCGATAACTGGCCATGGTCGAGATGCCCATCTTGGAAATTATCTTGTACAGCCCCTTGTTGATGCCGCGGCGATAGTTCGAGCCGGTGTCCGGGCAGGTCAGTTCCGGCAGTTCGCCGGTGCGGGTCATGCCGACAATGCTGGCATAGGCGAGATAAGGGTAAAGTGCGGTTGCGCCAAAACCGAGCAGTACCGCCATCTGGTGGGGATCGCGGGCGGTGCCGGTCTCCACCACGATATTGGTATCACAGCGACCGCCGCTGTTGCTGAGGCGATGGTGTACCGCACCGGTGGCGAGTGCCGCGTGCACGACCAGTCGATTGCGCGGGATATCCTTGTCGCTCAGCACGAGGATGACAATACCCCTGCGGGATGCCTTCTCGGCCTGATCCTGGATGTCGATGATCGCCTGTTTCAGTGACTTCTTTTCGGGATCATAGCCCAGCGAAATGATTTCATGGGCGTAGCCCTTGTCGTGCCAGGCCAGCAAATCGACATACTTCTGCTCGGAAAGAATCGGTGAACTGACGATCAGTCGGTCGGCATGCTCGGCGGCTTCGTTAAATAAATTATGTTCACGCCCGAAGCAGGTTTCCAGCGACATGACAATTTTTTCGCGCAGCGGATCGATCGGTGGATTGGTGACCTGTGAAAATTGCTGGCGAAAGCTGTCGTACAGCGAGCGACGGTGGCTTGATAGTACCGGTAACGGGGTGTCGTCGCCCATCGAACCGGTGGCCTCCTGCGAGTCCTGCGCGAGCACCTTGAGGATCTGGTCACGTTCCTCGAAGCTGACCTGGAAAAGCTTTTCCAGCCGGGTCAGGGTTTCCTTGTTCATCGCCAGCGCCGAGAAAGGTGAATTAACCGGGTCGGCGCTCAGGCGTATGAGTCGGTCACGCATCCAGATTTCGTAGGGATGGCGATTCTGTAACTGTTTATCAATATCATCGGACATCAATAGCTTGCTGGTCTTGGTGTCGATCGCAATCATTTCGCCCGGTTTCAGCCGACCCTTGGCGATGACATCTTCGGGCGCGTAGTCCCAGACACCAATCTCCGATGCGAGCGTGATGTGTCGATCACGGGTCTGTACCCAGCGTGCCGGACGCAAACCGTTGCGGTCCATAACGCAGCAGGCGTGACGACCGTCGGTCAACACGATTCCAGCAGGGCCATCCCAGGGCTCCATGTGCATTGACGAAAATTCGTAAAAAGCATGCAGCGCCGGTTCCATGTGGTCTACATTCTGCCATGCCGGTGGAATCAACAGGCGCACGGCACGGAACAAATCCATGTCTCCGGAAAGCAGGAAGTCGAGCATGTTATCTAGCGAACTTGAATCCGATCCGGTCATGTTGACGATCGGTTGAATCGCTTCGATGTCCGGGAGTAATTCAGACTTGAACTTGTAGGCACGTGCGTTTGCCCAGTTGCGGTTACCCTGGATCGTGTTGATCTCGCCGTTGTGGGCGAGGTAGCGAAACGGCTGCGCGAGTTTCCATTGTGGCCAGGTATTGGTTGAGAAACGCTGATGGAAAACGCAGATCGCCGATTCCAGCGCGGGATCGCTCAAGTCCGGGTAAAAAATCGGCAGGTTTTCCGGTGTGATCAATCCCTTGTAAGAAAGCACATCGTTGGACATGCTCGAAATATAATAGTATTTCTCGATGCGTCGATTTTCCTGTGCTTCAAACGCCTTGCCAGCGGCCCGGCGTGCCAGGTAAAGCGAACGATTGAACTTGGCACGTGATAAGTCGTCCGGCGCATTGACGTAGACATGGTAAATCGCGGGTAGCGATTTCAGGGCTTCTTCGCCGCAGGCCGATTCATCGATTGGCATTTCACGCCAGCCGGCAACCTCGAGACCCTGGTCGGCAATTTTAGCGGCGATAATCTCCTGGGAAACCAGCGATTCATCTTCGAAGGGCGAGATAAAGACCAGCCCCACGGCATAGCGCCGTGCACAATGGATGCCGAGTTCGGTTGCCCGGGCACGCAGGAAGGTATCCGGTTTTTTTAACAGTAAGCCACAGCCATCGCCCGATTTACCGTCAGCCGCGACAGCACCACGATGCGTCAGACGCGCGAGCGCTTCGATCGAGGTCTTGACCAGCCAATGGCTGGGCTTATCGTCGATATTGGCGATCAATCCGAAACCACAGCTGTCTTTTTCGAAGCTGGGTTGGTAGAGACCTGTCAGTTCCTGGTTCGTGCTCATGGTTCCTAAATTTGTGGTTAAGCCGGGCCGCCTGTGCTGCCGGCTGTCCTTTGCGCCATGAAAAACCGGATTTTTCACGCAGCCAAAAGGCCAAGTAGTATACCTGTGAGCGTTGGATATATGAAATCGGGCGCTTTGGCCAAATAGAGTTTGCACCGGCTTGGTGCGCGCGTTTAAGGGTTCAGGGTCTGTAGTAGTTTTTCCTGGTTATAGTCGGCGCTGACGAAGGCTTCGCCGATCGCGTTTAACAAAACCAGTTTTATTTGGCCATCAACTGCCTTCTTGTCAATTGACATGGCCTTGAGATATTGCTCGATCGAGATTTCTTTGGGCGGAATTACCGGCAGCCCGGCCTGTTGTAACAGCACGACACCGCGTTTCCGGTCTTCCTCATCGATCCGGCCTTCGCGAATTGACAGGTCGATTGCCATGACCATGCCGGCCGCGACCGCTTCGCCATGCAGCCACTTACCATAGCCCATCACGGTTTCGATGGCATGCCCGAAGGTGTGACCGAGATTCAGGATCGCACGCAGTCCGGTTTCGCGTTCGTCCTGTTCAACCACGCGTGCCTTGTTTTGGCAGGAAACCAATACCGCCTGCGCGAGCAGATCCTGGTCGAGATTCGACAGGCCGGCGATGTTGTGCTCCAGCCATTTAAAAAAATCGGCGTCACAAATCAGACCATACTTGATGACTTCGGCGAGACCAGCGCTCAATTCCCGTGCGGGCAGGGTGTTCAGGGTGCCGATATCGGCGATGACGCACTGTGGTTGAAAAAACGCACCGATCATATTTTTACCAAGTGGGTGGTTGACGCCGGTTTTACCGCCGACCGATGAATCGACCTGCGACAGCAAGGTCGTCGGAATCTGAATAAAATTCACTCCACGTTGGTAAATGCTCGCGGCAAATCCGGCAATATCGCCAACCACGCCTCCACCCAGCGCGATTACCGTGGTGTGTCGATCATGTCGGTTGCTGAGCAGCAAGTCGATGATGGTTTCTACCGACGCCATGGTCTTGTGCTGCTCGCCGTCCTCGAGAATTATTTCGTCGTGCCGGATGTTTGCGCTATCAAGCGCCTTTTGTACCGGCTCGAGATACAGAGGCGCGACCGTGCTGTTGGTTACGACCAGCGCCGATCGACCATGGACGTGACGGTTGATCAAGTCCGCCTGGTCGAGCAATCCTGTGCCGATATAAATCGGGTAGCTGCGATTATCGAGGTCTACATTGAGCGTGTGCTTGAGGTGCATTCTTATTTCAAACTGTCGGGCAACTGGGTGATGATATCAGCTGCGAGGCGTCGCGCCATACGCTTGTCGGTCTTGACCGCGAGATCTGCCAGGTCGAGGTAGATTGGACGACGTTCGGCCGACAGTGATTCGAGGCGCTCACGCGGGTTCTCGGTTTGAAGCAACGGTCTTTTCTTGTCGCGGCGGAGCCGGTACAGCTGTTGGTTAATCGATGTATCGAGGAACACGATGTAGCCTTTTTGCTTCAACAGTTGCTGGTTTTCGCTGCGCATTATGGAACCGCCGCCAGTGGCTATTACGCGGTTGTTCGTGCTCAGCAACTCGCTGAGTGCGCTGGATTCCCGGTCCCGAAATCCGTGCTCACCTTCGATGTCGAAGATGCGCGCAATATCAACCCCGGTGCGTTTCTCGATAAAGTGATCGCTGTCCTGGAATTCACGGTGCAGACGTTTGGCAATAATATTGCCGATCGTCGATTTACCGGAACCCATCGGTCCGATCAGGATGATATTTCGATGACTCATGCGCCTATGATACCCCAAACAAAAAAAAGGCAGCCACCGGGGCTGCCTCTTTTTTGAGTCGGAATATTTTTTATCGGATATCGAGGTTCGCCCCTTGGAGGATTTTCGGCGTAACAAAAATCAGCAGTTCGGTGCGATCGTCAACCTCAACAGTTGTCTTGAACAGGTTTCCTACGACTGGCAGGTCACTGAAAAAGGGTACTCGCGTTACCTGGTTGGTTTTTTCGGTTTCGTAAATACCACCGAGTACCACGGTCTGACCATTAACGACCAGCAGCTGCGATTGCACTTCCCGGGTATCGATACTTGGTGCCGATAGTCCGGCGCCAAAAGCTACCGTTTCACCGACGTTATCCTTGTGCACATCGAGATCCATGATGACGCGATCGTCCGGGGTAATTTGCGGCGTTACCTCGAGCGAGAGTACCGCCTTTCTGAATTTCAGAGTGGCGTCACCGTCATCGAGTTCGAGGTAGGGAATTTCCACACCTTGCTCGATTCTTGCGGTATGTGAATCAGCAGTGATGACCCGCGGGCTTGATACCACTTCGCCGCGACCCTCGATTTGAGCGGCCGAAAGCTCCATTGAGAGCAGAGTCCCGAGCGGCAGCTTGGCCAGTGCCAACGCAAAGCTACCAGCCGGATTTTGCACCGGCAGGTTTACATTGAGTCCATCAAATGCGTTGAATGTATTATCGTTCACCAGGCTGTTAATGCCACTCAGAGTTCCGGAGGTAGTCGAGGAATCCCCAGGCGACTGGAAGTCTCCCTGGCTATCGTTGCTAACGCCGAAGCGCACGCCCAGTTCCTTACTAAAGTCATCGTTGGCAATAACCACCCGTGACTCGATCAACACCTGGCGCACGGGAATATCCAGCTCGGCAAGCAGTGTGCGCACATTCGACAGACTGGAGTTGGTGTCCTTGACCAACAGCGTATTGGTGCGTTCATCGACACTCACCGAACCCCGCGCCGACAGAATCGCGTTATCCTTGAGTTTCAGAAGATCGGCTAATTCAGAAGCCTTGGCATAATTGACCTTTATGAATTCGGTACGCAAGCGCTCTAGTTCTTCCACCTGTCTGCGAGATTCGAGTTCGAGTTTTTCGCGTGCGGCTATCTCATCGGTCGGCGCGATCAGGATCACGTTACCCGCTTTTCGCTGATCCAGACCCTTGGTCTTGAGGATAATATCCATCGCCTGGTCCCAGGGGACGTTTTTCAGGCGCAGGGTCAGATTACCCTCTACCGAATCTGAAACCACCAGGTTGAGTCCGGTGAAATCTGCGAGCAGCTGTAAAACCGATCGTACTTCGATGTCCTGGAAGTTAAGCGACAGGCGCTCGCCGGTGAAGCCAAATTTTGCCTTCTTTTTCTTTTCTTCCTCTTCCTTGGAAATAGGTGCGACCTCAATGGTGTAAACACGGTCGGTCTGGTAGGCAAGATGCTCAAAATCGCCATTCGACGAGATTGCCATGCGAATATTAGCACCCTCCTGTAACGCGTCGATGTAACTGATTGGCGTTGCAAAGTCGCTAACATCCATGCGACGTTGCAGTTCAGTGGGTAACTGGGATCCGACCATCTCAAGATAAATCACATTATTTTCACGCCAGACATCGGTGCTGATGGAAGTAGTTGTGAGATCAATAATTACACGTCCCTCACCATTTGGACCACGCTTGAAATCGACATTGGTCACACCTTTTGAAACGGCCGAGACGGTCGGCGTGCTTTCGGTAATGCTCGCCGTGGTGCCACTGCCCTCGGTTTGCGTGGTTGAAGCAGGAAGAAGGCTCTGATCACCGCCCGCGAGAGTCAGGGTTACCTGGTTGCCACTAACATCGGTGACATAATCGGCTTTCTGAGAAAGGTTGATTACTACGCGGGTGCGGTTTTTAGAGGCAGCCGAAACAATACTCTGCATCGAACCGATGCCTACCTGCATGCTGCGCTGTTCCAGCTTGTTCTCGGTTTCACCGAAATCGAGTGCAATTCGTGCGGGTTCGTCGATTGTGAATGTGCGCGGTGCTACCGCGGTATCGTCGAAAGTGAACACGATCTGAACCGTGTTCCCGGTCATGACTGAGTAATCGAGACCGATGAGGGCTCGTGCCGAAGCGTCACCGAAGGCAAGCAGGAAGACCCCTGCCAACGAAGCCTTGAATAGTTTTGTTACATTCATTTTATTACTAACACTCTTCATGGGTGATTCCTCTCGTTACTCGATCAGCGCGACCGCTGATGAGCGCTCGATATAGTTTCCCAGCCCGTCTGGGACAATTTCAGTCAAATCAATAACCTGGTCAGTAACCGAAATAATACGGCCATGGTTTTGCCCCATGTAGTTACCCTCAATAACGCGGTGCACGGTATTATCTGGCGCAAAAATCAGACCCCACTTGATGCCGTCTTTATCGTCGATAGTGCCCTTCAGGCGCAGCGTATCAAGCGGAAAGTCTTCGAGCGGTTCCTTTACCCGATCAATATCGGGTCGAAGTCCGGAAGCAAGCTCGTTGATTTCTTCAGGATTCTCCTCGGGACGCCTGAAATCAACCAGTTTGAACGGATCGCGCAGGTCGTGTGAGGTATATTCAAAATTCTGGTAAGGCTGGAACTCCGGGATCGGATCGATGCGTCCAGGTGGTTGCGATCTGATTTCCTGCACAAATTGTTGCAGATCGCCGAGACCCGCACCACAGCCGGAAAGCAACGTGGCAAGTGCACCCAGAAGAATAATTTTTGGAGAGGCTTTTAACAGTCCTGTCATTGCTCATCCTCCTGAAGGTAACGATAGGTCTTGGCGGTAGCTGCCATTTTCAGCTTTCCGTTAAGATCTTCCTTGTCGAACGGTTCCAGTTTCATGTCGTTGATGGTGACGATGCGGGGTAATGCCGCGATGCCACTGATGAAAGTGGCGAGCTGGTGGTAAGACCCGGACACTTCGAGGGAGATAGGTAGTTCGGCGTAAAATCCTTTTTTCTCTTCGGCGCTGGGTTTGAATTTTTTTACTTCGAGACCCGAGGCAAGACCGGTTTGCGACACGTCAACCAGCAGGGATTCAACCTCGGTAGTTTCGGGTAACTGACGCAACAGCGCGCCGAAGGATGCTTCCATTTCAGCAAGCTGTTCTTTATAGAGCTCAAGTTTGGCGGCCTGGTCTGCCTTGATCTTGAATTCACCCTTAAGCTCGAGTTCCGTCCTTTCGTGGCGTTCCAGAACTTTCAATTGGTCCTGGGTATCGAAATAAATGCCCGCGCCGACAAGCGCAACGAATATAATAGCGTATACCCCGAACTTGATACTATTCGGTGCAGAGCCGATGTTGTCGGGTTCAAGATGATGCTGGATGTCGTCCCAATTCATTTCAGACCTCCATCATCTTTTTCTTCCTCACCGGTCGCATTGGGCGAGGTTTGTTTTACAGTCAGGGTAAAAGTGCTGATGCGATTAACCGTAATATCTTCGATTTCAATAACCGTCAGATTCGGATCTTTAAGCCAATCTGAAGCGGAAAGGTTACGCATGTAAGTCGATACCCGGGCGTTTGACTCTGCTTCACCGTTGATTAGCAGGTTGTTGCCGGTCTGGGTTAGCGACTCGAGGTAAACACCATTCGGTACCGATGACACAATTTCAGTAAATAAATGTACGATCGAAGGTCGGCTTATCTGCAAATCCTGGATAACCTCCATGCGTTCGATCAGGCTACGGCGTACCTTTTTCAGTTCCCTGATTTCCTTGATCTCATCATCAAGCTTTTTGATTTCATTGGTCATGAAAGTATTGCGTGACAGCTGGTAGTCGATCTTGGACTGCATCTGGACATGGATTAAGCCGACAATGGCTGCAGCCAGTACACAGGTCATAACCGCCATCGTGACGAACTGTTTTTTCTGCTCCTGGCGCAGCTCTTCACGCCAGGGGAGTAGGTTGATCGAGGTAATGATCATGAGTATTCAGCTCCTCGGATGGCTAGTCCCGCAGCGATCAGGAAGGAGGGCGCGTCTGCTTCCAGGTTGGCCTTGTTAACACGGCTTGACGAGGACATATCGGCAAAGGGATTTGCAATCGTGGTGGGAACACCGATGTGAGATTCAGTCAACTCGGCCAGATTTGGCAACGAGGCGGTGCCGCCGGCAAGCACCAGGTGATCAATATCACCGATCGGGCCACCCGCCGAGTAAAAGAACTGCAGAAAACGACTGACTTGTTGAGCCGTTGTCTCTTTAAACGGTTCAAGCACCTCGGGCTCATAGTTATCGGGCAATCCGCCCTGGCGTTTGGCCAGGCCAGCTTCTTCATAAGATAAGCCGTAGCGGCGCATGATTTCTTCGGTTAACTGCTTGCCACCAAAATTCTGTTCGCGCGTATAAATCAAATGATGATTGTGAATCACGCTGAGGCTGGTCATCGTGGCACCGATATCGACGATCGCGACAGTTTTATCCATGCCTTCATCGGGCATTTGCGAGGCCATCGCCGAGAACACGGTTTCTACCGTATAGGCTTCGATATCAACGATCTTGGGCGTTAACCCGGCGAGTTCAACCGCGGCGACTCGATCATCGACGTTTTCGCTTCGACAGGCAGCCAGCAAAACATCAACTGTTTCGGGATTGCTCTCGGTTTCACCCATGATATGGAAGTCGAGGTTTACTTCCTCGAGGGGATAAGGAATATACTGGTCGGCTTCGAGCTGGATCTGGCCCTCCATCTCGTCTTCGGAAAGGCTGGCCGGCATGGTGATTTTTTTAGTGATGACCGATGAACCGGAAACGGCAATGGCACAATTTCTTGATTTTATTTTTGACTTGGCGAGCGCACGCTTTACACTCTCGCCTACTGATTCGACTTCGGCAACGTTTTTTTCGACAACCGCGTTTGCGGGTAGAGGTTCAACTCCGATACCTTCAATTCGGTAACTAGAACCTGTCTTGCTGAGCTCCATCAATTTGACCGATGTAGAACTGATGTCTAGCCCAATAAGCGGCGGTTTTTTTCGCGATAAAAACACCGGTATCCCTCGTCAATGTGCCTGTGATACTAGATCTTATATGACAAATTACATTAAGATTTAGTTGTAAGTATATAGAATGTTAAATTATTCTGATTAAACAAAAAGGAGTCTAGTGCAAGATCTGACACTTGTCGATACTTTTCATGTAACCGTTTATGTATATAGCCTAACGTAATGAAAAAGCTAGTAAAAATAATGTCCTGGCTGTTTGCTGCGGGTTCAATCGTGCTGATTGCAGGAGCGTTCTATATATACGCGGTTCTGGTTCCCACATTGCCCTCAATTGACCACCTCGAGGACACCCAGTACCAGGTGCCGCTGCGAATCTATGACCGCAATGAAATCTTGCTGTCGGAGTTCGGAGAACACCGTCGTATCCCGGTGAAATTCGACAAGATCCCGCGCTACCTGATCGATGCGGTCGTATCGGTTGAGGATGACCAGTTCTGGAATCACTCGGGAATCGATTTTTATGCACTGTTGGCTGCCGCATACGAGGTTGCGACCACGGGCCGCAAAACTCGCGGAGGCAGTACCATTACCATGCAGGTCGCACGTAATTTTTTCCTCAGTGCCGAGCAGACCTATGCGCGCAAGTTCAACGAAATCCTGCTTGCGTTGAAGATTGAAAGCGAGCTGGACAAGGAAAAAATCATGGAGCTTTACCTCAACAAGATTTTCCTGGGGCATCGATCGTATGGTATTAGCGCGGCATCGCAGGTTTACTACGATAAGAAGCTTGCGGATTTGACGCTCGCACAGTCGGCCATGATTGCCGGGTTACCGAAGGCGCCGTCCAAGTACAATCCGGTATCTAATCCGGAGCGCGCGCTTATTCGTCGCAACTACATTCTTGGGCGCATGCGAATTCTCAAATACATCGATGAGGAAGCGTTTCAGCTGGCACTCAATGAACCGATAACAGCGGAGTTACATAGGACAAAAACCATTGCCGAGGCCCAGTATGTATCGGAACAGGTGCGGGCACAGTTGTTCGAACAATATGGGGAAGAGGTTTACAAGGCGGGTCTCAAGGTTTACACCACCATCGATGGTGAACTTCAGGCAGTTGCTAACCAGTCGCTGCGAAGAGCTTTACTCGATTACAACCGCCGACATGGTTACCTGGGGGTTATCGATAAAATTGATTTAAAGGAGGTTATCGAAGATCCATTTGATGAGGATTTTGTGACTGACGAGCGAATTGGCGGTTTACGTAAAGGTGTCGTGATCTCGGTCAACGAAGCGGTAGTCGCAACCGAAGAAGAAGCTACCGAGGTCTCGACCGCGAGCGCGACGGTACTGATTTCCAACTACGAAAAGATCGAGGTCCTGTTTGAAGGTGGTATCGATTGGGCAGCTAAATTTATCGATGTCGATAACAAGGGCCCAGAACCCGAAAACGTGAGTGACGTGCTGGCGGTTGGCGACGTGGTATGGATCGAACAACGTGGTGCACAGTGGTTGCTCGCCGACGTGCCGAGAGTCGAGGGTGCACTTGTTTCGATAAATCCTTCCGACGGCGGCATCCGTGCAATGGTGGGTGGTTTCGATTACTTCAAGAACAAGTTTAACCGGGCGATGCAGGCGCGACGCCAGCCCGGTTCTAATTTCAAGCCATTTATTTACTCGGCCGCCTTGGAAAGAGGTTATACCGCTGCAACCATTATTAATGATGCGCCGGTCGTATTCGATGACGACTCGCTCGAAGCTACCTGGCGTCCGGAGAATTATTCGGGAAAATTCTACGGTCCCACGCGAATGCGCGAGGCTCTGGTCAAATCGCGCAACCTGGTTTCGATCCGTATCCTGCAATCGATGGGATTGCGCCATGCCACTAATTACATCCAGCGATTTGGGTTCGAAGCCGAGCACATGCCGTATGATTTATCGCTTGCGCTTGGAAGTGGCACATTTTCTCCATTGCAGATGGCACGCGGCTACACGGTGTTCTCCAACGGTGGCTACCTGGTAGATCCCTATATTATAAGTAGGGTCGAATCGGGCAGTGGCGAACTAATTTTCCAGAATCATCCCAGGACCGTCTGCCAGGGATGTGAAATCGAAAGCCTGGATGAGCTGGCGGCAAGGGAAGCCGCTGCTGTTGAGCAACAGGAGGTCGAGCAGGAAACAGCGGCGGTTGCAGTGAGTGAAGAGGAGCAGCTCGAGGCAGTCGAACTGGATCAGCTCGAAACCGGGAACGTCGAAGCTAGCGAAGCACCCGCGATGGTTGAGGAGGCAGGGCCACAATATGCACCGCGTGTGATATCGGCACAAAATGCCTTCATCATGCGTTCGATGATGCGCGAAGTGGTGCAGCGCGGTACAGCGGTGCGTGCCAAGGCATTGGGGCGAAATGATATCGCCGGTAAAACAGGAACCACGAATGATCAAATCGATGCCTGGTTCAGCGGTTTCAATGACCAGGTGGTAACCACTACCTGGGTAGGATTCGATAATCAGCGCAGTATGGGCAACCGTGAAACCGGGGGCCGGGCGGCCTTGCCGATGTGGATCGAGTTTATGCGGACAGCGCTCGAAGGCAGCCCGGAAAATCTGCAAGAGCAGCCTGAAGGGCTGGTAACAATTCGGATCGATTATGAAACCGGACAACGTGCGGATCTCGAAAGCCGCAGAAGCCTGTTTGAAGTCTTCCGGGTGGAGAATGCGCCAAAAGAGAAAGCCCTGGCTAACTCGAGTAGCGATGATTCAGGCGGAATCATGATCAATGCCCCGGAAACTGAAGACGAAATCGTCGAAGACATTTTTTAACTTGCCTGCACTTGTTATTTTTTCCTTTAGCGGGTTTTAAATCGTACTCACTCGGTCATTTATGCGCATATAAACTCTCTCGTTGCGTGCGCTTTAAAACCCGCTAAAGAAATAAATCCCGGCGCGCAAGCAAGTTAAAATATTCGTGAATAGCTATTGCAGTAAGCATCTCAATTCTGACTAGCCAACTCCAGCTGTCGTCCCGCTAACCTCAGCTGTCATCCCGCGGCTTGACCGCGGGATCCATCTCCGATCAAAGGCAACCGATCAAGTCCCTTGCGACGTAAAGGCTGGGTGGCCTGCCAAGTTTCTAGCAACTCCGGGTTTTCTCCTGAGATTACTTTGGTATGGATGACGTCGCTTTTGGCGGCGTCACTTGCGGATGTCGAAACCGAATTCGTGGACCGCGTCGATCAGAACACCGAGATGCTCCGGGTTGACTGCCGGGTGAATGCCATGCCCGAGATTGAAGACGTGACCGGGGTGATTGCCGAAGCGAGTAATGATTTCCTGTGCCTTTGCGCGGATAGTTTCCGGGTCTGCATAGAGCACGCAGGGATCGAGGTTGCCCTGCAATGCAACCCTGTCGCCGACGCGCGAACGCGCCTCGTCGATCTCGATGGTCCAGTCGAGTCCCAGCGCATTGCAACCGGTATCGGCGATCTGTTCGAGCCACTGCGCGCCGCCCTTGGTGAACAGCGTGACCGGAATCGTCTGACCATCGTGCTCGCGTTTCAGGCCGGCAACGATCTGCTGCATGTAATTGAGTGAGAATTCGCGGTAAGTTTGCGGGGTCAGCACGCCACCCCAGGTATCGAAGACCATCACCGCCTGTGCGCCAGCTTCGATTTGCGCGTTCAGATAAGCTGTTACCGCTTGTGCCAGGATGTTTAACAGCTGATGCAGCGCCGCCGGGTTTTCGTACATCATTCCTTTTATATAGCGATACTCCTTGGAACTTCCGCCTTCGACCATATAGGTCGACAATGTCCAGGGACTGCCGCTAAATCCGATTAGTGGGACCTTGCCGTCGAGTTCCTGTCGAATCAGGTTCACGGCATCGGTGACATAACGCAGACTGTCGCTCGGATCCGGAACGCCTAAACGGCCGATATCCGCTTCGCTACGCAGAGGCCTTTCGAATTTGGGGCCTTCGCCTTCAGCGAAATAGAGACCGAGTCCCATCGCATCTGGAATTGTCAGAATATCGGAAAACAGGATTGCTGCATCGAGGGCGAAACGTCGCAATGGCTGCAGCGTGACCTCGCAGGCCAGTTCCTTGTTCTTGCACAAATCGAGAAAGCTGCCGGCCTGTTTGCGTATAGCGCGGTACTCGGGCAGGTAGCGTCCTGCCTGGCGCATGATCCAGACGGGGGTGGTATCGGTTGGTTGCCGTAGCAGCGCCTTGATCAGGCGATC
>Ga0209271_10000365_pt1 | contig 15535 bp, 17 predicted proteins | sample tdAd002_FD_187123 | JGI IMG/M metagenome (GOLD analysis project Ga0209271, IMG submission 187123) | Marine sediment microbial communities from the Atlantic coast under amendment with organic carbon and nitrate - tdAd00.2 (SPAdes)... | ecosystem: Environmental > Aquatic > Marine > Coastal >... | reverse complement strand
TTCTCAGTTTCCTTCTCATCTTCCTCTTGTTTCTGAACAGTAGTAGGAATTTCTGCAGCATCCACTGTTTCTTCAGCAGCTGATTCCTCAGAAACGACAGCACGAGGAATTACGATTGTTGCTACAGCCGGATTTCCACCTTTTATCAGTGCAGGTATTTCCACTCCGGGAGGCATCTTTAAGTCTTTCAAGTGTACTGAGTTATTAGCAGATAAATCTATCAGATCTACCTCTATAAATTCTGGCAAATCTTTTGGTAAGCAGGATATATCTAATTCAGTGAATACATGGCTCACGATACCTCCCGATAATTTTACTCCGGGTGAAACCTCAGCATTGACAAAGTGCAGCGGCACCTTCATATGTATTTTCTTGCTCTGATCAACCCGTTGGAAGTCAATATGCAACACCTGCAATTTAAACGGATGCATCTGCAAATCGCGCAATAAAACTTGCTCTTTTTTTCCTCCTAAGTCAATAGATAGAATAGAAGCATGAAAGGCTTCAAGCTTGAGCTTGTGATATAAATTATTGTGATCAAGCTCAATAGCTTGAGCTTGATTTTCACCACCATATATGATTCCTGGAACCTTCCCACAACCACGCAGGCGGCGGCTCGCACCCTTACCCTGTAACACTCGCTTATCAGCACTAATTTCAATTTGCATTATACCTCTCCAAAATAGGATTATCCGCGACCAGATAATCCAAGAAAAATGAATCTCTAAAATTTACTCCATAAACAGTGAACTTACTGAATCTTCATTACTAATCCTTAACATCGTTTCTGCTAACAAACTGGCTACACTCAACTGTTGAATACGCTCACAGGCCTTAGCATCGTCACGTAGAGGGATTGTGTCTGTAACTACTAATTTGTCCAGTTCAGAATTCTCAATACGCTTTATGGCATCACCTGAAAGTACCGGATGAGTACAATAAGCCACCACACTCTGTGCACCTTCTACTTTCAATGCCCTAGCTGCTTCACACAAAGTGTTAGCGGTGTCGACCATATCATCCATAATAACGCAAGTACGCCCTTTAACTTCACCAATAATATTCATTACCTTAGCGACATTAGGCTTAGGACGCCGCTTATCTATAATCGCCAGATCACATTCCAGACGTTTTGCCATTTCCCTTGCTCGAACCACACCCCCCACATCGGGTGAAACTACGATTAAATTCTGGTAATCGCAAGTCCATACATCTCCAAGCAGAATTGGCATACCATAAATATTATCCACAGATATATCAAAGAACCCTTGAATCTGATCTGAATGTAAATCCATTGTTAGCAGTCTGTCGATTCCAACAGTAGTGAGCAAATTTGCTACAACTTTTGCTGTAATTGGTACTCGTACTGAACGGGGTCTTCTATCCTGACGCGCATAACCAAAATAAGGAATTGCTGCCGTAATACGTCCGGCAGAAGCACGTTTTAATGCGTCCACCATTACCAAAACTTCCATCAGGCTATCATTTGAAGGCATGCACGTTGACTGCAATACAAAGACGTCCTTGCCACGTACATTCTCAAGGATCTCAACCATTACCTCGCCATCACTAAAACGGCCAACTGTTGCACGTCCCAGATGGATGTTAAGATGCCTCACCACATCCTGAGCCAGTTTAGGATTGGCAGTACCGGTGAAAACCATTAGGCTATCGTAAGACATAGTTATAAATTAGATGATGAGTAGTAAAAAGTATTTCTATGCAACATCTTATTGAAAAGTAGCTTGGACATAAGTTTCTTTATTATATATGGCTGGGGAGGTAGGGATCGAACCTACGAATGCTGGAATCAGAATCCAGTGCCTTACCACTTGGCGACTCCCCATAATTACGAATTACTGTCTCGCAAATTCTTTATGGAATGCCGGTCCAATCTCTACCCCATAAAATTACTCAATTAGCCCCTATTATATGGCTGGGGAGGTAGGGATCGAACCTACGAATGCTGAGATCAAAACCCAGTGCCTTAACCGCTTGGCGACTCCCCATAATTTCAAATTACCCTCGTCTCGCAAAATCCTGCATGGGATGCCGGTCTAGTCCCTGCACTACAAAACCACTCATATCGATAGGAACACTAGCAAGAGCCATTCGTGCCGCCGACTCTGTTATAAACTCAGCAAACACACAAGCACCAGAACCGGTCATTGCTACCATCGTAGTGCTATCGAGCTGTCTGAGCCATTCTAAATGGCGCGCTACTTCAGGATATGCTAAGCATACCACTGACTCTAAATCATTATGTCCGAGCCAGACAGAAAAGGGCGGTATTCTGACCGGAATTGTGTTTCGTGTCAATTCCTTACTGGCAAAGATTTCTGCTGTTGGCACGTGTACAGGTGGCGCCAAAATCAGATACCAGGCCGGTAACAATGTGATAGGCTTGAGTTTTTCACCTATCCCTTCAGCAAAAGCATTTTCACCAAATATAAATACCGGCACATCTGCCCCAAGATTCAGGCCTAACTCCATTAGCTTTTCCCTGCTCCAGTTCAAATCCCACAAACGATTAAGCGCTAAAAGTGTAGTTGCAGCGTCTGAGCTGCCCCCACCAAGCCCACCTCCCATTGGAATGAATTTTTCCAGGAATATTTCTACTCCAAGAGAAGTTCCACTTTCCTTCTGTAACAATTGTGCGGCTTGTATACACAGATTTTTCTCTGCTGGCACCCCGAGAATAGGAGTATTTAATTGGATCTTACCATCATCCCGCAAAATGAGTTTCACCTGATCAGAGAAATCAAGAAGACGAAAAACTGTTTGTAATAAATGATATCCGTCACTTCTACGGCCTACTACGTGTAGGAACAAATTAAGCTTAGCAGGAGCAGAGTAAACAAGTTTGGTCATCGAATTAAATAGCTATTTATTAAATAATAGCTATTTAGTCTCCCAGTTATCTATCACTAATTTAATTTTAAGGTTACTACGATTTAATACCAGTACTCTAGGACGCTCTGTTTGTATTAATTGTGAAGGAAAATAGCCTGTATATGTAATCGCCCATCCATCCTGCCGGATACCTATAATACGTCCATCTGTATCTCTGTCCACCTCCGACTTCGTTCTAGGTGAATTCACACCTCGTACCCAGTATTGCAAGCCTAAAAGGGGTAATCGCCATCCTAGTACCTGCTTAGTAAGATTCTCTACATTTACAGCACGATAAATCTTTTGTTCCGAGGTTGTAAGTAAAACAATATCCTTATTACTCTTTATCTGCGCCACTATTTGCCCAAATGGAGAGAGAAGATGAATGTTATCATCAGTTCCGGTATGGCTCCATCGTACCCCGCCAGCGAAACCCTTATCCCCGCCTTTTGCTGAAACCCTGCCCATAAGTTCAAAATTTACGGATGATGGGACTCCTCCCTTCTCAATTATGCTTGTTTCCACAACAGGGGGTTTAAAAACAAATGATGCGCAACCTACAAGCAAAGAACATATACAGAGAACCAATGGATATAGAAGAAAATACAATCTTCCTTTATCAGACACCAGTAATTGCACCTTATACGAAGGATATATCCCGACAAATTTTTTTATCATTTTACAGACGTTACTCTAAGGCATGAATTTCTTCATAGTATTGAGCAATACTTCATTGTCTGGATGGCTTTTGATAGTGGAGCGCCAGACCTCTTTTGCCTCTTCCTTCGTTCCCTGCATCCACAGAACCTCTCCTAAATGAGCAGCAATCTCCGGATCAGGTTTAATCACGAAAGCTTGCTTAAGATAGCTTACTCCCTTATTGAAATTACCCATGCGGTAATGTACCCAACCTAAACTGTCTATAATGTATGGATCCTCCGGAGAAAGTTTAATCGCTTTTTCGATCAGTTCCAGCGCCTCCGGCAAACGGTTACCATGTTCTGCAAAACTATAGCCAAGCGCATTGTGCGCATGAGCATGATTTGGCTTTAACTGAATTAATTTACGTAAATCTTTTTCCAAAATATCAGGTTTACCAATTTTTTCTGCGGCCATGGCACGATCGTATAATAATTCCGGATAATCAGGCAGTTTCTTTAGACCATTACTGAGTAAATCAAATACCTTCTGATGAGCGCCTGCTTCACGAAGAAATTCTGCTTCGGTGACTATCAGATGGGCTCGTTGCTGATCATTCTTTACTGGCAACTGTTGTAAATGCTTGCGAGCTTTACTCAGTTTTCCCTGCTTAGAAAGCAAATAGGCATATCTAATTTGCGCCGGAAGAAACTGATTACCTCTGATCACTGAACGAAATGACTCCATAGCCTTATCAAGACGATGCGTTTTCTCATATATGCTGGCCAGATAAAAACGTATCGTATTTAAATCTTTATATCCAAACTCCAGTGCTTTCTTAAAACTTTCCTCAGCAGCATCAAAGTCACGCAGTTCCATAGAAAGCAATCCCACAGCCAGAGCAACATTAGCATTTCCCGGGCTCTGCGCCAAAAGCTGTCGGAACTGGCCACGAGCCATGATGTAATTCTTCTCTGAAACTAGCATCCGAGCAAAAGTGATACGTGTTTTATTGGCCTTGGGATAAGTCTTAAGATAATTCTCATAAAACTCTATTGCACTTGCACTTGAAACACGATTTAGTATTCGCCCATTATAAATTGCGGCCATCTCCCAGTCCGGACGTAAAGCCAGTGCCAGCTTCATTTGTTGCCTCGCTGTCTCAAACTGACCTGCAAGTGATGCGGCCTGAGCCACAGCAAAATGAGCTTCAGGTATTTCAGAATAAGGTTTAGCAAATTGCTGCACAAGTTGAAGCGTTTCAGTCTTGTCAACATTACGTACTAACAGATTGTTCAACTGCATGAAAAAATTGCCAGGATTACCTTCCAGATCTAACAATCTGTCCAGATGAATCCGAGCTTCATCTAGTCTGTCGTTACTTACCAATAGTGCCGCTATAGTCTGGTGTGCGATTACTGAGTTTGAGTCAAGCTCTACCCAAAGCTTTGCCGCATCCAAGGCCTGTATAGGTTTTCGTGAGAGAAGCGCAACCTCAGTTGCACGCTGTGCAACACGTGGGTCTCGGGTAGTCTTTGCCAATCTGAGATAACTCTCTGAAGCAACATCTCGATCTCCACGTTGCAGAGCTGTCTCTCCCATTAAGAAATCAAACAGTATGGGGGCAGTTAAATCCTGTTTGGGTAATTCTAACTGTCCGATTTCACTTTTTTGTTCTTTCTGCTTATCTACCTCAACTACAACTTTCTCCGGAAGCTGTGCACAGGCAACTAGGCAAAAGGGCAACAATAAACCAAGAAGTTTAAAATTCATGTATAAATCCAAACAATAATCGTTATAAAGTACTAAAGCAGACTTTAATGCATCCCGTATATTAGGTATATTTTACATTCATCACAAGTAGACTCCTTGATAGGACTGGAAGTTTCATTACAATTTTCCTCTTTTTTTTGTTATTACTACAAGCCTAAAGCTCTAAATTTACTTATCTGATACTTAAATAATAAGACACAATAGGTCATAAATATGCAACATAATGTATTTTCATAAATTATTACTTAGAGAAATGCTCTAATGACTGATAACATTCTTATGCTAACCATCTCTGCCCGTAACCTGAGTAGAGACTATGGTTCCTATTCTGCTGTCAAAGAAATCAATCTGGAATTAAAACATGGCGAGGTACTGGGATTTCTTGGCCCCAATGGTGCCGGCAAGACTACTACTATGCGTATGCTTACTGGTAACCTTGCGCCCAGCAGTGGTAGTGTGGAAATTTGTGGTATAGATCTACTGGACAAACCAAGTGATGCCAAAACACACATTGGATATCTTCCCGAAATACCCCCTCTGTACCAAGAATTAACAGTAAATGAGTACCTTCGGCTTGCCGCAAAGCTACATCGAGTCAACAGCGCTAAAATTTGTTCTGCGCTGGATGAGGTCAAATTACAGTGCGGACTAAAAAATATAGGTAACTCTTTAATTAGCTCTCTATCGAAGGGCTATCAGCAACGAGTAGGAATTGCTCAAGCCATAATTCATGATCCTGATGTAATTATCCTTGATGAACCAACTGTAGGACTCGATCCTAATCAGATGCGGGAAGTTCTTTCTCTAATCCGTAATCTTGGTACAAAACGTAGTGTGATTCTCTCTACTCATATACTGTCTGAGGTTGCAAGTGTATGTGATCGAGTACTAATCATGCACCAGGGACAAATGGTACTTAACGACTCACTGTCCGGACTAAAAGAAAAAGAAATTAGCCTGGATGAAATATTTTCGCAGCTTACCCGGGATAATGAATCTTCTGAAGAAATATAGTCCTATGATCCTTACTATAGCCCATAAAGAATTGAAAAGCCTATTTACTTCGTCACTTGCATGGACTTTACTCGCTCTGACTCAATTGGTTCTGGCATGGATTTTTCTTGGTCATCTAGATGCCTTCCTTACAATACAACCACAACTAATACAACTTACCAATCCGCCGGGACTAACTGAAATTATTATTACACCTTTATTCGCCACAGCTGCAATGGTATTGCTAATGGCTACCCCACTTTTTACCATGCGACTCATAGCAGAAGAACGCCATAATCACACTATGACTTTTCTCATTTCAGCACCAATTTCCATGACTGATATCGTGATAGGTAAATTTCTGGGTATAATGATTTTCTTCTCAGCAATAATCGCTCTGGTTATAACGTTATCAATCTCACTCTTGGCAGGCGGCACATTAGATTTTGGTTTATTGTTAAGTAACGTTGTTGGCTTATTTCTGATAGCCGCTTGTTTTGCCTCTCTGGGACTATATATATCCTGCCTCACTGCACAACCTGCAATAGCAGCTGCTGGCACACTCGGTGCAGTACTTGGTCTATGGGCATTAGACATTAATATTAATGACGCAAGCGGTCTTGCACAAAACTTCTCCATCCTTAAACATTATGAGAACTTTAATCGGGGCATAATCGACACATTTGATCTTTTATATTTTGTGTTGTTTGCATTCGTCTTTTTAGTTCTGTCAATCCGTAGACTAGACGGAGAACGTCTTCGTGGTTAAGAACCGGACAATTAAAAATAAATGATTACGGTTAATAAAAAATTGCGTGTTCGCCTATTAATACAAAATAGTTTTTTTGTCCTATTACTGTTGTTATTAATTCTTTTACTGGGATATATGGGACGAGAAAATAGCATTCAGTGGGATATCAGCCAAAATGGACGCAATACTTTGAGCAAGGCAAGTGTAGAGGTGCTTCAAAAGATGAAAGGGCAGGTTACTGTCACAATTTATGCCAAATCTCAGGATGTACGGTTAGGAGATATTCGGAAAATTATTAATGACTTCCTTATTCTTTATCAACGTGTTAAGCCCGATTTAGTATTTACATTTATTGATCCAGCAGAGTTTCCAAAGGCCGCTCAGAAAGCAGGAATCAGTGTTAATGGTGAAATGATAGTAGCTTTTAATGGTCGGAGTGAACATTTAACTATAGTCAATGAACAGGTATTCACTAATTTACTGATACGACTTCTTCGATCTGGTGAAAAACTGATAATGAATCTAAGTGGTCATGGCGAACGAAAACTCGATGGCCGGGCTAATCATGACTTGGGGGAATTTGGAAGGCAACTGTCTTCGAAAGGTTTAAAAATTGGTACGCTTAATCTAGCTATTGCTCAGGATGTACCAACCAACGCAAGTATGCTGGTTATTGCCTCACCACAAGCGGACTTACTAAAAGGTGAGATTGACAAAATACTTGCTTATATTGATCGTGGAGGTAACTTATTGTGGTTAATCGATCAGGAATCCTTGCATGGGTTGCAGCCATTAGCAGAAAAATTAGGTTTAATACTTACACCGGGTGTAGTTGTAGACCCTCAGGCACAACAGTTAAAAGCACCTATCACGTTTGCCTTAGGTGCAAATTATGGACAGCACCCGATAACACAAAATTTCAGCAATATTACAGTTTTTCCCTTTGCTCGCCAGATAAATTTTAACGAAAGAAAAGGGTGGAGAAATGTTTCTTTAATAGAAGTTGCTCAGAATGGATGGGTAGAAACGGGAAATTTGGAGAACAATGTTAGTTTCGATGAAATGTATGATGTAGCTGGTCCGATTAGTATTGCCGCTGCACTTAGCCGTACCTTTCAAGACCGAGAACAACATATTGCAATAATTGGTAGTGGACATTTTCTTGCTAATACTTATCTGGGTAATGGTAGTAATTTAAGTTTCGGCATCAATCTTATCAACTGGCTTGTAAATGATGAAAGTCTAATTACAATCCAACCCCAGGCCACTCTTGACAGCAATCTGACTCTGAGCAAATCTGCTTTGACCATAATTGCTACCGGCTATCTTATTGTTCTTCCGATTTTCTTTTTTGCAGGAGGTATGACTGTATGGTGGCGACGAAAAAGAAGAAGAAAATAAATTAATTTCAATACTGATCTTTGTAACCCAGAAATACTGAGGAAATTAACATGCATGCCTAAAGGTTAGCTTGATATTTCCCTGCTATGATAGATTCTTCTTTATAGGAATAAGGATGCCGGAATTACCTGAAGTTGAAATAACCTGTCGAGGTATTAAGCCCTATCTTGTAAAACAATGTATTACTAATATTATTGTACGAAACCCACGTCTACGCTGGCCTGTTCCTAATAATCTGAAAAAAATATTAGCAGGACTTAGAATTTGTACAGTAACACGGCGCGGGAAATATCTCCTTATTGATTGTAGAAAAGGTACACTAATTCTGCACTTAGGAATGTCAGGTAGCTTGCTAGTTCAGCATGTTGGAACACCACCACAAAAGCATGATCATTTCGACCTGACTCTTGATAGTGGTATGAACCTGCGCTTAAGAGACCCCAGACGTTTTGGTGCAGTGCTGTGGACAACAGATGATGTCATGTGCCACCCGCTTTTAGCTCATCTTGGGCCTGAACCACTTAGTGATACATTTAATGGAACCTTACTATATAAAAATACACGTAGTCGAAGCGCCAGCATTAAAGAAACTTTAATGAATAACCGTGTCGTCGTCGGTGTTGGTAACATTTATGCGAATGAAGCTCTGTTCCAGGCCGGCATTAATCCAAGAGTCGCAGCATGTAAAATAGGCTTAAATCGATATGACAGGCTGGTTTTCGCTATAAAGAAAACACTTAAACTTGCCATTAATGCGGGCGGTAGTAGTGTACGTAATTTTGTCCATAGTGATAATAGCCCTGGTTATTTCCAACAGCAGTATTGGGTATATAAACGCACCGGCAAACCATGTCGAAAATGTAAAAATGTCATCAGGCAGATCAAACAAGGACAGCGCTCAAGTTTCTATTGCCCAAGTTGTCAGAAATAATCAATCGGCTAATGCAAATATAAAGATTTTTAAATTCCTCGATAAACACTTTTAATGATCAATTCTATAAAGTATCCTAGCTTAGGATATTATTTGGACTTAAGACTTTACACTATCAAAGGATTGATATGAATGTAACCTTCATTGGTGGAGGTAATATGGCTGCCGCTTTGATTGGCGGACTATTACAACAAGGTTATTCAGCCACACAAATATGTGTAGTTGAAATTAATGCTGAGACCCGAAAAAAAATAAAAGATGAATATAGTGTAACGGTGACGGAAAATCTTTCTGATGGAATAGCTGATAGTAATATTATTCTGCTTGCTGTAAAGCCACAACAACTTCCATCCGTGGCACAGGAACTTGCGTCACTCCTAAAAACCCATCTGGTCATTTCTATCGTTGCCGGTATACGGACCAAAGATATCTGTCGCTGGCTGTGCGGTTACACACAAATAATACGGGCTATGCCAAACACACCTGCATTGGTCCGTGCAGCAATTACAGGACTATTTGCACTACCTAAAGTAAATACAAAAGAAAAACATAGTGCCGAAACTATATTAAAAGCGGTAGGCTCAGTGTTATGGGTTGAACACGAAGAGCTATTAGACGCTGTCACTGCCATATCCGGAAGTGGACCAGCTTATATTTTCTATTTCATGGAAGCAATGCAACAGGCCGGCAGAGAGCTGGGATTAAATGACATTCAATCCTATCAATTAAGTCTGGAAACTTTTCTTGGCGCAGCAAAATTAGTAAGTATTAGTAAAGAAAGTGCGGCCACATTACGGGCTAAGGTGACTTCAAAGAACGGAACTACCGAATATGCGATAAAAGCAATGGAGAATGATGAGATTAATAAAAAAATAGTACGTGCAATTCATGCGGCATATAAGCGTTCAAAAGAGCTTGGGAATGAGTTTAGTAATAAGTGAACTTCAGGAACTGACTCATAATTACTAGGAAAATACGTGTTTGATCAAATTTTTATATTTATACTCAATACAGGGCTAGGGTTATTCTCACTTGCGCTATTACTACGATTTTATATGCAGTTGATACATATGCCCTACCGTAATCCAGTATCGCATTTCCTTGTAGCCCTTACTGATTTTATCGTCCGCCCCACGAGCAGATTGACTCCCAGCTTAAAAGGCATCAATCTTTCCGCACTATTGTTAGCATGGCTTACTCAATTTATTCTATTAGCAGGAATATACAAACTACAGGGAAATAATTTGAGCTCAGACGTAAGTACCACAACTATGGCACTTATGTTGCTAGCATTTGTAGAAATCATTAAAACAACCTTTCATATTGTTATGGTAGCAATAATAGTACAAGCTGTACTATCATGGTTCAGTCCACATAATCCCATGACTCCCATGCTTGACAGCTTCACCAGGCCATTTCTAAGAATTTTCAGTGAGCGCATACCACCTATCGGTAACATTGATTTGTCGCCACTATTTGTTCTAATAGTTATTCAGTTATTACTAATGGTTACAACAGGCCTGCAACAGAATATTTATCAGTTATTCTGATTTATCGTAGTATGAATAATTATATATATTCCAGTTTTTCTCTCATTATCAGATAGGGAGTATCTTAACGATTATTACTCTAACAAAAATATATATGCCATTTTCATAATCATGAACCATATTTCATCAGCACTATCACAATTACGAATTGGGTGATTATGCTATTTTTTTGATATATTGATACTTGGAAATAGTCATGAATCATGAAATTGAGGCAATCAAATGCAAAATTATAACTATGCAGGTCGAACATCATGACTTAGATGTTGTCATAACAAGACTATCGGAAAGACCATATCCCGATCAATTACAATTAAAGCGTCTGAAAAAAAGAAGACTGCAGCTCAAAGATATGATTACTAAACTTAAAGAACAACTGGTACCCGACATACTGGCATAATGAAAGCAAACATGTGAATTTATATAATATTCAAGCTACATCCTCTGATTAGAAAATGTTATGAGAAAAATAGTATTTACCTTTCAATCCTCTTAATTTTAATAAATTATTGTCCTGAAGAACCAGAATAAACAAAGGAAAAAGTAATCAAATGAAAACATTAATTCACAAATTATTATTAAAATCTATGCTGACTGTTTCCTTATGTGGAATGATTTCTTATGCTGCTGCAACCAAGATTGAAGTCTATAAAAGTCCGACCTGTAAATGCTGTGGAAAGTGGGTTGACCATATGCGTGCCAATGGTTTTACTGTAGTAACCAAGAACATAGGAAATAAGGAGGCAAGAAAACGTGCCGGCATCTCCCCGTCACTCGGGTCGTGCCATACATCTCTTGTTGAGGGTTATGCTATTGAAGGCCATGTGCCTGCAAGTGACATTAAACGGTTTCTTAAAGAGCGCCCCCGTGCTATCGGGCTTGCTGCTCCCGGAATGCCCAAAGGTTCCCCGGGCATGGAAAGTTCTCGCCCCAACCCCTATAACGTACTTTTAATTAATAAAGAAGGAAATGTGAGTGTATATAGCCGACACCTCCCATCTGATAAAAATAAATCGGTAATGAGGTTAAAATGAACATTGAAAAATCTTTCAACCTGTTTCATATCTACTATCACCATTTCTTACTAGGTATAGCAGTTGTGTTCATTGTGGGTTGCAGTGAACCACTTCCGCCTGTACCCAAAACTACACTAGCCACACCTATATCTTCATCAACCACGCCCAAGCCAGTGCTATCACAACCTGCGGATGAACCAAAGCAGGAATTACAGGACATGGTAATACGTAAATTAGATTCAGAAAAAGTTCGGCGCGGCAAAATTGTCTATCAGACAAATTGTGCAATCTGTCATGGCCAGAATGCTGAATCCAGACCTGACTGGCGTAAACAAGGTGCAGACGGTAAATATCCTCCGCCTCCACTGAATGGTAGTGCTCATACTTGGCACCATTCAACAGATACGCTGTCAAAAGTAATCCGGGAAGGTAGCCCACCTGGAATCGGCGGCATGCCTGCATGGGGTGATAAATTAACAGATGGAGAAATTGATGATGTAATAGTCTGGATTACATCAATATGGTCAGATGAAATATATAGTATATGGTACAAGGAAATAGAACGAAAGCAACAAAAAAAGAGACAACACAAGTTAGACTAGGAACCAATGCATCTGTAGCCCTGGTAAATTTATAGACGACTCTAATCGATCACCTGATTGGTACAGCCTATGGCTGTACCAAGTATTTAAACTTTCTTCTGAAACCTTAAAGCCTACTCTTTTTTCGATGCTTCTTCTTTCTTTACTTCTTCTTTCTTTACTTTTTCTTTCTTTACTTCTTTTTTCTTTACTTCTTTCTTAGCAGCTGACCGTGCAGGAAGTTTTTCTTTTATTCGAGCCGATTTTCCAGAGCGATCTCTGAGGTAATAAAGCTTTGCACGACGCACATCTCCACGACGTTTGATCTCTATATCATTAATTAATGGTGAATATGTCTGAAAAGTACGTTCTACTCCTTCACCGCTGGATATTTTCCGTACAGTAAAGGCCGAGTTAAGTCCTCGATTGCGTTTGGCTATTACCACTCCCTCATAGGCTTGAATACGGCTACGTTCTCCTTCAACAACTTTTACATTAACGATCACAGTATCACCAGAGGAAAAATCCGGTATATCCTTATTTAAGCGTTTAATTTCTTCTGTTTCTAATTGTTCAATCAGGTTCATTTTCTACTCCTTGCTTTGATTCACTTTGTTCTTATTAGCTTCATACGCTATCTTAAATTCTTCCAATAACTTCTTTTCTTCAGTAGTTATGCCTTGCTCAATTTTCAGTGCTAACAAATCCGGGCGCCTGAGCCAGGTTCTACCTAACGCCTGCTGCAAACGCCAACGCCTGATTTTATCATGATCGCCTGACATCAATGTCTCCGGCACAATATTTCCCTGATAAACTTCAGGGCGCGTATAGTGCGGAAAATCCAATAACCCATCTACAAATGAGTCCTGATCTGCTGATTCAGGGTCACCTAAAACACCCGGTATTTGTCGGACCATACAGTCAATTAGTACCATCGCCGGGAGTTCTCCACCAGAAAGTACATAATCACCAATGGAAATTTCATCTTCCACCTGCTGTTTTATCAAGCGGTCATCCACACCTTCATAACGACCGGAGATTAGTATCAGCCCCGATAACTGTCCCAGTTCCCTCACTAATTTATGGTCAAGGGTCCTGCCCTGGGGAGAAAGATAAACTACTTTCATCCCGCTGACTCCACATGCTGCCTGCCTTACTTTGGCTGCTGTGACAGTTTTTTCCAGTGGTTCAGCTAACATCACCATACCCGGGCCACCTCCATACGGGCGGTCATCTACTGTACGGTGAATATTCTCAGTAAAATCACGTGGATTCCACGTATGTAAATTGTAAAGCTTATTCTCCTCTGCTCGACCAGTTACACCATACTTTGTTATGGAATCAAACATTTCTGGAAACAAGGTAATGACGTCAAATTCAAATGTCATTGTCCGTTCCCCTATTAATAGTCCGATCCCCAGTCTACAATAATCTGGTGAGCCCCTATATCTACATTCACAATTACTTTATTGATAAAGGGAATCAATCTTTCACTTTCACCTTCTTTTAAACTTTGAACTTGTAGAATATCATTGGATGATGATGCAATTATTCCAATTACGCTTCCAAGCTCTTCACTCTGCAGATTAACCACTTTTAAGCCAACAAGATCTTCCCAGTAATAACCGTCATTACCGCTACTTGATAATGCCGGTAACTGATTGCGTGGAATTGCAATCAGCATATTCTTCAGTTTCATGGCAGCAGTGCGATCAGTGCATTGCTCCAACAAAGAAACTAATATTTTGGAATGAACATTACACTTGATAACCTTTATCTCACGCCATTCGCCTTCGCCCTTCCCAAGCCACCAAATGGGATAATTAAGCAATCCATCCACAAATTCAGTGAATGGAAAAATCTTAACCCATCCATATACCCCAAAGGAACCAACAATCCGACCCATTACAACCATGGGTTCAGCTGCTTTCCTCTCCTTATTAGCTATTTGCGGCGGCTTTCTGCTTTGCGCCAAATTGCTTGACAAGCCTTGTTACAGTATCAGATAGCTGGGCACCCTGTGATTGCCAATAAGTAATCCGGTCAAGCTTTACACGCAACCCTTCTTCATCTTTCGATGCAGTGGGATTATAGAAACCAATACGCTCAATAAACTTGCCATCACGGGCATTACGTGAATCTGCTACCACCATATTAAAAAACGGGCGTTTCTTGGCACCGCCTCGCGCCAGTCGAATTATGACCATGTTTGAATCGCCTATAAGAAACTTAATCAGAAAAGTGTGTGATTTTACGGCAATTTTCCTCATTTAAGCAAGTAAAATACTCTTCCTGGCAAGAAAAAAGATCAGAGTATAAATTTCAGGGCAGTTCTTATCTTTATAACTAAATTTCTATTATTTAGTGTGCACGCTCCCAATTTGCTCCAACCCCCAGTTCCACGAGAAGCGGAACGTCCAGTTTTACAGCACTTCCCATAAGTGAAGGCAATACTGTTTTTATTACCTCTACTTCTCCATCAGGAACTTCTAGCACCAATTCGTCATGAACCTGCATAATAAGTTTGGTATTCAGTTTATCTCGTAACAGCCAGTCACGCACTGCAATCATCGCAAATTTGATAATATCTGCTGCTGTACCTTGCATTGGTGCATTAATTGCAGCACGCTCTGCCGCTTGCCTACGATTACCATTGGGACTGTTGATTTCTGGTAACCATAATCTGCGACCAAACACGGTTTCTACATAGCCAGTTATTTTGGCTTCTTCTCGTGTACATTGCATATAGTCTGCCACGCCTGGATAACGAGTAAAATAGCGATCCATAAAGGCACGAGCAGCACTCCTCTCAATACCCATCTGTAAAGCAAGACCGAATTCAGACATCCCATATATCAGTCCAAAATTAATAATTTTGGCATAGCGACGCTGTTCACTATCTACTGCATCGAGTGACACACCAAATACTTCCGCAGCAGTGGCACGATGAATGTCTGCACCCTGAGCAAATGCTTTAAGCAGTCCTTTATCTTTTGAGATATGGGCCA
>Ga0209271_10000364_pt1 | contig 15562 bp, 10 predicted proteins | sample tdAd002_FD_187123 | JGI IMG/M metagenome (GOLD analysis project Ga0209271, IMG submission 187123) | Marine sediment microbial communities from the Atlantic coast under amendment with organic carbon and nitrate - tdAd00.2 (SPAdes)... | ecosystem: Environmental > Aquatic > Marine > Coastal >... | reverse complement strand
ATATTATGGGAATTCTACTATGAAAAAGCATATAAAGATTGGCACCCGCGCTAGTCTCCTGGCCACGACCCAGTCCACCTGGGTAAAAAATCAGATTGAGACCCAGCATCCAGGTGTGTCGGTGGAGCTGGTTAAGATAGTGACCAAAGGAGATAAAATCCTTGATGTGCCTTTAGCCAAGGTAGGAGGCAAGGGATTGTTCGTTAAGGAGATCGAGGAGGCGTTGCTCCGAAAGGATGTTGACCTGGCCGTGCACAGCATGAAAGATGTACCCTCAGAATTGCCTGAAGAGTTGCATTTAGGTATTATTCCGCCGCGGGAAAATCCACATGATGCTTTTATTGCAAACAAGTTTGCATCTTTTGGTGATCTGCCGGAGGGTGCAACGGTTGGTACCAGCAGCCTGAGGCGTCGGTCCCAGCTTGCTGCCCTGCGTCCTGACCTTAAAATAGTAGACCTGCGCGGTAACCTTGATACCAGGCTTCGTAAGCTTGATGAAGGACAATTTCAGGCAATTATTCTGGCAGCAGCAGGGTTGAATCGCCTGGGCATGAGCAGCAGGGCAACAGGATATTTTTCGGCAAAAGAAATGCTGCCTGCAGTCGGGCAGGGAGCCCTTGGTATTGAACTGCGAAAGGATGATGATGAACTGTTGGCCGGTCTTGCATTTTTGAATGACGAAGAAACAACCGTTGCTGTTGCTGCAGAGCGGGGCTTTCTGTATCGGCTTGAAGGGGGCTGCCAGGTACCGATAGGCGCTTTCGCAGAGGTCCGTGACGGCGAGGTGGAACTGACAGGACTGGTAGCCTCGATTGACGGCAAGGTGGTGCTGAAGGAATCCATGAAAGGTTTGAGTGGTCAGGCGCAGCAGCTTGGTACCCGACTGGCAAATAAGCTTCTTGATATGGGTGCCAGAGATATCCTTGCTGAGGTTTACGACCAGGATTGAGTTAAGAATATAAAGAAAATATTAAGGATATAAACAGTTTGTTATCACAAGCGAAATCTAAAGAAAAACGTTCTGCCCCAATGGTGTACCTCGTTGGTGCGGGGCCGGGTGATCCAGGCTTGATCACCGTCAGGGGCAAGCAGTTGCTGGAGAGAGCCGAGGTTATAGTGTACGATTACCTGGCCAGCAAAAAACTTCTCAAGTATGTGCCCAGGGATGCAGAGTTTATCTATGCCGGAAAAAAGGGAGGGGTCAAGCACACCCATACCCAGGCTGAAATAAACGAAATGCTTATTGACAGAGCTTTGTCCGGGCGTTTAGTCGTCAGGTTAAAGGGGGGGGATCCTTTTATTTTCGGCAGGGGCGGAGAGGAAATTGAAGAACTGGTTCAAGCCGGGATACCATTCGAGGTGGTGCCGGGAGTCACCTCGGCCACTGCTGCCGCCACATATGCCGGCATTCCTATCACCCACAGGGAATATACATCTACGGTTGCATTTGTAACGGGCCATGAAGATCCGACAAAAAAGGATAGCAACGTTGCCTGGGACAAACTTGCTACAGGTGTTGGTACCATCGTGGTGTATATGGGTATAAAGAATCTTGAATCCATCACTAAAAAGGTGATTAAATACGGGCGGGATCCGCATACACCTGTGGCTGTAGTCCGCTGGGCTTCCACCTCTGAGCAGCGGACAGTTGTGGGAAACCTGGAAAATATCGCCGAGATTGTAAGGAAAAATAACATAAAACCACCGTCTCTTGTGATTATCGGTGAGGTTGTCAACCTGAGAGATTCTATTAACTGGTATGAAAAAAGACCGCTGTTCAGCAAGAGGGTGGTTGTTACCCGGACAAGAGACCAGGCGAGTGAACTTGTAAATATGCTCGAGAACTATGGGGCAGAGTGTATTGAGTATCCGACCATCTCGCTCGAGCCGGTTGATTCGTACGAGATTTTAGACCGGGCTCTGGAAGATATAGAGACCTTCCATTGGATTTTATTTACCAGCATTAACGCTGTTGATTATTTTTTTAAACGTCTGTTTGAGTTGGGCAGGGATGTTCGGGATCTCAAGGGTCCCAAGGTAGCAGCAGTAGGAAAGGTCACGGCAGAAGCGTTGGCCGGCCGGGGCATTAAGGCTGACCTGCTGCCTGAAGAATTTACCGGAGAGGGGCTGGCTGAAACGCTGATTAACGATGGCGTTGCAGGTTTGAATATTCTTATTCCCAGGGCCTTGAAGGCGCGGGAAATACTGCCGCAGAGATTAAGTGGTGCCGGTGCTGAAGTAACCCTGGCCCCTGTGTATCAGAATATTCTGCCACAAAGCAGTGCCGGTGAAAAGCTTAAGGATGATCTCCGTCGGGCCCTGGAAGAAAAGAGCGTAGAAATGGTGACATTTACAAGCTCATCTACTGTGAAGAATTTTATGACACTCCTGGATATAAGTGGTCCTGAGGAGCTTCAGAAGCTCATAACAGGCGTTGCAGTAGCGGCCATTGGACCGATAACAGCAAAAACAGCAGAAAGCTATGGGTTGACGGTGGATGTTCAACCTGCAGAGTATACAATTCCCGGCCTGGTCGAAGGCATTGTGGGGTATTTTACTTCACAGCCTGCTGATTGAAGAGCTTATGACTCGTAAATTGCGCTGAAGGCGCTGCCAGACAGGATCTCTACAAAGTCGTTTTTTATATACATGATTATAGAATCTAACAATTCCAATGAAGTCGGCCCCCCGGCTGCCTATCAAACATTACCCCCTTTCGAAAAATCACTCGTTCAGCTCGCCTCCATAATCTATGAGCCGGTCAACCGGATTACTTTTGCAAATTGTCTTCGCAGGGCCAGGATTACGGGGCCAAAAGGAGAATGGCTGACTTCAGCCGCCCTGAGCCCTTATATTTTAAAGCTCCAGGATCTTGAACTGCTGGACAAAGATTGCCGTTGTCCGGAAGAATTAATTGAATTGGCGAGCAGGGAAGCTGTTTCCGCAGGGAGCTATAGGGGTATGGCCGAAGCTGTCCAGGGAGAGATTTCCTTTTCGCAATACCAGTCAAAATGGCCGCAGCGGTGCTGGCGCGCTATGCGTGAGTACAGAATTGGATTGTATACCAACGAAATGGTGCATCTTGAAAACATGCATCTCCTTCTTGATAAACAGTGCGAAGATGAGATTGTCAGGCATTTTCCTGCTGTACGGTTCTGCAACAATCCCTTTGATTCTGAGTGGCTGAAGGTTCAAGCACCTTCTTTGCAATTTTATATACTCAGCCAGATGATGAACTTTTCTCTCCATTATCTCACTCTTCTTGAAAAACCGTTCGAGTATCTGAGAAGCGAAGCAACGCTTCAGTCAATTCCATCCGAAGAGCGGTTGCCTTTTTATCGTTTGCTGGCAACCTTCCTTCTGTGGCAAGGCAATTTGCAGGAAATGACAAATCTTATCCGGGAAAATCCTGAATCTTTTTTTGCCAGCGGCATGGAGGGATGTATTGATTTCATGCTCGGCAACAATGAACAGGCCCTCCAACTGTTTGAAAGAGATTTGCAGCAGTTGAAGAAAATTGCCGGCAGGAAAAGAGTATTTTTTCCTAATATTGCCGGACTGTTATTTGTCCTGGCATTGTTGAAAACAGGAGATGTCGGCTGTTTCAGCAGGATAAGAAAGTTTGTTGACACCGTGCGTACGCAGCAGTCAGGCAATATGCTCTTGGAGGCATATGAGATGCTGGAACATTTTCTGTTAGCCCAGGAAAGTGGAACGGTTGACCTGCCGGAGGATTTTTCTGTTCTGGCATCCAACAGCATTAATGTTTTATTTGGGACCCTGGTGCATTTCTGGTTGAGTGGCGGACTGCCTGAACTGGATGATGGGGGCGAAGCACATGAAGTTTTAAAGCTTTTATGCAACAGAGCTCAGGAAAACGGCTTCCTGTGGATCGCCATGGTATTTGCTGAATTGATCGGTAAAGTTGAACAGAACCAGGATCTGTTGGATATGGCAGAAAATATCCGCAAACAGACAAAAATGGCTTCTGTCGTTGATGCTGTTCTTTTAGAGGAAGCATGGAAGAGAAGGCTGAAGGCACTCATCAGTATCACTGGTGATTCTGAGAATTCCGCACAAAAAACTGCGAGTAATTGCCGGATGATATGGCTGGTTGGCTATCAGAATGGAACAATTACCATTACTGCCCGGGAACAGAGAGTAAACTCAAACAAGTGGAGCAAGGGCAGACCAATAGCGCTTTCCAGACTTTTCTCGGGACGAAAGCTGGATTTCATGACAGATTTTGACAGAAGGGTCTGTAAAACCTTAAAACGTGAACAGAATAATCAAAACGTTACATACCGTTTTGACCTCAAGCAGACCTTGCCGGCAATGGTGGGGCATCCATTGCTCTTTCTCGAGGAATCACCAGATATTTCCGTCGAGTTTGTCAGGGGGGAACCGGAGCTGTTGGTAGAGAAGTTAGAGAACCGCTTGCGCATCAGGCTTTTGAAGGATTTTTTTGAAGAATCCGTTTCGGTTATCAGGGAAACCCCGACCCGTTTTAAAATTATAGAGGTAACAAAAAAACATAAGGATATAGCCAGAATAATCTCCCGAAAGGGGCTGCAGGTTCCGGCATCATTCAGCAAACAGGTCATGGCTGCTGTCAGCAATCTTTCCTCTTTCATGACAGTGCACTCGGCAATTGCCGTTGACACTGATGCCATAAATACATTGAACGGTACCTCTGGCCTGATCAAGGAGGTTGGAGCCACTCCGCAGATTCATCTACAGCTAATTCCTCTGGGAACGGGTTTCAAGCTGGCAATGTTTGTTAAACCTTTTGGCACCAAGGGGCCATATTTAAAACCGGGACAGGGTGCTGAGAATATCATGGCCGAGGTTGACGGCCAGAGGCTCCAGACCAAGAGAGATCTCGGACTTGAAGAAGAGAAGGCCAGGAAGGTGGAGAAAGCTTGCCCGACACTGGCAGAGCTGGAGCAAACAGGCCGGGAGTGGGTGCTGCAGGAGACTGATATCTGCCTGGATGTACTGCTGCAACTTCGGGAAATAATGGATGAGGTGGTCGTTGAGTGGCCTGAGGGGGAACGAATTGCAGTCCGGCAGGTAGCCTCCATGGATAAACTGAGCCTCCAGGTACACAGGATGAAAGACAGCAAGCGGCTATCATGGTTTGCGATGACCGGATCCCTTTCCATTGACGAGTCGCTGGTTATCGATATGAAGAGGCTTGTGGAACTGGCACGCAGGAATTCGGGACGGTTTCTGCCGCTTGGTAATGGGGAGTTCCTTGCTTTGACCGATGAATTCCGCCGCCGTCTGGATGATATTTCCTATTTTGCAGAATTGCAGGGTAAGCAGGATGCATCAGACCGGTCGTTGCGGATACATCCGCTGGCAGCACTGGCCTTGGAAAATATAACCAAAAGCCTGGGTGCCCTGGAAGCTGATGAAACCTGGATGAAGCAACTGCAGTTGATCAATGAGGCGCAGTCGCTTGATCCAAATGTGCCTTCAACACTGAGGGCCGAACTGCGGGATTATCAGATCGAGGGGTATCAATGGTTGTCGCGACTGGCGCACTGGGGAGGAGGGGCCTGCCTGGCAGATGATATGGGTCTTGGTAAAACATTACAGGCCCTGGCAATCATCCTGGAAAAGGCCCCTAATGGTCCCTCCCTTGTTGTTGCACCAACTTCGGTATGCATGAACTGGCAGCATGAGGCCAAACGTTTTGCCCCGACACTTAGAATGCATCTGCTGGGGAGCAGGAGCAGAAAGAATCTGGTTCAATCTTTGAAGGAATTTGATGTGCTGGTGACAAGCTACACCCTTCTGCAGCAGGAGGCCAAGCTGTTTGCCGGTATAGACTGGCAGATAATTGTCCTTGATGAGGCCCAGGCAATAAAAAATATGGAAACCAAGCGTTCCCGGGCTGCAATGTCGCTTAATGGCAGGTTCAAGCTTTTGACCACCGGGACACCAATTGAAAACCACCTCGGGGAATTATGGAATCTTTTTAATTTTATCCTTCCAGGTCTTCTTGGGTCGCTGGAAAGCTTTAATCGAAGATTTGCTGTTCCTATCGAGCGTTTTGGGGATCATGTAGCCAGGCGAAAGCTCAAAAAGCTCATCCGGCCTTTTATATTGCGCCGCAACAAGGCTCAGGTACTGGAAGAACTGCCGCCACGCACAGAAATTACGCTGCAGGTTGAAATGAATTCGAAAGAATTGGCATTTTATGAGGCAATGCGCCGCCAGGCTCTTGAAAATCTTACGGTTAACAGGCAGATGTCCATCCAGAACCGAAAGGTCAAGGGAGTGAATACTGTTCCCGCGAGAAAAAATAATGCAAAAGGGTATACGGTTAAAATCCTTGCCGAGATCATGAAGCTGCGCCGGGCCTGCTGCAATCCAAGACTTGTTATGCCTGAAAGCGATATTGAGAGCTCAAAACTGCTTCTTTTTGAAAAGGTGGTTGATGAGTTGCTGGAAAACAGGCATAAAGCTTTGGTTTTCAGCCAGTTTGTCGGGCACCTGCAGATTATCAAATCCTTTCTTGATAAGAAAAAGATAGAATATCGTTATCTTGACGGGTCAACTCCGGCAAAAAAACGGGAAAGAGAAGTGGATGCCTTTCAGGCGGGCCAGGGAGATCTGTTTCTTATCAGCCTGAAAGCCGGCGGCCTGGGGTTGAACTTGACCGCTGCAGATTATGTTATCCACATGGATCCCTGGTGGAATCCGGCAGTTGAGGACCAGGCATCGAACCGGGTTCACAGGATCGGACAGATCCATCCGGTGACCATATACAGGTTGATTACCCAACATACGATTGAAGAGAAGATTGTCAAGCTGCACCACAAAAAAAGGGACCTGGCCAACAGCTTGCTTGCCGAGGCCGAGATCAGCAGCAGGATTTCAGTTGAGGAGTTGCTGGGTCTGATTCAGGAACAGTAAAGAAAGTTGCAAGTGCCTAAAGTTACAAGTGTCAAGTTGTTGATTTAACAGTTCATTTAACTTTAGTCATTTTAGTCACTCTAAACTTTAAACTTTTTGCTTGCTATGACCACAATCTATCTAGTTAGACACGGCATAACCCAAGCCAACAAAGAAAACCGTTTTGCCGGTAGAACAGACGAAGAATTGCATGCGGAAGGCAAAAAACAGATAGTGCAGGTGGGTGAACGATTAAAAAATATTGACATTTCATCTATTTGGTGTGGCCCTGGGAAACGGACCGTCCAGTCGGCAGAACTACTTGCCTCCCTTCTCAATGTCCCAAGCTCTTCCCTTCCAGAGCTTGATGAAATTAATATCCCGCATTGGGGTGGTTTGACTAAGGATGAGATCAGGCAGCAATACGGGGATGAGTATCCAACCTGGCTTAATATGCCCCAGACTTTTAACCTGCCGGGATGTGAAACTTTAAAGCAGGTCCAGGAGCGTGCAGTTGGGGCAGTGAACTGCATGCTGGCACGACATGATTCAGAAAGCCTGCTGATGGTGAGCCACTTGATAGTACTTCGCTGCCTTGTTCTTTATTATCAGAAGCTTGAGATTAAGGATTTCAGATCAATAAAGATCAATAATGGTTCAATTCTCTGTCTGTCTGAGGATGCTATGGGCGGAAGGTCGATCCAAGCCATGTAAGGAAGTTAAAGCTTGGGCTTACGTCTGTGCTTGACAGGCAGTATTCCCAACTGTTCACGGTATTTTGCGACTGTGCGGCGGGCTACCTTGATGTTCTCCCCGGAGAGGATATTGGAAATAGCGTTATCTGTCAGCGGTTTATCAGGATTTTCATTTTTGATCATGGCCTTTATTCGTTGTCTGATGCTTTCCGCAGACACTGATTCCCCGTTTCTTTGAGGGAGGGCGGTGGAAAAGAAGTATTTCAACTCGAAGATTCCTTGAGGGGTATGCATGTATTTATTGGTGGTCACCCGACTGACCGTTGATTCGTGCATTTCAATATCTTCAGCCACATCACGCAAAACAAGCGGTTTCAGGTGTTCGACCCCTCTTTCAAAAAAGTCTTTCTGGAACTTAAGCAAACTATCAACTACTTTGTATATTGTACGCTGCCGTTGCTGCATGCTTTTTATAAGCCAGAGAGCATCCCTGAGTTTTTCTTTGACATAGGTCTTTGTCTCTACTGAAGCGCCTGAATTACTTCCCACAATTTCCTCGTAGGCGGAAGAGACCTTGAGCCGCGGTAATCCCTCGTCGTTTAATACAATGAGGTATTCATCCCCCACCATGTGTACGAAAACATCAGGAATGATATAGTGCACATCTCGTTCACTATACTGCTCCCCAGGATAGGGATTGAGGCCTGTGATAACTTTTATGGCGGCAAGGATTTCTTTTATCGGTCTTTTAACGGTCTTGGCAATGGCTCTGTAATTTTTCAGTTCAAGGCTGTGCAGGTGATCCTTGATAATTTCTGCTGCCAGGGTATCTTCGAGATCAAGCCTTTTCAGCTGCAGCAGCAGTGACTCCTGAACATTTGTGGCCGCCACACCTGCTGGATCCATGTCCTGAATAATGGCAATGGCACGCCTTGCTGTCTCTTCGTCACAGTCTATTTCTCTCGTGATGTCCTCAACAGTTACATCCAGGAAGCCGTTGTGATTCAAATTACCGATAACAAATAGGCCGGCATCCTCTAATTCACTATCCAGTTCTGAGTGGGAAAGCTGCCACTGGAGATGGGACTGGAGGTTTGTTTCTTTGGTGAGAAAATCTATCTGGCTTAAACGGCTTCGGTCAGGGGTCTCTTTGGAAAAAGAAAAGCCTGCATCGTAGTAATTGGCATAGTCCTCTTCCCAGTTTATTTCCCGCATGGACGAAACATCTTCCATGTTTACTTCACCGGTTTTTTCGGGTTCAGGGATATCAGGTTTTTCTTCAGTGGCGGAAAGAGATTCCGGGCTTATCTCATAGTCAGTATCGCCCGGACTGATCTCTTCAAGAAGCGGGTTCTGCTCTATTTCCTGGCGGATTGTGTCAGCCAGTTCAAGCCTGGAAAGTTGCAGCAGTTTGATTGCCTGTTGTAACTGGGGGGTCATCAACAGTTGCTGCGTTAACTTGAGCTGTTGTCTTAGAGCAAGAGCCATATACCGCCACCGCTTTTTTTCTTAATCGGGTCCATATCCAGTAGTTTGTTGTATTATAAAATCATATTTCTGAACAAAAAACTAATCATTTCTTTGCCATAAGCAAATGGCTGGTATTTATTTTGCATGTAATTTTATTGTATTATATTGAGAAATTTTCTCCCAAATAGATTTTTCTGGCCTCTTCATTTTTTACAATTTCATCAGCATTCCCGCTGGTAAGGATTTTTCCGTTATTGATGATATACGCATGATCACAAACTGATAGAGTCTCGCGTACATTATGGTCGGAAATAAGTATCCCAAGCCCTTTATTTTTGAGTTCTTTGATTATCTTTTGCAGGTCAGCAACAGAGAGAGGGTCTATGCCGGCAAAAGGTTCATCAAGAAGAATGAACCGGGGTTTAATAGCTAGGGCCCGCATGATCTCAACACGGCGTCTTTCCCCTCCGGAGAGGGTGTGGGCCTTGTTGGCTGCTAGTCTTTGTATCTTCATATCTTCTAAAAGGCTGTTTATCCTGCTGTCTATTTCATCGTTGTTTAGGCCGAGGGGTTCAAGAACAATTCTTATATTTTCCTCTACGGTAAGTTTTTTAAAGACTGACGGTTCCTGGGCAAGATAGGATATACCTCTCCGGGCTCGTTTATGGATGGGTAGAGAGGTGATATCTTCGTTATCAAGGAGAACTCTGCCGGAATTAGGCATGACAAAGCCGGCGATCATGTAAAAAGATGTGGTCTTGCCTGCACCGTTTGGTCCGAGAAGTCCTACAACGGATCCATTTTCAATCTGCAGGCTGACACCATCAACCACTCTCCGGTTATGGTATTGTTTGACTATTTCCCTGGCTTCTATAAGCGCCATGTTTTCTCCAACTGCATTTAGGTTTACTGTCCTTGAGGGAGTTTATCGTCTTTATTCCCTTGTGACGCCGGATATATGAAGGCTTTGACCCGTTCGCCCTCAGCAGTGCTCCGTTCTACCACGCTTCTGCCTTCATCAAGGTAAAGGATAATTTTTTCTCCGCTCACCATGTTTTTTTCCTGCCAGGCCTTGGCATTCCCGGAAAGAATGACAATTCTCTTTTCGGCATTGAAATCCATGGTGTCTCCGGTGGCAACCCAATCTCCCTGAACAATTTCTACATTGCCCTTTGCGGTTATTTTATCAATTTTCCTTGTCAGTCCTACAGCAGGGACATCAGTTGTACTGTTTGGCTGAACTTCGGTCCCTAGGTAACGTACCGTCATTGCATCAGCTTTAATGATAAGGTCGTTCTGGTTGGCTCGGACATGCCCTGAAAATACAACAACGCTTTCCTCCTGGGAGGTCTCCATGCGATCTGCTTCAATCAGGATGGGTGCGGAAGTATTCGTACCTTTTTGGCCCCAGGCAAAAGATGCACAACATAGAGTTAAAACTAAACAGAGAGAAGTAAATAGCAGCCGCATAATTATGTGCCTAATATTTTGATTTAAGATACTATTTCCCAGTAATATGGGATATAAGCAATTCTTATTTTGCAGGACAGAGCATACTTTTTGTTGAAGAGATTGTAAAGTATCCAGCAACAAGGCTGAACAGCAAAGATACCTTTACATAATATCAATGAATAATTAAGATGATCGCCGGATATTTAATGGTTAAGTAAAAATTCAATCTGCTGCGTCAGAGCACATTTTCGGAGTCTGCGCTACCTGTTCGCTTGGCATACCATATGTATGGCCTCGTTCGCAGATAAGCGAGTGTCAGCGAGACTTCGAAAACACACTCTTCCTTGCATCTCATAATTTTTTTCTTAACCATCCAGGATTTCTTGTAAAAAGAATCATAACTGTTCCAGACAGAACGGTGAGTACAATGAAAGAAGGCATAGAAAAAGCTAAAATATTAATTGAATCCCTGCCATATATTAGGGAATTCTATAATAAGACCGTGGTAATCAAATATGGCGGTCATGCCATGGTGGACGAGGAGTTGAAGAAAAGCTTCGCCCTTGATATTATTCTGATGAAATATATCGGCATAAACCCTGTGATTGTTCATGGCGGCGGTCCCCAGATCAACAAGGTTCTTGACAGGATGCAGATCAAACCCAGCTATGTTGAAGGCATGCGGGTTACTGATACGGAAACCATGGATGTGGTGGAAATGGTCCTGGTCGGCAAGGTCAATAAGGAAATTGTCGGACTTATCAATCAGCATGGCGGCAAGGCTGTTGGGCTTTCCGGCAGAGATGGTGACTTGATCAGGGCCAAAAAGATGACGATCCAGAAAAGCCAGGCTGCTGATGCACCGCCTGAACTTATCGATCTTGGCCGGGTGGGGGAAGTGACCCACGTCAATCCTGATATCCTGCAGACAATTGATGTACAGGATTTTATTCCGGTTATCGCCCCGGTAGGCGTAGGCGAGGATAATTTTTCATACAATATTAATGCGGATCTGGTAGCAGGAGCAGTGGCGGGCCATCTTAAGGCGGCAAAGCTCATATTACTCACAGATGTTGCAGGTGTCCTTGATAAGGACTCTAAACTTATACCATCATTAAGCAGCCGGGAAGCGGACCAGCTTTTGGCATCCGGCGCTGTTGCAGGAGGCATGATCCCGAAGGTCAAATGCTGCCAGTCGGCTCTGGCAGCGGGCGTTGCCAAGACCCATATCGTAGATGGCCGGGTGGAGCACGCAATTCTGCTGGAGATATTTACCCACCAGGGAGTCGGCACGGAGATTGTGCTATGACTGAAGGAAATAGCAGTTGGATTGAAAGGAGTAATCAGGTGTTTATCAGTACGTACAGCAGGTTTCCTACCGTGCTCGTGAAAGGACAGGGGTGCCGACTCGAGGATGCTGACGGCAAGGAGTATCTTGATTTTCTTGCTGGGATAGCAGTCTGCAGTCTTGGGCATTGCCACCCTGAGGTTACCAGGGCAATTTGTGACCAGGCCGGCAAACTGCTCCATGTCTCCAACCTGTTTCATACGAAACCCCAGACGGAGCTTGCTGAACTCCTGGTGCAGAATTCTTTTGCCGACCGGGTTTTTTTCGGCAACAGCGGGGCTGAGGCCAACGAAGCCGCCATAAAACTGGCACGTATATATAGTGGGGAGAACCGGTTTGAGATTATTTCGCTTTCAGGGTCTTTCCATGGCCGAACCCTGGCGACGGTTGCTGCTACAGGACAGCCGAAGTTCCACCAGGGTTTTGAGCCACTACCGGCTGGCTTTTTACACGCCGATTTCGGTGATATTGGAGCCCTGGAAAAGTTGATTTCTCCGCAAACCTGCGCCATTCTCTGCGAACCTCTTCAGGGGGAAAGCGGGGTGCGGCCTTTGGGCAAAGATTATTTGCAGAAAATTCGCCAGTTCTGTGATACCAACGGACTGCTGCTGATCTTTGACGAGGTGCAGACAGGCATCGGCAGGACAGGTTCCCTTTTCGCCTATGAACAGCTGGGAGTAGTGCCCGATATTCTGACCTCGGCCAAGGCTTTGGCCAACGGGCTTCCCATCGGAGCCATGCTGACAACTGAGAAAATCGCTGCCTCTTTCACTGTAGGATCCCATGCCTCAACCTTTGGCGGCAACCCAGTATCTGCAGCAGCCGCGGTGGCCACACTTAAGGTCATGCTGACAGATGGCTTTCTCGATGCGGTAAAGAGCAAGGGTAATTACCTGGCAGAAAAGCTCGCTGACCTTGCTGCGTCTTATCCGCAACTTGCCAGTGGACAGAGAGGACTTGGCTTGATACAGGGATTGGTCTTAACCAAAGCAGGGATAGAAATAGGGCAGGAAATAGTACAAAAACTCTTTGAGCGTGGTGTGCTTATCAATTTTGCCGGCAACGAAGTGCTCAGGTTTATCCCGCCACTTGTGGTCAGCCGGGAAGAGATCGATATGCTGATCAAGGAACTGGAGCAGCTTTTTTCTGAGCTTGCCTGACTCCGTAAGTCACCGGATATATCCAGCGGCTTACGGTTCGGGATTGTAGGATCATTTCTGTTGGTTCTCGCCTCGGCTGTAGTAAAAACTTATTGATATAATTTCAATTTACGGGTAAAAAAACCTTTCCAAAAAAAAAGGTTTCTAGTATTTGTTATAATTTGGCTCAATTTGTCCGTCTTTTGCTTAACCGCGTGACGGGAATTGGGCCTTAACTATTTCTGAGAGTAGGACTATGGCAACACATTTATTACGGCTCAGTGACTTTAGCAAAGATGAGCTGTTTGCTTACATAGACAGGGCTATAGTATTGAAGCAGGAAGCTGCTGCAGGCATACGTCATACACAGCTTACAGGCAAAATCATAGCCATGGTATTTGAAAAGGCATCAACAAGGACCAGGGTTTCATTCGAGGCAGCCATGTATGGACTTGGCGGACAGGTAGTCTTCCTGTCAGCTAAGGAGACGCAGCTTGCCAGGAGTGAACCGCTGAAAGATACAGCTCTGGTAATGTCACGCTATGTGGACGGCTTGGTTGTACGGACGTATGGCCAGGAAGTAGTGACAGAATTGGCCCGTTATTCGACGATTCCGGTGATAAACGCTCTGACTGATCTTTTTCATCCATGCCAGGTATTAAGCGATGTAATGACGGTTATCGAAAAGAAAGGATTGCTGGATACTCTGAAAATCGCCTGGGTCGGGGATGGGAACAATATGGCCAACTCTTGGATTCAGGCTGCTGCCAAACTGGGATTTCAGCTGGTTCTCGCATGTCCGCAGGGCTATGATTCTGAGGATAATCTGTTAAAAGAGGCACAGCAGGAGTCAGGCGGACGAATCACGGTAGTGCGCGATCCTGTTGAGGCTGTCCGGGATGCCGATGTTATCAATACAGATGTCTGGGCCAGCATGGGCCAGGAAGATGAGCAGCAGGAACGGCTTGATGTTTTTCAGGGGTTTCAGGTGGACAAACAGCTTTTAAGTCATGCCAAACCGGATTGTATAGTGCTGCACTGTTTACCTGCCCACCGTGGTGAGGAGATTTCAGAGGAGGTTCTGGAAGGGGATCAGTGTGTGGCCTTTGATCAGGCAGAAAACAAGCTTCATATCCATAAGGCGATATTGGAAAAACATATTTTGTAAATTGAAAAGAATTTCCGGTTCCTGTGTTTTTGCAGGGCCATAGACCAAAAGAATACTGACAGCGGAGCATAAGCATGACAGTTAATAAAATAGTACTTGCCTATTCAGGAGGCCTTGATACCTCGGTAATCCTGAAATGGCTTAAGGAAAAATACCAGTGTCCGGTTGTTGCCTTTGCAGCAGACCTTGGCCAGGAAGAAGACTGGGATGCGGTTCGGGAAAAGGGCATGACAACCGGTGCCGAAAAGGTGGTTATCACCGACCTTAAGGAAACGTTTGTCAAAGATTTTATTTTCCCCGCCTTTCGGGCCAATGCTATTTATGAGGGCTCGTACCTCCTGGGAACATCGTTGGCAAGGCCGCTTATTGCCCGGGAGCAGGTGCGGCTGGCCGAGGCTGAAGGAGCTGATGCAGTCAGCCATGGAGCCACGGGCAAGGGGAATGACCAGGTGCGTTTTGAGTTAACCTATTTAGCCTTGAATCCACACCTGAAAATTATTGCACCCTGGAGGACATGGGATTTAAATTCCCGAACCCGGCTCTTGAGTTATGCAGAAGAGCACAACATTCCTGTGCCGGTTACCAGGGAAAAACCCTATAGTTCTGATGACAACCTGCTGCATATCAGTTTTGAAGGCGGTATTCTTGAAGACCCGTGGAATGAGCCTGACCCTGCTATGTTTAAAATGACGAAAGCTCCAGAGGATGCTCCTGATTCCCCGAGCTATGTGGAACTCGATTTTGTCCAGGGCGACCCGGTGGCAATTAACGGTCAAGTTTTTTCTCCTGCTGATCTTTTCCAGGAATTGAACAGGCTGGGAGGAGAAAACGGTATTGGCCGGCTCGATATGGTAGAGAATAGGTTTGTCGGCATGAAGTCGCGGGGGGTATATGAGACACCCGGCGGTACAATTTTGCGGACAGCTCACCGGGACCTGGAGACAATTACCCTGGATAGGGAAGTCATGCGTATTCGGGACAGCCTTGTTGCCCGGTACTCTGAGCTGGTATATAACGGATTCTGGTTCTCTCCTGAAATGCGTTTGCTGCAGAAAACCATGGATGATACCCAGACAACAGTAAGTGGTACGGTCCGGCTAAAATTGTATAAGGGCAACTGTATACCGGTTGGCCGTAAGTCTGACCAGTCGCTGTACCAGGAAAGTTTTGCAACTTTTGAAGAGGATGAGGTTTATAACCAGGCTGATGCTGAAGGTTTTATCAAGCTGAACGCATTACGGTTACAGATTGCAGCCTTAAAGAAAAAATGAAAAATAAAGCAGAGAGCAATAAGCCATGGGATGGTCGGTTTACCGAAGCGACTGCTTCATCGGCTGAAGTATTCAGTGCTTCTATCCATTTTGATATGCGGCTCTATCGGCAT
>Ga0209271_10000363_pt1 | contig 15571 bp, 18 predicted proteins | sample tdAd002_FD_187123 | JGI IMG/M metagenome (GOLD analysis project Ga0209271, IMG submission 187123) | Marine sediment microbial communities from the Atlantic coast under amendment with organic carbon and nitrate - tdAd00.2 (SPAdes)... | ecosystem: Environmental > Aquatic > Marine > Coastal >... | reverse complement strand
TACGCCCGCAGGAATCGTGATGACATCGCCAGGTTTGGCTGTAATCAAAGCTGTCTGTAATTGCTTTTGGTATGCGGACGGTGCTGTGTCGTGCTCAGCTTGCCGCTCGCAAGCGGCCAACAAGGCTCCCACCGCAAACGTCGTCAGGACCAGGATTTGATTTCGCACTGCATTACTCCGGATCGCAATCCTGCAGAACTATAGTCCCGCAATCTTCGCGTCGCAATTTCTTCTCCAGTGCATCTGAACCTGTGTAACATCGGCGTGTGAATCGCATAGTGACAATCGCCTTCGTCGTCATCACGGCGCTCGCCTGCACAGCACTCGTGTATTTCCTTCGCGTTGAGTGGCTGGTGCTCGCAGCCGGCGCAAAGCTGATCGCGTCGACGGGGTTTCTGGCTACAGCAATCAGTGTAGGCGCACTGCAGCACCGATTTGGACGCGTGCTGTTCGTGGGCCTGGCGCTGTCGTTCTGCGGAGATATGTTCCTGATCGGACCATCCCAACACGCATTTCTTCTCGGCCTTGGCAGTTTTTTGCTCGCGCATCTGGCCTATATCGCGGCATTCGTGATTCATGGTGTGAATCGAAAATGGGCTGCAATTGCTACAGTGCCCGTTCTACTGGTCGCCGCTTACGTTACGTTGTGGATGTTGCCAAGCGTGCCTGCTGAGTTGATATTGCCTGTACATGCGTACACTGGCGCCATCAGCCTGATGGTGATCGCGGCATTCGGCAGCAAAGGTGCGGGCGCACCAACCCTTATCGTTTTCGGAGCTCTAATGTTCTTCGTGTCGGATTTGTCCGTCGCGTCACAGCGCATCCTGCACGTTGAATTCCCGACCATTATTTGGGGAGTACCTTTGTACTACGCGGGTCAGCTTTGCCTGGCTCTGAGTGCCTCGCAGTCTTCATCCCAATAAGGTGTCCCCGAAAAAGTTTCGACCAGGAAATCAATAAACGTCCTCACTCGAAAAGACAAATGTCGTGTTGGCGGATACACGGCGTATGCAGGCACCATCGGCCACTCGTAATCGGTCAGTACCGGCTGCAATTCACCTCGTTTGATTAGCTCACCGGCAATAAAGGTAGGTTGAATGACGATGCCCATGCCATTCGCTGCCAGCTGTGACAGAAGATCACCGCTCGTCGCGGTAAGCACGGCATTAACCTCCACCGTGTGCTCGGCACCGTTTTGGTCACGGCCAACCCATCGATTCGGATCACTAATGTTGTCGTAAACGAGGCACCTATGGTCACGCAACTCCTCGGCCGTCTTCGGCGTGCCGTGTTCTTCGAGGTATGCGGGTGCGGCACAGACGACGGTATGCGAATCGAACAGTCGTCGCGCAATCAATGATGAGTCGGACAAACGACCGATACGTAAAGCGAGATCCGCCCCTTCCTGAACCAGATCAACTCGTCTGTCATTCAGGTCCAGATCGAAGCTTACGTTCGGGTGCGCTCGTGCGAACTCGGCAATCGGATTGCGCATGTGACGAATTCCAAATGACATCGGCAACGCGATTCGCAATTTGCCGCGTAGCTCACCATGCTCCTGGTGAACGGCAGCCTCGGCCTCATCCAGGTCCGCAAGAATGCGCGCGCTGCGCTCATAGAAACTGCGGCCGGTATCCGTCAGGTTCAGGCGCCGCGTCGTACGCTGCAACAACTGCACGCCAAGACGCCCCTCAAGCGACGCCATGCGACGGCTAATGGCCGACTTTGCCATACCGAGGCGATCCGCAGCCGCCGTGAAGCTGCCGGCCTCAACGACCGCAACGAACGCCCGTAAATCCTCGAATCGATGCATATTGTTGCTGATAATAGAACAATATTATCTAACTTATGCTGTTTATTCTGAATTCCTCAATAGCGAGACTGTAGTCCAACACAGCAAAAGGAACAGAAAAATGTACGAACAAGCCACAACAAATGCAGCGCCATTGAGAATTCTCGCGGTCAACGCAAGCGGCAGACGTCAGGGCTCCACGAGCCGGACGCTGACTGCCGAGCTAATCGCTGCTCTCGAGTCAAAGCATGGCTCCATCGAGCTATCCCGCAGAGACCTCTCAGACGGCGTGCCGTTCGTCGACGACGCCTGGATCACAGCAAATTTCACTGCCGACGAAGATCGCAAACCGGAGCATCGCAAGGTGCTGGACTTTTCCGATCGTCTGGTAGCAGAGCTTCAGGACGCCGATACAATAGTTATAGGTACACCTATCTATAATTTCAGTATTCCTGCAGCGCTCAAAGCGTGGATAGACATGATCGCCCGAGCACGCCTGACGTTTCGCTATACAGAAAACGGTCCAGAGGGGCTGCTCAAGGATAAGAAGGTGTTTGTCGTGATCGCTTCAGGTGGAGTTCCGATCGGCAGCGACTATGATTTCGCTTCACCCTACCTGCGCCAGGCGCTGGCGTTTGTAGGTATTACCGATATTGAATTTGTTGCTGCCGAGCAATTGAACAGCAAGGCTGAAGAGTCGATTGATGCCGCACGGGTTCGTATAGCGGAGCTCGTGTACACGTCGACCAAGCTGAGCAATCAGGCTGCGTAGGGAGATTGAGATAATGTTTGAAGTCGTTCGTTCCGATAGTCGGGGTGCCGCGGACCACGGTTGGCTCAAAGCCAAACACACGTTTTCGTTCGCGGACTATAACAACCCCGATATGATGGGTTTTGGTCCACTGCGTGTAATCAATGAGGACCGTATCGAGCCAGGTCAGGGCTTCGGCACACACCCTCACAGGGATATGGAAATCGTCACCTACATAATTGATGGTGCGCTCGAGCATAAGGACAGTATGGGCAACGGCTCGGTTATCAGAGCTGGCGACGTGCAACGTATGACTGCCGGAACCGGGGTGTTCCATAGCGAATTCAATCATTCGTCAGAAGATGTAGTGCATCTGTTGCAAATCTGGATATTGCCTCGCGAAGGCTCACTCGAGCCCGAATACGAGCAACAGCACTTCACACGTGAGGACAAACTGAATCAATGGCGTCTCGTCGTCTCAAGCGACGGTCGCGATTCTTCAATGACAGTTCACCAGGCGGTGGAGATTTCGGCGATCGTATTGGAGGCCGGTAACGAATCGAAACACGAGTTCGCTGGTGGGCATAGTGGCTATCTGCAGATTGTCAGCGGTTCCATAACAGCAAATGGTGAGCAGCTCGAAGCAGGCGATGGCGCGGCGATTCATGACGTAGATTCGCTAACCTTCCTCGCGACAAGCGAAGCCGAGGCGATTCTCTTTGACATGGGATGAGGCGGAGCACCAATCTGCAGGATCGGGCTAGAATGGCCGCATGCGCCATTTTTTGATACTGATCTCCGCCTCGTTCACCGCCTGTGGTGGCAATGGTGGTTCTGGAAGCTCGACTCCACCACCCGCGATATTCCCAACGGTCACGCCGATATACGAGGTACAAGGCGCTGGCGCAAGCAGCCCGCTTGTCGGTCAGGTCGTTACGGTGGAAGGCGTTGTAATCGGCGATTTTCAGGACGGCGATACCAATGACAGTCGAAACCTCGGTGGTTTTTATATTCAGAACGTACCCGACGCGGATTTCGCTACTTCGGACGGCGTGTTTGTGTTCGACGGCGACAATCCGACGGTTGATGTCAGTGCCGGCGACGGGGTTCGTGTCGAAGGAACAGTTACCGAGTACTTCGGTGAGACTCAAATCGTGGCAAGTGGCGTTTCCGTAACGGGATTCGGCTCGATCCTGGCCGCAGGTGTCAATTTGCCGGCTGCATCCACCACGAGTAACAGCGACGGTGAGCTGATCCCGGACCTCGAGCGTTATGAGGGCATGCTGATTCGTTTTCCACAAACGCTGACTGTCAGCCAGCTCCGCGAACTGGATCGCTTTGGCGAGGTCCTTCTCAGCGAGGGCGGTCGGCAATTCGCATTCACGAATCGAAATGCTCCTGATGTGGCAGCGTATGCCGCTCATCGGGAAGCGATAGCTGCGCGGCGCGTGATTCTGGATGACGGTTTGCGCGTCAGTAACGCTTCGCCGATTCGGTATCTCAATGCGGGTGCGGCTACTGATTACTCCATTCGACTCGGTGACGAAATTACGGGCGTGACAGGTGTCTTACGTTTTTCGCGAGGTACCGGTAGCTCTGGAACCGAGGCCTACCGGCTGATGCCGACGGTAGAACCGCTGTTCGTCTCCACGAATCCGAGACCTGCGCGTCCCGCCGTCAATGGGACACTACGCGTAGCGAGCTTCAATCTGAACAATTTCTTTTCAACGATCGACTCCGGACAGAGTAATTGCGGTTCTGCCGGAACCGACGATTGCCGAGGCGCTGACAGTTCCGTGGAACTCTCCAGACAACGAACCAAAATCGTTACGGCATTGTCGATGCTCGACGCCGATATCGTGGGCCTGGTAGAACTTGAAAATAATACGCGCGATTCCTTACAGAACCTTGTTGATTCCGTGAATGCTGTTGTTGGAGCCGGCACCTTTACGTACGTTGATGCCGGCACCATTGGTAGCGATGCAATCAAAGTCGCGCTGTTATTCAAACTCGCGACGGTCCAGGCAGTGGGTTCGTTTGCCATCCTCGATTCAACCATCGACCCCCGATTCGACGACTCGCATAATCGACCAGTACTTGCGCAGACATTCGAAACCGTCGCAGACGGCGCGCGATTGACCGTCGTTGTTAACCACCTCAAGTCCAAGGGCTCGAGTTGTGCCAGTGATGGTGACCCGGATTTACAGGATGGCCAAAGTAACTGCAGTGCAACTCGAAACAGCGCAGCGGCTGCTATGGTCGATTGGCTACTTTCAGATCCGACGTCCAGCGGCGATACCGATTACCTGGTCATTGGCGACTTCAACGCACACACACGCGAAGACGCGATAACCACTTTCAACAACGCCGGATACTCCGACCTTGCCGATGATTTTATCGGGGCAGATTCGTATTCGTTCGAATTCGATGGCCGGTTCGGTGCGCTCGATCATATGCTGGCATCCGCAAGTCTTTTGCCCCAGGTCGCAGGTGTTCTGGAATGGCACATCAATGCTGACGAACCGAGAGCGCTTGATTACAACCTCGAATTCGATCGCGATCCAGGTCTGTTCGATGGCTCAATCCCTTACCGGGCATCGGATCACGACCCGTCGCTAATAGGTCTCGACCTGATACCTTAGATAAGCCTTGACTTAATTAAGCATTTACTTATACTAAGGGTATGGATACGTTCACTGCCCTTGCCGACCCAACTCGGCGTCATATTGTCGAGTCTCTCGCTGTTGGAGAGACTTCATTCGGCGCCCTCGCCGATCAATTCGAAATGAGCCGCCCCGCGGTATCGCAACATCTGAAGGTCTTGCGCGATGCCGGCATTGTCACGTCACGTGCCGACGCACAGCGACGCATTTATCGCCTTAGCGACGATGGTCTGGACGAACTTGACGCCTGGCTCGACAAGGTGCGCGGCTACTGGACACAGCGACTCGACAGGTTGGAGCAAGTCCTAGGCGAACCGGGCGAATAACAGGAGAGATACGATGAACGATTTTGGTGAGTTAATTGACGATAGCACTGTACGGTTTGAGCGCCTGCTTCCCGGGCCCATCGAGCGGGTGTGGAACTATTTGACTGAAGGTGACAAACGTGCGCAGTGGCTTTGTGGCGGCGAAACCGACTCCAGGGTTGGCGGGAACATTGATATGAACTTTCACAACGCATCGCTCTCGGGTGCCGACGACATCGACCGCCCGGAAAAGTACAAAGACATGCCCGAGAAATTCTCTTTTTCAGGCCGAGTCACTCGCTACGAGCCACCGCATGCACTGTCGCACACCTGGGAGTTTGACGATGAACCGTCGGAAGTATGTTACGAACTCGAGGATCTGGGTGACAAGGTCAAGCTGGTGTTGACACACCGCCGACTACCGTCCAGCAAAACAGTTCTTGATGTCAGTGGAGGATGGCACACGCATCTCGACATGCTCGTGGATATTCTCGAGGGAAGAGAGAGAAGGCCCTTCTGGAAAACACAGGTGGCGTCTCAGGCTGAGTACGAAAAACGACTGGGACTGTAAACTGGATCAGTCTTCTGATTGAGGTGCGCGGACGGGACTCCGAAACAGCACGACACCAAACCAGAGGGCAAATGCTGAAAAAATTGCTGCGCTCGTCGCGAGTTGAATTACACCGTGGACGATCGCAGCCTTGGTCAGCATGACACCGACCATTGCGAAATGCAGGAAATTACCAAGAGCGAGCGGCCGGGCATAAATTCCACCCATCAACACGCCACGTGCCGTCCAGTTAAGAATGGCGAAGCCGAGGTACAGCGCGCCCATCATTTGCACGAGCAGGAGCGTGGCGTTATCGGGAACCGTGCCATGCGTTTCCAGTACCTTCTCGGGAAAGTATGAGGTAACCAGGCCGAGCAAAGCCAGAAAAATGGCGCTGAGCATCATCAGGAGTCTTGTCTTCATATTGCCGATAATAACCTCTTCCGAAGACTGAACATCACTGCAAGAGCCATTTCCAACATCTCACTGGTGTCCGCGCTAGTGCTTATAACAGCTTCTTGGTAGTCTCTGCTGATGCGCAATGGAGAACAATAATGAAGCATAGCCCTCGCACCCCCATACTGTTGCTCGCCGCACTCATGATTCTGCCCGGCGCCAGCTCGCTCGCTAAGGACTCGGAAGGAACATTGGAGAAGATCGCCAGAACCGGCGAATTCGTAATCGGTTATCGCACAGACTCGAGCCCATTGTCCTATGAGAATGCGGAAGGCCAGCCATCGGGCTACTCGGTCGACTTGTGTCGGCGAATTGCAGCCGGTGTCAAAGCCCATCTGGGCGACAAGGAATTCGAGACAAAATTCGTGCGCGTCAGCTCAAGTGAACGCTTGTCGGCGGTCGTCGATGGCAAGATCGATATCGAATGCGGGTCAACGACGATCACTTTGTCACGTCAGGAACAAGTTGACTTCACACTGCCGACATTCGTAACTGGCGGGGGCGTGTTGGCGCTGGCCGCATCCGGGATTCAGAGCATTTCGGATCTATCAGGCAAAAGGGTTGGGGTCGAAAAAGGCACCACCACCGTCGAACAGCTCCGAAATCATTTGCAGGAAAACCTGATCGATGCGGAAGTTGTCGTCGTCGATGACCGGGAGGCGGGCATGGTGCGCCTGAATCGGGGCGGCATAGATGCGTTTGCTTCGGATCAAATCGTATTGATTGGCCAGGTTATCGAGGCGTCAAATCCAAAGCAGTACTACCTTGTTAGCGAGGTTTTTTCGTACGAACCCTATGGATTTGCTGTGCGACGAAACGATGCCGATTTCAGATTGGTTGTGAACAAGGCCATATCGCATATTTATCGCAATGGTCATCATGCTGATATTTATTACAAGTGGATCGGGCGCATCGGTATCAAAGTACCGCCCATACTCGCTGCTATGTATCAGTTGAGTACTATTCCGGAATAAGAAGGCCCATCTGAAATATCGCAGCTAATCCAGGTTGCGAAGCAGGCTCTTTGTATCGCTTCGCACCAACTCGATTCCGTCTACGATGGCGTCCGCACTCGTCTGACTGTCGCCAAGTTCGTCCCAATGATCACCCCAGGTGGCAGCGAGCTTTGCCGAAGACTCGGGAAGCGGTAGTTCGAGTACTTGCGCCAGATCCTGAATTGTCAGAACGAGCGCCCAACCGGTCCGCGGATTGCCTTTGTCGCTGGCATCGCGATCATAATGATTGTGAAATACGAGCTCCTGCAGTTCGCCCAGTTTCAGCAAAACTTCGAGCGACGCCAGGCGTTGATTGCGGTTGTACTCAGTAAGTTCATTGCGCCACGTGTTATAGCTCAGGCTGGATACAGCAATGAACACGCTGATCAATGCTACGGAGTGTCTTCGCAGCTGATCTTTGAAACCCGTTTTTAGTTTCATGTGCGTCCGGTATAAAAACACGACTATTAATCATCAGACCGGACGGTAGTGCGATTTATTTCGCTTTAGCCATAGCAACCAGGCAACGAAGAGAACGCCAACGGTCGCGATAGCCGCCAGCAGCAAGAACAGATTCATGAAACCGCCCACGCCTGGTGTTGCGTCCAGAATACGGCCGGCAACTGGAGCAAAGAAAATCTCGGGCGTGTACCCAACCACTGAAATCATGCCGACGGCAGCGCCCGTTATATGTCGGGGCGTGCGGGTCTCCTGCAGCAGTGCAAAGTAGATGCCACGCAACGAGAACACAGCAAACAGGCTGACTCCCAGATTCAGAAAAATAATGCCGAGACTCATCGAATCAGGCATGGTTGTCGACAGCACCGCGTAAACGATTACAAGAACACCGAATATCACTCCTATCGATCGTGTCGCATCGAAGCGGTCGGCAATAAGTCCGGCGGCTAAAGCCGCAAACGGCCGGATATAGGCGCCATAGGACGCGAGCCTCGCGCCTTCAACCTCATCCATGCCGAGTACCTGCACGGCGTAGAGCGAATAGTTGTCGCTTGCTTTGAAACAGCAATACGCACAAACGACGATCGCCGCCTGCGCCCAAACGATTGGCAGCCGCACGACGAGCAACATGTTGGGGAACGGGTTACGCCTGACAGCGGCAACCTCACCCGGGACCGGAATGACAAACCAGGCGAGCATGCCGGCCGCGAAAGTCACTGCCGAATATCCAAGTACAACCATGCGAAATCCGGCGCGACGCTCTTCATCTGTGGCAAGCGACGCATCATCTGGCATGTAGCCTGCCAGCACCATGACCATCAGGCCCGCGACCAACGCCGCCGCCACACCGCGTCCGCCTTCAAGAATACCGAACGCTGCCCCTTGAGCAGACCGCCCGCCCCATTCGCGCGTCGCCCGAATCAGAGCACCCCAGAACATAAATATCGTCGTGATACCCCAAAAGCCGTAGAGGAGAGCCATCTGAAACGGTGCGGGGAACGTTGCCATGTAGAGACCTCCACACGCGGTCGCCACAAGTGATGCAGTCAGCAGAAAGCGCGCAGAGAACCGATCGGCGATAGCGCCGCCCGGGAAGTAGCTCAGCATCGCCGTCACACCGTATACGGCGAACAAGTCACCCAGTTGCGTATTGGTGAAATCGAAGACTTCGAGCAGGGTTGGACGAAAAAACCGGGCCGTATTGAACGGCAGGCCAAACACCATTTCGCCCGCGATCACGAGCGTGGATATGTACAGATATCGCGACACGTATTTTTCTGTTATTGGTACGCTATCTGAGTCACCTTAGCACATGCAATTCGGGGAGCTGCTATGAGACTTTCAACAATGAGTATTCTGTTTTGTCTGCTGATTTGTAGCGTGGGCACCGCAAACGAAGTGCCTGCGACAATGCGCGTCGACTATTTCCACACGGGAAATTCGGACACCGAGCTGTTCAGCCTGGATCAGGTTGTCATTGAACCTCTGCCCTGGACCGGAAATATGTACCAACCGCTCGACAAGACGTTGCGCGGCAAATACATGTTCGAAATCATCGACCCGGAGTCTGGTGAACTCGCATGGTCAAGAAGCTTCAGCAGCATTTACGGTGAATGGGAAACGACAGCCGAAGCACGCAGCATCAACCGCACGTTTCATGAGTCCCTGCGCTTTCCGCTGCAGGAGTCAGAATTTGAAGTCGTTCTGAAGAAACGCGGGCCCGCAAATGAATTCAGGGAAATCTGGCGAATCGCGCTCGATCCTAACGACTATATGGTGCACCAGGAAGCTGCGATGTACGCAGACCAGGTCGTGACCATTCATGAAAGTGGCGATCCGGGCCAGAAAGTGGACTTGCTGATACTTGGGGATGGCTATACGGCCGACGAGCACGACGCTTTCATCGCCAAAGCACATGAATTGACCGATATTTTGTTCGCGACGTCACCATTCAAGGAGCGAATAGACGATTTCAACGTCTGGGCTTTGGCGCCTGTTGCTGCTGAGTCCGGCGTTTCACGACCGTCGACAAACACCTACCGTGACTCTCCGATCGGGGCAACCTACGACTCATTTCGTTCCGAGCGTTACGTACTGACATTCGATAACAAGAATATGCGTCGAATTGCATCATCGACGCCGTATGACTTTATCGAAATACTAACCAATACCGAGACCTATGGCGGCGGTGGAATCTACGGTCTGTTCAGCACGGCCGCCGCGAACGGTGAATGGGCACCGTACCTGTTCGTACACGAGTTCGGTCACCATTTTGCCGGTCTGGCGGATGAGTACTACACAAGCTCAACGGCCTATGAGTCCCCAGCCGAAATCATTGAACCTTATGAGCCGAATGTGACCGCACTACTCAATCCGGAAGATCTCAAATGGAAGCACCTGGTTGCGCCCAGCACGCCGTTACCCACACCCTGGTCCAAAGCCGAGTACGAGGAACACTCAATTGCGGTGCAGGAACGACGTCAGCAGATGCGTGCCGACGATGTTCCCGAGGCGGAAATGAACGAGCTGTTCCGATTCACGAAAAATCACGTCGACGCGCTGTTTTCGGCTGCCGAGTATCGCAATGCGGTCGGGGCGTTCGAAGGCGCAATGTACGAGTCAGAGGGCTACTACCGCTCTGAGCAGAATTGCCTGATGTTTACTCGCTACGAGCAGTTCTGCCTTGTATGCAGAGCGGCAATCAACAAAGTCATCGACGAATACTCGGTGGTACCGGAGGCGTGGAACGAGCAACGCTAGCGGAGGTCCATATTGATTCGCGGGAGGTTTTTATGTTCCCAATAGGCAAGAAACTGGCAATTTTCTCGTTGCTTGTGACCGCAGTCACCTTGTTGGGCGCCTGTGCGGCCCAGGAACCGATCGAGTACGGGCCGCGACCGGATATGGGAGAAATTGCGCTGCTGCTCGATTGTCCCTCTGATCGCACACCCGCCTGCCTTGAGCGAATGGGCAAACCGTACAAATGCTACTGCATGGATAAAGACGCACTTCGCCGGCTTATGGAGCCTGACAAGTACTAATTCCTGAGTCGATAACCCGTCTTGAAAATCCACCATACGGCAAGCAGGCACAACGCCAGGAAGGCGATAACCATTCCCAGACTAAGGCCAACTGCAACGTCGGCATTCTCGTAAAAGCTCCAGCGAAAACCGCTGATCAAATAAACGATAGGATTAAACAGACTGACCGTCTGCCAGCCTGGCGGCAGCATGCTGATGGAATAGAATGTGCCGCCGAGAAATGTCAACGGCATGATCACGAGTATCGGCACGATCGTCAGCTTCTCCCAGCCGTCGGCCCAGATACCGAGAATGAAGCCGAACAAGCTGAAGGACACAGAAATCAGAACCAGGAACAGCAGCATGATCGCGGGGTGCGCCACGTCGAGCGTTACGAAGAAACTCGCTGTCGTCAGAATAATGCCACCGATAATGACTGACTTCGTCGCTGCCGCGCCGACATAGCCGAGCAAGACCTCAACAAATGATACAGGCGCTGACAGAAGCTCGAAGATCGTGCCCGAAAACTTCGGAAAATATATTGCGAATGACGAGTTCGATATGCTCTCTGTCATGATCGACAGCATGATCAGCCCGGGCACGATGAATGCGCCATAACTGACACCATCGATCTCCGTAATTCGCGAGCCGATCGCGGCGCCAAAAATCACGAAGTACAGCGACGTCGACAGGACGGGTGCGACGATGCTCTGCACAACAGTGCGCATCATGCGTGCCATTTCTGTTCGGTAAATCGCTTTTATCGCGTTGAAGTTCATTTGTCTTTGTTCACAAGGCCGACAAAGATTTCCTCGAGGGAGCTTTGCGAGGTGTTCAGGTCGTTGAATTTGATTCCGGCAGCGTGCAGCGCGGCCAGCAGTGACGTGATGCCGGTATGCTCGCCCCGCGTGTCATAGTGGTATGTCAGTTCGCAGCCCTCGGCGCCCAGCTCGAGCCGATAATCACCCAAATCCGCCGGAATGTTTTGCAGCGGCTGCTGCAGATGTAGCACAAGCTCCTTTTTGCCCAGCTCGCGCATGAGTTTGTTCTTTTCCTCGACGAGTATGACTTCGCCGTTATTGATCACGCCGACGCGATCGGCGAGTTGTTCGGCCTCTTCAATATAATGTGTCGTCAGGATAACGGTAACACCTGATTCGCGCAGAGTTTTTACGACATTCCACATGTCTTGCCGAAGCTCCACGTCGACACCGGCCGTCGGTTCATCAAGGAACAGAATTTCGGGCTCGTGCGACAGCGCCTTGGCGATTAGCACACGACGTTTCATGCCACCCGACAACATCATGATCTTTTCGTCTTTCTTTTCCCAAAGCGAGAGAGACTTGAGCACCTTCTCTATGTGGTCGGGATTCGGTGGCTTGCCAAACAGCCCACGACTGAAACGTGCGACGTTGTAGGGCGTCTCGAAGGTCTCGGTCGGCAATTCCTGTGGCACGAGACCAATTTGCGAGCGTGTCGCCCGATAGTCCCTGACGTTATCGTGGCCGTCGACGAGGACCGTGCCGCTCGTCTTTGTCACGATGCCGCACACAATGTTGATCAGCGTCGTCTTGCCGGCGCCGTTTGGCCCGAGCAGGCCGAATATCTCACCACGATTGATCTCGAGGTCCACAGCCTTTAGCGCCTCGAACCCGCCGGCGTAGGTCTTGGTCAGGCCTGTGATGCTGATAACTGGCTGCATGGTGCGGAATCATACCTTGATTGATGCTGCCGTAATAATTGGCGGCCTCGGTCGGTCTTGGTTAACAGGATTATCTGGCGTTTGGAGAACGACATGCAGTATGTACTCCCCATGCTGCTGCTTGTCGCACTGTTGGTGGGCGGTTTGGCTTTGCTGGACCGCCCACGTTTTGTGCCTATCGACGCCAATGTCGCGACTGATTTTCCCCCTGACGGATTCTCACATCTCGATTTCGAGGGCTTACTGAAAGAATACGTCGATGAGGACGGCAACATCGACTATGACGAGTGGCGCAACGATGACAAGTCTGTCGCTCAACTTGAGTCTTATCTTGCAGCTGTCAGTGCCTATAGCCCGGACAACGCACCTGGGCGATTCGCCACACGCAATGACGAGCTCGCGTACTGGATTTATGGCTATAACGCGTACGTCATTTGGAGCGTGCTCGACAACTGGCCGATTGAGAGTGTGACGGACGTAAAGGCGCCACTCGAAGTCGTCAGGGGGCTGGGCTTTTTCTATCAACTGCGCTTCGCGTTCGGCGGCGAGAAGCACAGTTTGTTATCGGTCGAGAACGGCAAGATCCGCAAGAGTTTTGACGACGCCCGTATTCACTTCGTCCTGAATTGCGCCAGCGAAAGCTGCCCTATCATGCGGACATCGCTACCAACTGGTGAGGCACTTCAAGAGTTACTGGCATCGGCGGCGCTCGAATTCGTCAGTGACCCGAAAAACGTCACGATAGACCATGCAAACAAACAGATCGTGCTTTCAACAATATTCAAGTGGTTTAGAACAGACTTCCTCAACGACCTCGCCCGGCAGGGGCGCCCGGCGGAACTTGGTGTCGTTGATTACGTGGCCAGTGTCGCGCCGGATACCGTGCGTGCCGAACTCGACTCCGCCCGGGGCTACGACGTCGTGTTTCGAGACTACGACTGGTCCTTGAATCGCGTGGAATAGCTCGCCGGGCAGCGCAATTGATCGCCCTGAATTGACTTAGAGCAGCCCTTTCGACGCTGCGTTGGTTAATTCAGTCATCAACTCCACGTCAGAGTATCGCGCCAAACTGAGTTGCGAGGCATAGTCGGGCAATTCACCGTCGACTATCCAGGCCGCGCACATTTCGCCTGCCGCACAAGCGGACATGCTGCCAAAACCCGACAACGCCCCGGCGATATAGGCACCGTCGACACCGAGAGGTCCGATGAGCGGCCAGTTTTCCGGCGTCATCGGATAGTAGCCGCCATAGTGTGAGAAACGGGTTGGAAAATCTTCAGCATATTGAGCCAATGCCGGATTGAGTCTCGCCGCGGCTCGCATAACGATTTCGGGATATTGCGGATGCATTAGCGGTTCGTTCGCCAGGTCCTGTTGCGGCTCGGCGACTTCACGGTTAAATGCCCAGCCAAGTTTGACCCAGGTTCCATTGTCGCCCCCTTCCGGGCGGCAATGAGTACCACCCGGAAGCCGCTCAGTGAGCCAGGCTGTCTCTGCATCCTCCGCCAACAATGCACGTTCCTCATCGGTCCAGTCGATTTCAAATTCGTCGAGATCAATTGAGAACGGTAATTGCCTGGGTATGACTCCTTTCTTGTCATCGAAGGCTATCTTTTGCTGATACACATTCTCGAGCGGCAACTCCACGCCGACCATACTGGCGATATCACTGGCGAATGGTCCGGCTGCGTTGACCAGAACATCGGCCTTTATTTGTCTGGTGTCACCAGGCCCATCGATTTCGACAAGAAACCGTCGATCAAGGCCGATGCTTCGGACCGCAGCGGTAAGCCGCTTGCCGCCGGCCTCGCTGATTATTTCCAGCATGTATTGTCCAAGCTGCTGACCACTAATATCGCCGCCTCTGCGAATGTGCACAACATTGGCGATTTCCTTACTCAGTGACGGGAAGGTCTGTCGAATAAGCTCCTGATTTGACAGCACATCCACTCCGTTTGGCGCGGTTCCCCAATCGTCGGATTCGGGACGAATATACGATGTCGCAGAGGCTGCAGCATGAATGCGAATCGCATCAGGATTCGAGCACTGGTAGCCAACGTGCAGGTCGGCAATCATGTCGTCAATTTTCTTCTCGCGTGTCGCCAGTACGTATCCCCGCCTTGTCATATTGAGCACGTTCGACGTCGCATCCGCGAGTTGTTCCATGAGATCAATGCTGTGGTTGGTGAAGTCAGTCATGGTGGGGTGTGGCCACCAGTTCCGGTAGTTGTCGCCGGATTGTGCGCTTGTGAAGCTCATCGGGGACCTGGAATCGACCAGGAGTACAGACGACTTTTTGTACCTGGTACAGAGGTAATAGGCTGTTGCAATACCGGCAATACCGGCACCAATCACCACGACGTGCGCGTCTCTGCGTGAAGTCATCTGTTGCGTTCTCTCAACTTGCGCCGCGTGTGCTTATCGGGACGGCCCTTTGTCTTTGGCATCAGCATTCGATCTTGCCGTAAGGCCGCGGTCTGAATTTCTCTCTGACGAACTGTTTCCTCATCTTCGCTATAGCACTTGCGCGCTTCTGCAGCCGGTCCTCGCCGGCTCGGTATATCGATAACTTCGAGCAAGTACGGCAGCCGCTCGCGAACAAGGTCAATCCGGTCTCCGCACGTAACACGACTACCCGGCGTCGTTCGCTCGCCGTTGACCTTCACATGCCCGCCCGTTACCGCGGCTGTCGCCAGGCTTCGCGTTTTGAAAAAACGGCAGTAGAACAGCCATCGATCAATGCGTAAATTATTAGCGGAAGGGGACATGCTGGAATGCTCTATGGCTTGAATTGGTGGAGCCGAGGAGGATCGAACTCCCGACCTCCGCATTGCGAACGCGGCGCTCTCCCAGCTGAGCTACGGCCCCACGAAGCGCC
>Ga0209271_10000362_pt1 | contig 15620 bp, 17 predicted proteins | sample tdAd002_FD_187123 | JGI IMG/M metagenome (GOLD analysis project Ga0209271, IMG submission 187123) | Marine sediment microbial communities from the Atlantic coast under amendment with organic carbon and nitrate - tdAd00.2 (SPAdes)... | ecosystem: Environmental > Aquatic > Marine > Coastal >... | reverse complement strand
TGAATCTTGAAGACACTAATATTAAAATTAAAGATTTGAGTCAAAAATATCCGAATGCGCGAAAAGGGGTGCTTGAAGTTTGGTTAAATAATAATTTTTTTAGGTGAGGATATCGCCCTAACGAGTGTAGCTGGATACAAAATCAAGGGCCATACAACCGAGATATTGAGCCGGGATTGTTTTGGTTTTATGCCGAATGTTTTGATTCTACCTTGAACCTTACATCCAGGCAACTTTGTAAATGGTCGCGATTTGGTTTGAAATCATCACACCCAAACCGTTGACACCTGCTATTTATCTTACATTTTGAAGGTGGTTCAGAACTTGTGATATCAACCTATCAAAACCACACCTCAAACATAAACAACCGGAACGTCAAAACGATTACGTATCTTCCGTGATGTTTCGATACCATCCGTCCTTTCATACAGATCCAGATCCATCACAACAACATCAGGCTTGTTTTTATCAATTTCTGATAGCATCCTTTCTTTGCCGTACACATAAGAATCCACTTTGCACCATTCACTGATATGTCTGCATCTGATTCCCTGATCAGTTCCATTTTCAAGCCACATCAAGCTTTGTACTGCCATGATATCCTCCCATCCCCTATAAAGTTTTCAGTGGCTTTATCCAAGAAACATACCAGAAGGTTTAAGGATGGGTGAGGAAACTTTGTGAAGTATTGTTAGCATTGAGTTAGGGGTTGATACCATGTGTCCAGTGAAGGATTCGATCACCAATAAACAGTGCATAGCTGCACATGGCTATGGGTACATGAGACCATTATCTTGGCATTTTGGTTGAGATGAAGCGATTTGTGTGAATTGACATTCAACCTTTAATCTTATATGCTTTTGATATATTAAATATTTCAAGAAGGCATTAGAGGGTGAATCCATGATCAAATTGGAACTTATTAGAGCTTTGAAAAAGGAAACGAAGCTTAATAAAATTGATGCAAGGAACGTGGTAGAAATATTTTTTGAGGAAATGGCTAAAGCCCTTGCTAATGGAGACGAAGTGGAAATTAGGGGCCTTTTCAGTTTTTATGTCAAACATTACAAGGCATACATAGGAAGAAAACCAAAGACAGGTGAACAGGTTAAAGTCAAGCCAAAGAAACTACCGGTCTTCAGGGTTGGAAAAGAATTGAAGAAGCGGGTAGATTATCAGAGATGAAAAATGGATAAATAATTGGAGGTTCATATACAAAGGATTAAATAATCTTATTAGATTGTGCGAATACTGTCACAGCAAAGCTCATGGACGAAAAATTTTTCGATACGAAGGGCTTAATAGACTCGGAGCCTTTCCAAAAAGGCTAAATACTTTGAAAAAGGCAACTCTAAATAACGAAATTATCAGTTTCAGTTATGAGAATAGAGAGGGCAGAAAAAGCAGAAGATCAATTGATCTTGAGACATTCAAAATAGTTGGTAACACCCTGTGTGTTAAAGGATACTGCCACTTGCGAAACGGAAATAGGATATTTGCAGTAAAACGAATGAAGGCGGTCAAAATAGTAGATCAACCTGGCAGATGCTATTTCCAATAACGTGGTAAAGAATAACGGAATGCATCTGAAATTGGAATTGGGGTCAACGCTGATAGTTAGAGGGAACGTTTGGATCCACAAGAAGTTAAAAAAATAATCCAGAAGGAATGAAATAAATTGGAAAAGAAACCGACCCCAGAGAAAACAGATGCTAAGCATCTAAACATCATGCTTCCTGAAGAATTGATGGAAAGGGTACAGACCCTTTGTGCTGAAAGAGACATGACTGTTCAGGATTTTGCAACTGATGCTATAATAGAAAAGTTAGAGCTTGCTCACAAAGAGAGAAGGAAAAAAGACAGACTGTGACAGACACAGATTTAACCTGATGGAGATGGTGTAATGCCGCTAAAGACAGTTATCGATAAAAAAACTGGAGTGATGATCCGTACTGTAACTGGAGAAATAACCTTTGAAGAAATCAAGTCTTCATATGAAGCGTCGCTCACACATCCAGATTTTCAAAATGACATGCATGTTATATGGGATGTGCGAGATGCTGATCCCTCTAATTTTCAAAGGGAAGATATTATAAGGATAGCAAGATACTTTGAAGCTCAACTAAAAGACCGTGGTGATTATAAAGCGGCTGTTGTTGTGTCCCGTGACTTGGAATCTGATCTGACGAAAGTATATCAAGTCGCTGCAGCCGATCTGTCCCCAAAAATAGGAATCTTCAGAAGTCTTGAAGAAGCAAAGAAATGTTTGATGGAGGGAGATTAACTGTCACTGGACTAAGATAATTTGACAATGGTCAGGATCATTGTCACCGAAGATTCTTTTTCCAATCATAAGTAATCCCTTTGCTTTCGAGAATCATCACAGAACTTATTTGTTCTGACCTGCCCCAAAATGACACCTCAGTTCAACATCATCATTCTCTATCGCTTAATTGACAAATCCAATGGCCGTAACTATTTTTTTGTAGGTTTTAAAATTATTCAACCATACAGATATTTCTAAGAGGGAGAATATTATGCTTGAAGTTACAAAATCAGCTACAGATAAGATCGCTGAATATTTCAAAGATAGAGAGGCCGCACCAATCCGTATCTTTTTAAGTGCAGGAGGATGTGGTCTCCCATCCCTTGCCTTGGATCTGGATGAGCCAAACGATACAGACAATGTCTTCAACATTGACGGTTTTCAATTTATTATTGATAAAGAGTTTATGAAAGAAGCAGAACCGATCAAAGTTGATTTTACAAGATCTGGATTTCAATTTTATTGCTCATTAGAGTTTGAAGAAGGATGTTCAGCCTGTGCAACATCAAGTGCCTGTGGCTAAAAATCCTGAATATTAAGCATTAAGGGTAACACGAAAATTGTTATCCTTAATACCATGGAATGTCGAAACATTTTTAATTCATGAATACGAACCCTTTCGATTCCGCTTAGATTCGAAGGCGGTTGCCCTGGGAGAAGACTATTTATATTGATTTCTTTGTTTCTTCAAGGTATTTAAACCATATGGGAATCAGGCAAAACCATCTCATCGAAAGACCGTCCAGGATCTTCTAAAAACGCACAAGGAGGAGGCCGATGGAAAACGACTATGATAGAATGCGTACCCCTGAACTCCAAGCTCGAATTTTAGAAATCATTCCCACGTTGTCGGAAGAACAGATGCGGACCCTCCTCAGAGGTCTGGACAAATGGGAGCAACCCGAACCCGATGAGGCGGAGCAACCCGAATTTTATGAAAAAAGGAGATATTCCAGAAAAGAGACCTCTATCTATACCATCTGTGAAACGGATACGGACAATTTTAGAGAATACACTAAAAATACAAGTCCCGGCGGCGTGTTTATCGAAACTGCATCCTCCATGTCTGTTGACGAAAAAGTATTTATGACGCTTTTTCACTCCAGTTTTGACACCCCCATCCGAGCAAAAGGTAAAATTGTTTGGGTCAATCCAAAAGGGATGGGTGTAGAATTCAACAACCCAATATCCAGAATATCCTCTGCATGATCACAATGCGCGAACCCTGTCGTTGCATTGATAACACAGCAAAATCGGTTTAAAGACCATTATGGCCTTTGCAAGGGTTCTAATAACCCGGAACGTGATGAGAGTGATTTGCGCCATGTCCCGACATCGAGAATGGAAAGATTTTAAATATAGCATCGATGACTATTTGAAAAAAAAGAAGATTCCAAATCTTTTTTCCATTGTTAAAAAACTGACGCCTGGAAAAGAAGTTTTTTGGATATTGATAACGCTCGCTGTAACCGGCCTGGCGGTTTTTATGGTCATTTGGTTTTTCGTAGTGCCGAATTTATAGAAGAAAGAGGTTTTTATGTTGAATAAAAAAATCGTTGAACTGGCGTGCCGGCGCACGCAACTGGAAATGAAAGAGCAATGGGAACACCTCCGGAAGGAACTCAATACCATAAAAACGAAGATGGCTGTACAAGGCGCCTTGGGTTCCGGCGCGACACTGGTTCGGATTACCGATCTGTGCGCTCACGCCGTAAACAATCGGGCGCAATTAATATGGCACACCCTGCATCGATTTATTACAACAACGGGTATACATTATTCCGATGAACTGTCTTCAGAGCTAAAGGCGTTGATCGCCCATGAACTGTCCGAAGACTTACCTGATTTCAAAGGTTATATCAGAAACACCATTAAAATACTTAATGCCCCGAAAACGGCCGAGAAGCTGTTAGATCAGCTCGATGGTGCCAGAGATCATGCATTGAACAAGGTCGGAACTGAAATCGATCTGTTTGTACATTCATTAAAGAAAAAAAGCGAACTGCCTGAAACCGGCACGGAATCAAAGAGTTTCAACATATATTCTCCTGCAGGTCCCATTCAGACCATCGATGCGGAACTCGGCCGGCAACTGATAAACGCTTTGGACGCTGTACAATCCGGCATCAATCAACTCCAAGATTTGCCGGAACCCCCCAAAAATGAGATTGTCGAAATTATCGGAGACTGTCGTACAGAACTTGAAAAAGCCAAGCCCAATATAATGAAATTGCGCAGTCTGTTAATGACGGTGGGCACATCGATTCAGAGCAATCACAGTTTGAAACCAGGATATGACGTGTTGAAGCAGGAACTCACCTACCTGGGCATATCGTTGTCCTAACATTGCATAAACAACAGGGCTGGTATTTATAAAGATAACATTATTATTTGGTTATTTACTATCTCTGGGCCGATATCAGCCGCTTTCCTTAACCTCGAGTTTCAGAAAAACCTGCCGGTGTCTCCATTCCAAACGCCCTATTTCTTCCACTTTCAGGGGTGTGCCGTCGATTTCTGCAGCCCGGCACCCGGGCCAGAAATAATCCGGTACTTTCTTAAAGAAATTTTCCATATGCTTTCCCCTGATCCAGATACCTTGCTTCAGAAACCCAGGCCCCAGTTCCAATGCCACGAGGTTGAAAAGCTTAAGCATCACGACGCCGTCTGCAACAGAATTGTGGCCGGCTGTATTCTGATGAGAAATTTGACGCCGCATGGCTGCATAAGCACCGCCGCGGCGCAACGTAGCCCCTGCCAACCCGGGCATTGCGGCTGAGAGGGCCAGGGTGGACTCCTGCCGGATCACAGCGGTGTCCACATCATCGACAGTTTTTCCATCCAGAAATATCGTTTGAATCCGCTGATCGACATAGTCTGCATGTACACCGAGTTGTTCGCACAGCAATTCTCGTAGGGAGCATCCTGTCCGGACTTTGAGTGTAAAACCCTGTCCGAGCAGCGAGGAAAAAAGTGAAAGACGGTCCGATTCTACGGTCAGCCTCAAGTTTATGGTCGAATAATTTTCAGGTTTCGGTTCCATGGGTCTCTTTACCACAGATGAAAATGGGGAGCCCCCTGCGGGACTCCCCATGGGATTACGGTCGAATACAAAGGGTTACCAGTTAAAGACCCGGTCAAGATCTTCATCTTTGACATCAAACGTTACATTATGGGGCGGGAGCGGCTCTTCCTTGAAGAAATCGGGCAGACGGTCGTCTTTTTGGGTAAAGCCGGCCCGGGAATTGAAATCCCTTTCAAAGGTAAGGATCGTTTTACCCAGTTCGGTTACATCGTCAGCAGTGAGGTTCTGACCGGTAAATGCGCCGAGCATGTCAACAAGGGCTTCAAATGTTTCCGGCTGATCCAGAATTGCAAAGGCGATAAACAGGCACATTCCGGTGGCGTCGATGGCGGCCGTTGCGATCTGAAGGTTTCTGGAGAGCTCTACCTGTCCTTCGGGGTTTAGGGGGTCTACGCTGCCCCCGACATTGAGAACGTTGGCAGTGACCGCATAACCGGCCGTGTGATCGGCCCCCATGGTAGTGGTGGCGTAGGTGACCCCCATCCCCTGAACAGATCGGGGATCATAGGCCGGCAGGGCCTGCCCTTTGACCACAGGAACCCTTTCAACCCCAAAGACCTTGCCGGTTACGGCAGCACCGTTGCCGATAATGCGGCCCAGCGGGGACCCTTTCCCGACCTCTTTCAGAAGGTTGACGGCGGCTTCAGCATCACCGAATTCGGCCAGACCCGCTTCCATGGCCACACCGATGGCGGCACCCATTTCAATGGTATCGAGCCCGTAATCATCGTCCATACGATCGAGTTCGGCGATGGTGTCCATGTCATCGATACCGCAGTTTCCGCCGTGTGCCCAGACGGTTTCATATTCCGGTCTCTTGGTAACGAAGTTGCCGTCTTTATCATTGTAGATGCCCGAGCAGCGGATAACGCAGCCTTTGTGGCAGCCGTGGGCGACCATGCCGCCGCGGGCCTTCATGATTTCCGACTGGGTTTCGCCGCTGATGTTGCCGGCACCGTCAAACCGGCCGGTTTTAAAGTTATGGGTGGGCAATGCACCGGCTTCATTGATGACATTGGTCAAGATGTTGGTCCCGAAGGAAGGGAGTCCCTCACCCGTTATGGGATGCTTCTTAAGACCCTGGACAAACGCCTTGTTGGCTGCTTTAAATTTTTCCGGGTCCTTGGGACTTCGGGTGGGCATACCGGTATCATCCAGAACGATAACTTTGATGCCTTTGGTTCCCATAACAGCGCCGACACCCCCGCGTCCTGCATGCCGGGTCGGTCTCTGCTCCATGTCGGTGAAGGCGACGGAAGCGGCAGCCATTTTCATCTCACCCGCCGGTCCAATGGAGATACAGGCAACCTTGTCGCCGTATGCTTCCCGGATCTTGTCGATGAGATCGTAGTTCCCCATCATCTTCAAACTGTTGTCAGGGGTGATTTCTACACCATCTTTGTTGATGACGACTTTATAGAGGGTATCGTCACCGGGTTTTCCTTCGAGTACAATGGCGGCATATCCGAGCCGGGCGATTACTTGAGCACCTTGTCCGCCTGAATTGGCTTCTTTGATTCCGCCGGTGAGCGGGCTTTTGCAGCCCACCGAAACACGTCCTGATTGAGCGGCGTGGCTCCCGCTCAACAGCCCGGGGGCAATGACCAGTTTATTGTCTTTTCCGAGGGGATGGCACAACGGCGGTACTTCTTTGGCGATAATGGCCGAGGTCATGCCGCGGCCGGCCAAACCGGCGTAGTCGCCCAGCGGTTCTTCACTGGCTTTCGGTCCACCGTCCATCCCCATATCGATTCTTAAAAGTTTGTCCATGGTTCCCTCTCTTTCGTTCGCTCAAATTAAGTAGAAGGTAATCGGGCCCTACTAAAAATTCTTTGTACGGCCGAGCCGAACACTACTTTGAGTTTATCGCAGTCATACGGAATGTCAAGCAAAACCACAGTCCGTGAAAAGGGCAACCGCATTGAAAAAAAATATGATTTATGAGATAGTCCCGGCAGGAATGGAAAAACATCGACAATGGAGAAACGGTGAGGATTGATCCGGGGAAACCTTTATCCCAGGATTGAAGTGACACGTTATTAATCATAACATGAAACACTTAACGAAGAAAATTCTTGTGATTTTTATCATTGCACTGGTTCATTTGGGTGTCAGCAGAACAGTTGTGGCCATAGCGTTGGCCGGCACATCGGGGAATGCTTTTAACGGGGAGATGTCCATGTGGGTCAAGATGCTGATCTGGACAACAAAGGTGTTATATTTCCCGATTATTTCTCTTTCGCTGTATTCAAGACAATGGTTTCCGGGAAAATTGATATACATACCTATTTTCACGAACAGTCTGCTGTGGGCGGCAGTGATTTATTTTACGGTTCGTTATTTCTCAAAAATATTGAAACGTTAATTAATCGTAACAAGCTGGGAGAAATATTATAAGTGTTAAATTTTTTGCAAATTTTCAAGATGTAAATGCAATTTCATAACGCTTCTATTCATTAATTTCATCTCTCAGGCTGGCCGAACATTTAAACGTGACAACCTTTCTTGCAGAGAGCATCATATCTTCGCCGGTTGCAGGATTTCTGCCCCGTCGCGCATCCTTGTCCTTTACGCAGAATTTTCCAAATCCACTGATCAGGACATCTTCGCCGGATGTAAGGGTATCTTTGAGGACTCCCAGGAGGGATTCCACCAATTCGGTGGACTTCTTCATTGTGAATCCGTTTCGGTTGCTGATTTTTTCGATGATTTGAGCTTTTGTGAGTGCCATGGTGTATTGCTCCTTTTTGTCTAAATAATCCAGGAAAGAATTGCCGTTCCAAGAATTAACGTAATAATCCCAAAAAACCTGTAGGTTTGATCTGATACCGAGTTTAAGTACCAGTCGGCAATTTTATCATACAGGTTATTCGGGTTCCAGAATATAAACCCCCCTTTCAATAGAGCCAAAATCCCAAAAAACCTTATCAGCCAAGACTGACGGGCCCATGCTGCCGAAAATAAGAGCAGAATCCCGGTGACGGCCGGTAGCGCAAAGAGAATTCTACGATCAAGATTTTTGACCAATTGTTTGAACACCTTCCTGGATTCATGTGAATAAAGAATCATCCAGGCACCGATTCCGATCCAGATCAAAGCAATCGCATAAAGAAACCATTTCATGTTCGACACCCTTTCCAATGAGAAATGAAAATTAATAGAGGAAAATCCGTATCGTGCTATAAAAATAGCATATATCCAGGTCTGACAGGTTTTGTCAAGATCTGATCTGCCATTTGGCAGGGCAAACGTTTTTTAAAATTTCACATGGGACAAGCAGATCTTTCCGGGTCAAGGGAACCATTTGGTATTTCCCGGGGATGTCCGGGACAATTTCCTGCCCCGTAGGGATTTCTCCCATTAAAATGAACCTTCTGCTCTATGGACAATGAGAATTATAATTTGTTAAAAATCAATTGAACTCGACACTTGGGCGAACAATCCTTGAAAATATAGATACAATCAATAAATCTAATGGGTTGTTGTTCGATTTGTCGGCAATAATTTTCTGAAATTCAGCGTCGGAGGTTTCATATCAGATGGAAAAGAGAATCGATGATCGCCGTAAATGCGACGCGTCCATTGTTTGTGCATATTTTAACAAAGAAAATGTATGCAATGCCAAAATGCTCAACTATAGTCGGGATGGTATGTATTTCGAGTCCGATTCTCTGTTTGAAGAGGGGAGCAACATTTTCTTCAAAATAAAAGATTGCCTGTTTGGCCCTTCTGACCCGGATCTCTTCGAGGGCCTTCGAACCGCATCCCTCGCTCAGGTAAAGTGGTGTAAAGATATGGGCGGAGAAGACGCTTCTCATTTCGGAATCGGTGTTAAATATTATACAAATCTTTAATGCATTGTTTTCATAAATACGTTGAATTATTTTTTCGTTTTTCGTGAGATAACAATGGCCAATATACTTGTTATAGATGATCAGCTATGGATCAAGGATCTATGCCGGGAGGCCCTGGCCGACCAGGGACATACCGTGTCAACGACAGATAATATCGAGGCTGTCATGGAGAATGTTTTATCTTTCAAACCGCAAATTATCCTACTGAATCAGTATCTTAAACGGGGTTTTCTCGTGTGGGATGTTTTGCGGAATATAAAAATTCGAGACCCCAGCCTCCCGGTGCTCATCGTTACGGCCCACGACACCCACCTGTATGATGGTCAACTTTCCCAAGCGGACGGCTATCTGGTCCAAAGCCACTTAGCAGCCGACGAACTCAAGCAAAAGATCTCAGAATTATTGTCCCTTTAACCTGCCGCTTGGAATGGGCCGTGTATTCGAAGAGAATACGCCGTCACCATTTGAAAACTCCAAATGCCGTTGACCTGCTTGCCGGCACCTTTTTCTTTGACACCCAATTTCCATTGAATTATATTTACTTTTTATGACCTGGTCGGGAAGGTTCTCTTCAGCGTGTCGGGCCGAGGGGAGACCCCGTTTCAACGGAGCTTCGGAGAACCTTCAATTCGAATCTCATCCCTTTAAATTGTAATAGTGAGGCCCGGTTGGATAAATCGAGATGGGTCATTCAGGATCCTGCTCCAGGAATACGAATTCTCATGTTTCGGGGCGATATCCGGTCATTTACACTCTCCCTTGCGAACCCTCAAAAGGGAGGTGCATGGCTTCGAACGAATATCGGCCATGCAGAAGTTGCCAGAGGGGAAATCATCGAAGCGGTGGACAAGAACCAGCCGCCGCTGGGCCGGGACTGGTTCGATATCCCCATGAAGCGGGTTGATGGCCGGAGCTTTAAGATTACAATCCCGCTGTGTGAAGTCGGGCATTTTGAAGCCAAATGTTTCTTTTTGGGGGAAGGTGAGACACGGCCGGTTTGGCCGGACGGGCCCAATGTGGTCATCAACGTGGAGCCTGCGGGCACGTGCTGCTCGAATATCATCTACAATGCCTTTGTTCGCCAGTTCGGCCCGAACAAGAGCGGCAATTTTTTTTTCGATTCAGATAGCGATTCAATCCAGGATCTGGACAAAAACGGTTACACTGTCATCCCGCCTTCGGGAACCTTTCGTGATCTGATCGGAGAATTGGATTTCATCGTCGGCGAACTGGGATGTCGAATACTCCAGTTGCTTCCCATACATCCCACGCCCACCACTTATGCCCGCATGGGGCGGTTTGGGAGCCCGTATGCTGCCCTCAGTTTTACCGCTGTCGATCCTGCCCTGGCTGAATTCGATCCGCGGGCGACGCCGCTGGAACAATTCATTGAACTGGTGGATGCCGTCCATGAGCGTCAGGCCATGGTTTTTATCGACATTGCCATCAACCACACCGGGTGGGCCGCGGGCCTCCACGAAACTCACCCTCAATGGCTCGTTCGAGACCCGGACGGCCAGATCAAAGTTCCAGGCGCCTGGGGAGTCGAATGGGCCGACCTCACAAGACTCGATTACGCAAACAAAGACCTGTGGCAATATATGGCCGATGTTTTCATTACCTGGTGTCGCCGGGGTGTGGACGGGTTCCGATGCGATGCAGGATATATGATAACGGTTCCTGCCTGGCGGTACATTATTGCCAGGGTCAGAGACCAGTATCCGGACACGGTTTTTCTCCTGGAAGGGCTTGGCGGAAAAATTTCCGTAACCCGAGACCTCCTGAACAAAGCCAATTTCAACTGGGCCTATTCAGAGCTGTTTCAAAACTATGACCGTGGCCAGATCGAAGCCTATCTCCCGGGAGCCAACGAGATTTCAGCCAGTGACGGAATTGCCGTCCATTTTGCCGAGACCCACGACAACCTTCGTCTGGCTGAACGGTCAAGGGTCTATGCCCGTATGCGTACAGCCTTGTGCGCGCTTTTCAGCCAACAGGGCGGTTTCGGCTTTGCCAACGGCGTTGAATGGTATGCCGCTGAAAAGATCAATGTCCACGGGTCGCCTTCACTGAACTGGGGGGCGGATACCAACCAGGTGAAACACATCCGACGTCTCAACACCCTCCTCAAGATGCATCCCGCCTTCCATGACCAAACTGAGCTGAAAATGGTCCAGAAAGGGGAGGGCAATCACTTGGCACTGCTTCGGCACCACCATGTTTCGGGAAAAAAGCTCCTGATTGTGGCGAATCTTGATGATCGCCGGAAGGCCTTGGGGGCCTGGGACCCTCTGGAGACCGGTGGGGAAGGAACCTCCCTAATGGACCTTGTCACAGGGGAAGCGGTGGTCATCGAAACTTCTGAAAAATACCATGCCTGTCGCCTCGATCCCGGCCGGGTTTTCTGCCTTACCGCCGACGAGAAAGATATGGATCTTATTCTCAACGCAGAGTCTCAAACTGCCGTATTCCCGGAAAGAATAAGCAGACAGCGATTGCGTGCCAAGGCCCTGGATGTCTTTCGATTTTATAACGACATCCAGGACCTGGATATATTTGAGCCGGATTCTGCGGCTCGGGAACTGTTAGAAAGCCCGGTGGAATACTGCCGCAGGCTTAACCCGGTCAGCGATGAAACGAGAGTGATAACCTGGCAATGGCCACAGGACATTAAAAGGGAAGTCATGGTGCCGCCGGACCACTTTCTAATGGTTCGTGCGGATATTCCTTTCCGTGCTCGAATAATGGATCAAAGCAGCTGCCTGTCCCAGGAAGAAAGCTTGCCGGGTCTTGACGGATCGTTTTTTGCGCTCTTTTCCCCGTTACCGCCTCCCGGGATTCATCAGTCTTATACCCTGAAGCTGTCGGTTTACACGCCGGGAGAGCCCCGACATGTGGACGGACCGCTTCTTTTTCTTTCCAGGCCCGAAGATGCCTCCGTAAAACAGATCTATGGTCGGTCGGATCTGGCTGACCGATCTCTGCTGATGCTGGGGACCAACGGCCGGGGTGCCATGCTTCGGGCGCATGTTTCCTGGGGTGAACTCGCAAGCAGGTACGATGCCCTTCTGGCAGGAAATATGGATCCGGAATTTCCTGAAGACCGATGGATCATGTTTGTCCGCTGCCGGGCGTGGCTGGTGTTTCAGGACTACTCCCAGGAAATTTGCGATGATGGTTTTGTATCTTTCTGTTCCGAATCGAGTTCAAGTGGCGTATGGCGATATCAGGTGCTCACGGGCCAGGGGCAGTATGTTTTTTTGAACGTTCGAGTTGAGATGATCGAAAAAGAGAATACATTGCGAATGATTTTTTTTCGTGAGCCGTCCAAAGGCCGGAACAGAGGGCTGGCAGACCACGAACCGGTCCGACTCATCTTGAGGCCCGATATCGAAAGTCGTAATTTTCATAATACCACCAAAGCATTTCAAGGCGCTGAAGACGCCTGGCCAAAGGCTGTCGATTCACATCCGGACGGCTTCGTTTTTTCTCCGGATCCGGGCCATCGGCTGAGCCAAAAGATTTCTGACGGCGTCTTTGTATGGGAGCCTGAATGGCAATATATGGTTCACAGGCCCATGGAGGCCGAGCGCGGCCTTGACCCGGATTCAGACCTGTTCAGCCCCGGGTATTTTAATGCGTTCCTCGAAGGGGGCCGATCCGTGACCCTGTATTCAGGCATTGCCGGCGCACAAGATTCGGGGACGCCAATCATAAAACCATTGATGCGGGATGTCGAGACGGTTGTTTTTGAACAAGACAGATTCTGGAAATTGGATGCGGTGCTACAAAAATCCATGGACAATTATATGGTGAAGCGAGGCGCATTGCGCACGGTAATTGCCGGATATCCCTGGTTCCTCGACTGGGGACGGGATGCGCTGATCTTTGTTCGGGGATTGATTGCATCGGGGAAAACCGATGAAGCCCGGGCAACGCTAAAACTGTTCGGACAATATGAAAAGGACGGAACCATTCCCAATATGATTCACGGCGAAAATGCCCGAAACAGGGACACTTCCGATGCACCTTTGTGGTATTTTGTTGCATGTGACGAGCTTGTAAGGGCTGAAGAGAGTGAAGAATTTCTCAATACCGCGTGCGGCGGCCGAACCATACGCCAGATTCTTTTTTCCATTGCCCATGCCTACCGAACCGGTACCCCCAACGGTATCCGGATGGACCCTGAATCGGGTCTTATTTTCAGCCCGGCCCATTTTACATGGATGGATACCGATAATCCGGCCGGATCGCCCCGTCAAGGTTATCCCATCGAAATCCAAGCCCTGTGGTTTGCCGCACTGTCCTTTTTGGCCCGCATCGATCCTTCGGGGGATAAGGGCGATTGGGAACGCGAGGCTTTCCAGGTTCAGTCGTCGATTCTGGAACATTACGTGTTAAAAGAAGAGAATTATTTGGCCGACTGTCTCCATGCCGGTTCTGGAACGCCGGCCAGGCAGGCAGAGCCCGATGATGCCCTGAGACCGAATCAGCTTCTTGGGGTAACCCTTGGCGCTGTCTCCGACCGGCGGGTTTGCCGCAAGATCCTTGCGTCATGTGAAGAGCTTTTGGTTCCCGGAGCCATCCGGAGTCTTGCGGACCGCCGTGTTCGACGCCCCCTTTTCATCGATCATCATGGAAAGACCATCAACCATCCCCATTTTCCTTACCAGGGGAAGTATGCCGGTGACGAGGATAGGAACCGGAAGCCGGCCTATCATAACGGCACTGCGTGGACATGGCAGTTTCCCAGTTATTGTGAAGCATGGGCAAAAACTTACGGGAAAAAAAGCAGAAAAACCGCCCTTGCCTGGCTGGCCAGCAGTGCCGGGCTCGTGACCCGGGGATGTATCGGGCATGTGCCGGAGATTCTGGACGGTGATTTTCCCCATAAACAACGTGGCTGCGATGCACAGGCGTGGGGCGCCAGTGAAATTGTCCGGGTGTGGAAGCTGCTTGATGCTCAAAAATAGGTGAGTAGTTGATTTGTTGAGTGAATAGGTGGTAAAGTGTTTGAGTGGATGCGTTGCAGTTAAATTCCGAATATCCAATAACCAATAGCTGAGGCTAACTATGAGTCATATACAGACTTTTCAAGTATTCCCTGTTATTCCCGAACCGCTTTCTTTTCTCCCGGTTTTGGCACGCAACCTCTGGTGGTGCTGGCATCTGGACGCCATTGAGCTGTTTCGCCGCATAAACCCCAGACTCTGGGACCAGTCAGGGCGAAATCCCATCGTTTTTTTAACGCTGATTCCCCAGGAACAACTGGAGAAACTTTCAAAGGACGAAAGCTTTCTGGCACACCAGCAGCGTGTGAAAGAGAGTTTTGCGAGCCAGGTGTTGACGCCGGTGGATCGCAGCGGATCGCCATACGGTGAACAGGGGACCATCGCCTATTTTTCCATGGAGTATGGAATTCATGAAAGTGTACCCATGTTTGCCGGCGGACTCGGCGTCCTTTCCGGCGACCATCTGAAAGCGGCTTCCGATCTTGCACTTCCATTGGTTGGGGTCGGCATCCTTTATGGAAAGGGCTATTTTCATCAGTATCTGGATCAGGATGGATGGCAGCAGGCGGAATATCCGGGAACCGATCTTTATCATCTACCGGTGAAGCGGGCAAAGGATCGTTCAGGAAATGAGGTCAGCATCTCGGTGACCGGACCGGACGGTGAAATTCGGGCCATTGCATGGGAACTCATGGTGGGTCGTATCCCCCTTTACCTGCTCGACACCAATTTGCCGGAGAATCCACCACAGATTCGGGAAATTTCAGGGCGCCTGTACGCCGGGGATCCGAAGACACGGCTGGCCCAGGAAATGCTTCTGGGCATCGGCGGGATGCGTTGTCTCGAAGCCATGGGGATTTATCCTGTGGTGTGCCATATGAATGAGGGACACTGTGCCTTCGCTGCTCTGGAGCGGCTGGCACAGACAATTTCGTTATACAAGGTCGATCCGGCGACCGCCGAAGAAATCGTTAACCGAACCACGGTGTTTACCACCCATACACCGGTGGCCGCCGGACACGATGAGTTCCCTGTGGATCTTGTAAAACCCTACCTCGGTTCTTTGACGGATCGGCTGGGCGTGACGGTTGACGAGATTTTATCGTGGGGACAGCCGTTGGAATCCGGTTCAGGCGCCCCCCTTTCCATGTTTATTTTGGGGCTGCGCATGTCTCAGTACTGCAACGGGGTCAGTGAGTTGCACGGAAAAGTGGCCCGGCGCATGTGGTCCCATGTTTGGCCGGGAAGACCGGAAGATGAGATCCCCATCATCCATATTACCAACGGTGTCCATATCCCATCCTGGATTTCCATTGAAAACGCGTTGCTGTTTGAAAGATATC
>Ga0209271_10000361_pt1 | contig 15630 bp, 14 predicted proteins | sample tdAd002_FD_187123 | JGI IMG/M metagenome (GOLD analysis project Ga0209271, IMG submission 187123) | Marine sediment microbial communities from the Atlantic coast under amendment with organic carbon and nitrate - tdAd00.2 (SPAdes)... | ecosystem: Environmental > Aquatic > Marine > Coastal >... | reverse complement strand
AGGCGGTACTGGATGGCGATCTCGACCAGTTTATCGAAGCCAGTCTGAAGAGTGGCGCCTAACCAACATAACGGCAACAGGTATTGAAATGAACCAGCATAACGACGCTGAGCAAAGTAACGCAGAGCCACAGCAGGACGAGAACCGCTATATCGCGCAGCGTCGTGAAAAGCTGGCTCAGCTGCGGGAGCAGGGGCAGGCCTATCCAAACCAGTTTTCGCGCGAGCATTTTGCCGCCCCGCTGATGGAGCAGTATGCGCAACTTTCGCGCGAAGATCTCGAAGCGCAGCCAGTCGAGGTGAGCCTGGCGGGACGCATGATGTTCAAGCGCGTGATGGGTAAGGCCAGCTTTGCGCAACTACGCGATATGAGCGGTACGATGCAGATCTTCGTACAGCGCGATGCGATCGGCGAAGACGTCTACGAGGCTTTCAAACATAGCGATATCGGTGATATATACGGGGTTAGCGGAGTATTGTTTCAGACCAAAACCGGTGAACTCACGATTAAGGTTAAAAGCATTGAACTACTGACCAAGGCGCTACGCCCGCTACCGGAAAAGTTTCATGGCCTCACCGACCAGGAACAAAAGTATCGCCAGCGTTACCTCGACCTGATCATGAACGAGGATTCCAGGCAGGTGTTTACGATGCGCAGCCAGATCGTTAATTTTATCCGCAGTTACATGAGCAATGCCGGCTTCATCGAGGTTGAAACCCCGATGATGCAGGTTATTCCTGGCGGGGCGACTGCACGCCCTTTCATTACGCATCACAATACGCTCGACATGGAGCTGTACTTGCGAATCGCGCCGGAATTGTACCTGAAACGCCTCGTGGTTGGTGGTATCGAGCAGGTTTTCGAAATCAATCGCAATTTTCGCAACGAGGGACTATCGACCCGGCATAATCCGGAATTCACCATGCTGGAGTTTTACCAGGCCTATGCGGATTACATGGATTTCATGGATTTGACCGAAGATATGGTGCGCAAGCTGGCTGAAGACGTGCTCGGAGCAACAAAAATCACCTACCAGGGTGAAGAGTTTGATCTTGAGCAGGCATTTACCCGGATCAGCGTCGCCGATTCCATTATCAAATATAATCCGGGACTCGATGCCGCCCAGCTCGAAGATCTCGAGTATTGTCGTAAGGCTGCCACCGACCTTGGTATAAAGTACTCAGACAGCTGGGGTGCCGGAAAACTGCAAATTGAAATCTTTGAACACACCGTGGAAGAAGAGCTCAAACAGCCGACCTTTATTACCGCCTATCCAACCGAGGTGTCGCCCCTGTCACGCTGCAATGATGACAATCCGTTCGTGACCGATCGGTTCGAATTTTTTATCGGCGGGCGTGAACTGGCCAACGGATTTTCGGAACTCAACGATCCCGAGGAACAGGCGGCGAGGTTCAGGCATCAGGTCGAGGAAAAAGATGCGGGCGACGAAGAGGCCATGCATTACGATGCTGATTACGTGCGCGCGCTCGAATACGGAATGCCACCGACTGCAGGAGAGGGCATCGGTATCGATCGGCTGGTGATGCTGCTCACCGATTCACCCAGCATCCGTGATGTCATCCTGTTCCCACACATGCGCCCCGAATAACTCGATACGGTGGCTTCGAAGGGGCGGCTTCGAGGGGGTCAGAGCACGGTTTTCGGTGCTTTCCGAGCCTGGATTGACATGGTTGGCGAAAACGTGGTCTGACCCCGAGGGATCAGGTCTGGGAGGAGCGGGAGGAATGACGGCTGAAATCTTGTGGAATGCTAAACTCCTGTCTGATGAATGCTATAGCGCTCGCACCTGAATTTCATGCCTATGCCGTGATGGCATTGGTGCTGCTGGCATTGCTGCTGTTTGCCAGTGAGCGCATACCGCTGGCCACTTCGAGCTTGCTGATCCTCGTGCTATTGGCCCTGTTGTTCGAGGTATTCCCTTATCACGGTAGCGCCGGGCTGGTACGAGCCGGCGATTTGTTTCTCGGCTTCGGGCACCAGGCGCTGGTTGCGGTGTGCGCGTTGATGATTGCCGGCCAGGCCCTGGTACGCACCGGTGCACTGGAGCCGATCGGGCGTCAGTTGGCTCGCTGGTGGAACATTTTCCCGATGGCCACGTTCCTGATAACCCTGGTCATCGCAGCAATACTGAGTGCTTTTATCAACAATACCCCGGTAGTAATCCTGTTATTGCCAATACTGATCAGCGTATCGCTGAAGACATCGACACCGGCATCTGACCTGTTAATGCCTCTCGGGCTGGCAACTTCCGTTGGTGGAATGGCAACCAGCATCGGTACCTCCACTAACTTACTCGTCGTGGCCGTCGCCGCGGACCTCGGTTTGCGTGAACTGGGTATGTTTGATTTTGTATTTCCGGCGATGCTTGCCGGCAGCATCGGTATTCTTTACCTGTGGTTCGTGGCGCCGAAGCTGTTGCCCGCACGCGAGGCCCGCCTGCCCACCACTTCACCGCGGATGTTTACCGCACAGCTGCGAATTCACGACGACAGTGTCGCCAACCAGAAACAGCTGTCGGAAATAATCGAACTGGCGGGTGGCAACCTCGAAGTAGTTCATATTTTGCGTGGCGAGAAGGACAATCGACTGGTGGCAATCCCCGATATGGTGCTGCGGAGTGGTGATCGCATCATGCTCAGGAGTACGCCCGACCGCCTGAAAGAGCTCGAAACCGTGCTGGGGGCGAGTCTTTTTTCAGGCGACGAACGCGTCGATGACGAGCATCCACTGATTGATACCACGCAACAAATTGCCGAAGTGGTGGTGGTTCCCGGATCGACCCTCGATGGCAGGACCCTGGCCAATGTGCGATTTCGTGAACGTTACCAGCTGATGGTACTGGCCCTGTTTCGCACCAATAAATGGGTCAACAAACAGGGTACCGAACACACCGAGGAAACGCGATTGCATTCGGGTGACGTATTGCTGGTGCAGGGGGCGATCAGCAATATCAACCGGCTCAAATCGAGCCGTAACTTGCTGGTGCTGGATGCAAAATCGGCCTTGCCGATTTCCTCACGGGCGCCGCTGGCGATGTTGATCATGCTAGGAGTTATCCTGATGGCCGCGTTCGGCTTGTTACCGATCGCGGTCAGTGCGCTCTGTGGAGTGGTATTGCTACTGCTCACAGGTTGTATCAAGTGGTTCGATGCCACGCGCGCGTTGAGTGCCCCGGTAATATTGATCATCGTTACCAGCCTGGCGATGGGAACCGCGATGGTGGCAACGGGTGGCGCCGACATGATTGCCAGTGCATACGTGGCATTGACTGCCGGCGCTTCACCAACGTTGATTCTCAGCGGCTTGCTGGCGATGATGGCGTTGTTGACTAACGTGGTTTCGAATAATGCCGCCGCGGTCATCGGTACGCCTATTGCTATCGGCATCGCCCACCAACTGGGGCAGCCCGCGGAACCATTCGTGCTTGCGGTGCTGTTTGGCGCCAATATGAGTTTTGCCACGCCGATGGCTTATCAAACTAATCTGCTGGTGATGAATGCCGGTAACTACAGCTTTGCCGATTTTGTGCGTGTGGGCTTGCCGCTGGTGGTGTTGATGTGGGCGAGCTTAAGCTTTTTGCTGCCGTGGCTATACGGTATGTAGCAGGTTCGGTAAACTGCCTGTTTTGCCGAACGTGAATAATATGCAGACGCAACTACTGGTAATGCTCGAGATGCAGGACGCGATGAATTCCCGCGTCAACCCCGAATGGCGTCACGCCGATAACGCCTGGTATCGCGCGATCTGGACCGAATGCGCGGAAATGCTCGACCATTACGGCTGGAAGTGGTGGAAGCACCAGCAACCCGATCTCGAACAGGTGCAGCTCGAACTGGTGGACATCATGCATTTCGCGATGAGTGACTACCTGTTACAGGATAGCGATAACACGGCGGTCGCCGCACGCATCGAAGCCGAGCTATCTGATCCGCGGCAAGCCAAGGATATTCGCGCGGCAATCGAAGTCATGGCGCAAACCACGATTGCACAGCAGTCGATGCATTTTTCAGATTTCGCCAACATCATGGCGCTGATCGAAATGGATTTCGAGGAGCTGTATCGAACTTACGTGGGCAAGAACGTGTTAAATTTTTTCCGTCAGGATCACGGCTACAAGGACGGCAGCTATATCAAGCTATGGGGTGGCCGGGAAGATAATGAGCATCTGGCCGAGTTGCTGGCTTCCCTCGACAGTAACAGCGCTGATTTTCGTGACGCTGTTTACCAGGGCCTGAAGGCGCGTTATCCAGAATGATCGTTAATGTAGCTCAACTAGTGTGGTGTAACGAATAACGTGTACGTATCAGAGCGCCCAGGTGGGTCTATCTTGCGAGCGGGCTTTTCAACGCAGGCATAAATGACTATCCTGCGATTATGCGCGTTATCCTTACCAGGCATTACAAGACAATAAGCAACGAAGACGATCGTATTCTCGGTTGGGGGGACTCACCGCCCGGCAGCGAATGGAAGGCTGACATCGATTATGTCGACGCCCGTTTCCAGGCTCACGGGCTCGATTTTGACGAGATTTATTCGAGCGATCTCGAGCGTTCCCGGCAAACCGCGATCATCCATGCCGTGCGCTACAGGATAGCCGTTGTTAACAGTGCCGCTGAACTGAATGAAATCAATTACGGCAAGCTGCAAAAACGCAAGAAGAGCTGGGTTGCCAGGTGTTACCCAAAACACAAGAACGATCCGGATATGGTGTATCCCGAGGGCGAGAGTTTTCGACAGATGCAACAACGCAGCGTCGATTTTCTCCTGTCCCTGGCTACAAGACATCCCCGGCAGACGGTACTAATCGTCGCGCATGCAGGGGTGATCAGGGGGATTATCAGTCATTTTCTGGACCTCGAGTTTGCCGATAACCTGAAACAAAAGATCGCATTCCGCTACATCGGAGATTTCCTGCTCGAGGACGGCAACTGCCTGCGCTACGACGAACTGGGCGAGGCCTCAGGATTCGTCAGTAATGGCGTGATCGAATTACCCTTTAGCAGGGCTTGCGTAGCTTCCTGATTATTCAGATTCCCGTGAGTATCGGTTATCGGCATGGTTTTCAGGCTGACCGAAGTCTCGTTCAGTCTTTTTGTTCCAGCGAAGCCGATTCTGAAAAAACTTTTTCCGGTGTGCTATCAAAGTTTTCGGCCAGCGTGGCGATGGTGAAAAGCATGATTTCGGTAAAAATCTTGTCCCGGCTTTCATTCACGGCAATGTGGATATTGGCTCCATCGGCCTCGGACAACAGGTAGGACTGCAGGCGCCAGATTTCATCGAAGTGCTGCAGGTAATGATCGGCACCTCGATCCGGAACATTGGTGCTGCGTTTTTTGATTCTCTCCTGTAAATGCTTGCGTTTCAGTAGCCCCAGCATGATGGGTATCACCACGACATCGGTTTCGGCCTGCAGTTTTTCCATGAAGGCAGGATAGATGTGCACACCTTCCAGCACCAACGATACATGCTCACGCGTCGCCCGCCCAACAACAGCCTCAATTGCCAACGAGAGTAAATCGGCCTGGCTCCGGTAACCCTGCACCAGCTGTGCCTCGGATACCTGGTTATTATTTTGTGGTTGCTCGGGCAAGCCTTTCCAGGCGGTAAAAGACGAATGATGCAACACAGGCATCAACTGCTCTGGGATCATGGTACGCATGACCTCGCGTAACATATCCGTGGACTGGGTACGTACTATCTCCAGTCGGCTGGCGAGCGTGTTCGCGGTGGTACTCTTGCCACAACCAGCGGTACCGCCGATGAGAAAGATCAACTCGCGACCGCTGTTGATAAAGTCGTGCCAGACCAGCCAGCGATGCGCCACCGCGGGCCCGAGCGTGCTGGATTGACGCAGGTAGCGATACACCAGCATCGCCAGGTGGTTGTACTTAATGGTTTCGAGATAGCGATTACTCAGGTGCTCCTGCAGTACTTGCACGACCTTATCCGAATCTCTCGGTTTCAAGCCTATGGTTTCGAGAGTATGGCGAAACTCAAAGCGTGAAAACGGGGCCACCTGTCCATCCCGATGTTCGATCTGAATTACCAGGGGAGTATGCCGATTTTCATAACGGCTGGTAATACTGTCATCCCCGAGCGTGTGTAAATGTTGCAGCACTATCTCGCTCAGATCTTCGTTGGTAAGCAACGCAGTCTCGGCGAGGTCGTTGCGGATTTCAGATGCAATGCTGGAGGCTTTATCGAAAGCAACCCCCGAATCCTGCAGGCTACGTATCAGGATACCCCTCAGAAAGGGTATGCGTGTTTGATCTTCGCTATCTTCTACAAATGTTTTAGCCAAGTGACTCCCGTGTGGCAAAGCCGGATGAATGTTGTCAGTGCTGGTATTTTAAAGCTCAATCATTTATATGCAAACTTCGATGCGTTTCCGTTGTAAAGAACTCCGTCATTGTAAACAAGGCGAAGCGACCTTTTGCTTCCGAGATTAGTCAGCGGGAGATTGCCGCGTCGCTGGCGGGCCGCTCGCGGCACTTGTACTTCCTTGTACATCGTCCTCGCAATGACCGGGCCTTCTCCTACGTGAGGCTATCCGTAGCGCCCTTCAATGTAGTCCGCGGTTTCCTGGTGGGCGGGTGTGACGAACATATCCGCGGTGTCGCTGTGCTCGATAACTTTACCCATCAGCATGAAGATACATTCCTCGCTGGCGCGACGGGCCTGCGCCATGTTGTGGGTCACGATCAAAATCGAGTATTTTCCGCGCAGCTCCCAGATCAGCTCCTCGACCGCGTCGGTTCCCTTCGGATCTAGCGCCGAGCAGGGTTCATCCATCAACAGGATGCTGGGTTTGACCGGCAGCAATCGTGCGATGCATAGTTTTTGCTGCTCTTCCAGTGACAATTCGGTTGCCCTGCGTTTCAGATGATCCTTGACCTTGTCCCAAAGCAGTACCTGGCGTAACGAATCCTCCACAATCTCGTCTTCGTCGTCACGACTATATTTTTTGTCCCGGTTGTGCAGCTTGTGCCCGAACAGGATATTCTCGCGGATCGACGTCGGCAATGGATTAGGTCGCTGAAATACCATGCCGACCTGTTTTCTAACCTGCACCAGCTCCACTTCGGGGTCGTAAATATTATTACCAAACACATCGATGGAACCATCAATACGAACATAGCCAAGGCGCTCGTTAATCCGGTTAACGCTGCGCAAAAAAGTCGACTTACCACAGCCCGAAGGGCCAATCATCGAGGTAACCAGCCCCTGCTTTATTTCCAGATTGATATCGTACAGTGCCTGAAAGTTGCCGTACCAGAGATTTAGTGCCGCAGTATTGATGGCCAGTTCTGTGCGAGATTCTGTTTCTGTTTGCATATCTATCTCGGTTGCATTCATATCCAAATTCACCGCCATTAGCCGAAGCGACCTTCAATATAATCGCTAGTACGCGAATCTTTCACCTGACCGTTAAACAGCGCCTCGGTATCGCCGATCTCGACGCATTCTCCATCGAGGAAGAACGCGGTGCGATCGGCAAGGCGTCGTGCCTGCTGCACCAGGTTGGTGACCAGGATAATGCTCATTTCCGGTTTAAGTTCTTTCAGTACATCCTCGATGCGCATAGTGGTCACCGGGTCTACCGCAATCGAGAACTCGTCCAGCATCAGCAACTCCGGTTCCTGCGACAGTGCCCTTGCGATCGTCAGACGTTGCTGCTGGCCACCGGATAACAGGCTGCCAAGAGAATCCAGTCGGTCCTTGACCTCGTCCCATAGGGCCGAGCGGGTCAGGCAGCGCTCGACGATGACGTCGAGTTCAGCCTTCTCACGGATGCCGCGCAGGCGTGGCACAAAGGCCACGTTTTCATAAATAGTCAACGGTAGCCCTACCGGCAGAGGAAAAACAACGCCAATACGATTACGCAGTGCATAGACATTGCGAACGTCGCGAATGTTGGTGCCTTCAAACAAGATCTCACCGTCGATAGACATTTCGCTGTTGAAATCATTCATCCGATTCAAGGCTTTCAGAAAGGAGGTCTTGCCGGCGTTGGCGGGGCCGATTATGCCAAATATTTCATTTTCCCGGACATCCAGTGAAATACCCGAGATTGCCGTGGTCGAGCCGTAACGGATGGCGACGTCACGCACTTCGAGTTTGACGCCCGGGTCTCTGGTGTTTTCGCCGTTTGTCATGTCTGCTGCCGTGCTTACCATTTCTTTTTCCCGCGCAGGTGCATGCGCAGCGCGATCGAGGCACTGTTCATCAGCAATACCATCGAGATCAGGACCAGTGCGACGCCGTACGGCAGGGCGTCGGGAACGTCAGGTACCTGGGTCGCAACCACGAACAGATGTAGTGACATGGCCATGGTCTGATCGAAAACGCTCTCCGGCAGAACCGGGATGAAAAACGCCGCGCCGGTGAACATGATCGGTGCGGTCTCGCCGGTGGTGCGCGAAACCTCGAGAATCACGCCGGTCAGAATGCCGCTGACCGAGTTGGGTAATACCACGCGCCGAATCGTTTGCCAGCGCGTAGCGCCCATGTTCCAGCAGGCTTCCCTGAACGCATGAGGCACGGCCTGCAGCGATTCGCGGGTTGCCACGATGACCACCGGCAGGGTCATGACGGCGAGTGTCATGCTCGCGGCCAGGATACTGGTGCCGAAACCAAAAAAGATGACAAAGGCACCCACACCGAATAGCGCGTGCACGATCGAAGGCACCCCCGCCAGGTTGATGATCGCCAGGTTGATGGCGCGCGTGAACCAGTTATCGGGTGCATATTCGCTCAGATAAACGGCCGCCGCGACACCCACCGGAACCGAAATCACCAGCGCCACGCCCACCAGCCACACGGTTCCCAGCAGGGCAGGGAAGATGCCGCCTTCGGTCATGCCGTTGGTAGGGTTGCTGAATAAAAAATCGAAGGAAATTATGCTACCCCCCTTCACGATCAGCGTGGTCAGTATGATCAGTACCGGCAGTATCAGCAGTCCGGCCATGATCATAAACAGGATTCGAAACAGATTTTCGGTCCGCCTGGCGCTGACGTTGAGCTCGGTTTTAATAAACTGGTTTTCGACAATACCTGTACTCGCCATGACTTATCCTAACTCTTGCGTATACCGCGGACGATCAGGTCAGCGGTCAGGTTAATAATGAAGGTGATCAGGAAAAGGAAAATTCCGATCGTAAATAATGCCTGGTAGTGTGGCGATCCGACCGCTGTTTCGCCCAGTTCAGCAGCGATGGTTGCGGTTAGCGCGCGCACCGAATCGAATACGCTGCCAGGCATGTTAATCGCGTGTCCTGTTGCCATCAGCACCGCCATGGTCTCGCCGAAACCGCGACCTACACCAAGCAGCACGCCGCCCAGCAAGCCATTCTTGGCTGCCGGCAGCACGGTTTTGTAAATCACCTGCCAGCGGGTGCCGCCGAGTGCTTCCGCGGCCTCACGATAACGATCGGGCACGGCCTTGAGCGCATCTTCGCTAATCGATGTCATGATTGGAGCAGCCATTAAGCCGAGTATTATTCCGGCATTGAGAATATTCAGCCCGACCGGAACATCGAAGATATCGATAATCAGGGGATTCATGATTGACAGACCGATGAAGCCCCAGACTACCGATGGAATAGCCGCCAGCAGCTCGATCAGTATTTTCAAAAATTCACGCGTCTTGCCGGTTGCAAACTCGGCAATGTAAATCGCGCTGCCGAGCGAAAATGGAATCGCTACCAGCATCGCCAGACCGGTTACGCTGGCGGTACCGGCGATAAGCGCGAGGATGCCGTAGGTGGGCTCGTCGTCATCCGTCGGCTCCCACCACTGCGACAGGAAAAACTCCCTGAAGCTGAAATCTTCCAGCAGGAAGCCGAAGCCTTCGATGGTGACGAAAGCAAAAATACCAATAATCAGGATAATCGCGGAGATACCGCTCAGGAAAACCAGGTATTGAACCAGTTTGTCGATGTACCAGTCGGCATTACGCTGATTGATATCAGGCATATTGCCGGTCTGTCGCACCTGCACCTGGCTCATCTCAGATGGCCTCGTCGCCACGTAACAGTGTCATCAATTCCTTGATATGCAGTGCCAGGGTTTTATGCAATGTCTGCCAGGATTGCGGATCATCATCGTCCGGGATAGCTACGTCTTTCCAGTTCAATGCCGAGGTGCGAAAAGGTATCTTGACGACTGCCTTGAGTACTTTTTTATGCAACCCGGCGATGACATGGTACTCCGCCAGCGACTCACGGCTGGAGTCCAGTTTTTGAGGCGCCATTGCAGACAAATTAGAGCCGCGCTGTTGCATGAATGCGACCATGTTTGCATTCAGTTCGTCAGCCGGATGCACTCCGGCGCTCGCGTATTTACCGATATCAGGGAAAATCTTGTTTGCGATCATTTCCGCCATCGGCCCAAGGCAGCTGTTGTCTTCGTCGAGAAACAGGATACGGTAGACTTTCGGCTTCTTGGTCTCCCCGGTTTCGACAAAAATGGCTTCTTCGGCCAGGTTCTTGGCCTGGTCGGCAACCCGTTTGAGCTGACTGAATATGATCAGGTAAATCATCGTATTGCGGTTACAGCCAGCACCTTTCTCGGCGCTGTCCAGCAGTTCTGCATAAATGCCGTCCATGTCGTGCTCGACTTTTTTCGCCATCGCAATGGCATCGCGTGCGCGTTCGGCATTCGCTGAATTGAATGCGCTGATGGCCTCGCTAAGAATCGACATCGCCTCGCTGCTGATAGTTTCGAGCTCCGATGACATATAGCCGCTCGGAGCCTCACCCAGCTGCACGGACTCACGTGCGATTGTGACCGCATAGTCGCCGATCCGTTCGAGAATAATGTTGGCCCGAATGACCGAAGAGATCAGTCTTAAAATCCCTGCGCTGGGCAGGTGCACGGCGATAAAGGCATGACAGAGTTGATCGATCTTGCGCATTTGCCGATTGATCGGCAGATCAGACAGGATCGTGGTGAAGGCAAGTTTTTCCTTGCCATTGAGCAGCGCACGAAATGCGTCATCCAGCGATCGCTCAACACTGGAGCCCATATTGGCAATCTGATCGCGGATTTCGTTTAGGTCGTGTTCCAGTCTTTCTTCAAGATGAGACATTATTGTTTACCGGCAACTGTTTGAAACGGAGAGATATCCGCATCCCTGCGGCATCTCCCCTGGTTTAAATAAGAACCCCTACATGCAATTGACATTGCGCACCGGGGCATAACCTTTTTTCTTCAGGATGCATTGGCCCGCATCCGATAGAATCCAGTCCATGTATTCCTTGATTGCTCCCTTGGGTTGACCGTTGGTGTACATGAACAGTGGGCGCGCAATCGGATAACTGCGATCGCTGGCGGTGGCAACACTTGGGGTGACGCAGCTAGCCCCATCCTGTTTTGAGATACAGGCGAGCTTTAGATGATCGGTCGCGTAAGCCAGGCCACTGTAACCTATGGCGCAGGGGGTTTTCTCGACCAGGTCTACCACGTCTTTCGAACCGTGCATGTCCAGGGTTCCCTGGCGGAAACTGCCTTTCGAAATCACACCGGCTTTGGCAGCGGTTTTTAATACCGATCTTTTGAAGTAAGCATAAGTGCCGGAGTTGTTCTGCCGACTGACCACGACAATTTTATCACTGCCGCAACCGGGTACTGTGAGCCCGAGGTCCGACCACTTGGTGGCATCGCCACCACGCCCGAAGATTTTACCGAGCTGGATGAAGCTGAATTGATTGGCCGGGTTGTCCTGGTGAATGAATACAGCCAGAGCATCATAACCCACCACGAACTCAACCGGATCTTGCCCTGATTCCCTGGCTTTTTTCATCTCCTTGTCCTTCATTTTTCGGCTAGCGTTGGCGATATCCACGGTACCGTTAATCATTGCCGCGATACCGGTACCGGAACCACCACCGGATACGGCAACCGAAATCTCAGGGTTGATGGTCGGGTAATTTTCAGCCCAGGCCTGGGCCACGTTAACCAGGGTGTCGGATCCCTTGTTCTGGATCAGGGTATTCGCAGCCAGACACTGGCCGCTAGCGGCGATACTGATCACCGTCGAAAATGCGAGTATTCGTGCTACTTTCATGATCTATGTCCTTCCTCGTTTGGTTGTTGATACAACTTTCATGTTCATGCAAAACGCATTCAGGGCTGAGAACTCCAGTACCGTCATACTCACCTTCGCGTGAGCGATGCCATTAGAAACAATTAATGTGACATTTGTGTTACAAAATCTCAAAAAGCAGGATGATCACCATCGATCATTGTGTTGCGGGTAGTCGTGCGGGATTCTAAAACTTCACAAATTAGTTTAAGAACTACTATTAACTATTTGAAAATATTATATTTTTGATAAACTAATGACATTGTCGATTTGTCTTTTTTCGCGTAGACAGCGATAGCTGGGGAAGGTGATGCTGAAACAGCTGCCTTTTGCAGGTTCACTCTCAATCCGAAATATCGCACCGTGTTTGGTCGCCGCATGCTGCACGATGGCAAGACCAAGCCCTGAGCCGGTAGCCTCAGCCCTGCTTTTTGCGCCCCGATAATAACGTTTGGTGAGTTGTGACAAGTCTTCCCGTTCGATCCCGGGACCCTGATCCTTCACGCTAAACACATACTCACCGCGGGGATTTTCCACCCACCTGGCCTCGATGCCTGTGTCGGGAGTGGTGTACTTGATCGCATTTTCGATGAGATTGATACAGATACCTTCTATTTCGATTTTAACGCCGAGTAAAAACAGGTCGTCAGGAAAATCCAGGCTGATGCGATCCTTGCCGGCATACTTTTCAAGTGCCGCTATCACGTTAGCCATTAGTTCTGTAATCGAAATCCTGTCGCCTTCGCCTGGCGCCAGACGATAACTCTCGACCTGCGATAACAGCAAAAGTCCCTCAATTAACTCTTTCATGCGTTCGGCCTGGCGCTCTGCGATCTGCACCGAACGCTTGCCAGTATCGCTGAGTTCAGCCTCGGCTTCGAGCATTTCGAGATGCCCCGTGATCACGGTCAACGGAGAATTCAGCTCATGCGATGCATTGGCGACAAAGCTTTTCAGGCTTTCCTGCAATTGTTTCTGATCGCTTATGTTGCGCGCAATCAATATTGACTGGTTTCCACCAAACGATACCATTTTGACCTGAATACTGATGTTTTCATCGACCGGTGACTGGAATTCGATATATTCCCTGTCGTTGGGTTTCTTAAGGTAATCCAGGAATGCCGGATCGCGTATCAGATTATTGATCTTATACCCAAGGTCCTGGGGAGAGCGTAGGTTGAGCAGGTACTTTGCAGGTTCGTTGCACCATTCGATCTGGAATTCGCTGTTGAGCAGCACCGTGGCGTCGGGCAGTGCCGAGATATTCTGGTTCAACCTTCGCAGGATGCGCTTGGTCCGCCGCTTGCGCTGGTTGTAGATTTTCTTTTGCGCATAAAGCTGACGGATGATGATGCCAACAAAGCCCTTATCTTCATAAACCTCGCTGGCTTTGGTACCTTTCCTGATCCATTTTTCCAGCTTCAGCAGGCGGTGATATAACCAGCCGATATAACATCCTAACGTGATCAGGCTGGCAATGAACCATTCCCCGGTTAAAAAACCTGTCAGGGCTAGTGCGGCGGCCGCGAAAAAAATCGCCCAGGCTTCAGTTGACCAAATGTTTTGCATGGTGCGATTATGCCTTGGTTAAACGTTTCCTGGGGAAATCCGGTATCCGCTTCCGCGAACGGTTGCAATCATGCTGTCGACGCCATGCGGTTTCAGTAATTTACGTAATCGTAAAACGTGAACATCAACCGTTCGATCACCCAGGAAGGTGTTGATGCCCCAGACCGCATCCAGTATCTGTTCACGACTTAGTACATTTAGTGGATTCTCCATAAAGAGTTTCAGTAATTTGAATTCTGTTTTGCTTAAATCGAGCGCTGCCTTGCCGACAAATACCTCGTGGGTGCGGGAATTCAGGCTCAGCGGCCCCACCTGTAGTGCATCCTTTGATTCATGATAGGCCGGCGGACGACGCAACAAAGCTTTGACCCGGGCGTTGAGTTCGCGCAGCGACATCGGTTTGGTGAGGTAATCATCAGCCCCGGATTCCAGGCCGGTCAGCATGTCACTTTCTTGCGCTCGCGCGGTCAGCATAAGCACCGGGATTTGCTGAAACTGTGGTTGCCGGCGTAGCCAGCGAATAAATTCAATGCCGGATCCATCGGGTAACATCCAGTCTACTACCAGGCAATCAGGACCGATATTTGCCATTGATTGCCTGGCTTCACGCAGGTCGCGGCAACCGATGGTATGAAAATCATTTTGTTCAAGCGACTGGCAAACCAGTTCCCGAATGTCACGATCATCTTCTACTACCAGGATATTCATCGAATTTTGTGGCTGAGCTAAAACTTCAACGGTACAAGGCTTGTGTGACCATAGCATGATAAGAATCATTAATGTCACACGTACTGATTACCGGGCTGAAGTTAAGCTAGCGTGATTTGATGCTTCTCAATCAGGATCTGCCGTTTTTTATACAATTGCCCGAGTGCTTTCTTGTAGCTTGCCTTGCTTACGCCGAAAGCCTGGTAAATGTCATCGGGTGGACTTTTGTCGGTGAGCGTGGAGACACCATCGTGTTGACGCAGGTGGTCGATGATGGATTTGCCCAGATTGTCCCGGGTTAATTCTGATGGCAGTTGCAGCATCAAATCGATCTTGCCATCACTACGAACCTGGCGGATGTACCCTTTGAGCTGTTCGCCGAAGTGCAATCGCTGGAAGGTTTCACCCTCGAACAGCTGGCCTAGATGAGTGCCGTTGATAATTGCCTTGAAACCCAGATCACTCTTGCCGTAGATCAATAAGTCGACTTCCTGCCTCGGTTTAAAAGCACTAACGTCGACACAAAGATGCTGCTCCAGTTTGGTCGACGCTGCGATACGTTGAGTTTCCTCGTCGACGAAGACATAAACCGAGTAGGAATATCCCTGCTGCATCGGATTCTGTTGCTCGCTAAACGGTACCAGCAGGTCTTTCGGCAGCCCCCAGTCGAGGAAGGCGCCAAACCTGTTGGTGCTGACAACCTTCAGGTAAGCACACTCGCCGACCTGAGTTTTGGGCTCGAGGGTAGTCGCGATAATGCGGTCTTCCGAGTCGTTGTAGAGAAATACTTCGACTTCGTCACCAATACCCATCGACTCCGGGGCATATTTGCGCGGTAGCAGTATGTCGCCGAATTGATCGCCGTCGAGAAAGACACCGATGTCAGCGCGTTTGGTGACGCGCAGTTTGTTGTAATGTCCGAGTTCAACCATGCACGGATTGTACTACAGCTGTAACCGGGATATTCCCTGTTCCAACTAGTTTCCCCAGCTCTCTTCGAGGGGGTCAGAGCAAAAATTTCGGTACTATCGAGGCAATAGGGAAATGGCTGGCGAAATTTTTGGTCTGACCCCCGAGGGTTCAGGCCTGGGAAAGTTGGAACCCTCGGGGTAAGACCAAAATGGCGCTTACTTAAGTTCGAAAATATGGTTTATCGAAAAAATCCAAAATATAAATGCCAGGTAAATCTTATGGCCGGATAATCGGTGAAAGTTTTTGCGAAGTAAACCGCAGGCGGCGTAGCCGCC
>Ga0209271_10000360_pt1 | contig 15632 bp, 12 predicted proteins | sample tdAd002_FD_187123 | JGI IMG/M metagenome (GOLD analysis project Ga0209271, IMG submission 187123) | Marine sediment microbial communities from the Atlantic coast under amendment with organic carbon and nitrate - tdAd00.2 (SPAdes)... | ecosystem: Environmental > Aquatic > Marine > Coastal >... | reverse complement strand
GGAGCGGCTTCAGCCGCGAACAGCCTTAATCGCGGCTTAAAGCCGCTCCTACATCTAAAAACCTCTGTGAGCTCTGTGCCTCTGTGGCAAAATATTTACCGAATCAACCCACTAAGTCTGGTGAAGACCCTAGAAGTTAATATGTAAAACTGTCAGATTGGGTTTAATCTGCTACATCAGAGTATTTATTTAATCTTCAGAGGTAAATATTGTGCAGCGATTTCTGCCTTCTCTTTTGCTCTTATAGAGGGCTTCATCTGCTTTTCTCATAACACTCTCCGGATTGTCATACTCCTCTATTCTTGCTATCCCTACAGACGCGGTTATTAGACATGGTGAGCCATCATAGTGGAAACCACTGTCGGCAAGGCTGTTGCGTAATTCTTCATTGAGGCCTAGTGCATTTTCCAGTTTAGTATCTGGCATGAGCAAGACAAATTCTTCGCCACCGATTCTGGCGAACATATCGACCTTTCTTACACGCGTGCTTATTATTTTTGACAGCAGCTTAAGAACACGATCGCCAGCCTCATGGCCGTATGTGTCGTTCACCTTTTTAAAATGGTCTATGTCCCACATTGCTATGCATATATTCTCGCTATTTCTTTTATTTCTGTTTATTTCTAGAATTATTCGTTCCTCATACGCCAATCTATTCGGCAATCCGGTTAATGGATCACGCAGCATCTTTTTCCTGCTTTCCTCAAGTTGCTCTTTCAACATCATCGTTTCTTTCTGCGTCCTGGCCAATTCACCGATAATATGCGCATAGCCCTGTTTTGAAATATTCTCCCTTTCCACTTCAGCTGCCTGATGTTCTTCTACACTTTTTCTGATTTCTGTAAGGTGCACTTGAACAACATTTTTTAGCTGATTTAAATCTCCTTCATCACCAACGGTTGTTTGTATTTTTTCGACATTTGCATCAACCGAATCTTTTAACATCGAAGACTCGCTAGCCGTATCAATTCTTTCCTGTCTGGATCTGCGGACATACTCTTCGATTTCTTCCAGTTGACTGGTAGTTTTTTTAATAAAGACCTGTAATTCATCTTTTTCATGCTGCAATACCTTAATGCTCATATTTATTAATGCAGATAGATCTTTAACAACAACTTTCCATTGCTCTGCCCCTTCTATTGGACAATCAAGCTTTCTTGTAACAGCATCTCGCTCCTTCTGTATGTTTTCCGGCAACACAAGATTATTAAGCAATTCGATTAGAATGTGTTTGATATTTTCTGCTGATTTTTCATCCACTGAAGCTGCCTTGCCTTGAGCAACTGATACACCACTACTTATCTTATCCACATGTTTTATGATATCGTCGGCCAATTCGTCCAGTATTACTGACACGCCAATATCTTCTTTAACTATAGTTTCCAGCTTAAGTGACTCGATAATATCATCGGCGAATGATTTCACTCTGGTAAAGTCGTCACTGGTATTGCACTCGTCACTACCATCACCATCACCCTTATTTATGACAATTTCCCTGATCAGCGCCAGTAGCTGTACGGACATATCTTTGTCTGAAGGTTTGCTGCCGACCAGGCTCTTGATGCGTGATTTATAAGAATCTGCAAGTAAGGAAAGATCTAATTCCTCAATACTATCTTTCAAATATGCATAGAACCCCATTCCCGATGATAGCTTTCCATTACTCTCTGCATGATTTATGCATACAAGAAGCCTATCCAGATGCATATCAAGTTGTTGCAGATCAATATCTTCTTTAACAGATGACTTGAGCTTCTCCAGCACCTCGTCAAGTTGTTCATCGTCTCGTCGAGCTGCAATTGAAAGCCTTACAATCGCTTTTCTTAGCATCTCCTGAACATCTTTTAATTGTTCATTGGACTTATCCAGCAACAAAAGAGAGTTCTCATGAACTTTTATTACTTCTTCAGGCAGTTTTGTTGTCATCGCTTATTCCTGGTTTACAACCGTAACAGATACTTCATTACCATTACCCCGAAATTCAATTTGGTCAAAGCTAATTGATCTTGCCATTGCTATACCACGACCATGGCTATCAAAAGCCCTGTCAGGACTAAGATCGAGGTATTCTTTCCACTTAAACCCCGCCCCTTGATCCAGGATATTAAAAACAATTTTGTTTTCATTTCGTTCAAATTCTACCGTCGCTCGCCTTGATGAATTTTCAGGCAATTCAAGCCTTTTCTCTACTTCGCTTTCCCAATCACCTGAGACATTAAGCTTCGTTTTCTCTTCATAACTGATACCCAAATTACCATGTTCGACAGCGTTTACCATTAATTCTGTTAGACCAAGTACTACATGATTTGCATCAGAACATGCATTTGCCAACAGTGCCGCCAGATTTCTCGCCTCTTCTAGTGTTTGAAAAGTAAACTTTCCTTTATTCATCATCTTCAATGTGTTCGCAGTTTGTTTTACGTTTGTCTGCAGCTCACAATAACGCAGATAATCATTTACAGCAGTTCTAACAATCGCCAGTATGGTATGCCTGTCGTACGGCTTTGTTAGATAATAATATGAACCAGCCTGCAGTCCTTCCAGCATACTTTTTCGGCCTTCCTGGGCGGTTTGCATAATAACGGGCAACTTTGTCAGAACGGGATCTGACTTGATACTAGCAAGCACTTCCATGCCATCAATACCCGGCATCATACGATCCAGCAATACTGCACTGAATCGTTCTGGTGACTCTTGCAGCATTTCTAAAGCGACCTCGCCATTATCAACGCTGACGGTCTCTATTTCAGTCTCACGTAAATACTCGGTAATGAGCTCGAGATTAAACTCATCGTCATCAACTACCAGAACAGTCGGGGCAGATTCACTCATGGTTTATACTGCAATGCTTGCGACTATCTACAATGACTTCAACCTTGTTCCCTCTCCCCTGATAATGTAGTGACTGGCATAATTCTCTTACCATAGGAATACCACTCCCGTTAGTTCCTGGCATCCTCTTTGACCCATTATAAATACCAGACATAAGTCCAACATGATCAAACCCTCTGCCGCTATCTTCCACTCGGATCAGCAGTGAATTATTTCCCTGGTATTTTATTTGCTGCAGCTCTATACGGACGAAACCGTAATCTAATCTTTCAATTCTTTTGTTGCGTTCTTCACGATAAGTATCATCATTTTTTTCTGATGAATTATAAATATGCGACAGCTCAAGAACCCCATGATTTAATGCGTTTTCGTACAGCGCAGACAGAATATCTTTCAGACTTTCTATACTCACCACAAAATCACCCATATTCCTGTACTGATCCACAACAATCTGCACAGGATCCACTTTACGCAAGTTTGGGCCATTTAGTTCCATCATAAAACGCCAGCCATCTTTGCTGTTTCGATTAACCTGATAATTCACCGCCGCTTCGCTTGAAAACGATTGCAAAAGGTTTGCACCACACGGTATAGACACTAGCGTGACATCGTCGGAAAGTTCCTTTCCAGCACAGAATTGATTGAATGCACTTTCTATTGCATGAAACACAGAATCGGCAGATCCCGCCTCTCCCATTAGATGTTCCAGTCGACTTACGCCAAACATGATTCCAGATGAATCAATAACATCCGTTAATCCATCAGTATGCATAATAAACTGGTCACCAGGCAGAATATCTAATACCTCATACTCCAGTCTATTATCTATTCCTGCATTAATACCCAGAGGGATATGAGTAGATTTAATACGTCGCTTGATATTCCCCGACTCGCGATCCAGAAGATAAACATCTGGCATACCACTATTCCATACACTGGCATTACGCATGTTGCTGTCTATTTCCAACATACACGCAGCCATAAACATGCCGGTTGGTAGCAATGTATGCAGTTTTTTGTTGATATTTTTCAATATCTTTTCGGGCTCGAATCCCTTCTCAGTCATTACGCTGAACATATCAGCAACAGGTAATACACCAATTGCAGCTGAGAGGCCATGACCTGTAAAATCAGCCAGTAATATATGCAGCCCACCACCTGGATTTCGCGCAGAGAGCACAAGATCACCACTAAAGATGGCAGCCGAACGACTTAATATCCGCATACCGTCGACATCTATATTTCTTGCTGATAGTGCAGCTGACAGAATCTGTTTACCTACGACTTGTTCGTGTATAGAGCCTTTATATAAATGCCTTAGTTCACGTAATTGCTCCATTGCACTAATGCATGCTTTTATAATTACCGGGGTAAATCCATAAATTATGAAATCATCACCACCTGCAGCCATGCAATCAAGCAGAGCTTCATCATCAGGTTCTGACACCAACAACACTACCGGCTTGTAACATTCAGTCGAATTTTCCCTGATATGCCCGATAAGTTTACAACCTGGCATATCAATAAGATGCGTTTTGACAAATACCAGGTCTACATTATTTTTTTCGATCAGCTCAACCGCATGTTTGCCACTGCTAGATACCAGAACTCGATGGCCAAAACTCTCGAGCTGCGCTTCAAGATCAGTAATTGCCCTGATATCATCTTCAACAATTAACACATAACCACGACCATGCACTTCCCGGTCAATCGTCAATACATCTTCAGCAGTAGCGCTCATAATCTTTAACTGGCATACACTTGTGATGAGTAGTCAATGGTAAACAACTGCTCGAAATTAGCGACCTTAAGAATATTATCTATAAGTTCACTTGGACGTTCGATGATGACTTCACCACCTCTACATTTTGCGTGTTCACGTAACAGCAGTAACATACCAAGTGCAGAGCTATCCATATAATCAACATCTCTCAAGTAGACATGATAGGTAATACTTTCATGTCCAGGGATGTTGCGATAAGCATCACGAAATTCGTTGGATACCTTGTAATCAAAATGTCCTTTAATAATTATCGTCACTTTCCTGCCATCAGCTGATATTTTCTGACTTATTGACATGTTGATGCTCCAGATATATTCACGTTTGGCTTATTACCAGAATAATTAGTTACCATTGCTATTACTATCGTCAAATTCCTGCCAATCCTTAGCTTTTTATTAGATTTTAGCGCCAGATGGATACTTCCAGCCTGGTACGTGTTTCTGCCTATTTATTAATGCTTGTTGAAATAAGCTCTAGTGGCCTGAAATCGGGTCTTCTGATATTAGTCTGATCAAACAAAGCTTTAAATTCCCTGGCGGGCACGGGTCTACTAAAATAGTATCCTTGTGCATATTGGCAATTCGCATCAAGCAGAAACTCCAGTTGCCCAGCCGATTCAACACCCTCGGAGACTACTGACATACCCAGGCTATTGGCCATTGCCACGATTGCCTTGACCAGTTGTGCGTCCTGCTCATTTATCAATATGTTATTGATATAACTCCGATCAATTTTTACGCAATCAAAATGGTAGCGCTGTAGATAAGAAAGTGATGCATAGCCCGTACCAAAATCATCGACAAGCAGCTTAATACCCATGTTTTCCAGTTCTGCCATGGTTTTTACAGTTGAAGGCGAATCATCCATCAACACCCCTTCTGTAAGCTCCAACTGAAGCACATCAGCTGGCAGAATGTTAGCTTTCAACGCATCCTTTACCACATTGGATAATTCTGAGTCCGATCCAAACTGGCGAGCCGACACATTCACTGTTACACATACATTCTTCATGCCGGATTCGCGCCATGACCTAAGCTGTTTGCATGCAGTCTGTATTACCCATTCGCCAATTGACACAATCAGGCCTGTATCTTCTGCTATGGAGATGAAATAATCCGGGGTAATCATTCCCATTTCGCTATTATCCCAGCGTAGCAATGCCTCTGCTTTGATGATCTGCCCGCTGTGAGCATCAACAATCGGTTGGTAATGCAAGGACAACTCATCTCGTTCTTGCGCATAACGCAGTTGAGATTCGACATGCATCCGCATTTTCGCCTTCGCAGTCATTTCTGGCGAATAAAAACAATAGGTATTTTTGCCATCATGCTTTGAGCGATACATTGCGGCATCAGCATGACGCATTAATTGATTGCTATCATCACCATCCCTGGGAAATATGGCAAATCCAATACTAGGTGTGATATTTACTTCGTTACCGTCTAGCAAAAACGGCCTGGAAAAGCTTGCAATAATGCGCTCGCCAACAAGCTGAATACCAACCTCACATGGTTGACCCGATTCATTATCGCTACCTTCCAGAATCAACAGGAACTCATCACCACCGAGACGGGCAACCGTGTCACTTTTACGCGCACATGCAGATAACCTTCTAGCTGCATCCCGCAACAGCCCATCACCTGCAGCATGTCCAAGGGTATCATTGACAAACTTGAAGTTGTCCAGATCAAGAAAAGCCACACAAGGATGAAAATTCTGACGTTTAGCCTTTGCTATCGTCTGCTCAAGCCGGTCCTTCGCCAGACTTCGATTTGGTAAGCCCGTCAACTCATCATAATTAGCCTGTCTTTGTAACCTGTCTTCCGCGAGTAATCTTTCCTGTATCACCCGTTTGAGTTTTTGATTACTCGAATTCAATTCTGCCGTCCTTAGTCTGATTTGGTTCTCAAGGCTGGCCTGAGCATGTCGAAGGTATTCCCCTGCCTGCTTTTGCATCAGCTGGTTGCTGAGCCTCGCCCACAATATGTCAAAATCGATTGGCTTAGTAACGTAATCATTGGCGCCAAAGTCCAGGGCCTGAACGATCTCACCTGATGAATCACGTGAAGTAACCGGTATTATCGGCAGCTGTTGCTTTGTGTAAGTATTACGAAGAATCTTCAGTACGGAGATGCCATCAATTCCAGGCATCACTACGTCCAGCAGCACCAGATCGGGCAACTGCTTATATATTGACTCCAGCGCCTGTTTACCGCTACTTGCTTCCACAACTTCAATATTTCCCAACTCAAGCCTTTCCCTGATTGCCGCACGTATGACCTTGCTATCATCAACGACAAGTACATGTAACGCTTGTCCGGAAGAGATATATTCCTGCAATTCAGTCTCGTAGTTTCTGTCAACCATCAATATGACTCCCTTACCCTCTGCACGTGGCAAGTTCTTGCCGGTTTGAAGGCACAGGCGTGAAACAATTAAAGAAGACAGGCTCATTAACAGAAGCACATATCTGCCTATTTGAATCATGTGCATGATTCACAAACACATGCCTTTGATTGTCGTTTACTGGATGCAATGACATCTCCGCGAGTTAGCTAGACCACGTTGAAACCCTTTATTATTCCGCTAAATCAGCCTTTTTTTACATTTTGATGTAAACCAGAGCACTATTATTTTTAAATAATCATCTGATTGAATCATTGCCGAAAATACATAAGTAAAAACGGCAAATTCCTGTCTATCAGCTAATTTGTTGCAATATGCATGCCAAGCTGCGTTAAGAATCGCCTCTATAAGTAATGTTTAAATGAAACATATCCTATGTCATTGTTTCATCAGTCTTTTATATGGGCCTGTTATGGATGTGTGAAATTCATGGGCTGAATCGTTAAAGATAATTCCACAGGGGCCGATCACTGTATCAGACAAGGTTTTTTCAGTTATTTATCGAAATATTGCGGGAGTATTGGTGTGCCAGTAATTCAGGAAGTTTTAAATGACGGCAAGATCGTTCATATCAATATCAAGGGGCGGTTTGACTACACGCTGTCACAAGATTTTCGAAACGCCTATCGCCATATTCCTGCTCATGAAGGTGTTGCCTTTCATGTAGACTTGAGCGATACCGAATATATGGATAGCTCTGCTCTTGGGATGATGCTGCTTTTGCGAGAACATGCAAAATGCCGCGGTGGCTCAGTAATCATCGAACACCCAAGCGAACCAATTGACAGAATATTGAAGGTCGCGAACTTCGAGCACCTGTTTACTATCAATTAGCAAGGGATATATTCAATTTATAAATGACACAGAGTCAGTCTTTGCATGCCACAGAAAGAGATTTTATTGCAAATCTCCCGTTAGATATACCCATTAATTACATCCGAAATGCTTATTCAATTTTCAACACTGATTGTCACTCGTCTCCATCTATGGAAAGGAAACAATGAAAATCAGAGCGTTGAAGAATGTATTTCAGCTGATTATTTTGTACTCGATAGCTATAACAGCTAATGCGGGCTCATCAGCAACTGCGATTACTACAATAACAGCCAATATAGTACCTACGGCTTCGTTTTCAGTAACTGAGCCTATCTTACTTAGTCAACAGCTTGCTAATAATCTTCCGATATCAACTACCGGCCATCGAGAAAACACTCCAAATTCTGCATTTGCTAACAGTGTTATTCTGAGGACCACTGATACAGGTACCACTGCAAAATTCAGCGTTAAAAGCAGCCAGAACCTGGCTTATGATGTCTCAATGCCAACACGTGTCAGTGTTTCAGACAGCAAAAGCAACATCACTGCAAATATCAGCCACACTCCCGATGCCCACGAAGAGTTAAATATCAATGAAGAATATGAATTTAAAATCGGCGGAGCAATAAAGGATACTGGCGCCTACCATGGTTTAATAGACATAACGATTAATTATAACTAATCAGTAATATAGATATTATTCTTTAATCTTCTACGACATTCCACACTGTTACTAAGTGTAGTCGTTCAGTCTTGATCTGTCAGTTACTGCCAGTATTCGAATGGCGGAAACCGAAAGGCTTAACTTGTTTTTGTTCTCGCAGAGGCGCATAGAACGCAAATGTGGGTGTGTTTTTTTGCTGCATGAGATAATACCAATTAATTCATCTTCCTTTGCGGACCTGGCGGCTTTGCTGGAGTAATTATATGTAGCATTTTTATGGCCAGGCCCTTTTGTAGTATTGTTCATGACTCATTTTCCAATACATGCCGCAGCTCTTGCTCTACCTCGGAGTACATTTGACCTGGTTTGCTGATAACTTCCTGCTCAAACCTGCCCTGATTACACAATACTTCTATTTCCCTGCATGATTCAGCTAGCGCTGCTGCGCCTACAGTCATACTGGAAGATTTTAGCGTATGGGCGATATGCGATAGTGCTTCGAAGTCAGCTTGCTCGCCAGCTGTTGTCAATTCCTTCAGCAACTTCGGTGTTTGCTCCAGATAGATGCCTACTACTCTTTTTACAAGGTCTTTTTTTCTATATTTCTGCCTGCTACGAAGCTGGTTAAGTGCGCGAGGTTCCAATGCAGACACCTCAGGCTGATCTCCAGGCTCATGTGCATGTTGTTGGTCAAAATGATCTGCAACAGTTGGACTTATCTGTGGCATAGAGTCAACCGGCTGCTCATTCGTCGATTCAGCATCAACTTCAGTCCATTGCGCAACCTTCCCTGTAATTTCTGTGAAGCTGAATGGTTTTGTTAGAAAATCATTCATCCCACTCGCCAGGCATTTTTCACGCACCCCTTCTATTGCGTGTGCAGTCAAGGCTATTACCGGAATTTGCGGCAATCGCATCAACTTTTCTCTTTCACGTATTTGCTTTGTAGCGGTAAATCCATCCATGACAGGCATCTCACAGTCCATTAATACCAGGCCATATCGCTCTTTACTCAGCGCTTCAAGAACTTCTTCGCCATTAACGGCCACATCTATCTCATACCCAGACTGTTCAAGCATGTCCACTGCTACTTCCTGATTAACAAGGTTATCTTCGGCCAGAAGGAGTTTTCCCACATAGCCTTTGCTTGTATTATTCTCAGCATGCGTCACGAAGTCGACTTGTTTTTGCTGTTCGGCCCTGGATGCAGGTTTGTGAGCTTTGGGTAGCTCAATCCAGAAACAACTGCCCTGCCCCTGGCGGCTTTCCACCCCTATCTGACCCTTCATCAGCTCAACAAGCTGCTTACTGAAACTAAGGCCAATACCAGTCCCGTCTATACCCATTTGTTCTGCATTAAGCCTGGAGAACGGAGTGAACAGCTCTCCTTTTAACTGATCTGGAATACCATATCCGGTATCAACCACTGATATTCGCATGTAACCATTACCAGTAGCTTCGAACGCTACTGTGATCGTGCCATCTTGCCTGTTATACTTAACTGCATTATCCAGCAAATTAACAAGAACCTGCTTCAACCGCGTGTAATCAGCCAACACCTGTACATCGCGCTCCTTTTCATCAACATGTACGGTTATCCTGCGGCTGCTAACCTTACCCTCAATCAGTCTGAGCGCATCTCGTAAAACAGCCATACAATCTATTACACCTAGATTTATCTCGATCTCACCCGTCTCAATACGGGAGAAATCCAGCACATCATTCACTAGCGACAATAGATGATGGCCTGCGTCACTGATCTTATGTGCCCGATTACGTTGTTTCTCCGTCATCGGATTGCGTTTGTCTAATAGTTGCAACTCATTCAGTCCCAACACTGTATTCAATGGCGTACGTAATTCATGGCTCATTCGAGATAAAAACTCTGATTTAGCCTGATTAGCCAGTTCCGCTTCTTCTCTTTGTACTAACAACTTGTGTTCATGCTTTAATGACTCCTCCTGTAGTTTCAGCATTTTTTCATTATTGGAGTAAAACACGATTGAAGTTCTAAGCAGGAACACCATGTAGACCAGCATTGCAATTGACACTGCTATTGCATTTGGGAATGCAGCAATGTTAACGCCTACCACCAATGGCAATATCAGCAAGGCGGTAAAAATATAGACAGGCACCCGACGGTAGCCTATTGTAGTATTCGCTGCAGCTGCTATACCCATAATTACAATAAACAGGAGGACTTTCCCTTTTAAATTCACCTCGGGAAATAGCCACAAGCCGACACTCGCCCACAACATACCTGTCAAAACCACACCAGCGATGAACAACCTTTCCATCTGTCGATAATCGACCCGATGTCGCCTTTTTTGCCTGGAATAAAACCAGCTCGAAAGCGAGCGAAAGACGAGCAGAAGACAAAACAATGAAAACCAGGCAGCGAGATGGGTCCAACTCAGCAAATCGCTTAAAAAGATAAATACGAGTATAACCACGACTGCAGTTGAAATAATAGTAAACGGCAGTCCCGCATATAATGAATCGATTTGTTGTCTATACACCCATGATGGGCCATCTGACTTCCCATCATACCCGCTGTTATACTGCATATAATGTATTCCGCATGTTCAGCCTGCCACTCAAATCTTCTTTAAAAAGAACACCCGATCAACCTGCACCGAGGGTTGTACACCATCATAAATAATATAGTCTTATGGCAGAATTTCGCCAAAGCATAGCAGACTACAGGGTAAATCCTGAGTACTGATTTCCCAATACCACACTTCAATAGTCTAATCCTGAGCAGTATTTCCCGTTTCCTGGGAGAAAATCACACTATTCCAAATCAGTATACCTATGTACAATTCAGCTAATTTCCTCAATCAGGGCAGACGGTGACAGACTTTCAGCACACACCGGATATATCTCGAATACTCATTGTTGACGATGACGCGACCATGCGCCTGCTAATGTCTGAGACTCTCGGCGAAGACGGCTACATAATAGATGAAGTTGAAAATGGGCCTGCCGCAATAGAAGCCATCAAATCATCAGAACCTGACATGGTTTTGCTCGATGTCAAAATGCCCGGTATGAGTGGCTTTGAAGTATGTACGGAAATACGCAGGCTTACCGGTAACACTAAAATATCAGTTGTTATGGTAACAGGACTGGATGATTCTGCATCTATAGAAAAAGCTTTTCAATTAGGCGCCACTGCCTTTATCAGTAAACCAATTAACTGGGACACATTCCCTTATCGTATTCAGTATCTTCTAAAGGCAAGAAATGCAATTGTCACCCTGAAACAACGCGAATTACACCTGCAGCATACCGAAAGAATCTCCCGCATACTTACACAAAGCAACAACAAAGACACGTTACTAAAAGATGTTTTACGTGAGATGCTGGATATTTTTTCAGCAGATCGGGCTTTTATCATCACATCTCTTGATAATGAACACACAAAACTTGATGTAGTCTCCGAAGCACTACACGAAAAGAGTATAAATGCTGAGCTCAATCGTGGCACACTCGTCGAAGATATTGGAATAGATAATTTATACTGGTCGCAAAGTAACGAATACCCGCTAATTTCATCTTATGATCATGAGACACCGCGTTGTGGCTTCATAAGTAAAAGCCTGGTACATCACCAGATGCTGAAGGCGCTGCATGTACACAACGGCCATTCATGGTTCCTCATCCTGCATAGATGCGCCAATACCAGGCCATGGTCTGCCTCAGAGCAGGAAACATTCTATATAGCCTGCCTGCGCTTGAGAGGTGTTTTGTCTCGCTATTTACTTACGGAAAAGCTGCACCATAGCGAATACCTGCTTCGACAGGCACAACGAATAGGGCATATAGGTAACTGGCGCTGGAATGCAAGAACGAGGCAACTCTCCTGGTCTGACGAGCTTTATCAAATCTATGGTTATGAACCCGGAAGCTTTATTCCATCTTACAAAGATTTTTATCAGGCCGTTACCGGGGATGACTATGAAAGACTGAAACAATTCAAGCAAGCCGTATATAGCTCAGAAAACACACATAATATAGAACACCGCATAATCTTACCCAATGGCGACACACGCTGGGTCTACCAGCAAGCGGCCGGCGCACTGGATATCGAAGGCAATCTGACCGAGGTAAACGGTATTGTTCAGGACATAACAGGTCGAATCAAGAAACAGGAACAGGATACACATAACCATAAAATGGAAGCCATAGGACAGTTAACAAGCGGGGTTGCCCATGATTTTGGCAACTTGATGACAATCGCAAAAGGAAATCTTGAATTACTCGATGAAAGCTTAGTTGAACACTATGGTATCAGTGATGACGATATGGAAATGCTTAATGATGCACGCTCTGCTATTCAGGATAGTGTAGTCCTAACCAGGCAGTTGCTGGCATTTTCACGAAAAAAATCATTGGCGCAAGAATATTTAAACGTCAGTGAAGCAATTACGAAATTCGGTAAGTTAATTAAAAATTCTCTAGGCGACAATATAGAATTATGTACAAAACTTCAAAAAGAGTTGCCTGATATTCTGGTTGATTCAACCCAGTTCGAAAGCTCCCTGTTAAATATTCTTATCAATGCCAGAAATGCCATGCCAGATGGCGGACAAATAACGATTAAATCTGAAGTATTGCAGGCCCCACATGAACAAAGCAGCCTAAACTCAGACAACGATATTACAGATCAGCTAGTCTGCATATCAATCAAGGACACTGGTATTGGGATGACTGACGATGTACGACAACATGCCATTGAGCCTTTCTTTACTACGAGTAAAAATGAAGGCACAGGTCTTGGCCTTAGCATGGTTTATGGATTTATGCGTCAGTCAAGAGGCGATTTAATAATAGACAGTGCCCCCGGCGAAGGAGCCTGCCTCAAGATGCAGTTCCCTGTTTATGGAGGCAAACGAGCACATCAACAAGAAACAACCAGACAAGTGATTATGCCCACTGGTGATGCAACCATCCTGGTTGTAGAAGACCGTCCCGAGGTTCGACAATTCGCTGTACGTTGTTTAGATAAATTAAAGTTCGACATATTAGAAGCAAAGGATGCCGCATCAGCAATTGACCAGTTAGAAAACAACAATGATATAGATATTCTATTTACTGATATCTTAATGCCAGGTGACATGAATGGGCGTGAACTGGCAAACTGGGCAGCAAAAAAGTACCCGCAATTAAAAGTACTTCTTACTACCGCTGCTGAAAAAGAAGCACAACAGCTCCAGCCAACTAACGACCTGTCTTTCCAGCTGTTACACAAGCCATATAGCAAACATGACCTGCTGGAACGAATAAGCGATATTCTGCAATCAGCTTAACTACAATTTGATTTTGCCCTGCCATATCTGGCACATGCCGTCTTATATTTCACCAGGGAATTACATAACTTTACATAATACCCGTACATGCCCCGCCAATATCTTGGCTCAGGTACTAGATTAATAACAACACTTTAATGACACGACAGAGCCGGAAAATTGTCATGGATGCAGTATCAAATCAAAGACGCCAAAACTCAGGCAACGAATCAGGATATAACAGCCCTGAAAATGATGGTAATCAGAACAACAATACTGAACAAGCTGAAAAAAATAAAACAGTGGCGCGAGACAAAAAATTGTTCCGCTGCCTGGTCGGCAAGAGCACTGCGATGCAGAAGGTCCGTCAGGATATCGAACAGGTAGCCGTTAGTGATGCAAATGTACTTATACTTGGCCAATCAGGCACAGGAAAAGAAGTTGTTGCGCGAAATGTTCATTACCATTCAAAACGACGCAACAAGCCATTTGTTCCGGTTAATTGTGGCGCTATTCCCCATGATTTACTCGAATCTGAATTATTTGGCCATGAAAAAGGGGCATTCACCGGGGCAATAACCGCACGCCAGGGTCGTTTTGCCATGGCAGAAGGCGGCACTCTGTTCCTCGATGAAATTGGCGAAATGACAATGGCCATGCAGGTCAAGCTACTGAGAGTTCTAGAAGAGCGTGTATTTGAACGTGTAGGCGGCACTACTGCTATACATGCGGATGTCAGAATTATCGCTGCTACCAACCGTAACCTGGAGGAAATGGTAAAGCAGGGTAAATTCAGAGAGGATCTTTACTTTCGACTGGACGTCTTCCCAATCCGCCTGCCGACACTTGCAGAGCGCATAGAAGATTTACCATTACTGGTTAAAGAACTGATTTCACGCCTGGAGCAAACCAAGCAAAGTTCTGTGCGCTTCACTCCAGAAGCAGTTGTAGCGTTATCTAAATATGACTGGCCAGGTAATGTGCGCGAGCTCGCAAACCAGATAGAGCGTATGGCCATCAAATATCCAAACGGACTGGTTCAAGCCAATAATTTACCCGAGAGGATCAAAGCTCACATATCAGAGGATGCAGCACCCGGGCTGGAAATCATTGATGTCGATCCGGCTGTGTATGATGTTGATCAAAGATGCCAGGACATGGCTATGCCGCGTATGCATATCCCTGTAGAAGGCATCGACCTTAAATCATACATTTCTAATATTGAGGTAAATATTATCCTGGACGCTTTGGAAAAATCCGGGGGTGTCATTGCACATGCAGCAAAATCGCTAGGTCTCAGGCGTACAACACTAGCCGAGAAAATGCGTAAATATAACATTGAGCGCGACTCTAATACGACAACCGCCACTTATTAGATATCTGTTTTGTATGAGCAGGATTGGCCATATGATTGCTACAGATATTTACTCTCTAAAAGCCACCAGACCCGCAAAGGAAGATGAATCGAACTGTATTATCTCGTGTACTAGATGCGGCCCGATCTGCCAAAAACCTGTATCAGCCCTGATTCTGTCTGACAGATTTGTACAGTATTACCGCAAAGACGCAAAGGGCGCAAATTAATGCTAGTTTTATTACGTGTAATAGTCAGGATTTAATCTGACAGTCAGTGTCATATTACCCAAACCCAGATAAAGATTTTTGTCAGGACAGCCGAGATTGGCTATATAGAAAAGCGGGTCTTCACCAGACTTAGTGGGTTGATACGATAAAAAAAACTTTGCCACAGAGGCACAGAGGCAAATGCTTGTTTTGTTGTTTTGATCTGGACTACAGTGAACGTAGGAGCGGCTTCAGCCGCGAACAATCCGTCAGATCG
>Ga0209271_10000359_pt1 | contig 15677 bp, 14 predicted proteins | sample tdAd002_FD_187123 | JGI IMG/M metagenome (GOLD analysis project Ga0209271, IMG submission 187123) | Marine sediment microbial communities from the Atlantic coast under amendment with organic carbon and nitrate - tdAd00.2 (SPAdes)... | ecosystem: Environmental > Aquatic > Marine > Coastal >... | reverse complement strand
AACTCGTGCCGGTAGTGTTTGAGGAAACTCTGTACGGGCCATGCGGCTGCGTCACCCAGCGCACAAATTGTGTGCCCTTCGATCTTGTTCGCAACGTCAACCAGTTTATCGAGATCTTCTTCCTGGCCTTTGCCATCAAGAATGCGAGTCAACATCCGGTACAACCACCCCGTGCCCTCACGGCATGGCGTGCATTGGCCACAGGACTCTGCCATGTAGAAGCGCGAAATTCGCCGCAGCACCTTGACCATGCAGGTCGTCTCGTCCATCACGATAACGGCACCTGTACCGAAGGACGATCCTGCCTGTTGCAGCGAGTTGAAGTCCATCGTGCGATCCATGATGATTTCTGCGGGCAGCACACGGCACGATGAGCCACCTGGAATTACGGCTTTGAGCTTGCGCCCCTTCCAGACACCGCCACAAAGCTCCAGCAAATCCCTGAAAGGAATACCCATTGGCAATTCATAGTTACCAGGCTTTTCTATATGCCCGGACACCGAGAATTGTGCGGTGCCGCCCGACCCTTCTGGTCCGAGGCCTGCATACCACGCTGCGCCGTTGCGAATAATTGCAGGCACGCTGGCGAGGCTCTGCGTGTTATTGATTGTGGTTGGCTTGCCATACAGACCGAAGTTCGCGGGAAACGGCGGCTTGAATCGCGGCTTGCCCTGCTTGCCTTCCAGTGACTCGAGCAACGCAGTTTCTTCACCGCATATATACGCACCTGCACCGACGAAAACATAGAGATCAAAATCGATGCCCGAGCCCTGTATGTCTTTGCCAAGCAAGCCTGCGTCGTAGGCCTCTTTCACCGCTGCCTCGAAACGCGGCACAGGCTCATCGATGAATTCACCACGAATGTAGTTGTAAGCCACGGTTGCACCCATTCCGTACGCCGCGATCGCCATTCCTTCAACCAACGCGTGTGGGTTGTAACGCAGCACTTCTCTGTCGTGACAGGTGCCCGGCTCACTCTCGTCTGAATTGCAGACAAGATACTTTTGCACGTCGGCGTCTCGCGGCATGAAGCTCCACTTGAGCCCGGTCGGAAAGCCGGCACCGCCGCGACCGCGCAGTCCCGACGCCTTGACCTCTTCGACAACCTCAGCCGGGGTCAGCTCTCCGGCAATAATTTTGCGCCAAGATTGGTAACCGTGATTTTTCTCGTAAGTCTCGAGCGAATACGACCGCTCTTGGCCGAAAGTACTGAAACAAGTCAAATTCTGCTCGTAGGCCATCAGTCGAGCCCGTCCAGAAGTTCGTCAACCTGATCGGTCGTCAGATTTTCGTGATACTTGTGATCCACCATCATCATCGGTGCGCCACAACAGGCCGCCAGGCATTCTTCTTCGCGCTTGAGATAAATACGTCCGTCTTCAGTGCTTTCGCCAAGCTTGACGCCGAGTTTATTCTCAACGTGCTCGATGATGTCGTCGGCACCGCGCAACATGCACGAAACGTTTGTGCAAATTGCAACATTGTGGCGCCCGACAGGCTTTGTTTGAAACATCGAGTAGAACGTTGCAACTTCATAGACATGAATAGTCGGCAGATCAAGATAGTCAGCAACGGCATTCATCAGTTCGGCCGTCAGATAGCCGTCGTTTTCATGCTGAACGGCATGCAGTGCGCCGATAACGGCGGAACGCTGCTTCCCGTCGGGAAAACGCGTTTTCCAGCGGTCGATTTCCTCCTGAACGTGGATGGAAAGAAGGCGGCTTGGGTGGTTCGGTCCACTCATCGATCCACCTCCCCGAATACGATGTCCTGCGTACCAATAACGGCGACCACATCGGCCAGCATGTGGCCCTCTACCATCTCGGACATTGCGGACAGATGTGCGAACCCTGGTGCACGAATCTTGACTCGGTAGGGCTTGTTCGCACCGTCAGAAATTATATAAACGCCAAACTCGCCTTTCGGATGCTCAACAGCGGCATATGCTTCGCCTTCAGGCACACAATAGCCTTCTGTAAACAGCTTGAAATGATGAATGAGCGATTCCATGTCGTCTTTCATCTCGACACGTTTCGGCGCGACCACCTTATGGTCGTCGATCATCACGGGACCGGGATTGCTGCGTAACCAGTCAACACACTGCTTGATGATTCTGTTCGACTGCCGCATCTCTTCGATGCGCACCAGGTAACGGTCGTAGCAGTCGCCGTTGACACCAACCGGAATGTCAAAGTCCATCTGGTCGTAGACTTCATAGGGCTGTTTCTTGCGCAGATCCCACTCGACACCCGAGCCACGCAGCATCGGACCGGTAAAACCCAGTTGCAGCGCGCGTTCGGGAGAAACCACAGCAATGTTCACCGTGCGCTGCTTCCAAATACGGTTGTCGGTGAGAAGAGTCTCGTACTCATCGACACAAGCCGGAAACTTGTCCGTAAACGCTTCAATAAAATCGAGCAGCGAGCCCTCGCGTATCGAGTTAAGACGGTTCACTTCCTTGTTGCTGCGAAACTTCGACTCCTGGTACTTGGGCATCGAGTCCGGCAAATCACGATAGACACCGCCTGGCCGATAGTAAGTCGCATGCATGCGCGTGCCTGAGACCGCCTCGTAGCAATCCATAAGGTCTTCGCGCTCGCGGAAGCAGTACAGGAACATTGTCATCGCACCGATGTCGAGCCCGTGCCCACCCAACCACAGCAGGTGATTGAGAATTCGCGTTATCTCGTCAAACATGACGCGAATGTACTGTGCACGAACCGGCACCTTGACGCCGAGCATTTTTTCGATGGCCATTACATAGCCATGCTCATTGCACATCATCGACACGTAGTCGAGACGGTCCATATAGCCAATGGTCTGGTTGAACGGTTTGGATTCAGCCAGTTTCTCAGTTGCCCGGTGCAGCAGACCGACGTGGGGATCCGCCCTTTGGATGACTTCGCCTTCCATCTCCAGCACGAGACGCAGCACGCCGTGCGCTGCAGGATGCTGGGGGCCGAAATTCATCGTATAGCTTTGAATCTCAGCCATCAGCGCCGTCCTTGAGATCGGCTGAGTATCGATTGTCGTCCCGGATGACCCGTGGCACGAGCGTCCTCGGTTCAATACTGACGGGCTGGTACGCTACGCGCCCTTTCTCCGCGTCGTAGCTGACCTCGACGTTCCCCACCAACGGAAAATCCTTGCGAAACGGATGTCCGATAAAACCATAATCAGTAAGAATGCGGCGCAAGTCCGGATGGCCTTCAAACAGAATGCCGTAGAGATCGAATACCTCGCGCTCGAACCAGTTCGCACCGTTCCAGATGTCGACGACCGAGCGGATGACGGGCGGATTGTCAGTCCCGGTATAGGTGCGTAAACGTAAACGAAAATTGTGTCGAATTGAGAGCAAATGGTAAACGACCGCAAACCGCCTTGCATCGAACTCATCTGCTTCGTCGAGTATGACGGGCTCTCGCTCAACGCCACGACTAAAGCCAGTGCCAGTTGCACTCGATGTGGTCCACTCATCGCTACCGTAGCTGAGGTAATCCACGCCGCAAACGTCGATGAGCATTTCGAAACCGAATTCACCTTCGTTTCTTAACGCGGTTGCGACGTCGTGGAGATCGTCTTTTTCGACCTCGAACGTCAGTTCGCCACAGGTGGACGCAACGCGCATGATCTGCTCGCCGAAGCGCTCGTCAATCCGAGCGGCCAATGTCTCATGCCGATCAGTCATTTGTTGTTATTTATCTGGCTATCGTACTCGTGCGGCGAATTTTGCTTTGCAGTTGCATAAGCCCGTAGATCAGGGCTTCCGCCGTAGGGGGGCAGCCGGGCACATAGACATCAACGGGAACGATGCGGTCACAGCCGCGTACTACGGAATAAGAGTAATGGTAATAGCCACCGCCATTGGCACAGGAACCCATCGACACAACCCAGCGGGGTTCAGGCATCTGGTCATAGACTTTTCTGAGTGCCGGCGCCATTTTGTTCGTCAGCGTGCCCGCGACGATCATGCAATCTGACTGCCTCGGGCTTGGCCGGAAAATGATTCCAAAGCGATCCAGGTCGTAACGCGATGCGCCTGCCTGCATCATTTCGACCGCGCAGCACGCGAGTCCGAACGTCATCGGCCAGAGAGAACCTGTTCTCGCCCAATTCATCACCGTATCGACGCTGGTGACTACAAAGCCTTTTTCCTGCAGGCTCTCGCCCGCCACCTCAGCTCCGTTTTGCGGCGCCGGTGTTTTTACTTCAGCTGTGTTTTCTAGTCCCACTCAAGTGCGCCTTTCTTCCACTCGTAGATAAAACCAACGACGAGAATTGCAAGAAACAAACCCATCGAGATCAGTCCGAAGTGACCAACCTTGTCGAGAGAGACTGCCCAGGGAAACAAAAAGGCGATTTCAAGATCGAAAATAATGAAAAGGATTGCGACGAGATAGTAGCGAACATCAAATTTCGTGCGGGAATCTTCGAACGCTTCGAAGCCACACTCATAGGGCGAAAGTTTTGCGTCGTCTTTGCTGCCTGTACCGATCAGAAATCCGAGGCCGAGCAACAAAACGCCAATGCCAGCGGCGACACCGAGGAAGACCAGAATGGGAAAATATTGTTGTAGCATTTTTGACTATATTCTGGCGCGGTCCGGCCCTGTTGTGCGCGCCATTGTATCAGTGTGGCGCGCCCTGAATACACCCTTCTGCGGGTTGCTGCATGTTATAACCAGATGATTGGTGCTCTGGGCGAGACTCGAACTCGCACGGCTTGCGCCACTGCCCCCTCAAGACAGCGTGTCTACCAATTCCACCACCAGAGCAGTCATCGTTATTTGGACTTCAAGCCAGCTTACTGACTCTCTTCTTCGACCGTCACATCCTCTTCGAGTGCCGGCAGATCGCCGTCCGGATTTGGCGCCTGATCCGCATCATCCACCGGCTCAAGCGAGGGCATATCCGAGATCGGCATTTCCTCGTTCACGACCGGATCTTCCACGACCTCAGCTTCGACGACAGGCGCGTCCTCCAGCAGACTGTCGGGCGCGTCAGATCGTTGGCTGCTCAGGTAGGCAAGCGTCAGGCTACTTGCAAAAAAGGCCGTTGCAAGTACAGCGGTCGCGCGGGAAAAAAAGCTGCCTGAGCCACGAGCACCGAATACAGTGCCTGATGCGCCGGCGCCAAAGGCTGCACCGGCATCCGCTCCCTTGCCGCGTTGCAGCAGCACGAGCGCGATGATACCCAGCGCGATCAGCGTATGAATGATTAAAGCAATTTTTTGAATGTCTTCCATTTATCTCTCAACCTTGAGCGGCCGCATCCGCGATCGCCAGAAAATCAGCGGCCTTAAGTGACGCGCCACCAATCAGCCCGCCGTCAATGTCCGGCATGACAAGCAATCCTGCCGCATTTTCCCCTTTCATGCTGCCGCCGTACAGAATTTGTGTCGACTCAGCTATATCAACATCATGGCCGGCCATCACACCTCGTATATGCCGGTGCACATCCTGCGCCTGCTCTGGGCTCGCTGTTACGCCCGTACCGATCGCCCAAACCGGCTCATATGCGACAACGGCAGATTCAAATCCCGAAATTCCGACCTTGTCGATTACGGCACCGAGCTGCACTTCGACAACCGACTCCGTACCCCCACTTTCGCGCTGTTCCAGCGTTTCACCAACACACAATATTGGCTTCAGGCCCGCGTCGAGGGCGGCCTTGAACTTCGCAGCGACCACAAAACTGGTCTCACCATACAAGGCGCGGCGCTCGGAATGTCCCACGATTGCGTACTCACAACCAACGTCCCGCAGCATCGCCGGCGCAACCTCGCCGGTGAACGCCCCCGACTCATGCTCTGACACGTTTTGCGCACCGATCGAGACCTTACTTCCGGCAATCTGCGCGGCGACTGCCGCCAGATACGGAAAAGGTGGACATATCAATAGCTTGGCGCTGTCCGACTGCGGCGCACCAGCGACGATACCTGCCACGAGTTCAGCGTTGCTGGCTGAGTCGCCATTCATTTTCCAATTGCCGGCAACAAGATAGTCGCGCATGGCCGTGAATTCCCAAGTTCAAAAGGCGCGCAAGGATACCGAGGCTAACCCGGCAAATCAACGCGCAAAGTGGTCGGAGAGCCGGGAGATCGCTCAGGTCGCAGCTTCGGCTACAACCTCTGCAAGCCGCTTCGCCAGGGCGAGGACCTGATCCTCATCCTGACCTTCGACCATCACCCGGATTACAGGCTCGGTGCCGGAGGCCCGCAGCACCACGCGACCCGTATCAGCAAGTTCGGTCTCTGCCGCTACGACTGCGTCCTGAATTGCCGGTGATGTGCTCGGATCGAGGCTCTTGTCTGTGCGTACATTGACCATCGTCTGCGGGTATTTGGGCATTCCGGCTATGAGCTCGGACAAGGGCTGGCCCGTCTTCTTCATCACTGCCAGCACCTGCAAAGCGCAGACGAGGCCGTCGCCCGTCGTCGTTTGGTCCAAAACGATCATATGACCGGACGTTTCGCCACCAATAACGCCGCCAGACTCCTTCAGTGCTTCGAGTACATAGCGATCGCCCACACTGGTGCGACGAAAATCGATTTTGGCTGCCCCGAGCGCGTGTTCGAGACCGAGATTGCTCATCACAGTGCCAACGACAGGCCCCTGCAATCGACCATCGCGTTGCCGGGATGTTGCCAGGATATAAAGCAACTGATCACCGTCGACCAGGTTGCCGCTCTCGTCCACCATCACAACACGATCGCCATCACCATCCAATGCAACACCAACGTCCGCTTTGACGGCCGGCACCGTCAGTTGCAGCAATTCCGGGCTCGTTGAGCCGCAGCCATCGTTGATATTGCGCCCATTCGGCGAGCAAGAAATCGGAATGACTTCGGCACCGAGTTGGGCCAGGGTTCTTGGCCCGACCTTGTAGCCGGCGCCATTCGCACCGTCAAACACGACTTTGACGCCTTCGAGGTTCAGATCATCCGGAAATGTCGACGCGCAGAAGTCCTGGTAGCGAATCCGGGCCGTATCGATTCTCTTGGCCTTGCCCAGCTTGCCCGATTCGAGCGTGATTGCCGGCTGACTGAGGTATGACTCGATCTCGCGCTCGATCTCGTCACTGAGTTTCGATCCGAAGCGGTCAAACATTTTGATGCCATTGTCGTCAAACGGGTTGTGCGATGCGGAGATCACCACACCCAGATCCGCCTCGAAATGCTGCGTAAGCTGGGCAATTCCGGGCGTCGGCAACGGCCCGATTAACAGTACATCCGCACCGGCTGCGACGAAACCAGCCTCGAGAGCGGACTCAAACATGTACCCCGACAAACGGGTGTCTTTGCCAATGACGACGGTACCGCTTTCAGGCACAAGCACCTGTGCCGCCGCACTCGCCAATCGCATCGCGAAATCGGCCGTCATTGGATCGGCACCGACAAGTCCGCGTATGCCATCTGTTCCGAAGTGTTCTTTGCTCATTCACTCTTGTCCGAATCAATTACGGCTCTTGCGACCCGTAGTGCGTCTACTGTCTCAGCAACATCGTGGGCACGCACTATCTGTGCCCCTCTTTCGACCGCCATTACCGCCGCCGTGACACTGGCGGGTAGACGACCGTCAACATCGCGGCCAGTGATAGCACCGAGTGTCGACTTTCGTGAGACTCCGATTAGTACAGGCAGTCCGATATCAAGCAATTGTCGCAGATTCGCAAGTAACTCGATATTGTCCGCGACCGTTTTTCCAAATCCGAAGCCCGGGTCTATGACGATCAAATCGTTGCCCAGCCCTGCCTGGCTACATATTGCCACGCGATCGCGCAGGAACTGCGTGACCTCGGCCACAACATCATCATATTGTGGCCGCTGCTGCATTGTTCCCGGCTGGCCCTGCATGTGCATCAGGCATACCGGTCGCTGCAGTTCGACTGCAGCTTCCAAAGCACCGTCCAGCTCCAGCGCGCGGACATCGTTGATCATAGCAGCGCCCGCACTGACGGCTGCACGCATGACCCCTGGTTTGCTGGTGTCGATTGATACCGGCACTTCGATCGCATCGACAATCCCCTCTATCACGGGAACCACGCGATCAGTTTCTTCCTGCTCGCTTACCGCTCGAGCGCCCGGTCGTGTCGACTCACCACCGACATCAATAATCGCAGCGCCTGCCGCGGCCATTTGTTCCGCGTGTCGCAAGGCGGCGCTACGCGCAGCGAATTGCCCGCCGTCGGAAAACGAATCCGGAGTGATATTCAGAATGCCCATTACTGCGGGGCAATCCAGTTCGATTGCGCCTAGACGTAACATCAGGTGATTGAGCTGACCACTATTGGCCGATAATGGCTAATGTTCGCTGGCAGGCCCGCCAATTGAACCCTTGGACTCGGGTTCAGGTTCGGATGAATCCTGATCCGGGTCCGAGTCCGGTGAGTCATCCCAGTCCTCAGGCGGCTGGGGTTCGCGCCCTTCCATGATGTCTTTAATCTGGGAATCGCCGATCGTCTCGTACTTGACGAGGGCTTTAGCCATCGCGTGCAACTTATCAACGTTTTCCTTCAGGAGCGATTCCGCACGTGCGTAGTTCGCATCAATAATAGTGCGTACCTCTTCATCGATAGTGTGTGCGGTCTCGTCAGACACCTGTTTGTGCTGTGTCACAGAGCGGCCGAGAAACACTTCGCCATCTTCTTCACTGTAGGTAAGAGGCCCAAGACGATCCGACAAGCCCCACTTGGTCACCATGTTGCGAGCAATTTCAGTTGCGCGTTCGATGTCGTTCGATGCGCCAGTCGTCACGCCACTGGACCCCAGGATCATGTCCTCCGCGATTCGACCACCAAACAAGCTGGAAATCGTGCTCTCCAGGCGCTGTTTCGACATGCTGTAGCGATCTTCCTCGGGAAGATACATCGTCACGCCAAGCGCCCGGCCACGCGGAATGATTGTCACCTTATAGACCGGATCATGCTCCGGCACGAGGTAGCCAACGATGGCGTGCCCTGCCTCGTGATAAGCCGTATTGAGCTTCTCCTGCTCACTCATGACCATGGAACGCCTCTCGGTGCCCATCATGATCTTGTCTTTGGCCTTTTCAAACTGCTCCATGCTGACAACGCGATGATTCGCCCGAGCGGCAAACAGCGCGGCTTCGTTGACGAGGTTCGCCAGATCCGCGCCGGAGAAACCCGGCGTACCGCGCGCAATTAAATTCGGCCGGACGTCGTCGTCGAGCGGAACCTTGCGCATGTGAACTTTGAGGATTTGCTCTCTGCCACGCACGTCGGGCAACGGCACGACAACCTGGCGGTCGAAGCGGCCGGGGCGCAGCAGAGCCGGATCCAGAACATCCGGCCTGTTCGTCGCAGCAATTACGATGATGCCTTCACTGCCTTCGAATCCGTCCATCTCGACAAGCATCTGATTGAGTGTCTGCTCGCGCTCGTCGTGACCGCCACCTAAACCAGCCCCGCGATGTCGTCCGACGGCATCGAGCTCGTCGATAAAGATAATGCACGGCGCCTGTTTCTTCGCTTGCTCGAACATGTCGCGCACGCGAGACGCACCGACGCCAACGAACATCTCCACGAAATCCGAACCGGAAATTGTGAAGAACGGAACCTTGGCCTCACCGGCAATCGCTTTCGCGAGCAGGGTCTTGCCCGTTCCGGGCGGGCCGACCATCAATACGCCTTTCGGAATCTTGCCGCCAAGGCGCTGAAACTTGCTTGGATCCTTCAGAAAGTCGACGACTTCGGAAACTTCGGCTTTGGCCTCCTCCACTCCCGCGACATCAGCAAATGTGACGCCAACCTGGTCTTCTCCCAGTAGCCGTGCCTTGCTTTTGCCGAAAGACATGGCGCCGCGTCCGCCACCGCCACCCTGCATCTGGCGCATGAAGTAAATCCAGACACCGATCAACAATAATATCGGGAACGAACTGATCAACAGCTGGCCGATCAGGCTTTGTGATTTGGGCTCAGCTGCGCTAAACCGGACATCGTTTTCGTCGAGAAGACCGATAAGTGTGTTGTTGTCGGTTTCTGGGCTGATCGTGTAGTACGGCAACGGTTCGCGATCGCCAAAGCGAATTTTCTCGCCTTCGATTTCTGCCATCTGCACCTGTCCGGCGCGTACCTGCTCGAGAAAATCGGAATAGTCTCTCGCCTGCGGCTGGCCACCACTGACTCCCGACAAGCCCTGCACAACGGACAAGAGCACGACGATTATTACGACGAAGACAAGAATATTTTTGGTCAGATCATTCACATTAAGAATCCGCTGCGGAAGGCGCGAGAGCACTGTTTATTTAGACAGGATCTAGCTTTTAGACCCTACTACAATTGATAGTTTCTCGCTACCAAGTACACCTCACGGCTTCCGGGCCTGGAGGCCTTGGGCTTCATGACTTTGACGCGTTTAAACGCGCCCCTTGTCGCGACGATGAACTCATCGATACCCTCACCCTGGAACAGTTTGCAGACGAAATCACCGCCGGGCCGAAGTATCTCCCGACAAAGCTCCAGAGCGAGTTCGGCCAGGTACATTGACCGCGGTTGATCGATCGCACGATTGCCGCTGATATTGGGGGCCATGTCGCTCATTACAAGGTCGACCTTCGCAGCGCCAATCGCATCGCGCATTTCGGCCAGTATCGCGTCATCTGTAAAATCGCCAAGAATGAACTCAACCGAGGGCAGCGCGTCCATTGCCAACAGATCAACGGCCACTATGCGTACTCTTGTCTTGAGTTTCTCGGTAACGTACTGACTCCAGCTACCTGGAGCAGCACCCAGATCGACACACAGCATGTCAGGCTTTAGCAGCCGTTCTTTTTGATCGATTTGCTCGAGCTTGTAGACCGCACGGGAGCGCCAGCCATCTCGCCGCGCGCGTTGCACATAGGGATCTTTCTCCTGCCTGACTTTCCAGGATTGACTGCCACGATGCTTGCTCACTTGTTACACTCCGCGCCCATGAAACTTACAGAACCACAGAAGAAACACTTACGCGGTCTCGGCCACGCCTTGAAACCCACTATTATGGTGGCTGAGTCCGGGCTGTCCGAATCCTTGCTGGCTGAGTACGAAGCTACCCTGGCACACCACGAGCTAATTAAGGTGAGTGTGCGAGTCGGCGACAGAAAGGCACGAAATGCGATCATCGAAGAACTCTGTACTGTAGGTTCGGCGGCACTCGTCCAACGCGTAGGCAATATGGCGCTGCTCTACCGGGAGAACCCCGAAAAAAAGAAGATCGTAATTCCCAATCGTTAAGTGACGGTCGTCAAATGTATTTGACGTCCAGTATTTCAAAATTCTTCTCGCCACCCGGCGCCTGGAACGAAGCTACGTCACTTTCACTTTTGCCGATGAGCGCGCGTGCGATTGGTGAGGTGTAAGAGATGAGACCGTTCTTTATGTCTGCTTCGTCCTCACCAACGATCTGGTAAGTCAGTTCATCACCTGTATCTTCGTCAATCAGGTCAACCGTTGAACCGAATACGACTTTTCCTTTGGCATCAATGGCTGTGACATCGATAACCTGCAAGTGCGACAACTTGCCCTCAAAGTCCTTGATGCGCGCTTCAATGAAACCCTGCTGCTCTTTAGCCGCGTGATACTCGGCATTCTCTTTGAGATCGCCGTGGGCGCGCGCTTCTGCGATCGCCTCTATGACTCTCGGCCGATCCACAGACTTGAGCCTTTTGAGTTCCTCCTGCATTAGCTCGTGGCCGCGCACCGTCATCGGAACTTTGCTCATGCCGCCACCTCTTTATGCAGGTCCTGTAATCGATTCACGTCGCTATCGTCCAGATGCTCTATAGCCTTGCACGTCGCGACCGCGGCACCAAGAGTTGTGTAATAAGTAACGCCCCTGCGAACTGCTTCCGCGCGAATCGACGCTGACTCGTTGATCGCCTGTTTGCCTTCGGTCGTGTTGACAATCAGAGCGATCTCGCCGTTTTTGATCATGTCGACTATGTGAGGTCGGCCTTCGCGAACCTTGTTCGCACGTCGGCATGATACCCCAGCGATCGCGAGATGTTGCGCCGTTCCGTGTGTTGCGACTATGTCAAATCCCTGGTCGAGCAGTATTTTCGCAAGTTCGACTGCGCCCTCCTTGTCCCGATCACGCACACTTAGCAGCGCAGCCCCCTGCTTCGGCAGAACCACCCCCGACGCCAGTTGTGCCTTCGCGTAGGCCTCGCCAAACGAACGCCCTACCCCCATCACTTCGCCGGTCGACTTCATTTCAGGACCAAGGATCGGATCTGCGCCCGGGAACTTGATGAATGGAAACACAGACTCCTTGACTGAAAAGTAGCTCGGCACACGTTGGTCAACGTAGCCCTGTTTCGCCAGAGATTCGCCGACCATGACCTTCGCCGCAATCTTCGCAAGCGGAAGTCCGATTGCCTTGGATACAAACGGAATAGTGCGGGACGCTCGCGGATTGACCTCGAGCAGGTAGACGACATTATTCTGAATCGCAAATTGCGTGTTCATGATGCCAACGACCTTGAGTCCTTTGGCGAGTTTCTTCACTTGCTCAACGAGCTCACTCTGTACCTCGTCCGTGAGGCTGAACGGAGGCAACGAGCACCCTGAGTCACCTGAATGGACGCCCGCCTGTTCAATGTGCTCCATTATTCCGCCGATCAGAATGCGCTCACCATCGCAAATACAGTCAACATCCACTTCCGTAGCCAGATCCAGAAAACGATCCAACAAAACCGGGCTATCATTTGACACGTTAATCGCAGCGTCCATGTAGACACCGAGGTCTTCGTCGTTGTGTACGATTTCCATAGCGCGACCGCCGAGCACATAACTCGGACGTACAACGAGCGGGTAGCCGACGTCGGACCCCATATCGAGCGCTTCTTCCTTGTTTCTCGCAGTGCGATTCGGCGGCTGTTTCAGGGCCAGCGATTCCACGAGTTGCTTGAACCGCTCGCGGTCTTCGGCAAGGTCGATCGAGTCAGGTGTAGTCCCGATGATTGGCGCACCGGCCGCCTCAAGATCTCGTGCCAGTTTCAACGGTGTCTGGCCGCCATACTGGACAATGACGCCTTTCGGCTTTTCTATGTCAATGATTTCCATGACGTCTTCGAACGTCAGGGATTCAAAATACAGTCGATCAGAGGTGTCGTAGTCGGTCGATACCGTTTCCGGGTTGCAGTTGACCATGATGGTCTCGTAACCCGACTCTTTTAACGCGAACGCCGCGTGTACGCAGCAATAATCGAATTCAATGCCCTGGCCAATACGATTTGGGCCACCGCCGAGAATCATGATCTTTGGTTCGTTGGTCGGCTCAGCCTCGCATTCCTCTTCATACGTCGAATACAGGTAGGCTGTCGTGGTGGAAAATTCTGCCGCGCATGTGTCCACGCGTTTGAATACCGGCCGAATACTGAGTTCGAGCCTGCGCTTGCGCACGGCCTTCTCTGCAACACCGAGAATTTCCGCAATGCGGGCATCCGAGAAACCCTTGCGCTTGAGCATGCGCAGCAGAGGCTCGGTCAGACCCGGCAATCCTGCATCGCGAATCTCCTGCTCGTACTCCAGCAAGTCTGCAATTTGTGCGAGAAACCACGGATCGATACCGGTCAATTTGGCGACGTCATCAAATGAGAAACCGAGACGCATGGCATCCGCAACGTAGCGCAAGCGATCCGCACCGGGGATGCGCAACTCCTGGCGCAGCCTGTCACGTTCTGCGTCCGTCCCGATCGACGTGATCAACTCGTTGAGCCCGGTTACCCCGGTCTCGAGGCCACGCAGCGCCTTTTGCAGCGACTCCTGAAACGTGCGACCCATCGCCATGACTTCGCCGACTGACTTCATTTGCGTCGTCAGCCGATCATTCGTCCCTGCAAATTTCTCAAAGGTGAAGCGAGGAATCTTGGTAACGACGTAGTCGATACTGGGCTCAAAAGACGCCGGCGTTGCACCCCCCGTGATGTCGTTCTTGAGCTCGTCGAGCGTATAGCCAATCGCCAGCTTTGCCGCGACCTTGGCGATTGGAAATCCTGTCGCTTTTGAGGCCAGTGCGGACGAGCGTGAGACCCGCGGGTTCATTTCGATGATCAGTACCCGTCCATCGTCCGGACTAATGGCAAACTGCACATTGGAGCCGCCCGTTTCGACGCCAATCTTGCGCAGGACATCGATCGAAGCATCCCGCAAGCGCTGATACTCCTTATCCGTCAGCGTCTGCGCGGGCGCGACAGTGATCGAGTCTCCGGTGTGCACGCCCATTGGGTCGAAATTCTCGATCGAGCAGACAATGATGCAGTTGTCGTTCCTGTCACGAACGACTTCCATCTCGAATTCCTTCCAGCCTATTACAGACTCCTCGAGCAGGACTTCCGTCGTCGGCGACATTTCCAGGCCGTGCGTAACAATGCGTTCAAACTCCTCGCGATTGTACGCGATGCCACCGCCCGTGCCACCGAGCGTGAAAGACGGCCGGATGATCGTCGGAAAGGCAACGCTCGGCTGTTTCTCGAGCGCCTCTTCAATCGTATGGGCAATCTCTGCTTTGGGCACCTCAAGACCGATATCGGTCATGGCTTGCCGAAACAGATCACGATCTTCTGCCATGTCGATCGCTTCGCGTGATGCGGCGATCATCTCGACATTGTATTTCTCGAGAACACCTTCTCTCGCAAGATCCAGCGCACAGTTCAGGCCGGTCTGCCCGCCCATTGTCGGCAGAATGGCATCAGGACGTTCCTTGGCTATGACGCGTTCAACGGCCGCCCAGTGCACCGGCTCAATGTAGACTGCGTCGGCTGTTTCCGGGTCGGTCATGATCGTCGCCGGATTCGAATTGACGAGGATGACTCTGTAGCCCTCCTCCTTGAGCGCTTTACAGGCCTGGGCACCCGAATAGTCGAATTCACAGGCCTGGCCGATAACGATAGGGCCGGCACCGATAATCAGGACACTGTCTATGTCGGTTCGTTTCGGCATCAGGTGCGATTAATCATGAGAAAATACATTAAATATTAATCTTAAGTAGTTGTTTTTAAATGTCATGTTGAGATTACCGCTCTTGTCGTAGCGCGTTTTTGTGCATCCATATCCTTGAGGAAGCGTTCGAACAATGGCAGCAGATCATGCGGACCCGGACTCGCCTCGGGATGCCCCTGAAAACTGAAAGCCGGCCGATCCTTAATCGAAATACCCTGCAAGGTGCCGTCGAACAGGGAGCGATGCGTCGCTTCGACATTGTCGGGCAGACTATCCTCGTCGACCGCAAAGCCGTGATTCTGACTCGTAATCATCACCTGCCCCGTCAGGAGGTCCTGCACCGGATGATTGGCGCCGTGGTGCCCGAATTTCATCTTGACGGTCTCTGCCCCGGCGGCCAAAGACAGCAACTGGTGGCCAAGGCAGATGCCGAATACCGGTATACCGGATTCAAGGAACTCCCCGATGGCCTCGATCGCGTAGGTGCAAGGCTCTGGGTCACCAGGTCCGTTCGACAGGAAAATACCGTCAGGCCCCAATGCGAAAGCCTCTTCTGCGCTTGTCGTTGCCGGGACAACCGTCATTCGGCAGTCGAGATCTGACAGAAGGCGCAGGATATTGCGCTTGATACCGAAATCGTAAGCGACAACATGATACGGAGCGATACGACGACTGAGAATGCGTGCGCGACGTCCAAAAGTCACACCGTGGCACCACTGGTACGCAACGTCAGTCGTT
>Ga0209271_10000358_pt1 | contig 15712 bp, 16 predicted proteins | sample tdAd002_FD_187123 | JGI IMG/M metagenome (GOLD analysis project Ga0209271, IMG submission 187123) | Marine sediment microbial communities from the Atlantic coast under amendment with organic carbon and nitrate - tdAd00.2 (SPAdes)... | ecosystem: Environmental > Aquatic > Marine > Coastal >... | reverse complement strand
TGCTGCCTCCCGTAGGAGTCTGGGCCGTGTCTCAGTCCCAGTGTGGCTGGTCGTCCTCTCAGACCAGCTACTGATCGAAGCCTTGGTAAGCTTTTACCTCACCAACAAGCTAATCAGACATCGGCCGCTCCAAAAGCGCAAGGTCTTGCGATCCCCTGCTTTTCTCCTCAGAGATTATGCGGTATTAGCACACCTTTCGATGCGTTATCCCCCACTTAAAGACACGTTCCGATGTATTCCTCACCCGTTCGCCACTCGCCACCAGGGTTGCCCCCGTGCTGCCGTTCGACTTGCATGTGTAAAGCATGCCGCCAGCGTTCAATCTGAGCCATGATCAAACTCTTCAGTTCAATAATGTTAAAACTCTCGCTTGACTTGTTACCTTGTTACATCGTGCGAGCACATCTACTCTTAAGTTGTCCAAAAACTCTATCTCGAAAGAAAGAATATTTAGACGCCCGAGCAAAGTGCCCACACCTATCGGCTGTAAATTTTTAAAGAACTAATCTCTGCTAATAAACTTCATTAGCAGAGAACCGATGAATTATACAGACACCGAATCTGTGTATCAAGATGTTTCTTGTAATTCTAAACATATAATCTGAAAATTAAAGGATTGTTACTTTAGAGAATTTTCGTTTTCCTACCTGAACAACTGAGGTTGTGCCACGTTTCACCTTTAGATTCTTATCACTTATTTTTTCCCCATCTAATTTCACGCCTCTCTGCTCGATCATGCGGAGGGCTTCTGTTGTACTTGCTGTGAGTCCAGTTTGCTTAAGAATCTTTGTTATAGATAAGCCGTCACTTTCACCATGTAACTTTATTTCCGGCATGTTTTCTGGCAGCGCGCCATGTTTGAAACGCGCCTCGAAATTGGTAACCGCTGTTTCTGCATCTTGTTTGTTGTGAAAACGTGTCACTATTTCCTTAGCAAATATCACTTTTATATCACGTGGATTACGGCCTTGTTCTACTTCCTGCTTCCATTCCCGGATAGTAACTAAAGATTCAAAAGATAGTAATTCTAAATAACGCCACATCAATTCATCAGAAGTTGACATTATCTTACCGAATATTTCTTCAGCATTCTCATCTATGCCAATATAATTGTTCAAAGATTTAGACATTTTATTGACACCATCAAGCCCCTCTAGAAGTGGCATAGTCAGAATGCATTGAGGTGGCTGGCTGAAATGTTTTTGTAATTCACGCCCCACTAACAAGTTAAATTTCTGGTCAGTACCACCTAATTCAATATCTGCATTGAGCATGACCGAGTCGTAGGCCTGAATCAGCGGATACAATAATTCATGAATAGCAATAGGCTGATTATTTTGGTACCTTTTACCAAAATCGTCCCGCTCTAACATACGGGCCACGGTATGAGTTGAAGCTACTTTGATCAGATCAGCTGCATTTAACTGGTTCATCCATTTTGAATTAAATACCACTTCAGTTTGATCAGACCTCAGTATTTTGAATACCTGGTCAGTATAGGTTTTTGCGTTTTCTGTGACTTGTTCCCGAGTTAGAGGAGGACGGGTAGTATTCTTGCCACTTGGGTCGCCTATCATACCTGTGAAGTCACCAATTAAAAACAGAATATGGTGACCTAAATCCTGCAGCTGGCGCATTTTATTGAGCAGAACTGTATGACCCAGGTGTAAATCCGGGGCAGTTGGGTCAAAACCAGCTTTAACTCTTAGCGGAAGACCTGTAGAAAGTCTTTGTTTGAGTTCTTTTTCAACCAGAAGCTCGTCACAGCCGCGCTTGATAGTCCCTAGCTGTTCTTCTATATCTTTGGGCACAGTTATTGTATTAAGAAAATATTATCCAAGATTATCTTCAGCAAAACCCCAGTTGATTAATTTTTCAATAACTGCATTAACATAATCAACTCTGCGGTTTTCATAATCAAGATAGTAAGCATGCTCCCATACGTCAATAACGAGAAGCGGTTTTATCCCCGTGGATAAGGGTGATTCTGCATTAGCAGTTTTAGTAACCTCAAGCTTGTCGCCATTCATTACAAGCCATGCCCAGCCACTTCCAAATTGAGTCATTGCTGCGGTAGCTAATTCTTTTTTGCATGAGTCCAGATCGCCAAAAGAGTTCTCAATTTTTTGCTTCAAAATTAAAGGAGGTTCCCCGCCACCTTCTTGAGATAGGCTATTCCAGTAAAAAGTATGATTCCAGATTTGGGCGGCATTGTTGAAAATACCCGCTTTATTAGCTTGACTGGCTGTCTTAGATATAATCTCTTGTAACGTCAAACCTGCTAGTTCTGTATCAGTTATCAGTTTATTCAGGTTATCAACATAAGTTTTATGATGTTTGCCATAGTGGATGCCTATCGTACGCGCCGAAATAACTGGATCTAGTGCATTTTCTGCGTAGGGCAGGGGTGGTAATGTATGTGGTGTGTTACTCATTATTCTGACTCCTATATTATGACAAAGCTATTTATATTTTTCTCAAATTGAATAAACAATCAAATTCCTCAAACGAATATGAGGCGCTTACAATTGATAAAATTCCAATAAATTGAATTTTACGTTTAAGTTTCTTAAGTAGGATACTACTAAATTTCTTAGATAGAAAAATAATTATGAATAATTTAAATTTGAATCCGGAATTGTTAGGAAGACCGAGACGATAGATATCGTAAATGGTCAGTTATACGATGGGTAAAAAGCTGAGAAAATTATGGAGCTTGCAGTGCTAATAATGGCTTATCAGGATAGTGCTGCATTTGATATGCTGCCCACAATCTACTTGCAATTCGATAAGCAAGCATATTTGTATGTCGTTGCAACTGTTGGTTGTCAAGTTCTTGCGTGGTTTGTTTAAAGAGCCTCAACCATTGTTCAAACAGTTCAGGACGAAGATTTGGTATAGCTAAGTGCTTGGGCATGGGTGCTCCACGAAAACGGTTGGTACCTAGTAAATTACCTGACCAGAAATCAGTCATTTGTACAAAATGAGCTTCCCAGTTAGTAACGTGGGTTTCAAAGATCGGGCCTAATGATGGATCTTTTCGAGCTTTCGCATAAAAAGAGTGAACTAACTGGCTGATCTCTTTTTCAGTATATGTGGGGGAGGTCAGTGTAGAAGACATTGGTTGCGACATGAGCTGATAATTTATTGTTAGTTTATTAAAGTACCGTTTCTGAGGATATTTCCGGCAAATGATTGAGCGGGTCTACTGGTTTTCCGTTTTTTCGGATTTCAAAGTGAAGCCTTACTAGTTTGCTGTCGGTGTTTCCCATCTCTGCAATTTTTTGCCCTCTAGAAACTGTTTGTCCTTCCTTTACCAGAAGTTTACTGTTATGAGCATATGCACTAAGGTAGGTACTATTATGTTTTATAATAATGAGCTGACCGTAGCCCCGTAATCCAGTTCCACTGTATACTACTTTACCTGCAGCTGAAGCCAGAACAGGTTGCCCTGTCTTACCTGAGATATCCATACCTTTGGTACTTTCTGAGAAATGGCTTGATACTCTTCCTTCCGTAGGCCAGATCCATCCAATGCCACCATTATCACGAACGGTTTCCGTAGAAGTGATGATTGCAGTAGTACCATCTAGTTCAGCAGGTTTTTCATTTTTCGAATTTGCATTTGCAATAGCGGTTGGGAGTATATTCTCAGATTCTTGTAACTGTGATATAGCTTGTTCCGAATATGGAAGCTTCAATGACTTAGGTTCAATTTTCAATAGAGTAACAGCAGAAGTAGGTTCTTCATTTGATATTGAAGTGGCTTTCGGGATAGATTGCTGTACTGGTGATGATGGTTCCGGATCAGGAAGTGCAAATACAGATGGTTTAGTCATTAGATTAGGCGAGGACAGCATAAGCTGTTGGCCAACATTTATGGCGCCAGGGTTTTCTATATTATTCCATTCTGCTAAATCCTTGTAATCAATACCATAAATTCTCGCAATACTATATAGAGTATCGCCTTTCTGTACGGTATGATATTTTGTAACTTCTTTAGATTGACCAGCAGTGGGGGGAGTGCTTTTGCCTACTGGAGCATGTCGAGTTGATACGCAACCCACGAGCAAAAGACAGATAAGAGACTGCAATAATAAAAGATTGAGAATAGACTTCCTATCACAAAGGGCATGTTTGCAGTATTTAACAACCTTTGTAGAAAATAATACTTTGTTAACCATCTTCTCCAGCTTCATCTCACCTTTCTTCATTCACCTTCTCTTGTCAGCATAGTTTAATTTTTTACGATACCAGACAGTATTGGCACAAATCTTACTTCATCCAAAATAGTTTCGACATAACCCTGTGGGTTACGTTCAATTACACATAGATACTGTTCTTGGCTACCTTTTGGATAAACCATTCTACCACCGATTGCTAATTGTGCCAGTAATGTAGAAGGAACATGTGTGGTTGCACCTGTCATAATAATACCATCGAATGGCGCAACTTCAGGCAGCCCGTGGAGTCCATCTGCATGTTTCAACCGTACATTATTAAGACGGAACTCTCGTAGACGTGAACGGGTTCGATTTAGTAAGGGCCCAATACGTTCGATTGAATAAACCTCATTTGCAAGTTGAGCCAAAATGGTTGTTTGATAACCACAACCTGTACCAATTTCAAGAACTTTACCGAGATTTGAACCTGCGCGTAGTAACTCACTCATTCGCGCCACAATAAATGGACTTGAAATAGTTTGTCCAAAATTAATGGGAAGTGCGACATCATCGTAGGCGCGGCTTGCGAGAGCTTCCTCGACAAATAAATGACGAGGAACAGAGTTCATTGCTGCCAGCACCACTTCATCCACTATATTTTGATTGCGTAAACGATCAATCATTCGTATACGTGTACGCTGAGAAGTCATGCCAATGCCAGAATGATATAAACTCAAACTCAGTATCTCTTTAAATGTTGAACTTCAATGTACTAAATATTCCTTATCCATGCATCTTATTTTAACCACTGCTTAACCGTTTCTAGCTGTCCATATTGAGTCAGATCAATTTGTAGTGGTGTGAGTGATACCAGATTTTGTTGAATTGCATAAAAATCTGTATTTTCACTTGCATCCTGAACTGCACCTGCGGCACCTACCCAGTATACTGTTTCACCACGTGGGTTTTCTGACTTGACTACTGGCTCAGCTTTATGTCGTCGCCCAAGTCTTGTAACTTCAATACCTTGCAGATCATTATATGGAATATCCGGTACATTTATATTAAGCAGTATTGGCTCATGAAAATTATTTTTTCTAAATCGTTTCACTATATCAACTGTAACAAGTGCCGCAGTAGAAAAATTTTCATCAGAAACATTTGCAAGAGATACAGCAAGGGAAGGTATTCCTAATAGAAAACCTTCAGTAGCAGCGGCAACTGTTCCTGAGTAAATAGTATCGTCGCCCATATTGGCGCCATCGTTTATACCTGATATCACCATATCAGGTAGTGTATCTAGCATGCCAGTAACCGCTAGGTGTACACAGTCTGTCGGCGTACCGTTTACATAGTAATAACCATTGTGAGATTTATGCAAACTGAGGGGACGATCTAGTGTAAGGGAATTACTTGCACCGCTACGGTCACGCTCTGGTGCAACTACCACGATGTCCGCAATAGAGGAGAGCGCCCCGGCAAGCGTTGCCAAACCTGGTGCGAAATACCCGTCGTCGTTACTGAGTAATATGCGCATTCGCAAAGGGCCAATTTATTCTGAGATTATTTAGGAAATGAAGTAAACAGTTCAACTAATTCCAAACTTAATTTATATATAAAAATTGATTAATCAAACCATTTAAATGGTCGGGGCGAGAGGATTCGAACCTCCGACCACTTGCACCCCATGCAAGTACGCTACCAGGCTGCGCTACGCCCCGAAGCTGCGGATTATAGCAACAAGCCCTGATGTTAGGAATCGCTTTTAGTGTCTCAATTATACAGAATGAAAAAAACAGGAAAAACTAATCATGATCTAAGCAAAGACACAACATTCTTAATCTCACCTTGTAACATTGCCAAATTGACTGGAGTAAGATGCTCGGTAACAGAAGAATGGCTTGCTGAGTCAGATGTCGGTTCAGGGAGATCGTTTTGTCCCAGTCGTCCACGTGCACCATTGATGGTAAAGCCTTGTTCGTAGAGTAATTCTCGAATATGACGGATTAATAATACTTCATGGTTCTGATAGTATCGACGGTTACCACGCCGTTTAACTGGCTTCAACTGTGAGAATTCCTGTTCCCAGTAACGTAGTACATGCGGTTTTACGCAACATAACTCACTGACTTCACCTATGGTGAAATAACGCTTTGCCGGAATAGGCGGCAAAGCACTGCTAGGTGATATGTTTCCCATTGTGGGTTTTTTCCACCATTGCCTTCAGTTTTTGACTAGCGTGAAAAGTTACCACGCGTCGTGCAGTTATTTTAACCTCTTCTCCGGTTTTGGGATTACGACCAGGGCGTTGTGGCTTGTCACGTAACTGGAAATTTCCAAATCCTGACAACTTGACGCCATTACCATTTTGTAGTGCGGCACGAACTTCTTCATAGAAAGAGTCCACCATATCCTTGGCTTCGCGCTTGTTTAAGCCAACTTTTTCAAATAATAAATCTGCTAATTCAGCCTTTGTTAAGGTCATGCTTTTCCTCTCCTTACGCATTAATTCTTGAACTAAATTTTTCTTATTATATTTAATTACGGAGTTTCGCAATAAATATTCATTAATTTTTTATCTTATACCAAGTGTGTGTATTTAATCGCGGAGTTTTGCCTCAAATTTATTCTCTAGGATCTTAATCAATTTCTTAGTAACCAAATCTGCTTCTTCATCAGTTAAAGTTTTTTTAGTATCTTGTAATAACACACGGAATGCAAGACTTTTTTTGCCATTATCTACTCCCTTGCCGCGATAAACATCAAACAGGGCAATTTCTACAATTATGGGCGAATTAAGGGCATTCATGCTCTGGAGTAGTGAATTAGCACAGATATTATCTGCTACTATCACAGCAATATCACGTCGTACAGATGGATGTTTTGGAATTTCTCCTGCTTTTGGTAGAGTTCGCTGAGTTAAGATATCCAGATCGAGTTCAAATAGGATAACAGGCTTTGGTAGGGCTGATTTTTGTTGTAAATGAGGATGAAGTTCTCCTAGCCACCCAGCTATTTTTTCCCCTATGAGGATTTGTGATGATTTTCCGGGATGTAGGGCATGATGGGCTGCCATTTCAAAATTTATGTTTTCCGGCCAAAATAATGCTTCAACATCAGATTTGACGTCATAAAAGTCTGCATTACATTCAGGTAAACCCCACTGTTCTGCCACAATGTCTCCATAGCATAGTCCTGCTAGTTTTTCGGATTGCGTGTAATGGCCTTCTTTTTTTAAGAAACAGGAACCAACTTCAAATATTCGTACTCTGGTTTGTTTGCGGTTAAGGTTAAATTGTAGATTCGAAATAAGCCCCCCAATCAAGTTGCTACGCATTGTATTTAACTGACTGGAAATAGGGTTCTTCAACATCACCGGGGAAGTATTATTCGAATAATTCTTCTCCCATTCTGCATCTACAAACGCATAATTAGTTACTTCCTGGTAATCACGTGCTACACAGATTCTTCGTAGCTGCATCGAAGTTTGTATCGCTTCAGGATCAGGCAGTATACTCAAGTTTACATTTGGTAAGCTGGCTGAAATATTATGGTAGCCATAAATGCGTGCAATTTCTTCAATCAGATCTTCTTCAATAGCTAAATCAAAACGATATGTTGGAGGTATTACATGAAATGTTGTATTTTTAACTGAAAAATCAAATTGTAAGCGTTGTAATATTTCAGCTATCTTATCTTTCTCGAGCTCGATCCCCAATATGCGTTGTACTCGTTTTTCACGCAGGATAATAGATTTACGTTGCGGTAGTTTCCCTTTTACTTCAGTAATTGGTCCGGGATAGCCGCCACAGATATCAATTATTAAGCCTGTAGCTCTTTCCATGGCGATGCGTGTAGCCCCAAAATCTACACCACGCTCGAAGCGGTGAGCAGAGTCAGAACTGATCCCAAGTTGAATATGCTTTCCTGCTATTACTTTAGGTATAAAGAATGCACTTTCAAGGAACAGGTCAGTAGCGCCATGTTCCACCTTACTTTCGTTTCCTCCCATAATGCCGGCTAATGCTAGGGGTTTAACTTCATCAGTAATCAGTAACATATCAGGCTTCAGTAATATTTCTTCACCATTTAATAACTGTAGTTTTTCACCTGAATTAGCGTAGCGTACATGAATAATTCCGGAAAATTCATCAGTAATTTTTGCTAGATTGAAGGCATGCATAGGCTGGCCAATTTCTAACATTACATAATTAGTTACGTCTACTACTGCATTGATCGGACGAACTCCGCTTCGCTCCAGACGACGAATTATCCATGTAGGTGTGGGTGTTCCCAAGTCAATATCTCGGATCACTCTGCCACAATAAAGTGGACATGCATCTGGTTCATCTATACATACAGTCAGGGCGTCACTATTTTTATTTTTAACCAGATTAGTTTCAGGCAGGATAAGTTTTGCAGAAGAAATTGCTGCCACTTCTCGCGCTATCCCTAACAGTCCCAGGCAATCAGCACGGTTAGGGGTTAATTTTAGTGTAAAGAGTTTATCGTCAAGGTCATAGTAATTGCGAAAGTCTTTTCCTATTGGTGCATCCTTGGGAAGTAATAACAGACCTTCAGCCTCTTCAGTTATTCCTAATTCGTTGGCTGAACATAGCATGCCAAATGATTCTACTCCGCGTACTTTAGCCCGTTTAATGACCATATGAGGAAGATGCGCACCAATCAACGCACATGGCACTTTGGCTCCGACACAAACGTTGCCAGCGCCACAGACAATTTGCAGTGGTTCTTTATTTATAGATTCACCTACGCTTACCTGACATACATTTAAGCGATCGGCGTCAGGATGTTTATTTACTGACAATATTTCAGCTACCACCACCTTATTGAAATCTGGCGCTGCAGATTCAATAGCCTCTACTTCCAGACCAGCCATGGTAAGCGAATGAGCTAGTTCACTGCTGGAAATTGGCGGGTTAACTAAAGTACGAAGCCAGCTCTCAGGAAATTTCATAGTGATCTATTATTGCAGGAAATACAATTTATAACTTCAATTAAACTGCTTCAGGAAACGTAAGTCATTTTCAAAAAACATTCGTATATCATTTACTCCATACCTAAGCATTGCTAATCGCTCTACACCCATACCAAAAGCAAAGCCATTGTATTTCTCACTATCTATGTTGACATGTTTTAGGACTTCAGGGTGCACCATGCCACAACCTAGGACTTCCAGCCAGCCAGTGTGACCACATACTCTGCATCCCTTGTTATTACACATAACACAGCTAATATCCATTTCAGCTGAAGGTTCGGTAAATGGAAAGAAAGAAGGGCGGAACCGCGTTGATAGCTCCTTATGCTCTGAAAATTGTTTAATAAAGTCTATTAATATTCCTTTTAGAGCTGAGAAATTTACATTTTCATCTATCCATAGACCTTCTACTTGATGGAACATGGGCGTATGGGTGACGTCTGAATCGCAGCGGTAAACCCGTCCCGGAGCTATCACCCTAATGGGCGGATTTTTATTTTGCATGTAACGGATTTGAACCGGGGATGTATGGGTGCGCAACAAATGCTTATTTTCTTTTTCAGCAATATAAAATGTGTCATGCATCGCACGCGCGGGATGATTCTCCGGGATATTGAGTGCAGTAAAGTTATAGAAATCAGTTTCAATCTCAGGGCCGGAAGCCACAGCAAAGCCAATTGAACTGAATAAAGTTTCGATTCGTTCTAACGTTCTTGTTATAGGGTGTAGGCCACCCATTCCTGAGCCGCGTCCAGGCAGGGTTACATCAAGCGCTTCTCCGGCTAATTGCGCTTCCATTTTTTTGGATAAAATTAATTCACGACGGCAATTTATTTTTTTTTCCAATATCTCCTTTAGCTTGTTAATCTGGTCGCCCATAATTGGGCGCTCTTCTGGGGGAAGTTTTCTCAGTCCCTTTAGCATTTCAGTTAGCGCGCCGTTCTTGCCAAAATAGCGTGCCTTTGCCTGTTCAAGATCACTAGTATTATCTATGCTATCTAACAGGTTTGTTGCTTCATTAAGAAGATTTTCTAGGTTGTTCATGAGAACATAAATGTAGGACGGCTACTAACTGTATATACAAGAAAAAAGGCCAAGGTATTTCCCCCCCAGCCTCCTGATTACTGTTTTGCTATGGCCAGACTATGCAGCAAGGCTAGATTTTGCTTGTTCAACTAATTTCATGAAAGCAGGCTTGTCAAAGACAGCAATATCAGCCAACACCTTTCTATCCACTTCGATTGAGGCTTTTTTCAGTCCATTCATGAATACGCTGTAGGATAAGCCACATTCACGTGTAGCGGCATTAATACGAGCTATCCAAAGGGCACGAAACACACGTTTTTTTTGACGCCGGTCGCGGTAAGCATATTCTCCAGCTTTCATCACCGCTTCTTTTGCAATTCGATAAACATTCTTGCGACGCCCACGGTATCCTTTTGCTTGGTTCAATACTTTTTTGTGACGGGCATGAGCAGTTACACCACGTTTTACTCTTGGCATGACAGTTCTCCTTAAGCGTAGGGCAACATAGCGTGCACAGACGCTACGTTACTAAAATGAACTTCAGTAGTTCCTCTCAACTGGCGTTTAAGCTTGGTAGTTTTTTTTGTCAGAATATGGCGTTTGAATGCATATGAACGCCTGACACTACCGCCAGGCCTAACTTTAAAACGCTTAGCGGCACCCCGCTTAGTTTTCATTTTGGGCATAACGTAACTCCTGTTTTTTTATATGATGTTAGGTGTCCCCTGGTCGGAGTACTTTCATAACCTAGACATCACTTGTTTTTGTAATATTTAATTAGTTTTTATTTGGCTTAAAATCTCTATGAGATTATTATTTCAATATTAAAGTTTCTCAGCTGTTGTCTTAGCTTCTTCCTTTAAATTCGGTTCTAAACTCTTAGTACTTTGTTTTGTGTCACTGTGTTCTTCAGCTGTATTTGAGTTGACTCCTTTCATTTTAGTTTCTTTACTCTTGGTCATTATCACCTCCTTTTTTTTAGGTGATAGAACCATTACCATCTGTCGTCCTTCCATTCTTGGAAATTGCTCAACCACTGCATATGCTTCCAAGTCATCTCTTACTCGTTCCAGTAAGCGTATACCAAATTCTTGATGCGCCATTTCGCGTCCACGAAAACGGAGCGTTACCTTAGCTTTGTCCCCCTCTGCCAGAAAATTAATCAAGTTACGAAGCTTGATATTGTAGTCACCATCATCGGTATTCGGGCGGAATTTTACTTCTTTGATCTGGACTTGTTTTTGCTTAAGCTTAGCCTCGTGTTTTTTCTTGCTTTCTTGATAACGGAATTTACCATAATCCATTAAACGGCATACTGGAGGTTGGGCGGTAGGAGCGATTTCTACTAGATCTATCTCAGCTTCATCCGCCAAAGACATAGCAACTTCCAGAGTGACGACGCCTATCTGTTCTCCTTCCACACCTATTAACCGTACCTCTGGCGCGTTAATTTCATGATTGATACGTGCCGCTTTTTCCTGAGCTATAGTAGTTCCCCGAATTTGTTAAATAAATTAAGCTGAGCCTATCTTTGTAGATATCTCTAATTTAAGACGATCAATCAGTACCTGAAGAGACATTTGACCAAGGTCAGAGCCAGATCGGGTGCGTATTGAAACCGTTTGCGCTGTCACTTCCTTCGCGCCCACAATGATCTGGTAGGGCAGCTTCTGTAAACTGTGCTCCCGTATTTTATAGGGTATTTTTTCATTTCTCAAGTCTGCATATGCCCGGATGCCGCTACACTTAAGTTCATCTGTTATTTTTTTTGCATAATTTGCTTGCTTTTCAGAGATATTAAGGACGACCGCTTGATAAGGCGAAAGCCACAAGGGCAGGTCTCCTGCATAGTTTTCTATAAGAATACCAATGAAGCGTTCTAATGATCCCAAAATTGCCCGGTGCAGCATTACTGGAACTTGACGAGAATTATCTTCAGCAACAAATTCTGCTCCCAATCTTTCTGGCATAGAGAAGTCAAGCTGTAGAGTACCGCATTGCCATAACCTTCCAATACTATCTTTTAGAGAAAAATCAATTTTCGGACCATAAAAAGCACCTTCACCTGCTTGTAGCTCCCAGTTAAGCTGCTTGTGATTTAGTGCCAGTTCAAGCGCATTCTCTGCTTCATCCCATTGCTTCTCTGTGCCAACGCGCATTTGCGGACGTGTTGACAGTTTTACCAGAATTTCGTTAAAACCAAAGTCCGTGTAAACTTTCTGTAACAGATCAATAAAGTTCACCACTTCATCTTGTATTTGGGCGGCGGTACAGAAAATGTGTGCGTCATCTTGGGTGAATGCTCGTACTCGCATGAGGCCATGTAATGCACCTGAAGGCTCGTTACGGTGACATGAGCCAAATTCTGCTAGTCGTAATGGCAAATCACGATAGCTTTTTAATCCCTGGTTAAATACCTGAACATGACCCGGGCAATTCATTGGTTTAATCGCAAAATTACGTTCTTCCGAATGTGTAGTAAACATATTTTCACGAAAATTTTCCCAATGTCCAGAACGCTCCCATAAGGCCTTGTCAAGTACTTGAGGCGTCCGAATTTCTTGATAGAAGTTTTCTTTAAGTATTTTCCGCATATATTGTTCTACCTGCTGCCAAACGCACCAGCCATTGGGATGCCAAAATACCATACCAGGAGCCTCTTCCTGAATATGGAACAAGTCCAGTCGCTTACCAAGCTTACGGTGATCTCTTTTCTCAGCCTCCTCAAGACGGAGAAGATAGGCGTCCTGATCCTCTTTTTTAGTCCAGGCTGTGCCGTAAATTCTTTGTAGCATCTCATTGTGAGAATCTCCGCGCCAATAGGCACCTGCTACCTTCATCAACTTAAAAACCTTAAGTCTAGAAGTTACTGGGACATGTGGACCACGGCAGAGATCGGTAAACTTTCCCTGGGAATAAAGCGATACTTCTTCATCACCTGGGATGGCCTCGATGATTTGTGCTTTATAGTGCTCATTCTGACTTTTAAAAAACTTAATTGCCTCAGACCGTTCCCAAATTTTGCGTTCGACTTTCAAATTACCTTTACTGATTTCAGACATACGTTTTTCAATTGCCTGCAGATCATCCAGTGTGAAGGGACGTTTGTAAGAGAAGTCATAGTAAAATCCGTTTTCGATTACCGGTCCGATTGTGACTTGAGCATCTGGAAACAATTCTTTTACTGCATGCGCCAGCAAATGCGCGCTGGAATGACGAATAATCTCTAGTCCCTCCACATCTTTTTCAGTCACAATAGATAGATCACTATCATCCTTAATGAGGTCAGATGTATCTACTAATTTGCCATTTATTTTACCTGCTATCGCTGCACGCGCTAGTCCGGCACCAATTGACGTTGCAACTTCCATTACCGTCACAGGCTGATCAAATTTACGCTCCGAACCATCCGGTAGGCGAACAACTGGCACAGTTTATTCCTTAGATAAAGAGACAGAGAAAATTATACCAGTGAATGTAATTCAAAATGCAGATCCTGGAAAAATTGCTTAACATTAAATTAAAAGTAAGTATCTAGAATAGACGCATATTGTTTTGGGAGGGTACTAATATCTGTTTTATAGATTTACTTCTTTTCGTAAAGCATTGGAAATATACTCGGCCCAGTACTTGACCTTTTGTTTTGATTCGCCCTCTACCATCACTCGTACAAGTGGTTCGGTGCCGGATGCTCGTAGTAATATACGACCTTGGTCGCCAAGATCACGTTCAGCCTTTGTCTGAGCGGCCTTAATTGATTTAATGGCAAGGAAGTCGAATCCTTTTGTTATTTTTACATTTATAAGTTGTTGTGGATAAAGCGTAACACCACGTGAGAATTCTGCCAGCGTTTTACCAGAGTCTTTCATTGCATGCAATACCTGTAATGCAGAAATAATTCCATCACCTGTAGTATGTTTGTCAAGGCAGATTATGTGGCCAGATCCTTCTCCTCCGAGTTCCCACCCCTTTTTTTGTAGTAGTTCCAACACATGCCTGTCACCAACTTTAGCACGGGCAAAAGGAATATCCAGTTGCTTAAAGTAATTTTCTATAGCAAGATTAGTCATCAAAGTACCTACTACTCCGCCATTGAGTAAATTCTTTTTCTGGCGGTGTTTAGCCATGATGCAAATTAACTGATCACCATCGTAGAGCACACCTTTATTATCAGTCATGATCATACGATCGCCGTCCCCGTCAAGCGCAATACCGATATCAGCTTTATGTTGTTTAACAGCTTTTTGTATTGTTGTGCTGTGCGTAGCACCGCATTCCTGATTAATGTTCAGCCCATCAGGCTGAGCCCCAATAATAACTACATCTGCACCCAGTTCATGTAGTACATGACCAGCAATATGGTAAGTTGCCCCATGGGCGCAATCAACCACGATACGCATACCATGTAAATCAAGATGATATGGAAAGGTACTTTTGCAAAATTCTATATAGCGTCCAGATGCGTCATTAACTCGTCTTGCTCTGCCAAGCTGTGCAGAGGGCATAGATTTTAACGGTGCATTTAAGCCAGCCTCAATATTGCTTTCAGTCTTATCGGATAGCTTGTTTCCTGAAGCAGAAAAAAACTTGATACCGTTATCTTCAAATGGATTGTGTGATGCAGAGATTACGATTCCTGCTTGTAATCTCAGTGCACAGGTTAGATAGGCAACACCCGGAGTAGGCATAGGACCGGTTAACAGTACATCTACTCCGGCAGCAGATAGGCCTGCTTGTAACGCTGACTCTAACATATAGCCTGATATGCGCGTATCCTTTCCGATCAATACTGCGGGACGTTCATCTTTAGACAGGTATCTGTCAGCTGAGGCAAGCACTTTGCCTGCAGAATAACCTAGGTGCATGACGAATTCTGGCGTGATAGGGGTGTCTCCTACCCGCCCACGTATACCATCAGTGCCGAAAAATCTTTTGGTCAATATAATTATCCATTAATGATTAAAACCACGAAGCTCATCAAACAGCTCTTACCTTACCATTTTTACATGTGGCTGGTTACGGCATTGTAAACTGCCAGAGCATCTTTTGTTGCTTTTACATCATGTACCCGTAGAATTTTAGCGCCATTGATTGCAGCCAGTAAAGCTGCCGAAACGCTGGAGTAAATCTGGTCCTTTTCTTTGTTCCCAGTGATTTCTCTTAACATGGATTTACGCGACAATCCTACCAGAACAGGTATACCCATGTCTGTAAATTGATCAAGATATCGTAGTAACTTAAGATTATGTTTCAGAGTTTTACCAAACCCGAATCCGGGGTCTATTATTATCCGCTCTCGTGTTATTCCCTCAGCTTGTACCGCATCTATGCGTTGCTGTAAAAAATCTTTTATTTCTGTTATCACATCTTCATATAGGGGGTCTGACTGCATATATTGTGGCTTTCCTTGCATATGTACTATGCATACTGTTACTTCCCCATCTGCTACGACCTCAAGTGCTCCGGGTGCCTGCAGAGCATTAATGTCATTAATCATAGTTGCGCCGGCTTTTATTGTTGCGCG
>Ga0209271_10000357_pt1 | contig 15734 bp, 12 predicted proteins | sample tdAd002_FD_187123 | JGI IMG/M metagenome (GOLD analysis project Ga0209271, IMG submission 187123) | Marine sediment microbial communities from the Atlantic coast under amendment with organic carbon and nitrate - tdAd00.2 (SPAdes)... | ecosystem: Environmental > Aquatic > Marine > Coastal >... | reverse complement strand
GTTTCCTCGTGCTGGTGCAGGGTGGGGTCCTCGACGGGGAGCGAGCCCGTCGTTCTTGCCACATCCACGTCGCCGGTTTCGTCTTCGCTCTCCGCTTCCTTGGACGCCGCAGCCTCATCCTCTGGTCTGGCGTCTTCCGCGGCTCCAAGCTCTTTTAGCTCCTCTTTGCTCTCCGGCTGGATCGTGGGATCCTCAACGGGGAGGGCGCCTGCGGTCGGTGGCGGCGGCTCTTCGACGCCCCCATCCTGCGCACCTGCAGGGACGCCGAAGCTCAACCATGAGAGCATCAACAACGTCGATATCGCGCGCGAGTTCATGAGAGACAAAGTCGCGCAAGCGGTATCACATCTCTAGCCCGCATCCCAGTCGAACACCGTCGCCGTCCAGACCCTCTCGAACGGCATGGACGCGGTGCGCTGCACCCTCCGCACAGCTTCAGCGTCGGGAGCCTCGTACTCGCAGATCATTCGCTTCCGATCCTTCGAGAAGTAGCTCCGAATGAACGTGACCTGGTGCTGCTCGGCGCACCACGCGAAACTGTCCTCCTGCGCCTGGAGGTCATCGAACGAGCCGGCCTCGTCGAATCTCCTCTCCACCATCACCCTTGCCATCACCCAGCCTCCAGATCTCGTTGCCCGGTTTCCGACGCGACCGCCGCAAGCTCTCGCTCGACGATCACGCCCACGTGCTTCGCATAGCCGCTGAGCTCACGGAGCTCTTTGGCGTACTCGCGCATTGCCTCTTTGTCGCCTCGCTCACGCGCGATTCGGAGCAGCACGGCTCTTGCCAGAGCCGACTCGCTCGGCTGTTGCAGGATTCGCCCGATCGCCTCCGCTTCCCCGGCGAGTGAGGCGGCGCTTGCCAATTCACCGCGTTCCGATTCGATGGCGGCCGCTTGCGTGAGGATGAAGGCTAGTCGCTGCTTGGCGTCCACATCGCGGAGCTCCTGCAACGCTTCCTCGAGCGCCGTTCGATGCTCGTCTTCGCCTTTCTGGTACCGGCACAGAGCCAGCATCGCCCGGCCAAGCGGCCGCTCGCTCCCTTCGCGGAGCTTCTCGCCGATGGTAGCGAGCTCTCTGGCGTACTCGCATGCCTCGTCCGGGTCTCTCCGATGAATCGACACCATCACGAGGTGCTCGAGTGCCAGGAACTCTTGCAGTCGGTTGCCGTTCTTCTTTGCAAGCCTCCAGGCCTCATCGAATGCCGCCTTGGCTTCGTCCAGTGCGCCGGCATGCAATCGGAGCAAGCCGACGCCATCGAACACCGCCCATGCTGTCTCTCCCGAACGCTCCGTCAGCGCCCTCGCTTCGAGCAGCAGCGCCTCGGCCTGTGCGAGGTCCCGTTCGAGAATGACGAGGCAACGCGCGGTTTCCGCAATGCCGATAGCGCGATTGTGATCGTCCGTTCCTCGACTGGCCAGCTCGGCGCGGAGTGAGAGTCGGTGCGCGTCGCCCAGCGCTCCTTCGTGCCAACGGAGCGTGCTCACCAAGGTGAACGCCAGACGTGCGTGCTCGGGGCAACTCGCATCGAGCGCTTCTTCGGCGAGAGCCTCGACGCGCGTGGATTCGGCGTCCGGATCTTCAGGCCAACGCGCACCCACGCTGATTTGCTCGAGCTCGATCCGGAGCTTCACCCGCTCCGGATCCGGGAGCTGCTCGACGAAGCGAAGGCCACGGCGCGCGTGCGTGTACGCCTCGGCGTTTGCGAACACCCGGAGGCAACGAGTGCCGGCCGCTACGCATGCGCGGACCGCCAGGGCTGCATCGCCGCCGACCGAGGCGTGATGGGCGAGCTCGAGCGCGATGGTTCCGTCAGGGTCGTCCCGCCCATCGAGCATTCGCGCGATTCGAAGGTGCATCAGCTTGCGGCGGGGCTCGGAGATCTTCGAATAGACCACCCGATGAACCAGCGCGTGGTGAAATGCGTACATCTCGGCCGAAGCCCCCGTGCTTTCCAGCAGGGTGCGCCGCTCGAGCTCGGTGAGCGCGTCCATGAGCGGGTCGAACTCGAGCGATACGAGCTCGGTGAGGCGCGACACATCGAATGCGGGTCCGAGAACGGCACCCCAGCGGAGCACGTTCCGGGTTTCCGGAGCGAGGCGGTCGATTCGATCGCTGATCAGCTCCTTGAGAGACCCTGGCACGGTCTCGCCGGCGCTCGAAGCGCGGGCAAGCTCGCTGGCCATGAGCGCGTTGCCGCCGCTCAGGTTGAAGACCTCCGCGGCGTTGGCGTCACCCTGAATCGACCGAACCAGCTCTTCGACATCTTTCTCGGTGAGCGGAAGTAAGAGGTGCTCGTCGATGAGACCGTCGCGGCGGAAGCTTCTCAAGATCCGCATGACGGATTCGTTGTCGATCAGCTCTCCGTCCCGGGCGCCGAAGACGATCACCACGGGGCGGGCGAGGCTCATCCGGGCGACGTAGTGGAGGAGCTCTGACGTCGCATCGTCGCACCAATGAAGGTCGTCGAACAGAATCAGAGTGGGGGATTGCGGCCTGGCTCGCGCCGCCACCAGGTCGACGACGGCTCCGAACAAGCGATCGCGGCTCCGCTCGCTTTCGGTCGAGTTGCCGAGCTCGGGCAGAAGAGGCGAGAGCTCAGCGCCGTTCGCGTCCGAAATGACATCGGATGGAAGCCGACGAAGCGCGTCGATCCAAGGTCCGTACGGACGACCCGCTTCGGCTTCGTACGCACTGGCTTCAAAGACCGTGCACCCTCTCCGATGAGCTTCCTCGCTGAGCTCGGCCAACAACCGCGTCTTGCCCACTCCGGATTCCCCTTTGAGCATGAAGACGCTCAAGCGTCCCTTGCTTGCGTCATCCAAGAGCGAAAGCAGGCAGCCCCGCTCTTCCTGGCGACCGACGAAAACGTCGCGACTCCGAGGGCTCGTCGCCTGGCGTGCCGATGGCTGCGTGCTTGCAACGGTGGGTGTGGCGCTGGGAGCTGCGGGCTCCTCTTCTGGGTGTTCTGTCCGGCGGTTGGCTTCTCGCCAGGCGGTCTCCAACGGACCTGTCGCTTTGGCGCCGAGCTCCTTGAGCATGCGTCCCGCGCTTTCGTACTGCGCCTTGGCTTCATTTCGACGCCCGGCGAGCGCGAGAAGCTGAATCAGGCGTGCGCGCGCCTCTTCGTTGATCGGGTCGATTCGAACCAACTCCCGCGCATACGGCAGCGCGTCACTGGGCGTCGACCCGAGCCGGTCGACCAGGGCTTGCAGAACCTTGGTGTGCATGCTGCGCGCGTGCTCCCGTTCCGCCGCGCACCAGGCGGTGAACTCGTCGAAGTCGATCAGTTCGAGGCCTTCGAGCAGCTCACCGTCGAATACAGACTCGAGCTCCTTCAAACGCTCGGTGGCAATGGAGTCCACTCCGGAAGTGAGCTCCTTGCGGACCCAGCGCCAGTCGAGGGAAGCTTCATCCAGCTCGAGCTCGACGCTTTCGCGGTCGGCGACCAGGGAACGCTTATTCTCGGAATCCACCACGGGCCGGATTTTCGACAGGCTCCAGCGCAGGGCGCCGCGCGGGTCGTCCGCAACGTCCCACAATAGGGAGCACAACCGGTCGCGACGATGCGCGCGGCCCGTGATCGCAAGATAGGCCAGCAGGCCCCGTGTCTTTCTCGACTGGGGAAGACGGACCTTCTCTCCGTCACGATGAACGGAGAGCGGCCCTAGAACCCGGACCTGAAGCGCGGCGACGCTCACCCCGACGAGCCTGCCTGCGACCGCGCGGGGCGTCAACGCCGGTTTGAGCTCCCGTTTCGCCGGGTTCCCGTGGTATTCTCTCGCCGTGGATTACGTCGTCCTCGAGCGCGAGTTTCCCGAAGGTCTGACTCCCGAAGAGTTGCGCCAGATGGCCGCGTCGATGCAGTGCCTCGATCTCTACCGGGTCAAGCCGCTCCGCAGCTATCTGACATCCGACGGGAAACGGCTGGTATGCGTTTTTGAGGCTCCCGACGCCGAGGCGCTCCGCACCGTAGGCCGGATAAACGGGTTCCCGCCCGGCTCCTCCGTCTGGTCTTCCACGCTCCATACCCCGTGATTTCGCGCACTTAGCGAGAAAAATCACCTCCACTGTTTTTTCCACGGTCCCTCAAACGGAGGCTCACACGGAGCTTCCGTAGGTTGGTTTGTGTGGACGGGAACAAAGCCCGCCACCTCAACCCAAACGAAAGAGGAAGCCATGGAGACCAACGCAACAACCGAAGCCACGCAGAGCAGCCCCAAGCCCCGCCGGGAGAAGCGCCCGCTCAACGGGGTCGATGTACCGACCCTATTCGCAACCATCAACGCCGTCGCCGAGCAGCCGGAGCTGGCGAACTTCCAGTTCCGCGCCTCGAACCAGTGGGTGAAGGGCACCCACAGCCGTAGCCGCATCGAAGGCTTCAGCGGTGCCGGTGGCGAGCACGCGCAGACCGCCGACTTCGCGTACGACACCGACCACCCGCCCGTTCTTTGCGGTGCGGGCAACGCCCCGAGTCCCGTCGAGTTTCTTCTGCACGCGATCGCCGGCTGCATCACCGCCGGCATTGGCAACATCGCCTCTGCGCGCGGCATCGAGCTCGAATCGGTGGAGTCCCACGTCGAGGGTGACATCGACATGAGAGGTCTTCTCGGAATCGATGAGAACGTCCGCAATGGCTATGAGGGCATTCGGCTGAGCTTCAAGGTCAAAGGCGACGCCGACGCGGAGACGCTTCGCAAGGTTGTCGCGCAGTCACAGGCGCGCTCCGCCGTGTACGACGTGCTCACGAACGGGGTTCCCGTGTCGATCGAAGTGGATGCCGACTGATGTGTCGGCCGACGGAACATGCCGGCCGGTCGCACTGAGGCAGACCGGTCGGCGGGTCCCCGCCGGCGAAAGGGAGTGAGTCATGAAACGGTCAGACACAATCATCATTGGCGGCGGGCAAGCTGGCTTGGCTATGAGTCGGTGTCTGACCGACGAGGGAATCGACCACGTGGTACTCGAGCGAGGCCGCGTAGCCGAACGATGGCGAAGTGAGCGGTGGGATTCGCTTCGTCTCCTGAGCCCGAAGTGGCACACACGGCTTCCCGGGTTCCGCTACCGAGGTGCGGACCGGGATGGTTTCATGACGATGCCTGAGCTCATTTCGTATTTAGAGCGGTACGCGAAGTCGTTCAGCGCTCCAGTGCAGGATGAGACGACGGTGCTTGGCGTCGAGCGCGCCGAGGGCGGCTATCGTGTGCGCACCGATCAAGGTGATTGGCAAGCGCCCAACGTCGTGGTCGCGACCGGACACTGCGACGTTCCCCTCGTCCCGAAGGCGGCCGCGGGGCTGTCTTCGGAGGTCCACCAGGTGGTTCCGTCGCAGTACAAGAATCCCGATCAGCTGCCGAACGGCGGAGTGCTCGTGGTGGGTGCGTCCGCTTCCGGGATTCAGCTCGCTCAGGAGATTCATCGTTCGGGCAGGCCGGTGACGCTCGCGGTCGGGCGTCACACCCGGATCCCTCGACGCTATCGCGGGAGAGACATCTCGTGGTGGCTCGAGGCCAGCGGGATCCTAGACGAGCGCGCGGAGCGTGCGTTCAACCTCGAGTCGGCGCGCCGCCAGCCTTCGCTTCAACTCGTGGGCACCCCCGACCACCGAACGATCGACCTCGGTGTTCTGCAAGAGGAAGGGGTTCGCCTCGCCGGACGGCTCGAGTCCACCGACGGCATGCGCGTCGGGCTCTGCGAGGACCTTGGTCGCAATATGGACGCCGCGGAGCGCAAGCTCGACAGGCTTCTAGAGAGAATTGATGCCTTCATCGACGAGACGCGCATGGCGGCGACCGCCCCGGATCGCCGTCGGCCGATCGTTGCGTGTGATGCGCCTGCCGAGTTGAACCTGCGCGACGCCGGTATCTCCAGCGTGCTCTGGGCGACAGGCTACCGTCGCCGATATCCCTGGCTGAACGTGCCAGTGCTCAACATCCGCGGAGAGATCATTCACGACGCTGGCGTCACGCCCGCGCCCGGAATCTACGCGCTCGGGCTCAACTTCCAACGCACGCGCAAGTCGAGCTTCATCGATGGTGTCGGCAACGATGCTCGCGTGGTTGCGGAGCACATCTCTCAACGTTTCAACCGATCTTCGATCGCTGCGTAGGAGGCAGGACCATGACCATGCAAGCTATGAACGACACATACGACGCCGTCATCGTAGGGGCGCGCTGCGCGGGCGCCGCTACCGCCATGCTTCTCGCAACCTTTGGGTTGCGGGTCCTGATCTTCGATAAGAGCCGGTACGGCACCGACACGCTGTCAACCCACGCCCTGATGCGGCCTGCGGTGCTTCTGCTCCAGCGTTGGGGCTTGACCGACCGCCTCGAAGCAGAGGGGACGCCGCGAATTACCAAGACGTCATTCATCTACGCCGACGACGAAAGACGTGAAGCGGCCGAGGTCGACATCAAGCGAAGGCACGGCGTGGATGCGCTCTACGCGCCACGGCGCAGCGTACTCGACCGGATCCTGGTCGACGCCGCGCGTGAGGCCGGCGCCGACGTTCACCACGGTGTACAGATGTTGGATTTACTTCATGCCGACGACGGAAGGGTTGCCGGGGTTCGTTTGCGCGACGAGTCTGGGAATGTCCGTGACGTCCGGGCCGGGACCGTGGTCGGCGCCGATGGGCGTCGCTCCGGTGTGGCGCGGCTCGCGGGTTCGACCCCCTACGTGCTCGGACGACACATGACCAGTTGCGCCTACGGCTACTTCCGCGACCTGCCGATCGATGGGAATCGCTGGTACTTCCGCCCTGGGATGGGCGCTGGTGCGATCCCTACCAACGATGGGCGCACGTTGATCTTCGCTTCGGTCCCGGAAGACTTCGCGCAGGGACCCGCCGTGGACCGTACTCGCGCGTTTCATCGGGTGATCCGGGAAGCGGCGCCAGACATCGCGGCCCGGGTAGCGGACGAGCGGCTGGTCGGCAAGCTCTACTTCTTCGGCGGCATGCGAGGGTTCCTTCGCCAGCCCTGGGGCGACGGCTGGGCGCTGGTGGGTGACGCGGGCTACATGACCGATCCGATCACGGCGCACGGGATCACCAACGCTCTCCGAGACGCGGAGTTGCTCGCACGTGCGATCGTCGAAGGACGCAGCCTCGCTGAATACCAAACGGCGAGAGACGACCTATCCCTCCAGTTCTTCGAGGTCTCCGACCGAGTCGCTTCGCTCGACTGGGACATCCCAACGGTCCAGCAGTATCACCGTATGATGAGTAAGGAAATGGGCCGGGAAGAGGATGCACTGGCCGCAATGCGCGAGCCCTCAGCCACCGCTGCCTAGAAAAAGGGGATAGTCCCCTTTCTGAAAGGGCTAACTCTGGCAGTGCCGGTGTCGGTGACAGCGTCGGCGCACCGGGGTAGGTTCGGTTCGTATGCCCACGTCTCGAGAGCTTCCTGCCTCTGCGTTCTATCGGAGCTGTGATCCTCAACAGCTCGACTTCGAAACCACGAACGACCTTCCCGATCTGGATCACTTGGTTGCCCAAGAGCGCGCGACGGAAGCCATTCACCTCGGCGCGAGCATCGGCCACGAAGGCTACAATCTCTTCGTCCTGGGCCGGGAAGGAACAGGACGGCATTCGTTGGTGCGGCAATACCTCGAAGAGAAGGCACGCCACGAAGAGCCGGCTTTCGACTGGTGCTATCTCAACAACTTCGACGAGTCGAGACAGCCCAGGGCCATCCAGATGGCAGCGGGCTCGGGACGAGAGCTCGCTGCGGATATGCGGCAGCTCATCGACGACGCCCGGGCGGCGATTCCCGCGGCCTTCGAGAGCGAGGACTACCGGACACGCAGGGAGTCGATCGAAAATGAGCTTCAGGAGCAGCAAGAGGCGGCCTTCGAAGAGGTGAGAAAGAGAGCCAAGGAGCGAGGCATCGCGATCATCCAAACTCCCACAGGGATCGCGTTCGCGCCCATGCGCGACGACGAGGCGATCGGTCCCGAGGAGTTCAACCAGCTTCCAAAGGCGGAGCGGGAGCGCCTAGTTCGCGAGACCGAGGAGGTGGAAGCGGAGCTGCAGGCGGTGATGCAACAAGCCCCAAAGCGTATGCGCGAAGCCCGGCACAGAGTTCGGAAGCTTGACCGAGAGATTGCTCTGTGGGCCGTAGGAAGCTTGATCGAAGAATTGACGCAGAAGTACGAGGCCTATGAGCACGTCGTCGCGTACTTGCGGCATGTCAGCGAGGACATCGTCGAGAACATCGGGCTGTTTCGGCCCTCGCCCGAGGATGGGTCACCGCTCCAGCAACTCTTTGGCGGACGTATGTCCGGTGAAGAGACGGAGGCATCGCCCGCCACCCAGCGCTACGCTGTGAATGTGCTGGTCGACCACGCAGGCGCCGACGGCGCTCCGGTCGTTTTCGAGCACAACCCAACATTTCAGCAGGTCCTGGGACGAATCGAGCACGTCTCCCAAATGGGTGCACTGGTCACCAACTTCTTGTTGGTCGAGGCGGGAGCGTTGCACAAAGCCAATGGCGGATACCTCGTGCTCGACGCTCGCAAACTGCTGACGCAGCCCTTTGCGTATGAGGGGTTGAAACGAGCGCTTCAGTCTCGCGAGCTCCGAATCGAGTCGCTCGGACAGGCCTACAGTCTGGTCAGCACCGTGTCGCTAGAGCCCGAGCCGATCCCTCTCTCCATCAAAGTCGTGCTGATCGGCGAGCGCTTGCTCTACTATATGCTTCAAGCGCTCGATCCCGAGTTTTCCACTCTGTTCAAGGTGGCAGCCGACTTCGAAGACGACGTGGACCGAAGCGAGGAGAACACTGCGCTGTACGCCCGTCTGCTGGCAACGCTGGCACGACGAGATTCGCTGAAGCCCCTTGACCGCCGTGCGGTTGCCCGCATCATCGAGCAAAGCTCTCGCGAAGCAAGCGATGGCGAAAAGCTCTCGGCGCGGATCAGGCTGCTTTCGGACATCATGCGCGAGGCCGACTTCTGGGCCGCGAAAGCCGGCTTGGATGTGATCGATCTGGCAACGGTCGAGGAGGCAATCGAAAGCCGCATCCGCCGTGGGAGCCGACTTCGTGACCGCATGCAGGAGGAGATCCTGCGCAATACCATCTTGATCGACACCGAAGGGCAAGCCATCGGGCAGATCAACGGGCTTGCAGTGCTTCAGGTCGGGGACTTTCGCTTCGGCCGGCCCAACCGGATCACCGCGCGCGTCGCCCTCGGCTCCGGCAAGGTCATCGACATCGAACGCGAGGTAGAGCTTGGCGGTCCCATCCACTCCAAAGGTGTGTTCATCTTGTCGAGCTACCTGGCCGCGACGTATGCATCGGACCAGCCGCTCTCACTATCGGCCAGCCTGGTGTTCGAGCAGTCCTACGGCGGCGTCGAAGGAGATAGCGCCTCGTGCGCGGAGCTCTGCGCGCTGCTTTCGGCATTGGCGGATTCACCGATCGATCAATCCTTTTCCATCACCGGGTCGGTCAACCAGCGTGGCGAGGTTCAGGCGGTTGGCGGAGTGAACGAGAAGATCGAGGGTTTCTTCGACATCTGCCGGCGGAGGGGGCTCACTGGATCGCAAGGGGTCTTGATTCCAGCCGCAAACGTCAAACACCTGATGCTGCGAAGTGACGTCAGGGAAGCCGCGCACGCAGGGCAGTTTCACGTCTATGCCGTGAACGATATCGACCAAGCGATGGAGATCCTGACCGGTCTTCAGGCGGGGGAAGCTGGGCCGGATGGAGCATTCCCCGACGGCACGATCAACCAGCGCGTCAGCTCGAGGCTTGCCGATCTCGCAGAAAAGCGGCGCAAGCAGAGCAGCGAAGAAGAAACCGGAGCGGAGGGTTGACTGCCGTAGTCAACGAACGGCAGGCGCGCCGCATCGTAGTCGTATTCGGCGGCGGTAGCTCTGATACGGGCGTCGCTGGAGTACTGGCTTCGCTCGTGTCGGAAAGCGGTACCGACATCACGGGGGTCTTCCTCGAAGACCGCAGCTTGCTTCGTCTCGCCGAGCTCCCTTTCACGACCGAGCTCTGCCGCATCACGACCACGCGGCGTCGGCTGACCCCGGGCGAGCTCGAACGCCAGATGAGAATTCAAGCTGTGCGTGCCGAGCAAGCGGTGCGCAGCGTTGCCGAACGCGCGGGGTCGCATTGGTCGTTCCGCACGCACCGTGGCCGGCTGAGCACTGCGCTCGCCGAGGCGCGAGATATGGATCTTCTGCTGCTCGGTACCGCGCGGCAGGTATTGGCATCGGCAGGTGAGCTGCGCGCGACCGCGCGAATGGTGCAGGCGGGCAAGGCCGAGTCGTTGCAGCCTGTTGCGGTGCTCTTCGACCACACAGACACTGCAGCTCGCGCGCTCGAAGCCGGGATCGGGCTCGCAGACAGAGCGGGTCGTGGCCTGATTGTCTTCCTGTCGGATGAAGCGAGGGAGGCACGCCCGGATCTCACTCGGCAGCTTCAGTCGTTGGGGCCGAAGCGTGCTGCAATCCGAACGGTCCCGGGCCCCGGCGCGCTACTCGCGGCCGTGCGTCGCGCGGCGCCTGTGGTGCTCATCGTCGGTGCGGGCGAAACCGGCTTCGAAGAAGCGAGAATCGGTGTGCTGCAGCGCGAGCTGAGATGCCCGATGGTAGTGGTTCGATGAATGCCGCCTAGCCCTTGATGCATACCATGGGCTCGAGGCGTGCGACCTTGCGGGCGAGCCCGACTCGATCCGCTGAGTCGACCACCGCGCGAACGTCTTTGTAGGCGCCCGGCGCTTCCTCTGCGACGCCACGCATGCTGACCGATCGAACGATGATACCGCGGTGCGCGAGATTCTTGATCAGCTTGCTGCCGCGCCATTGCTTCTTCGCGCGGTGACGACTCATTCGCCGCCCCGCGCCATGACAGGCCGACCCAAAAGAGAGAGCCATGCCCTCGGCCGTACCGGCGAGCACCCACGATTCGGTCCCCATGCTGCCTCCGATCAACACGGGTTGGCCGAGATCGCGAAGCTGCTCTGGTAGCTCGGGGTGCCCAGGCCCGAATGCACGGGTGGCCCCCTTGCGATGAATGAACAGCCGCCTCGGCACCCCATCGACGATGTGCTCTTCCTCTTTGCAGGTGTTGTGGGACACATCGTAGAGGAGTGGAAGCTCCGCTTGGGGCAACACGTCGCTGAACACTTCGCGGGTGAGATGCGTGAGGATCTGACGGTTCGCGAGCGCGCAGTTGATCCCGGCGCGCATGGCGCCGAGATACCGACGACCCACCTCAGAACGCAGCGGGGCACAAGCAAGCTCACGATCGGGAAGCTCGATGCCATGCTCGGCGGCCGCGATCGCCATCTCGCGTAGGTACTCCGTGCCGATCTGATGTCCGAGCCCTCTCGAGCCGCAGTGAATGCTGACGACGACATCACCCTCCGCGATGGACAGCTGGTAAGCGATATGGGGATCGAAGACCTCTACGACCCGCTGCACCTCGAGATAGTGGTTCCCGGAACCGAGGGTGCCCATCTCATTGCGCTGTCTGTGGCGTGCCTTTTGCGAGACATGCTGCGGTTCGGCTCCATGCATGGACCCGTGCTCTTCGATACGGTCGAGGTCTTCTCGTGAACCCCATCCCCGATCGACCGCCCAGCGTGCACCGCCACTGAGCATGGCGGTCAGCTCAGCGTCGTCGAGATGAATCTGGCCGGTGCTTCCTACCCCGGCCGGAATGCGGGCGAATAGAGCATCAGCAAGCTGCTCCTTCACAGGCTCGACATCGCTGGCCCGCAAGCCGGTCAACAAGCAGCGAACGCCGCACGAGATGTCGAAACCGACGCCTCCCGCAGATACGACTCCGCCTTCCGCCGCGTCGAAGGCTGCCACTCCACCGATCGGAAAGCCGTAGCCCCAATGTCCGTCGGGCATGACGTAGCTTGCTTTCACGATTCCCGGGAGCGTCGCGACGTTGGTTGCCTGGTCACCGGCCTTGTCGTCCATGCCCTCGATCAATGCTCGGTCGGCGTAGAAGATCACCGGCACACGCATCTTGCCAGTGGGAGGTAACCGCCATTGGTCTTCAGAGATCTGTTGGAGCGGGGTGATGTCCATCGGGCCTCCTCGTCATCTCTCTCAGACGTCGACGACGCATTGTGCCACCCACTGTCCCTCCTCGTCACGGCTGACTCGGAGCTCGGTGAACGTTGCGCCCTTGGGTTCTACTACGGGCTCGTGGCGCTGCCGATCGACGTGCTCACCCTCCGCCTTTGCGGATAGCCGGAGCCCGTCGATGTTGACCTCGAAGCGTCCGAACAACATCGATCGCGTCGTCATCTCGTAGATGAGCGCATTGAGCCAATCGACGAGGAGGACATCCAGACTCGGCGCCTCACAGGTAATCGCTACCTGCTCGTCGTTGCGCACGAGGTCCGGGTCAGTGACTACCGCGGTGAGTCCAAGCGCTGCCTGTTCGAAGGCAATATCCAGCGTCTCCCCTCGGCCGCGTACGCCGATGTCAGCCTCGTGGGGGAAGTGCTCCCAGCTAGACATGGGCAGAGAATAGCTCAATGTCGGTCTCAGCGTCAGCGCTGGAATGAGTAAATCGAGCCAAGCTCCAAGAGCTGCGTGAGCTCGTCCAATGCGGCGCGCGACTCTTCGAGCAGGAGCGGATCGCTGAGGTCGGCTTCGTGGAGCTGATCGCGATAGTGCTGGTCGACCCAAGCACTCAATCGCTCAAATAGGTCGTTGTCGAACAAGGTGGACGGGTTGATGCTCCGGATCTCGTCATCGGTGAGCACGATGCGTAGACGCAGGCAAGCGGGTCCGCCGCCGTTTTCCATGCTCTGTCGCAGGTCGACCACCTCGATGCGCTCGAGTACGTCGTAGTCCTCCACGAGCTTTTGCAGGTACGCCCATACTGGCATCGAGTCCTTGCATTCCTGGGGAACGATCAATGCCATCTTGCCCGTTGGCAGGGTGACCAACTGGCTGTTGAACAAATAGGTCGAAACCGAGTCTAGGAGCGAGATGTCGGTCGCCGCGACTTCGATCAGGTGTAGCTGCGATCCGGTCTTCGATCCGATCTCCCGTTTTACCTCGTCCTGGTGAACAAAAGCATGCTCGTGGAAGATGAAGACGTTCTGATTGCTGACGGTAATGACGTCATTGTGAAACACCCCGGCGTCGATCGTCGGAGGCGACTGCTGAGCGAAAACCACTCGTGCGGAATCTAGGCCATGAAGGCGAGCTACCGCTCGAGATGCCTCCAAGGTCTGCCGGGCGGGATGGCGAGCTGGGACGCCGGTGTTCCGATTGAGGGCGCTCTTTCCATACACGAACAGCTGGACGCCGGGCTCGCCGTACGCAGAGCAGAAGCGCGTGTGGTTCGCAGCTCCTTCGTCGCCAAATATTTCGGCTGCAGGCAGGGGCGCGTGATGAACGAACCGCTCGGAATCGTTGAACAAAGCCTTCAGTACCCGCGCGGTGGTGGGGGCCTCGATGGCCCGGTGGAAGTTGCTCCTGAGGTTTGCGGGCGTGAAATGCACCTTTCGATCCGCCGAGTCGGCGCTCGGACATACCGTTGCGGCATTGGCAGCCCACATGCTCGAAGCAGAGCAGCACGCGGCGAGGAGCTTGGGGTCGTGGAGTCTCGCGCTACGGAGCACGTCCTCATCTCGCCCCATGAATCCCAACTGGCGCAGAACATCGACCGCAGGCCGATCGTGAGGAGGCAGCACCCCTTGCGGCACACCGAGATCGTGAAGGATCTTCATCTTGCGCAACCCTTGCTTGGCCGCCGCCTTGGGATTCGATACGGAGTGAATGCTTCGCTGCGAGGCGAGGTTGCCAACCGCTAGCCCGCTGTAGTTGTGCGTTGGGCCAACCAAGCCATCGAAGTTGACCTCTCGCGCCTTCAAAGCGTCATCCCCGGTGGCAGCGTTTCGGGTAGGGTGAGTGTCTCCTGCTCGAGAGATGCGATGGGGTACGCGCAGTAGTCCGCGGCGTAGTAGGCGCTCGGACGGTGGTTGCCGCTTGCGCCCACACCGCCAAACGGAGCCGCGCTGCTAGCCCCGGTCAGTGGCCGGTTCCAGTTGATCACACCGGCACGGATGTGGCGCAGAAAGACCTCCCATCGTGCGCGATCGCCGCCGATGAGGCCGGCGGCCAGTCCGAATCGCGTAGCATTGGCACCTCGAAGGGCCTCACCGAAATCGTCGTAGTAGATGAGCTGGAGCAACGGGCCAAAGTACTCCTCGTCCGGAAGTTCCCGCACGCCAGTCACGTCGACCAGAGCCGGCGACACGAGTCCCGTGCCTTCTTTGAGCTTGCGCATCCGAACGAGGGGCTCCCCGCCGAGGCTGACGATCTGCCGTTGCGCCGCCAACAGGTCATCGGCCGCCTGTTCGGAGATCAGCGGGCCCATGAATGGCGGCTCCGCATCGTCAAACGAGCCGACTCGCAGCTTCGCAATCGCATCAAGCAGTCGATCGATCAGCGTTTTGCCAAAGGCGCTTCGGGGTACAAATAGCCTCCGTGCGCAAGTGCAACGTTGTCCGGCCGTGACATAGGCTGACTGAAGAATCGTGTAAATCGCAGCATCGACATCGGCGACGGCATCCACGACGAGTGGGTTGTTCCCGCCCATCTCCAGCGCAAGGATCGTCTGGGGGCGGCCTGCGAAGTGGCGGTGCATCGTGTGGCCCGCCCCCGCACTTCCGGTAAACAACAAGCCATCGAGCTGGGGGTGCTCGACCATTGCAGCGCCCGTCTCTTTGCCCCCCTGGATCAGGTTCAGAGCGCCGCGAGGCAGACCGGCTTGCTCCCAAAGCGTCGCAATCTCGACGGCGCACCAAGGGGTGTGTTCACTCGGCTTGAAGACCACCGCGTTGCCAGCCAGCAGAGCCGGGACGATGTGCCCGTTGGGGAGATGGCCGGGGAAGTTGTAGGGTCCAAGCACCCCCAGCACGCCGTGTGGCCGATGCCGGACGACCGAGCGAAACGCGCCGAGATCGCGTTCGATCGTTCCCGTCCGCTCGCGATAGGCCTGAATCGTGATGTCGACCTTGGCCGCCATCGACGCCACTTCGGTGAGCGCCTCCCAGGTTGGCTTTCCAGTTTCGAGCGAAATCACGCGCGCGAGATCATCCCGGTGAGCTGCGACGAGCGTGCCAAATCGTTGCAGATGTTCCATGCGCTGCGCGAGCGGCACGGCGGAGCATTGTGCGACCGCCTCGCGGGCCGCGATCACGGCGTGATCGACTTGGGCTTTGCTTGCCTGTCGGCCCACCCACACACTGTTTCCCGTGGCGGGATCGATCGAGCCGAGCTGAGGACCTTCGCCCTCCACCCAAGCGCCATCGATAAAGAGCTGCGTCATGAGTCCTCGCTACAACTCTAGCACCCGCACTGGCTCGCCTTCCGAAATCCGCAACGCCTCGGCCGTTTGTCGATCGATGGCGACACCGTCCGACCGGTCGAGGCTCGCGGCGGAAAGGCAGCACCGGAAGTCCCGAGCACGCGTATTGCTGAGTAGACACTTCACGGCGCTGCCTTCGCTCGGGGCAAGATGTGCATGGCGGCGCCGGCTTGCGCGCACGGCGTGAATGTCTTCACGGCGGCACTCGACCGTCGGTCCCGCATCGAAGATGTCGATGTAGCTCTCATAGTGAAAGCCTTCGTTCTCGAGCAATCGGAGCGCATGCCTGCTGTTCTCGTGTGACTTTCCGATGGCCTCTTGCGCCTCCGGGGGTAGGAACAAGACGTAGATCGGATGCTTGGGCATGAGCTCGGCG